>Ga0272441_10000630_pt1 | contig 79085 bp, 53 predicted proteins | sample SSMProp6N_FD_193582 | JGI IMG/M metagenome (GOLD analysis project Ga0272441, IMG submission 193582) | Marine sediment archaeal communities from Little Sippewissett salt marsh, Falmouth, MA, United States - SSM-Prop-6N | ecosystem: Environmental > Aquatic > Marine > Wetlands > Sediment ...
CCGCCGCCGCCGCGGCCCATGCCACCGCCGCCGCCGCCGCCGCGGCCCATGCCACCGCCGCCACCGCCACCGCGGCCCATGCCACCGCCGCCGCCGCCGCCCATGCCACCGCCGCCGCCGCCCATGCCGAGGTGCTGACCCTCGACCGTCCCGAAATGGCCCGCCACGTTGGGCTCGTTGATGGCGTTGAGCTGCCCTGCCTTCAGCTGGGCGACCACCTCGGAGACGCTCCCGGCGCAGCCGACGATCACCCTGACATCCGCCGCCGACAGGGTCTGGTAGGCGTTGGGCCCGCAGTTTCCAGTGAGCACGACCTCAACGCCACGGACCGCAATGAACTGGGCCGACTGGATGCCTGCCCCATGGCCAAGCGAGACGCTCTCATTCTCGATGGCCTCGAAGCTCATGTCGTCCGAATCCACGACGACGAAGTACGAGCAGCGGCCGAACCTGGGATCCAGCGATGCATCCAAGGACGGTCCGGTTGCGGTCACGGCGACTTTCATGGTCTGTTCTCCTGCAAGTTGTACGACCGGGACAATACAGGCCCCCGTCTCCAGCCCCTAGACTTTCGCACTTTTTTCTGCTGCGAACGGCCGAAAGTCGAGCCTGGTGGTCTGCCCAGTACGGCTATTTCGCCTTCGCGTCCTCCGCGGACAAGCTCAGCTCTTCGATCCGTCTCCTGAGGTCATCGAGCACCTGCTCCACGTGCTCGGACTGACTCTTGAGCGCATCGAGCTCCTGCTCCCGTGTCATGACCGAACCATACGGTCCCGGGTACGGGTGCGCGTAGGCAGGCTCCCACGTGGCCGCTCGCTGCCAGCCGGGTTGCCCGGTCGCGTAGTACCCATGACGGTGACCCCAACCGCCACCCCGACCCCAGCCGCCGCCCCGACCCCAGCCGCCGCCCTGACCCCAGCCGCCACCGCGAACCCAGCCGCCACCGCGACCGCCGCCCCAACGACCTCGTCCCCAACCCCCGTTCGCAAATCCCGCGGTGGAACTCCCCGTGCAGTAACCGGCCCCACGTCCTGTCATCGGTCCCATTCCGGATGGGCCTGATCTGTCTCCTCCTGGCATTTTCGCTCTCCTTGTCGATTCGTTGTTGGCTCACCTTGCGATGTTGAGATCCTCACTCATTCCTTCCGCCCCGATGGCGCCGCCGAAAGCGTCGGTGCCGACCTCTACATCCCGGCATCAGAAACGCCTGCTCGGTCAACCTCCCCGAGACGAAAGCCACGACCACCTCTTCGACCCCGCCACAGGTGTTGGGAATCACCCTCACACCCGCCGAGACGAGCAGCGTCTCGAGGGGCCGGGAGACCGCACCACAAATCACAACCTGCGGTCCCAGCTCGATGATGGTCTTTGCCCTGGCCACGAGATCCCGATGGTCGATTCGTGCCTCGCGCCGTCCGACCTCGTTGCCGCGAGCTACCTCCAACACCAGGAACCGCGTCGCCACATCCAGAACCGGCGAGATCCTTTCTTCGTTCACCGGTAAGGCAAGTCTCATCAGGACGACGCACTGCATCTGCTATGCCATGGACCACTGAATAGAAAACATACCTTAATATTCAGTTAATTACGCCTATGGCTCCGATCGCGGCTCGAATTGAACTAGTGCAAATTGCAAGACTGTTCCATGTCCCTTTTGCAAATTGCATGAATTCGTGGTAGTCGATCGGCAGGAAGGATGGGCCATGCCTGGCCAAAGATCCGAAAGCTCGTCCGAAGAGAAGGGTGAAGCACCTCTCGACCTGAAGAGGTATCGAGAGCCCATCCTGGATTCGATCAACGAGGGGGTCTTCACAGTGGATCTGGACTGGCGCATCACCTCCTTCAATCGGGCCGCCGAAAAGATCACCGGCACCCGGCGTGCCGACGCCTTGGGACAACGCTGCAGTGAGGTGTTCCGGGCGACAATCTGCGAGGACGCCTGCGCCCTGAAGGAGACGCTGGCCACGGGCAAGCCGGCCGTCAACGAGACCGTGTTCGTGATCGACGCGATGGGCAATCGAATTCCCATCAAGGTCTCCACAGCCATCCTGCACGGCAGTGACGGTGAGGTCATCGGGGGAGTCGAGACCTTCCAGGACCTCCGCCAGATCGAGGAGCTCAGAAAGAGGCTGCTGGACAAGCACACCCTGGCCGACATCGTGGGCAAGAGCGCGGCCATCGGCCGGCTGTTCGACCTGTTGCCACAAATCGCCGACAGCGAGAGCACCGTGTTGCTCCAGGGAGCCAGCGGCACGGGCAAGGAGCTCTTTGCCCGGGCCATCCACATGCTGTCTCCACGGCGCAAGCGTCAGTTCGTGGCGGTGAACTGCGGGGCGATCCCGGACACGCTCCTGGAGTCGGAGCTGTTCGGCTACCGGGCCGGCGCCTTCACCGACGCCAAACGCGACAAGCCGGGCCGGTTCGCCCTGGCAGACGGCGGGACCCTCCTGCTGGACGAAATCGGCGACGTGTCACCGGCCATGCAGGTGCGGTTGCTCAGGGTGCTGCAGGAGCGGACCTTCGAGCCGCTGGGCGCGGTGGAGCCCGTGCGGGCCAACGTGCGGGTGCTGGCCGCCACCAACAAGGACCTTCGAAGGCTCGTTCGCGAGGGCGCGTTCCGCGAGGATCTCTTCTATCGCATCCACGTGATCCACATCGACATCCCTCCGCTCGCCGAACGGCGGGAGGACATTCCCCTGCTGGTCGATCACTTCATCGGCAACCTCAATCGAATGCACGGCAGGGAAGTCGCTGGCCTCTCCCGCGAAGCCTTCGCTGTCGTGATGGACCACGACTACCCCGGGAACGTCAGGGAGCTCCAGAACATCCTGGAGCACGCCTTCGCGCTCTGTCGCGACACCACGATCCAAGCTCGGCACCTGCCGCCGGAGCTGCGAAAAAAACCCATCGGTGACCTCGCAAGCGGCAGGGGTGGGATGGATCTCAAAGCCGTGGAGAGGGTGTTGATCCTCGAGGCGCTACGGAAGCACGAGGGCAACCGTGCGCTCGCCGCCAGGGACCTCGGCATCGACCCGAGCACCCTCTACCGCAAGATCAGACGCCATCAGATCGACGCCCCTGGAAAAGACGGGCGCAGCCGAAAGCCGTGACGTCACAGGCGCCGCCGAAAGCCACGATGTCACGGGCGCCGCGTCGCACCCCACCGGCAATCGTGAAGCGCGGCCACGGCGAGGGTCACCGCGTTGACGCAGGCGTGACACTGGGAACGCGCCAGCGGTTGTCGAAGTGGCCGGCGGCGAGGTAGCGACGGGTGGGACCCATCACGCGGAAGCCGCGCTTGTTTTCGATGGTGTGGTCGTAGACCACGTAGTCGGGCAGGTACCAGGGCAGCAGGTGCTGGCGGAGCACGCCGCGGGCAGTGGTGCCGGCCACCACCAGGAGGTAGCGCCCCGGGTGGTCCGGATTCGGCACGATGAAGCGCACGCCCACCTCCGGGCCGCGGAAGCGACGCCGACCCACGCGGACCTCCCGGCTCGAGACCGAGATGGGGAGGCGCTTTGCGTGCCGCGCGGTCTCGTGGTTGGCGTGGGGGCCGCCCACCAGAACCAGGCTGTAGCGGCGACGATCCGCCGCGGTGATCGCGGTGTCGGCCTTGAGGGGGTAGCGGACCGTGCCCCAACGGAAGCGCCGGAGCCGCCTGGCAACGCGCTCGAGCGCGGCCCGCTGGCGGGCGGCCTTCGTGCCGTAGACCACGAGCACCGGGCCGTAGTGCAGGTCCTCCATGGGGCCCTCGACCAGCCGCCGCTTGTGGAGACCCGACGGGCGCTTGCGCGGCCCCGCCTTCCAGCGCCTCCCGCGGCGGTGGAAGGTGACCACTGCGCTGCGCGGTACGGTCGAGCGGTCACCGTCCAGGGTCACGCGCAGCGGCGCGCCCAACGCGACCTTGGGCAGCAGCGGCGCGTCGAGCACCAGGCTGAGCTGGTCCACGTTCTTCGTGGTGACCCGCACCGCGTCGCTGCCCATCAGGCGGCCGTCCACCTCGGACCACCGATCGGCGTGGCGGCGGCTGTCCATCCGGATCCAATGTGCCCGATTCCAGCGCAGACGGGTGGTGCGGAAGGTCACGCGCCGGGCCACCGGCGGCGTGCGCCACCGGCGGGTGGCGCGGTACACCTGACCCTTGTTAAGATACAGCCGGTACACGGCGTGCCCGTAGGGATGGATCTTCAGAGAAGCCCCATAGCCGAGCTTGCGAAAGGCCCCGACGATCATCCGGGACTTCTCGGGACCGTCCAGGGTGCCGTGCACTGCGATGAGCCCCAGGTGCCGCCCGTTACGCGCCCAGAACACCGGCGAGTACCGCTGGGCAGCGAGCCGCTCCCAGGGCTTGAGGGGGCCCTGGCTGACCTCGCGGTGGATCCACCGGCTGGGGTAGCCGGCGATGGAGACCATACCGGCGAACTGGTGAGGCCGATGCAGCCCAACGTCCAGCACCCCGGTACCGCCCATGGAGTGGCCCACCAGGATGACGCGCGCCGGATCCACCCGGTAGTGGCGCTGGACCTCCTCGATGACGCGGTACACGTCCACCTCGCCCATGTGCCAGTACATGGCGGGTCCGAAGGCTTGGGGCGCCACGACGAGCGCCCGCGGGTGCACCTTGATGGGCCCCGGACTCCGGAGGAACTTCCACCAGGGCGTGCGGTCCGCCAGGGGCTTCCACACACCCAGCATCTGGTTGACGCCCTTGCGGTGGGTGGACGTAATGCCGTGCAGCATCACGTACAGGGGCCAGGCGCGGCGCGCGTTCCGGCGCCGGGAGTACCCGGCGGGCACGTACAGGGAGTACGGCTGCAGGGAGCCGTCCTGTTTGGATCGGTAGGCCTTGACGATGCGCCCACGCAGGCGCCCGAAGGGATCCCTGCCACGCCGAACCTCGCGCGCCCAACGGGCCACGACGCCCAGCCGCTTGCGTAGATAGGCCCAGTCGTTGTCCCCCCGCTCCAGGAGCCGACGGAGATCCCGCAGGTGGTAGGCTACCGAGTCCAGGCTGGACCGAGGCAGGGCCGCGCCTGCCTTCGCCGACGCCAGATCCCGGTCCGCGCGCTCGACCTGTCGACAGAGCCCCAAGGCCCGGGGTAGCCAGAAACGCCTCGCGCCCCAGCCCGCCACCGAGACGGTGACGAACCGGACCCCCGCAGACGGAGACGGTAGCTTCACGTCCACCCCCACGTGAGCCACCCGGCGCAGACTGACCCTCGTGCGCGCGGGCCTGCCGGTTCCATTGGCGCGCACGATCACCGACGCCGCGTGTCCCCCACCGGCCGGTAGCACCAGCCCGGCCGGCGCCCGAACCCGAACCCGGTAGCGGAGCCCCCTGCCGGTGACCTGTCGGCGCAGCCCGAGGCGCAGCGCGCGCAGCCCCCGACCGGCCCGGCGGCGCCTTCGGACGCCGGGCGCGCCGCGATGCCTGGGCAGCTCGAGTCGGATCGGGTGCCGCGAGCCACCCGCGCCCAGGGGCTGGTGATCCGCGCCGGTCAGCCGCGCCCGGAACCGCCAGGCACCCTTGGATCCCGAGAGCCTCACGACCAGGCGGTTCTTCCCCTTGCCCAGACGCAGGGGCACCAGCCGGTGGTCCGCCTCGTAGGTGCTCGCGCCAGCAATCATCAGCCGGGACCGACCGTTCAGCCAGACCTGGATCCCGTCGTCGTGCCCCAGGTGCAAGTACACGGTCTGCGCCCGGCTGGTGTGCAGCACGAGCCCCAGCAGGGCGGTGCGCGGGACATGCTTTTTTCGGAGGTGCAAGAGCCGGCGGAGGTTCATCCGAGCCGAAGGGCTCTGGAGGATCCGCCAGCGGACCGTGCGCCGCAGGCGACCGGCGCCCAGGGTCAGCGGCACGCCCGGCCGCGCGGACCCGAGGTGCGCGCGCGACGGAGACTTCACCAACGGTCCGGCCACCAACCACTGGCCGAGGAGCCCACCTGGCCCCACAACCACCTCATGCCCATCGAGCGCGGGCAGCGGGACGGACGGCGCCGGCGCTGCGACGGGCGCCGGAGTCGGCGTCGGGACACGCGCGACGGGCGCCGGAGCCGTGGGTGGAGGCGCCGCCCGACCCGGCGTGGACGCCGTCATCCACGGAGCGCAGGTGGGCGAGGCGCAGACCATCGAGCTGGCCAACAAAACGACGCCCAAAAAGGCGACGCGAATCATCGGTCCCATGGACCCGGCATACAGCATGCGCAGCCTCTTGACCAATTTCGTCCACCTCTCGACCAGTGTACTCCAGCGCACGCCCCGGACTTCCTGCGGCAGATCCAGACAGGTCACTCGACGGGGACGAAGTAGCCGATCATCTTGTAGACGAGGCGCGCGACGAGGACGTCGCAGGCGTGCAGGCCGTCGGTGGGCAGCAGCTCGCAGACGTCGGCGCCCACGACCCGACGGGCGGCGGCCACCCGCCGGAGCAGGCGCAGGGTCTGCCACCACCCGAGCCCACCAGGCTCGGGCGTCCCCGTGGCGGGCATGATGGAGGGATCCAGGCCGTCGACGTCAAAGGTGACGTAGACCGTCGGGCCGAGCCGGGCGACGACCTCGTCCATCCATCCATCGTCGGGACAGGCCGCGATGTCCTGGGCCCAAAAGGGCTCGCGGCCCAGGCCGCGCAGGTGAGCCGCGCCCTCGGTGCTGATGCTGCGGACGCCCACCTGCACCACCTCGCCCACCTCAGACAGGCGCCTGGCGACGCAGGCGTGGCTGAGAGGCGAGCCATCGTAGGTGTCGCGCATGTCGGCGTGCGCGTCGATCTGCAGGAAGGTGAGACCCTCGTACCTCGCGGCGTGGGCCCGGCCGGCGCCCACGGCCACGGTGTGATCACCGCCGAGGGTGATCACGACCTTTTGATCGTCGACCAGCGCCGACACCCGCCGCTCCACCGCGTCGACGAGCTCCGCCGGGAGCCACGACGGCTCTCCCGCCGCCGGAGCCACGGCCTCGGCCACGTGGATGCCGCACGCCCAGGGCTCCCGACCCAGCTCCTCGTCGTACTCCTCGATGTGATGAGAGGCCACCAGGACGGCATCGGGGCCACGCCGCGCCCCGGCGTGGAAGGACGTGGTGGCATCGTGCGGCACGGGCAACAGCACCACCTTCGCGCCCTCGCGCGTGGCCAGGTCTCCCTCGATCCCCAGAAAAGTCATCATCGGGCTCTGCATCGCTCCGAAAACAAGATCCCCATCCCGTCGGCACGGCTCACACGGCAGAACTCATCACAGCGAAAGATCCAGGATCAGACGAGACGAGCCACTCAACTTCAGAATCAACGAGCGCAGGGAACGGGAGTCATCGTCGTCGCGCGCAGTCACAGGGTCACTCGAGTGCCAGGAGCAGCAGCAGGTGCAACGGTCGCGGTCGCGGGAGGATCCGATCCAGGTATCTCCACTGTCCAGGTCGTGCAAGCCGTGCCCACTGGAAGGGGCCAAAAAAACAGCTTAACTGCAAAAATCTACAGACAAATACCAGGTGCCAGCCAAGGGGTCAAGGCCTTTCGAATCGATCCCAACACCAAAACAGGCTTTTGCGTCGCGCCCTTGCGTGGTTCCACGGGCGCCGGTCCAACCCCTTGGAATCTCAAATTTCCTGCCTGGCGCCCGGCAGGACCCGGCGACATGATATATACCTGAGGTCGGGCACAGCCGCATCGAACTGCCCGAGGAGATCGGATGAGCAATCTACTGAAAGACGATCCCACACCCTTGGACTTCGAGGTCGGGCCCATCCGCCCGCCGAGCGAAGCCCGAAGCCTGCTCGTGCGGGTGAGCCGGAACTGTCCCTGGAACAAGTGCACCTTCTGCCCGGTGTACAAGAAGCGGAAGTTCTCCCGGCGGCCGGTAGACGACGTGGAGGGCGACATCGAGGCCATGGGGCGGGTGCGTGATCGACTGATCGAGGTCTCCGCCGAGCGCGGACACGGTGGGACCATGACCCAGCAGGTCATCCACCGGGTCATGCAGGAGGCACCCCTGCACGCCGGCATCGGCCAGGTGGCGCTGTTTCTGTCGGCCGGCGGCAAGACGGTGTTTCTGCAAGACGCCAACAGCCTCCTGCTCAAGCCTCCAGACCTCGCCCGGGTGGTGCGCAAGATCAAGGAGGTCTTCCCAGACGTGGAACGCATCACCAGCTACGCCCGCTCCCAGACCCTGGCCCGCACGCCGGTGGAGGGACTCACCGAGGTGTACGAAGCGGGGTTGAACCGCATCCACGTGGGGCTCGAGACGGGCTCGGACACGCTCCTTGCGCGAGTCCGCAAGGGGTGCACCAAGGACCAGCACATCCGAGGCGGCCGGAACGTCATCGACGCCGGCATCGAGCTGTCCGAGTACGTCATGCCGGGCCTGGGCGGCGTGGCACTCTGGGAGGACCACGCCGATGAGACCGCCGACGCCCTGAACCAGATCGACCCGCACTTCATCCGTCTCCGCAGCCTCGGCCTGCGCAGCGGCACGGGCCTGCGGGCGGACTTCGACGCCGCGGGCTTCGACCCCCTGGACGAGGACGGCGTGGTCCGCGAAATCCGGCGCCTCATCAGCGGCCTGGAGGGCCTGCGGTCGCGCGTGGTGAGCGACCACATCCTGAACTTGCTCGAGGAAGTGGAGGGCGACCTGCCCGGTGACAAGCAGCGGCTGCTCGATGTCCTGGACGAGTACCTCGGGCTGCCCGAAGAGGACCGCGTGATGTTCCAGCTCGGGCGCCGCTTGGGCGCCCTCCGGTCGGTGCGGGAGCTGGACGCCCCCCGGACAAGGAAACAGCTGGCCCCGGTGGTGGCCGAGGCCCTCGGCCACCCCGGGGGCCCGGCGGCCCTCCTGCGGGAGCTGATCACCCGGTTCATCTGATTTCGTCCGGAACGATCGACGCCGACGGGCGTCCAAACATCGAGGGTCGGCCACGACAACACCCACTGCCGAAACTGGAGCACGACATGACCGCAACCCGCCGCTGGATCACTGGACTGGCCACGCTGGTCGCCTCGCTCGGGATTTCGGCGCTGCCCCCCGCGGTCCACGCCCGCGTCCCCGCCCTGGTGGACGGGCGCTACGGCAGGCAGGTCAAGGAGGTCGCCCACGCCGTCCGCGGCAAGGTAAACGGCCTCATCGCCCAGACCACCGTCACGCGGTCCCTGCGCTCGGTCAGCGGCTCCCCCGAGGAGGGCATCATGACCTTCCGCACGCCCCCGGGATCGGTCGTGGTGTCGCTGTCGGTCCGCCTGGGCCGACGCTGGACAAAGGGATCGCTGCTGGACGCCAAGGCGGTCCGGCGGACCGTGAAGAACACCCGCGGCTTGCCGAAAAAATACGACCCTGCCTGGCTGGAGAAGTCGGGGATGAACCGCTACCGCCTGCGGGTCTACCCCGTGCCGCCCAAGGGCGCCGTCGCGGTCCGTTACAGCTATGTTCACCCCGTGACGCTGCGCTGGGGTCGGCGGGTCTTCGTCTATCCCCGCCGGGGATCGGCGCGCAACCTCGCCACGGCCATGGTGACCCTACAGGACCGCCCGGCCTTCGGCGGCCGCGCCCGGCGCTACCGGCTCCGCGTGGCGGCCAAGACGACCCTGGAGAAGCCCCTCGCCGACCGCGCCATCGGGGCCAGGCAGCCCGTGCGGGCGGCGCTCTTCGTGGCGCCCGGGCGGCCGAGCCGGGGGGGGACTCTCGGGGGGCATGCCCTCCTGCTGGTCCAGGGAAACCCCGGGGCCTCCCGCCGCCGCTGGGGTACCGATGTGGTCTTCCTCGTGGATCGATCGCGCTCCATGTGGCCCCACAGCCACCGCACCGCCGCGGCCATGATCCGCAGCACCCTCAGGGCCCTCGGACGCCGCACACGCTTCGGTGTCGTGGCCTATCACCGCAAGGCCAAGCGGATCACCAAGCGCCTCGCCTGGGTGACCCCCGGCGCGACAACCAGGGCCCTGCGCGGTCTCGCCGCGACCAACCTCGCCAACGGCACGCGGCTGGCCGATGGGCTACGCAAGTCCTACGGGCTCTTCGGCAACCGCGCCTCGGCCCGACGGCGGCTCCTGGTGATCCTGACCGACGGGCTGCTCCCCGAGCGCGAGACCTCGGGGTTCGTGTGGCCCACGGCGCCCAAGGGGACCGAGATCCTGATCCTCCAGGGGCGGCCCTTCTCCGGGGTCACCCACCAGCTGCGCCTGGGCCCCCTCGCGGCGCTGGCCCGGCAGCGGGGCGGCGTGGCCTATGCCTTCGATCCCCGCGCTCACGAGGATGGCTCCACCGCCGGTGACAAGGCCAGCCGCCAAGCCACCGCGAAGCTCGCCGCCAGCCTCGCCCGACCCGGCCGCCTCAGCGATCTCAGCCTCCGCCTCGGCGGTAAAAAGGTCTGGCTGCCCCAGAAGGACCTGGCCCTTCTGGGCGGATTTCTTCAATACCGCAAGGTCAAAGGCGCCGCCCCCAAGCAAGCCACGCTGCAGTTCGGTTACTGGGGCCGTCGGCGCACGATGCGCATCACGGCACGCACCATGCCGGCACAGTGGACCCGGCGCCTGGCCACCCTCTACGGCTCCGCGGTGGGCCGGGGCGTGCACGAAAAGAGATCGCTCATCGTCGTGCACCCCACCGACTCTTTTGGTCAGGATCGGCTGCGTTTCGCCCAGCGCTGGGGCGGGCGGTTCTTTCGCCGCATGGCCCCGCCCGGCGCCCTGGATCTCCCCGTGGGGCCATTCTACAGAACCGGGCGCGCGCCCAAGATCCCGGCGACGGCGTCGAAGCACTCGGCAGGAAGCCTCACTAAATCCATCGTCAAGCGGCTGCTGGCCAAGGGCTACCTCAAGCGCGCCACCCGGTGCTACCAGGCCACCGGCCCCCGGTTCAAGAAGGGACGCGCGGTCCTGTACCTGGATCTCACCCGGGGGGAGGTCACCGATGTCTGGCTCGCGCACGTCACCTTGAAGAACCGGACACTCCGCCGCTGCCTCATCAAGGCCGCCTACGCCCTGCGGGTGGCCAGGTCCTGGGGCGACGAGACCCTCTACCGGGTCACCTATCCGATGCGCTTTCGCCCCTCGAGCAAGTCCGCGGTGGAGCTGCGCGGCTGGCGACCGCCCCGCAAGCGCCCGGACATGAATCCCCTGCGCGGGCTCTGGTAGGCCGGCATACGGATCCACTGCCCCCTTGCTCAGGGGCCTGGTGGGCGTTACCTTCTTGAACGTCTTTGGGGGCCATCGCCCAAATGGTCCGCGGAAAGCACAATACGGTGGGTCAGGCTCTCGGACGACCCGCGGAGCCGCCATCGATGGAGGATGAAAATGTCGGATTTCGAGCAGGCACTCAAGGTGGGACGTCCCCCCAACGTACAGAAGCTCTTTCCGCGCTCCCGGGCGCTGCTGGTGAGCGGGAAGTATGTGGACCTGGCGATGCTGAAAAAGGGTGGCGCGATGTCCATCGCCGCCAATGGCCGCAGCCACCTGATCCTCCGCGGCGCGCTCCGAGCCGCCCAGAAGGCGAAGTCTGCGCTCATCGTGGAGATCGCCCGTTCCGAGGGCGGCGCCAACGCCTACTGTCCGGTGAACTACTGGAACATCGCCCGGCAGGTGGACACGCTGTGCAACGAGCTCGGGATCACGGTGCCCGTAGCCATCCACGCCGACCACTACGGCATCAAGAAGGAGAGCGACGTCGGGCCCGCCAAGGTGGAGATCCCCACCCTCTTCGAGCACGGCCTGACCTCCGTCGCCATCGACGCCTCGCACCTGCCCGACGACCAGAACCTGCTGGCCACCCTGAACCTGGCGCCGCTGATCCCGCAGTGGGCATCCCTGGAGACCGAGGTGGGTGAGATCAAGGGAAAGTCCGGCCTCTCCACCGCCCCCGAGGCGCTGTTCTTGATCCAGGGGCTCAACGCCCACGGCCACTTCCCCACCTGGATCGCGCTGAACAACGGCTCCTCCCACGGCATCGAGGCCAGCGCAGCCGGCATCCAGGTGGACCTCACCGCCGAGATCCACGAGGCCCTGACCCCCTACAAGGTGAGCGGCGCCCAGCACGGCACGTCGGGGAACAGCTCCGACCGCCTGCGAGAGATCGCCTCCAAGACCCGCACCACCAAGGCCAACGTGGCCACCGCCCTGCAGATGTGCTCCTGGGGCGTCGAGGTCAACGACTACGGCAACGCCCAACTCGACGATGACGGCAACTTCGTCAAGATGCCCGACGAGGGGCTGACTGACGACCTGTGGGCCGAGATGGTGGCCTACGCCGACGACCAGGGGTGGAAGGGTGGCAACTACAAGAAGCTGAACCTCCCGTTCGAAAACAAGATCCTCGGTCAGCCCGCGGCCGTTCGCGAGCGCATGGCGGGTCGGGTGGAGGACTTCGTCTACAACCTGCTGGCCAACGTGTTCAACGCCACCGACACCGCCGACATCGCCATCGACCTCATCTGCGAGGCAGGCGGCCCGGACGCGGGTCCCAAGTCGGGGCGCATCGAGGACCCGGCCGAGTGGACCGAGGAGCGGATCATCGAGCGCGCCAAGACCATCGACTCCGACAAGGGCACCGAGGGCGACTTCGACGACTGATTCCGCCTGCCAGCGCTCCTTTCTTCCACATCTCGCTGCGCGTCAGGTCACGCGCCGGAGAAGCTCCTCGCAAAAAGACCTCTCCAGGCGCGCCAGGCGGATCCGGGCGAGGATCTCGAACTGCCTTTCGTTGTCGCGACACAGCGCCTCCACCAGGTCCAGGGCGCCGCGCGCGTGGACCTCCCGCCGGGCGTCGGCGCACAGGAAGCGCAGGCACTTGTTGGGCCGATGGCGGGGCGGAAGGGAGCACCCGTCACTCCCCCGGAAGATGCACCCGGCGGCGTCGGTGCGGGGCGGACGCAGGTGGCGCGGACGCGTGCCCGCGCCGGCCAGGGCGGCCAGCTCCACCTCATCGAAGAGCGCCTCGGTGCTGCCGCTGCAACAGTAGCCACCCGCCCAGGCGGAGGCGGGCAGCGGATAGGGCGTAGCGCACCGCGCACAGGCCCCGAGGACCCCCGTCTCCGCGGCTATGCGCTCGCGTCCGACACGCAAACGCAAGGCCAGGTCCTTCTCGCGGTCCAACCAGCGACCGGCGCGCTCCCGCCGGAGCGCCCGACGGAGGCGCCGGAGCGTCTCGCGCTTGTCGATCCGGTCCGAGGGCGGGTCCTGACCTTGGGCTCCCAAGGCCAACATGGTTCGGCTGCCGTACGGGCGCTGTGTCATGACAGAAGTGTGGCCCGCGACGCTCTGCGCTGTCAACGGGAGTCAAGACTCGGGGAGTCGGGACTCGGGGAGTCGGGACTCGGGGAACCTACTCACGGGCGGCGTAGCGGTCCGGCTCCTCGAAGACGTCGATGGCCTTGAAGTGGGTCTTGAAGGTGGCGCCGTGCTCCACCCCGGCGGGAATGTAGTAGCTGTCCCCGGCGCGGTAGGTCCGCGTCTCGTCGCCGATGGTGAGGTCCATCTCCCCCTCCACCACGATGCCCCACTGGGCGCCGTGGCTGTGCAGCCCGATGGCGCCGATGGGCTCGATCTCGAAAAACACCACCTGACGATCCGATGACTGCACCAGCTTGCCGCGCACCCCCTCCACCGGCACGTCCACGTCGGGCAGGCTCTCGATCATCTCCGGGTAGATCACTTTCCACATGACAATGCTCCTGGGCTGTTGCGCCAGCCTGTCCCGACAGCCTGGCGTCCACTCGAAAGTACCTTCCTCACCTCCGGTGAAGCCTCACGAAGCGGCGCTTGCCGTACTGCACCAGGACCTCGTCCCTGCCGTCGTGGGTGGCCATGGGATCCCGGACCTGGTCGCCTTCGACCCGGAACCCGCCGCCCTTCATGAGACGCCGCACCTCGCCCTTGGACTTCATTAGGCCCAGGGCCACCAGGATGGAGGCCCAACCCGGGTCCGCCTCGAGCTGCCCGGCGGGCAGGGTGGCCTCCGGGATGTCGTCGGGGAGCTGTTTTTTTCGGACGTGGTCCCGGAACCATCCCTGCTCGGCGTCGGCCACCGCGCCGCCATGATACTGCCGGGTGACGTGGTGCGCGATGGCCTCCTTGATCTCGATGGGGTTGCCCTCCCCCGATTCGTAGGCCTGGTTGAGGGCCTGGCTGGCCTGCGCCTCCATGAGCATGCAGGCCAGGTCGAGGTACGACGGGATCTGCTCGTCAGAGATCCGCATGAGCTTGCCGTACATGTCCCGGGGGCTGTCGGCGATGTTGACGCTGTTGCCAAAGGACTTGCTCATCTTGCGGCCGTCGGTGCCGGCGAGCAGCGGGACGGTGATCATCACGTGGGGCTCGCCGCCGTGGTGCTGCTGGATGGCGCGACCCGCCAGGAGGTTGAAGTGCTGGTCGTAGGCGCCCACCTGCACGTCGCACCGAAGGGCCTGGGCGTCGTAGCCCTGCATCAGGGGGTAGAGGGTCTCGTGAAAGCGCAGGGGCTTGCCGGCGTCCATGCGCTCCTGGAACTCCCGACGAGCGATGATCTGCTTGAGCGGGAAGACGGCCGCCAGCCGGATGATGTCGGCGAAGCCCATCTTGGCGAGCCACTCGGAGTTTCTCCGCACCTCGGTCCTGTCCCCGTCGAGCACCCGGAAGACCTGGTCAGTGTAGCCCTGGCTCATCTGCACGAGCTGCTCGGCCGTGAGCTGGGGCCGCTCCTTGGTCTGGCCGCTGGGGTCGCCGATGAGCCCCGTGTAGTCCCCGATGAGGAACACCGCCTGGTGGCCCAGGTCCTGGAACTGCCGCAGCTTGAGCACTGGCACAAGGTGCCCGATGTGAAGGCTCGTGGCGGTGGGGTCCACCCCGAGGTAGACGCGCAGGGGCCGCCCCTTTTTCAGCTTGGCCGTGAGCTCGGCGCGCATCTGCTGACGCAGGGAGGCCTCGCCCCCGACAGGCTCACCCTCTGCCTCGTCGGCGAAGAAAGTGCCGCGCATCAGCAGGTCCACCTGCTGGTCCACCGACAGTGTCGTCTGCTCGTTCATGGTCTCGTCCAGACTATCCCAGGTGCAGGCCGCAGTCGCGGCACTTTCCCTTCTTCAAGGGCTTGGTGCAGCCGCAGGCGGGGCAGGCAGGCTCGGCGTCCTCGTCGGCGTCGCCGTCGTCGCCGTCGTCGCCCTCGGCGTCCCATTCGGCGTCGACCTCGCCAGCGGCCGGGTCCTCGGCTTCGGTCAGCTCCACCTCCCCGAGCAACCCCTCGCGTTGGGCGTCCTCCACCCACTCGAGGTTGAGCACCTCCTGGGCGCGCTCGGCATCCTCCCTACGCACCACAACCTGCAGGATGCGAAAGTGCCCCGCCTCGGCCACCTCGTCGTGGGACTCGTGGATGGCCGCGGGGATCCGCTTCTCCAGGAGCTTGCTCTGGGTCTCGCGGCACCCCTCGATGCTGCCCCGCACGATGGGCATCAGATCCTCCTGGGCCATGGAGGCGATGACCTCCTCATCGGTCAGCATCTCGGGGACCTCGTCGGCCTCCACCAGATCCACATCGCACGTGGGGCAGCGCTCGAAGCCCTTGCGGTACTCGGCGCGACATTCGGGACAAAACGGCACGGTCCACCTCCGGGGCACTTGGTCGGGGCGACAATAGCTGACCGGACAGGACCACGCCACCGAATCGATGCGCCAAAAAACCTCTTGCCGGCTATACCAGTGGAGCCCATTGTCCATCTGAGCTATCTTCTCATCATGCGAGTGACGAAAGACACGCGGCGGAGGGTCGGGGCGCAGGTCTGTAGGACGGCGCTGGCCGTGACCCTGACGCTGGGCCTCGGGGGCTGCAACCTGATCTCCGTGGCCACCCTGGTGGGCAGAAAATTCGTCCCGGCCCTTGCCAAGGGCAACAAAAAGAAGCTCGTGCGCCACTCGAGCTGGCGCCTGGCCTGGTATTGGGACGGGTTCACCAAGCTCGAGATCGAAACCGCGGTGAAGGGCAACCCGGCCATGGGCGGCGCCAAGGGCCGCAAAAAAGGCGCACGGAAGAAGAAGAGCCCCGGGGTGAGCCTGGTGAAGTTCCGTTCGACGGGCAACCGGGCGATGCTCGTGGCCCGCCGGGGCAAGATGAGGTTCCGCTTCGACTGCGTGCGGGAGCACGGCCGGTGGAAGGTGGACGATCTCAGCTTCCGCAACAAGGGAAAGACGACCCAGCTCACCCGCGTCCTGAAGCTGCTGCTGGCCGCCAAGGCGATCCAGGCCGGCATGGAGAACGGCTCCCGGTATCTGCTGATGAACATCTCTACCCCCCGGCTGCGGCGCGGCGTCTGGGACCGCCTGAGCGACTCGGAGCTCGAGGCGCTGACCTCCTCGGCCACCTCTTCGGCCAAGGGCGCCAAAAACCGGCGCAAGAAGCGGCGCGGCCCGAAGATCCGCACGAAGTTCCTCAAGGACCGAGCCGTGGTCTCCCTGTCCGGCTCCGCCCTGCCGGCCACCCTGGTGCTCCTGGAGCGCGGCGGCCAGTACTGGGTGGACGAAGTGAAGCTCAAGCTGGGGGGCCAGTGGCACAACCTCGTCGCCCTGGTGGGCTACCTCCAGCCGGCCCTCGGGCTGGTTCGCTGGGCCCGCAGCAATCTGCTGGAGCCCCGTTCCGACGACCCGCCCACCAAGGCGCACCTGGCCGCGCTCATCGCCCGCATGCGCGGCGCCCTGTCTACGTCCCTGTGGAAGCGCACCTTCGCCTGGCTCGAGCCGGCCGACCTGAAGCTGCTTCCGTGGAAGACCATCCGCAAGGCCCTCCAGTCCATGGATGCCAAGCCTACGCCCAGGCCGCCGGGGGTCACGCCGAGCCCCGCCTTGGGGCCCAAGGTCATCAAGCGGTTTCGCCGGGTGGGCCACCGGCTCGAGTTGACCCTGAGCCTGCCAGGTCTTCGCGTGGATCTCACCATGGTGCGCCAAGAGGGGACTTGGCGGGTACACACCGCGTCCATAACGCGCAAGGGGCAGACCCTGCGGCTGGCGGACCTGCTGGAGGCCCTGGCACCCATGGTGCGACTGGCCGCACGGGCGGGCAAGCTGGTGCCCGTAATTCTGTCGGGAAGCAACCAGAGCAACGGGGCCCTGACCAACCTGATGCGGGCGGTGAGGCAGGCCTCCTCGAAGGATCTCAACGAGCGCCTCTGGTCGCGGATCCCACCGGGTCTCCTGCGCCACATACCGCTTCAGGTGCTGCCCACGGCGCTGCGGGGCCTGGTCCCCGATCCCGCGAAGGCCCCCCCCACAGGATCCGGCGCCCAGAAACCCGCCTCTGTGCAGGCCGCTCCCAAGGCACCATCCGTGACGCTGGTCAAGACGGTCCAGACAAAACGGCGGCTGGCCCTGACCCTGCAGGTGGACACGGCCCGGGTGACGGTGGTGCTCGTACGCGAGAAGACCGGCTGGAAGCTGGACGATGTCTTCGCTCCTTTGGCCGGCAAGCGGCGCTCCATGAAGCTCGTGCTGGCCACCATGGCGCCCGCCGCGGCCCTGGCCCACGCGGTCCTGTCCGGCAAGGGCGCGCCTCTGCGAGAGGCGGTGTCACCCAAGATCCGCCGCACGGTGGTCGATCCGCTGCTGCGCATCCTGGGCCCGCGGTTCGGCTCGCTCATGCGCACCCTGCGCACCCAGACCCTCAACCTGCCCGACCCGATTCCGAAGGGCGTTCGGAAGCGGCGGCGGCAACGCACCAGGCGGCGGACGCGACGCCGGCACCGGCCCCTGCCTCGACCGCGGCTCGCCCGGCCCTCACCCAGGGTCGCGGCCAAGCCCGACGCGGCGCCCAACGTGGAGTTCAAGTCACTCACCTTCGACCAGGACAAGCGCCGAGCCGTCATCGCCCTTCAGCTCGGCCCCATGGCCCCGCTGAAGGTCGTCCTGGCCCAGGACGCGTCGCGGGTGTGGCGCATCGCCGACCTCGAGTTCCCGCTGGGCGGCAGGACCCTCACGCTGAGCCGCACGGGGCCGGTGCTCGTCCCCCTCTTCGGCTTCGGCATCTCGCTTCTGACCAGCTACCTGCCGGGGATCCGCCGGGCCTGCTCCTACACCTTCAACCGCGCGGTGTGGCGCCGCCTGACCCGAGCCAAGTTCCGCAAGCTGCTCAAACAGTTCATGCCCAAGTCCCCGACCAGACCTCGGCCACGACCAGCCCGCACCGGCGCCGGCGCCAAGGCCACCAGCAACCTGCCGCGCCTCCTTGCCCTGCGCATCAAGGACACCGGCCGATGGCACTGGGCCCAGGTGGTGCTCAAGGTCGGCGGTCGTCGCATCCGCATCTCCATGGTGGGTGTCAAGGGCCGGTGGTCGGTCCACGACGTCCACCTGTCTGTCGGGGGCCAGCTCCTCTCCCTCAAGACCGCCGCGGCGCTTTTCCTGTAGGAAAACCCACGATCCGGGTGTCTCACGAGACAGACAATCGAGACACCTGTGCCCAAACGGCCCCGCCGCGAGACACCGCCATGGATTTATCTTGTTAAAATTGTTCAATAATTTAGCCGGCGAGGGCCTGGCACATCGGTTGCAGGCATACAGGTCGCAACACCGCGGAGAAGCCGATGATAAAAAGCAAACACATTCGCAGGTTCCGGGGCCGCAAGCCGAGGCTGCAGCCATACAGCTACCTGGGCTGCCCCGAGACCGTGTCCAGGGTCCCCTGGTGCTACCGGATCTGCACACCGATCAACGGCAAGGGCACCTGCGGCCGGCCGGCGCCTCACTGTCTACAGGGGCGCGTCCAGCTCGCCATCGCCCGGTACAAGGCCGACCACCCGCAACCCGCCCTCCCATCGTCTCCGGATCGCGAAGCCGCCCCGGTCGCTTCGGAGTCCTGAGCCGACTACCGTCGCCTGCGAAACCCCGCCGGGCCGCGGCGCTTTTTGGGGCGCGGCTCCCCAGGGCGGAAGGCGTAACGCCCGCGCACCCGGACCAGACCACCCTTGTCCAGCTTCGTCGGTCGGATGGAAAAGAAGCCGGCTGGCAGCCTCGGGCCGAGCCAGTCAAAGACGAACCGCGCGTCTGCCAGGCTCAGGTTGGGACACCCGTGGCTGAGGCGGCGGCCAAAGCCGTCGTGCCAGTAGGCGCCGTGGAATCCGAAGTCTCCCTTGAAGAAGGCCACGTAGGGGATGGCCTCGAGGTAAAATGGGGCGGCGCCGTGGCGCTGCTGCATGTCCTTGAACACGAGCTTCCGCTCCACCCGGAAGATCCCGGCCGGGGTTCTCACGCCCAGGCTGGTGAGCATCACGCGCACGGGCGTGCGCCCGCGCATGGCGAAGACGAGCCGCTCGGCCAGGTCAACGTCCACCCATCGCTCCTTGGCGCCCACCCCGGCGGGCGGCGCAGGGGGCCGGCCGGCCAAGGCCACGTCCAGCCTCCTCACCGCCACGCCACCCTTGAGCACCACCACCGCCCGGCCACCCACCCGACGGGTCCGCCCGCCGGCCCGGACCGCGTACCGTGCGAGCCTGGCGCCCGAGGGCTGGAGCCTTCCGCGGACGATCTTGAAAAGAGGCGTCTCCTGGAGGGCGATGACGAGGGGCAGATCCCGCGCGCGCCGCAGGGCGACGCCCACCAGGGACGTCCGCCGAAGCTTTGTCACCTGGGACGCGTCCACCAGCCCGCCGCTGCGCGTGACGAGGTAGGTCCGACGCCGGAGCAGGATCCGCGAGTGCACCTCGAAGCCGATGGTCCCGCGCAGACGCAGGGCCCGCCCCCGGGCCAGGTCCGGCAAGGTGCGGTAGAAGGAGATCCGCTGGTACCGGCCCGTCCGCGCGCCGAAGAAGGGGCCCGGCCGCCAGGAGGCCTCCAGCCGCCGCAGGGCCGTTGGCTTTGCGCGACGGGGCAGGAGCCAACCCGAGCAGGCCCAGGCCTCGGGCCCGAGCTTGTACCAAGGGTACTTGCAACCCGCGCCCCGGGACCGCACGGCATGCACGGGAAAGCGCCCCGCCCCGGTGATGTAGCCCCGGATGGGTGCCGTGGTGGCGGGCCGCGCGCGGATGCGAATCTGCCCCTTGTACACCTCCACCGAGGGCGGCCTCCGGGGCAGACGCGCACCGGGGCGTTGTCGGGCCGAGGCGGGCGCGGGCGCTACCGACAGCGCCAGGGGCACCACGAGCGCCACGAGCGCCATGGGCACGACTCGCCGAATCGCCGCTACAGCCGGCACCAGGTGCGAGCCGCTCACCGACGACTCCGCGGCCGCGTGACCCGGCGATGGGGAGGCTGGCGATGGGGGGGCCGGCGATGGGGGGGGCGGCGGTGGCTGGGCCCATTGGGTCCGAGGGACACGACGCGGGCACCTGGCGGCGGCTGGGCGATCGGTTTGACCTGGGACTCGAGCCAGATGGCCACGCGGGGCCGGTGCTTGGGACGCTTGTACCTCACCGGCGCTCGCGGCTTGAGCCGGGCCCGTCGGCGGTAGCAGCGGTATCGCCGACGCAGTCGGCGGAACTTCCAGCAGGAGTACCAACGATACCAGCGCCGGAAGCCTTTGTGTCCGGGCAGCGGCTGGGTCAGGGTCCGGCCTGCCCAACGCGCCCGCACGAAGGCGTCCCCCACCCGGGCCCCGGAGATGTGCCAGTGGTTCCGGTGCGCGAAGTCAGAGTCGGGCGAGATGATTCGCCGGAAGATGTGCGCCTTCTCCAAGGCGCAGGTGATGCGACGCAGCAGCGCTCCGGACTTGCTCTTGACCCGGCCCACGCAGTTGCCGGGACCCCCGTAGAACTTCTCCCAGTCCTTGAGGAGGGTCAGCTTGGTGCCGTCCTTGAACACCACCTCGTTGATGTCCATGGCCATGCCCTGGGGGTGGTGCCCCACGCTGCGCCAGCGGCGCCGGGGCGGCGGACGGTAGGTGGACGTGTAGCGCAGCTGCACCACGCCGAACTTCTGGAAGATCTTCGCCGCGCGATACAGCCCCAGGGCGAACTGGCAGTCCACCAGGGGCTTGGACTTGTGGTACATGGACTTGTAGGTGACCCCGAACATGGGCCCCGTGATGCGCACGGGCAGCCAGATGGGCCACCTCTTCTTGGCCATCTTGAAGGGAATACGCAGTCGCCCGAGCTCCCGCAAACACGCGGCCTTGGTCACGCCCCTGCGCACCCGGGAGGGCGTGAGCCCACCCTTGACGGGCTCCTCCTCGTCCGGCGCGTCCGGAGCCACCTCCACCCCCCGGGTCGAGGCCGTCCAGGTGGGCGGCAGGGGGCGCACCATCGCAACCCGGCTGTGACGCCGCCAGCGCCGTCGTCGGCGACTCCGCGCGTCAGCCAAAGCCGACCACGTGAAGATCACGCCGAACAAGAGAATTCCGAGGCTCAAACGCATCCCCGACCGTGTAGCACAGGATGGCGGCACCGGCACTCACAAAGGGCGACCCGGGCAGGTGACGTTCGCGTGGTTACCTCCTTGGGATGAGCCCCGCGGGGAAATGGACAGGGTGCCGATCCACGGAGGGACCTGTCACCGGATCCGGTTCGCCGGGATTTCGCGTACTTTGGCTCCTTAGCCCCTCTCAGCGGTGAATCGCTGCGCGACGCTCATCCTTCTGACAAGCGTTGAGACGTCAAGCGTGGGGCGCTGGCGTGGACGTCGGCGAAGCCACTGGCGTCAGGGCGTGCCGGTTTTTTGGGTTTCAGAAAGAAGGCGGTGGGATGAAGTCATTGCACCACCAGCGTCCGCCGCCGGCGAAAATCTAAACGATTCAGTCAGCGCGACCCTTGGACAAGTCCCATATTGGGTATGCGCCCCGTCGTGGGCCTCGAGGATGAGGTGGCTGGTGGGCTGGCCTGTGGGTTGGTCCGCCGGGTCGGGGGCCTTTTTGTTGCCGCTGACGATGACGTACACCAGCAGGCCGATGGCCAGCAGCAGCAGCAAGATCACGATGACCATCGTGATGTTGGTCTGGGAGGCGGGCTTGGCCTGTTGGGTCGACCGCGCCAGGGCGTCCGGACGGGAGGGGTCCACGCCCGTGATGGAGGACAGCGACGGCAGGGAAGGGACCGATGGCAGGGAGGGCAGAGACACCGAAGACGGCATGGAGCCGCTTCCGGTGCCCGTGGAGCTCACGTTGGATCCCACGCTCGACACGCGACTGCGCACCTTGCGCTCGCCGGTGGACTCCTCGGGGACGAGCTCGGCCATGACGGTGCGCACCTCGGAGGACATCTCGGCGAGCTTGGTGGTCTGGATGAACGCGAAGTAGGACTCCTCCATGTCGTCGAAGTCCATCACCCCGTCGCACTCGTCACAGCGACAGACCGGGGCCTTGGGCTTGTCCTGGCCCACCATCTCGTCGAGCTCCACCAAAAGCACCTTCTCCAGGTCGCAGGAGGGGCAGAAATACGGGGCGTAGAAGCTCTTGACCGCCCCGTCACCGACAAAGTTGTTCACGAGGTTGATCTGGGCGACGATGGCCGGGGAGCACTCCACCATGATGACATGGGCGCCCTTCTTCTCCATCTTGGTGAGCCAGTTCACCCAGTCCCGGACGCCGCAGGAGTTGATCCGCTCGATCTCGGCGAGGTCGATGACCGTGGTGCCCGCGCCCACGCGATCGACCAGGTTGGCCAGCTCGTTGTCCTCGTCGATCACGCCAGAGAGCTTGATGTACGTGACTTCGTCGCGCTGGGTGACTTCTGCGTTGAATTTCTGATTCATACCGAAGTTTCCGTGGTGTTGACCATTATGCGTACATTGGGTTTCTTGTCCACCGTTTTTGGTAATCCAGTAAACCCAAATTACGCGTCTTCGCCACTTCCTTGCGCGGCCTCTGCAGTGGCCGCGTGGAGGTCATAATAGTTGGCAGATAGATAGAAACGAAGCAAATTCTGGCCACCCTGGATGGCGCGAAATACGATCCGGCCGTCATCCAGAACCGCCATCTCCACCCCCGAGAGCCGGGCGCTGGCCCGGGCCGCGGCCATGAGATCGTCCGAGATGAGCAGCGCCACCTCGGACATGAGGGAGTCGACACCCCGCATCCACGCCACTACGTCCAGATCCGGGATATCGTCTCCGGCGGCCTTGACGACCCTCTCCACCACCCGGGCCTGCTTCCGGGACAAGAGCCGCATGAACTCCGAGGCCGAAGGCTCGCGTTGATCCTCGGTCTTGGCCATGGCCTTGAACAGCAACCCCAGCTCGGCCCGCTCCCGCGGGCCGAGCCGCGACAGGAGCGAAAAGCCCGACCGCAGGTACTCCAGGGCCCGGCCCAGCATGAACCGCGTCTCGGCGGGCTTGCCGGTGAGCAGCGCCTCCAGGATCACGATCTTGGGCACCTCGTCCATGGCGATCCACAGGGGGCGCTTCATCTTGCGGGCCACCAGCACCTCGAAGGGTTGGTCTTCCAAGCCCAGGACCCGGGCAACATCCCGGGGCTCCACACCATCGGCCTCCGGCTCGAAGGCGCGCAGCCCCTCGGCGCCCCCCTCCATGGGGTACAGCCGCTCGAGGTGCTCGTAGACCGCCTTCCACATCTGTCCCAGGGGCCCGCGCACCTCCTCCACAGCCAGGTGCTTGGCCCGGAGTTCATCGGTGAGCACCCGCGGCTGGGGCACCACCTTGGCCTCCAACCGTGCCAGGGTCGCAAGGTCCTTGTCGGTGGCCTGGCCCAGCACCCGCAGCACCTGCAGGGGCCGCGCCCGCCCGGCCGGGTCGTCCCGGGGGTAGAAGTCGGCCATCATGCGCAGAGCCGCCAGGTTGTCGGGGCGATCCCGAAGGACGTGCCGCAGCTCCTCGACGGCGCGTGGCAACGTGGACTCGTCCAGGGCGTAGAGGTGCGCCAGGGCGAGACGGTCCCCCGCTTCGCAGTCCCCGGTGCCCACCACCGCGCGCAGCTCCGCCACGGCGGCGGCGGTGTTGCCGGCCTCCGCCTGGACCGCCGCGAGGTGGTGCCGCAACCGCAAGGCGTCGGACGTGTGTCCCTGCTCCATGGCGATGCGCGCCGCGTTGGAGAGCATCGCCTCCGCCTGGGAGATCTGCCCCCGCCCCGCCTGGTGCCGGGCAATGGAGATGGCGGCGGGAGGGAACCCCGGGCACAGGTCCAGGGCCCGCCGGAAGGCCGAAAGCGAGGCCTTCTGATCCCCCTCCTGATCCGCCACGTGACCCAGGTAGTGGTAGTAGCGCCCAAGCTCCCGCGGGGGGGCGGTGTCCTTGGGATCCGCGGCCACGTCGATGAGCCGCTCGCACACCACCCGAGCGTCGGAAAACCGCCCCTGGACCAGGAGCTCCTGGGCGTGACGATAGAGCGCCTCGCGATGACGCGGCTGCCGCTTTAGCACGGCCCTCAGCATGGCCGTGGTCTTCCGGGAATCCATCATCACGTTGGAATAGATGTCCGCAGCCCGGAGCAGGGCGTCGATGGCCGCCGGCGCATCCTCGGAGGCGCGGTCCACGAAGCCCTCCAGCTCGCCGATGGCGTCGGGGAAACGCCGCAGTCGGATCAGCAAATCTACCAGGGGCTGCAGCACCCCGTAGTCCTCCGGCGCCTTGCGGATGGCCGCGCGGTAACTCCGGATGGCCTCGTCGAGGTTGGCCTCCTGCTCGAGGGTCGTGCCCCGGGCGACCAGCACCCGCGCCTGGGCCTCGGGCCAATCACGCCGCTTGTAGACCTTGTCCAGCGCCCGGAAGGTGGCACCGAAGTCGTAGGCGTCCGGCCGATCCCGGCACAGACCGATCAGCGCATCCAGGGCGTCGAGGTTCTCCGGCCGGATCTCGAGGGCCACGACGAGGTTCTCCGCGGCCTGCTCGAAATCCCCGGTGTGCCGGGCGACCAGGCCTCGCTTGGCGTAGACGTCGCTGCGCAGGGAGGGCTCCCCCTCCCGCATGGCCTTGGGGCTGAGGTTCTGCGACAGGTTGGAGGCGCGATCCCAGTCGCTCTGCTGGAAGGAGATGTCGAACAGCGCCCGGATGGCCGGCATGCACTCGGAGTCCACCGACAAGGCCGACTCGTAGTAGTAGATCGCCTTGTCCACGTTATCGAGGTGATCCTGGTAGATGCCACCCATGCGCGCGAAGACCCCGGCCCGCTCCTTGGTCTCCTGCCAGAGCTTCACCTCCAGCTCCAAGGTGTTGAGCACCTTGGGCCACTCTTCCCGACGCAGGTACAGGTCGCGCAGACCGTGCACGGCGGGGAGGCAATTCGATGAGGTCTTGATGGCGGCGTCATAGTACCGGATGGCGTCATCGCTCTTGGCGAACTTGGCCTCCATCACCGAGCCGCACTTAAAGTACAGCAGCGCCTTGGCGGCGCGGTCCGGAGTGATGCGGATCTGGCGACGGGTGATGTCGATGAACTCGGCCCACTTCTCGGTGGACTCGTAGATCCGGCTGAGTGCCTCGAGTGCCTCCCGATGGCCCGCGGACAGGTCCAGGACCTTCTTGTAGTTGTTGATGGCCTCTTCGACGCTGCGCAGCCCCTCTTCGTAGATGGTCCCGATGCGCATGTGCAACGGCACCGTCTCGGCCGGCGTGTCCAGCTGCTTGAGCCGCGCCTGGAGCACGGCCACCAGCTTCTCCCAGCTGCGGGAGCGCTCGAAGTACCGCTCCAAGGCGTCGAGGGCCTCGGCGTCTTCGGACCGCAGCAGGTGGATGGACTCGTAGTGCCGCGCTGCCTCGTCGGGGTCCTTGAGCTTGGCCGCCGCCACCCGGGCCGCCCGGCGCAGGGTCTCGATCTTCTTCTCCGGATCGTCCAGAGCAGAGGCTCGCTGTTCGTAGGCATCGATCAAGCCGGTCCAGTCGCCCTCCTTGGAGAAGATCGACTCCAGAAACTTGAGCGCGTTGTCATTGTCCGGATCCAGCTGCAGGACCTTGAGGTAGGAGGCCGCGGCCTCGCCGGTCTGGGACAGGTACTGCAGCTGGAGCTGGCCCCGGCGGGCGTGGAGGTCGGCCAGGCGGTAGGCCCGCGACTGCTTGTTCTCCACCAACGTGATGGCGGTCTCGTACACCTCCATGACGTCCCGCCAGCGCTTGAGCCGGTAGCACAGCCGCTCCACCAGGGTGAAGGTGTCGCGGTTGCCCGGGTTGAGCCGGAAGGCGCCCATGTACACCTCGAGGGCCGCCTCGCAGTCGCCCGCACCCTCGTGCAAGGTCCCCGACTTGATCAGCACCCCCACCTTGTCATGGACGTCCGCCGCCACCTCGGCCCGCCTGTTCAGCAGGGCGATGAGCTCGTCCTGGCGTTTCTGGCCCTCGTAGGCGGTCGCCAGCAGGTCCAGCAGCTCGCGATCGTCGGGCGTGGCACGGACACCCTCCTCCAGCAGCCGCGCCGCGTCTGCCACCCGATCGGGCTGGGTCAGCATGAGCCGCCCCAGCTTGCGGTAGATCTCCCCCCGGCCCACATCCTCGGAGGGCATCAGCTCCAGGGAGCGCTCGTAGACAAAGGTGAGATCTTCGGAGGAGTCCAGTTTCTCGGCCAGGTGCCGGTAGGTCTCCAGGCGCCTCAGATCCGTGGGCGTGGCCTCCACCGCCCGCCGGGACAGCGCCAGGGCGCCGGCCAGATCGTCGAAGCGCTCGGCGTGAATCTCCGCAAGGCGACTGGCCAGGTCACCAATGGACTCGGGGGACGAGGCCGCGTCCAGATCCTCGGCGACCAGGGTGCGCACGTCCTCCCAGCGGTCGAGGTGCTCCAGGGCCTCGTGCAGCAGCCGCCGAGCCAAGGGGTCCACGGCCAAGGGCTCGAGGGCCTCGGCGATGACCTCCCAGCTATCCTCCTGGCGACAGATTCGCTCCAACCCGTCCAGCGCCACGGCGCTGCCCGGGTCCAGCTCCAGCGCCATCCTGTAGTGGTCCAGGCCCAGGGCGCTGTCGCGCAGGTTCCGCTCAGCCACCTCACCCAGATCGAGGTGAAGCTGGGCCTCCTCGACGGGATCGTCCACCAGCTCGAGCCGCTTTCCGAGCATGTCCACCAGCTCACCGTACCGCCCCTTGCGCCGATAGAGGGTGCAAAGGGCGTCCAGGGCGGAGTCCATCTCGTCGTCCAGCTCCAGCGCCGCTCGAAAGGCTTTCTCTGCCTCCTGGTCGTCCTTGAGGTGGCGACCGTAGGTCTCCCCGATCTCACACAGCAGCACCGCCGCCCGGAAGGAGGAGCCGAACCCCTCCACCGCCTTGCGACGCAGCTCGATGGCCTTGCGATGGTTCCTCTGCGCGTCGTAGACCTGCGCCAGGAGGTGATGCAGGGAGGGGTCATCGGGGTTGAGCTTCGTGGCTTCGTGCAGGTGCGTCTCGGCCAGCGGGTGGTCATCGAGGTGCTCCAGGGCGATACGGCCGATCTCGGCGTGCAGCCCGGCGCGCTCGCGCCCCGTGTGCTCGAACTTGAGCTCCCGCTTGATGGCCTCAGTCAGCTCGGGCCACTTGCCGGACCTGCGGTAGATACCGAGGAGCGCCGTGTGCGCGAAGAGATCCTCAGGCGTGAATGTGAGGGCTTCGGACAAGTGCTTGTCCGCGCCGCCCACGTCGCCCTGGGCAAGGGCGACGGTGCCGGCAGCGGTGGCATAGAGCGCGGCACGGCGCCCGTCCTGCTGCTCCTGGAGCAAGGACACGGACTGCCCATAGAGCTTCTGAAGGCTCTTGAGATCCTGGGCACCGCGAAAAATTCGGCCGAGCGCGCCGAGGGTCCCGGGCTCCGGCTTCATCTCGATGGCGGGCCGCCGAAGCCGGGAAGCCTCGGCCACGTCCTCGAGCCGGGACTCGGCGATGTGGGCCGCACGCTCCAGCAGACGGTGCTGCCGCTCGGGGTCGTGGCGACCGGCGATCTCGTACAGATCGATGAGCTCACCGAACCGCTCGAGCTGCAGCAGGAGCCGCTCGCTGGCGGTGATGGCCAGCTCGTTGCCAGGATCCTCCACCAGCAGCCGGGCGTAGCTCTCCACCGCCTGGTCCTTGAGTCCCTCGGCCTCGTACAGCTCCGCCGCACGGATCAGGTAGGCCACCTTGAACCCGGCCGCCCCGCAACGCGCGCCCAGCTTCCAGTAGGCATCGGCCAGCGCCTTGAGATCCCGCCCGACGATGGCCTGGCGGCGCCTGAGCTGCAGGGCCACGGTCGCGCCCCAGGCGCCGCTGCTCTCAGCGAGGTCGTCCAACAGGGCATTGGCCTCCTCGACGCCGTCCTTGGTCGCCACCAGGCACTGGGCCAGCATGAACTTCGTGGCCTCCCTCTCGTCGGCGCCCTCGCTCCCCTCGAGGAGCGCCAGCTTCTGCCGGAGGAGAGCTACGGGGCTATCCTTCGCGGGCAACTTGGTGTCATCCGACCCGTGGGCGATCTCCCAGATCCGCTCCAGCAAATAGGGATCGTCGTCGGACTTGGTGCGCAGCCGCCGCAGAATTTTGGAGGCCTCTTCGCCCTTCCCCATGAGGTCACCGGCCACCGAGGCGAAGCGTCGATGGGCGGCCACGTCAGCGCTGCTCGCCGTCCGCAGGTGCTTGACCAACCCGTCCAGGTTTCCAGCAAGCTCCAAAGCGAGGGTGAGAACCCCGCGAGTGTGAATGTCCCCCGGATCCCGGCGCAGCCCTTCCCGCGCGGCCGAGGCGGCGTTCTGGGTGTCGGCGAAGTGGAACAGCCAGGTCTCGGCACAGTCGCGGTAGAACTTGCCCGCCGCCTCCCGCTCCGTCAGCTCGCCGCCCACCTCTCGCTGCAGATCCCGCAGCCCCTTCTGGTCCCCCGTGCTGATGGCGAGGTGAAGGCGAAGACGCACAGCCTCGGGGTGGGCGTTACCGGCTTCGCCCAGGTACTTGCTGGCTGCCTCCAGATCCCCCAGCACGTCCCAACAAAGCAGCCCCAGACGGCACAGCAGGTCCGACTTGAGCTCTGATTCCTGCATGCCCGACGCCTTGGTGGCCAGACGTGCTGCCAGCTCCACGAGGGGATCCGGCTGGAGGGGTAAGGTGGCGCCAGGGAGCGGGCCTGAATCGCGCTTGTCGGTCGGCATCATGTCGGTCGAATCGCCATCGTCTCTGATCTGCCCGATTGGCTTTCGATAGTAGCACGGCAGGGCACCGGTCAAAACCTAATAATTACGAACGATACCCCTCTTCACAGAGAATGGTATGTAGTGGCGCGTACAAGACATGCAATGGAGCAAAAAACCACCAGAATGGCCATAAAACGACCTCCCCAGGGCTGCAAACCTCGTATTTCGATAGAATAAAGCTCTCCGCACCCATCTCACCATCCCAGAGGTGGGCTTCGGCTGCAATCAGGGATGGATCGACGCCCTAAGCGCCCGTCGCAAAATAATTCGATCGCCCAGGCCGCCAATGCATCCCGGCTCACTTCGTTGCTTCTCGTTGTATAGCAGCAGTATACCGCCTCGTCGCGCCTCGCGAGCCGGGCGCCTCGACGACCTGGATCGACCGACTTGGCCATTGGCGGCCCCTGAGCGATCGGTTGTTCCTGCGCGGGCCCCAAGCGGAGGCAGGGGGCGTGGTCGAGGGGAGCGGCGAGGGCAGCTTGACAGGAGCGAACGCAGTGAGCAGATGGCTGTTCGAAGCACGCCGCCCCCTCGCGGAGCCCCCGCCGGAGCGACCATGAACGGGCTCCGAGGTGCCGATTTCATTCACTGCGAGTGCCGGCACCGGCCAGGCGCCCGGCTGCCTCGAGATACCCCTTCAGGGTCGGATCGCGGCCACGACCTGGTTGGCAAAGAGGAAGTCCAGACGGAGGCCGCGCACCAGCCGCTCCACGGCCAGCTCGAAGGGCAGCCCCACCGGGGAGAGCATGAACTTGCTCGCCTCCACGACCCGCAGACCGCCGTCCTCGCACAGCGCCACCAGCCGCTCGAGGTTCATGACCTCGTGGTGCTGCTCGTCAGCCAGGTGGCCCACCAGGGTGGCCAGGTGCTCCCAGAAGGGATCCGGCGCCGTCAAAACCAGCAACCCACCCGGCCGCAGGCACGACGCGATCCCCGCCATCACCCGCGGTGGATCCGGTACGTGCTCGATGACCGCCGTGGCCACGGCGAGATCCCAGGTGCCACGCCGTGCGGGCAGGTCCTGGGCATCTGCCAGCACCAGGGTCTGATCCGGCTCGGTGGACGTGGCGAGCAGGTCCCGGGACAGGTCGATGCCCACCCTGCGGGCGTCGGGATAGGAGCGCCCGAGACGCGCCAGCATCAAGCCGTCGGCCGTGCCCACATCCAGGATGGTCTCCAAGGGGTACGGACCGTACCGGCGGGCGCAGCGCACCACCTCGTCAGAGCGCCGGCGGAGGCGGTACCTCAACGACGCCCGGGTCTGCCGCCCCTCGTGGTAGCCGGCGTCGCAGGTGCCGCTGCCCGCGGGACGCCGGCGGCGGAGTTTGGACAGGAGATCCACCATGGAAAGGGGTTATAGTAGACCCGAATCCAAACGTAAAGGTGGCGACATGACCCAGGCCCCCGCACAGCGCACCGTCTCGGAGGAGCTACAGATCCTGGTGGAATCACGCGCGTCTCTGGTCTTCGTTCGGACCGCCGAGGAGCGGCGGCTGGAGTCCATCCTCCGGCGCGTGGCTGACACCGCCTTCTCCCTGCCGGTCCCGCTGTTCGTCTGGTCGCTGACGGAGGGGTTGCGCGAGGGGGACGAGGCCATGTTCGGCTCGGAAGAGCCGCTCAAAGCCCTGGACGCAATCATCGACTACGCACAGCACGCGCTGTTTCTCATGCTCGACTTGCCCCTGGAGGAGGCCCGCGTGGTCCGGCGGCTGCGCGACGCCCACCGGCGAATGGAAGGGACCGCCAAGACGGTCTTCATGTGCGGCCCCGACCTGTCGTTGCCGCTGACGCTGCGCAAGCAGGTCCACGTGCTCGATCTGCCCGTCCCCGACGTGGCGGCCCTGGGCAACATCTTCGACGAGATCTGCGAGCGCACGCCTGGGGTGACCGTGGACCTCGCCGGCGAGCGGGAGGCGCTGCTGCGGGGCGGGCTGGGCCTCACCGAGGACGAGGCACGGGCGGCCTTTGCCAAGCTCATGGTGGGGCGCGCGACCCTGGGCCCCGAGGCCATCGTCGAGCTGTTCGAGGAGAAGCGCTCCGTGGTGCGCAAAGAAGGCATCCTCGAGTACGTCCAGCCCGGCGTAGGCCTGGACGACATCGGCGGGCTGGCCAACCTCAAGGACTGGCTCCGCATGCGGCAAAAGCAGTTCAGCGCCGAGGCCCGCGACTACGGCCTCGACCTACCCCGGGGTCTGCTGATCACCGGTATCAGCGGGTGCGGCAAGAGCTTCGTGGCCAAGGCCATCGCCGCCTACTGGCGCCTGCCCCTGGTGCACCTGGACATGAATCGCATCTACGCCGGCGCGGCGGGCACCCCGGAGCAGACCCTGGAGCGGGCCATGCGCACGGCCGAGGCCATCGCCCCTGTGGTCCTGTGGATCGACGAGATCGAGACCGCCATCGTGGGTACCCACGGCGACGGCGGAGGCCAGGCCACGCGGATCTTCTCGTCCTTTCTGACCTGGATGCAGGAGAAGCGGCAGATGATCTTCGTGGCGGCCACTGCCAACGAGATCGACAAGCTCCCCCCGGAGATGCTGCGCAAGGGGCGATTCGACGAGATCTTCTTCGTGGATCTGCCCGAAGAGCAGGAGCGGGTAGAGATCCTGACCGTACACCTGGCCAAGCGCAACCAGGACCCGACGGCCCTGGACGTCACCGGCGTGGCCAAGGCCACCGGGGGGTGGACCGGCGCCGAGCTGGAGCAGCTCGTGGTCTCGGCCATGTACCTGGCCTTCGACTGGAACCGACCGGTCATCGACAACGATCTCTACACCTGCCTGGGACGCACCGTGCCGCTGTCGCGCACGATGATCGAGCGCATCAAGGAGATCAAGCGCTGGGCATCCACCCGCGCCGTCAGAGCCGGCGGCAAGCCCGTGGGCTAAAATTTTCCGGAGATGGCCAGGAAGGTCATCTTGTCGTTGGTCTCGCGCAGGCGCTGGCTGAGGGTACGGACGAAGTTCCAGAGGATCTCGTACGCCAGATCCCTGTCGACGAAAAGCAGATCCTCGAGGTCTTCCTTGCGCAGCACGAAGAGCTTGCAGGTCTCGTGACACCGGGCATCAGCAGACCGGGGGAACTCGTCGATGAGGGACATCTCTCCGAAATAGCTCCCCCCGCGCAGGATGGCCAGCGCCTCCTCCCCCATGCCCGGCACCGTCCGGCTGATCCGCACCGCGCCGGCCAGGATCAGGTAGAACTTGTCGCCCGTGTCACCCTCCCCGAAGATCAGGGTGTTGGTCCGGTGCTCCTCGTGGGTCCCCAGATCCGCGATGCGCCGCAGGTGCGACATGGGGAGCCCCGAAAAGATGGGGATGCCCGCCAGCACATCGATGGCGTTCACTTCGTCTTGGTGTAACGTCTCGTCTTCCATCGACAACCTGCTCCGCGATTGGGACGCCCACAAGAATACACCAACCGGGATATCCTGGCAAAATTCGGAAATCGGGTGGTTGTTGGGGGAAGGGCGGGACTAGCCGAACGAGACTATTTCTTCTTCTCGCACTTCTCGGCGGCCTTCTTCATGAGCTCGTCCATCTTGGGGCCGGTAAGCTTGTACTTCTTGATGCCCTTGTACAGGTCCCTGACCCTGCAGATGTACTTCTGCTTGGGAACCATCTTCTGCAGGATGTACAGGCCGAGCTTCTTGTAGCACTCGTTGATGATGATGCCCACGGACTTCTTCGCGAAGGGCGTCCCGAGCTTCCGGTACTTCTTGAGCTGCGTCTCGTAGCACTGGTAGGGCAGGCTGGGCGAGCCCTTCTTCAGGTTCTTGGCCACCGACTCCTTGATGCGCTTGACATCACGGGCGAGGGAGATCTCCTTGCACAGCAGCTCCGCCTTCTTGAGCTTGTCCGGGCCGGCCTTCTTGGCGTAGCGCTTGAGATCCCAGCACTTGACGTCCTTGTGGCTGAACTTGCCGGCGTCACGCTTGGCAGCGATGTCCTTCAACAGGGCGTCGGTCGCCTTGGCAGGCATCTCTTTGCACTTGGCCTTGAGATCGTCGGACAGATCGTCCTTCCACACCTGACACAGGCTCATGACGCTGGAGTACTTGCCCTTTGCGGCCTTGTCCATCGCCTTTGCCCAACGCTTCTTCATGCGCTCGGCGCGGCCCTTCTTTTCGGCCTGCTTGATGCACTTTTTGAAGGCATCGCAGTCCGACTTGGCGGAGCACTTGATCTCCTCCTTTGTCTGGGCCTTGTCCTTGAGCTTTTCGCACATGGCGACAAAGGCCTCCTCGGTGAGCGGCATCTTTTTGCAGTCCTTGTACCGCTTGTACAGGAGCTTGCAGCTTGGCTTGCTGCTGCAACCGGCGATCATTGTCGACAGCCCGAACACGGCGACCAGACCAAAGAGCACCACTACGTTCTTACGCATCTCGAATCCTCCTGTTGGAGTTTGTGTCCCAGACGTCGGGCCACCAGGCCCCGTACAGAATCACGTCCTCCCCGCCGGACGGGGTGCCGCGTGACTCATGGCAGTTGGCTATACCAGATCCGCTACACGAGCACAACCCGACGTTTGACCATTGCCGCAAAGCGTCAATGGCACCGAATGCCCAGCCCGGGCGCGGAATTGACACACCCAATCCATAGCTGATATGCACACCATGCGCGACAACCCCTGCGCGACAGGTCATCGCCTTGAAGCTCCATCTCATCGGTATCTGCGGCACGGGCATGGGCTCCCTGGCGGGCCTGCTCCACCTGGCGGGCCACGAGGTCGCCGGGTCCGACGCAGGGATCTATCCGCCCATGTCTACCCAGCTCCAAGGTCTGGGGATCGAAGTGATGGAGGGGTACCGGGCCGAAAACCTGGACTGGGGCCCGGACGTGGTGGTGGTGGGCAACATCTGCCGCAAGGACCACGTCGAAGCCGTGGCCGCGCAGCAGCGGGGCCTGAAGCTGACGTCCTTCCCGGCCGTGATGGAGGAGCAATTTCTCGTCGATCGCCACGCGGTGGTGATCGCCGGCACCCACGGCAAGACCACCTGCTCGGCGCTGCTGTCCTGGCTACTTTACAGCGCCGGGCAGAACCCGTCTTTTTTCGTGGGTGGCATCCCTAGCAACTTCAAACGGAGCTTCCGGCTGGGCAGCGGCGAGCACTTCGTCGTTGAGGGTGACGAGTACGACACGGCCTTCTTCGACAAGGAGCCCAAGTTCCTGCACTACCGCCCGCGCACGGTGCTGCTCACGGGCGTGGAGTTCGACCACGCCGACATTTTCGACGACCTCGCGGCGGTGCGCGCCGCATTCGCCAAGCTCCTGGCTCTGGTGCCCCCCGAGGGTCGGTTGCTGGTCTGGAGCGGCTCCCCGGACGCGGTCCGGTTGGCCAAGGACGCCCGCTGCGTCGTGGAGGCCTACGGGCTCGAGGACGATCCCGAAACACCGTGGCCCACCTGGCGAGCCCGCATCCTGGCGCGTGACCAGCACGGCTCCGACGTGGAGATCCTGAGGGACGGCGCGCGGGTCGCGCGGGTATGGACGACCCAGGTGGGCGATCACAACCTGCGCAACCTGCTGGGCTGCTTCGCCGTCGCCGTGTCCCTCGGCGGGGCGACGGACTCCCTCGTGGAGGGCACGTCCATCTTCCAAGGCGTCATGCGCCGGCAGCAGGTGCGCGGCGTGGCCATGGGGGTCACGGTCATCGATGACTTCGCCCACCATCCCACCGCCGTGCGCGAGACCCTCCGCGGCCTGCGACAAGCCTACAACCAAGGCCGGCTCTATGCGGTCTTCGAGCCGCGCAGCGCAACGAGCCGGCGGGCGGTCTTCCAGCAGGACTACGCCTCTGCCTTCGAAGCCGCCGACGAAGCCATCCTCGGGCAGCCTTACGATCAGAGCGGCATCCCCGAGGCGAATCGCCTGGACGCGGAGACCCTCGTGTCCGAGATCCGGCGACACGGGGTCCAGTCCCACCTGATCCCCCACGTGGACGACCTCGTGGAGCACCTGACCGCCCGCGTACGCCCCGGAGACTGCGTGGCGATCATGTCCAGCGGCTCCTTCGGTGGTCTGCACCGCAAGCTGCTCGAGCGCATCGGCGACGCCGTCATGCCCGCCGAGCCCGACGACCTCGCCGACCTGGACCAGCTGCTCGAGGAGATGGGCCTCGAGGTTCCCGACCTGGCCGACCAGATGGACGACTACATCGTCCTGCGCGACGCCCGGGGGCTGGCCGGCTGCATCGGGGTGGAGCTCCATGACCAGACGGCTCTGCTCAAGGATCTGACGCTGCTGCCCGAGCGACGCGGAGAGGGGCTCTCCTGGCTCCTCGCCGAAGCGGCCGTGCGGTCCGCGGCCCGCCGGGGCGTCAAGTCCTTGTACATGTTCGGCGTGCCCGAGACCCTGCTCACCGGCAAGATGCTGGGCTTCGCCGTGGTGGAGTGCACCGACATGGACGAGCGGATGAAGCGCTCCCAGACCCTCACTCGCGCCTGGTACACCAAGGGCAAGTGCCTACGACTCGATCTCGAGCCCCCCGCCGAGCCCAAGCGCCGCCGCCGCTAGACCCGACTTTCGCACTTGTCCCGAAGCGAGAACGAGCAGAAATCACTGGTCCTCGCCCGCGAATCTCACCGCCTCGGGCGTCGCCGGCGGACGCGCCGCCCCGCATATCGGTTTCTCAGCGGCCGCTCGCCCACGCGCAGACCCGAGAGGTGGTAGTGGTTGCGGTGGGCATAGTTGGAGTCGGGTGTGATGACCTGAAACAGCAGACCGCTGTACTCGAGGGCACATGCGAGCCGTCTGAGCACCCTGCCCTTGCGGCTGGTGACACCGGCCACACAGTCTCCGGGGCGACCCTTGGCTTTGACCCAGTCCTTGAGCACGTTGGCCCGAAACCCACCCGGCCCGCGCACCGCGAAGATGTCCGCCGCCATGCCGCTCGCGTGCCGGCTGAGCCGACCTGAGCCCGACACGTAGCGGTAGCTGTAAAAGCCCGAGTAGCGGAGCTCATCCACCCCGACCCGCCGAACGATGGGCGCGATCCGGTGGAGGATCAGCGCGAACCGGCAGTCCATGAGCGCCGGCCGGCGCCCCCACATGGGCGTGAGCTTCAGGCCGTTCACCCGGCCGGTGATCACCACCGGGGTGACCAGGCCGCGTCGCGGGCGTGCCCGCCGGAAGGACACCCCGAGCCGGCGCAGGCGGGCCAGGCAGACCTTGGAAGAGATCGCGCCGGTTGGCGGGGTGGTGGGCCGCCGATCCTCTGCGGGCTCCCACGCGGGCGTCGGCCGCGGGCGCCGCGGCAGCCGGTGGTCGCTGTGGTGGACGACCTTGCGTCGGGGTGGAGGCAGCCAGATGGGCGGGAGCCGGGAGGCCAGGAGTGCCCGCCGCTCCCTGCGCATTTTGGCGGCGAGCCGGTACACCGCGCGACGCCGAACTGGGGGACGCGTTTGCACGCTTCGCCGCCGGATGGGGCTGATCACCACGGTGTAGGACCCACCGAGCCGCCGCGCGACAAGCGGTCGCCGCGGATAGAGCACCGAGCGCATTGTGTCGTCCGACGCGCCATGGGCTTTCTGACGACTGCCTGTCCCGGCCCTGGGATACCGCACCGAGCGCAAGAGGTGTTCCGGCCCAGGCCGGGCGCGCAACCCGTCGGGCACCGGGCCGCCGGAGATCAGCAACGTGGAAAAGGCCAGAGGTAGCATAAGTGGGATTATATCCTACATAAACCTACATGGCAAGGATGCCTCGGGCCATCTTTCTCGGGCGGGCCGCAGGCAAGGCTTGACCTTGGCCCCGCAGTACATAATATTGCGGCCCAATTGAGCGCAATGCGCAGTGAGAGTAATGGCTAGAGACGATCATATCGAAATGGAAGGCAAGGTCATCGAGGTCATGGCCGGCGGCCTGTTCAAGGTCGAGACGGACGATGGCCTCAAGGTCCTGGCCCACCTGGCCGGCAAAATGCGTCGCTATCGCATCCGCGTGGTCCTCGGGGATCGCGTGACCGTGGCGGTGACTCCCTACGATCCCACCCGCGGCCGAATCATCTATCGCCCGAGGTAGCCCGCCCCCCCGCGGCGCGTCGAATCGCGGCACCCTCCGAACCCATTGCGCGGATGGGTGGGGCTGCTGTAGATCACAGCACATGGACGCCGCCCGGATTCGCACGTAGTGTACCCCGAGCGAACTATGCGCAAAGAACTACGCATCTGGCTGGGGCTCGCGCTGGTGGTGGCCACAGGAGCGTGGCTGCGGCTCCGCGGACTGACCACCGTCAGCCTCTGGTTCGACGAGTGGATCACCGTGGACCAGTCCACGCGCGCGTCCCTCTGGGAGTCCATCACCGCCTCGGGGACGCACCCGCCCCTGCTGCGGTTGCTCGTGCGCGCCTCCATCGCATTGTTCGGCGCACCCTCCACGCCCGGTGGGCTCGACTTCGCCGCCCGGCTGCCCAGCGCCCTGCTCGGAGTGGCCTCCCTCCCCTTCCTCTTCCTCTTCGCGCGCCGCTGGGCCCGGGGCAGCGCCGCCGTGGGACTGACGGCCGCAGCCCTCTACGCCGTCAGCCCCTACGGCATCTACTACGGCCAGGAGGCGCGGTACTACTCCGGCATGGTTCTCTTCGCCGCCTGGGCCCTGCACGCGCTGCCAAGGCTCCTGGAGGCTCCCCGATCGCCCGGGCGGCACGCCTACCTGGCCGCGCCGCTCACCCTCGGGCTGCTCAACCACCACCTCTTCGGCCTGCTGTTCTTGCTCACCTTCGCCGTGATCCTGCCCCACCTGGTGTCCAACCTCCGCCGACGCTGGATCCTCGCGACGCCCTGGGTGGTGGCCGGGTTGATCTTCTTGCCGTGGTTCTTCTTCGTGGTGGGAAACCTCGAGCCCCAGGCCCGCCCCTGGCTACCCGACCTGCCGACCCAGTGGCACGACACGGGCATCGCCTTCTTCACCGGTCGCATTGGAGCCTTCCACCTGGCCGGCTCCGCCGCGGGTCCCACTTTCTACAAGCCGCTCGCCTGCGCGGCCTGGCTGGTGCTGGGCGCCGGTCTCTCGGTGCACCTGGTACGACGTTGGGCCACGGGGGCCTGGCGGTCGGCGGTGATCGTCGGGGTGGCCCTCGGCACCACGGCCGCGCTCCACGCGGGGGGCCAGACAGCAAAGTTCTTCCATCACAAGTACCTCGCCTTCCTCTTCCCATTCGTCTGCCTCGCCCTGGCGGAGCTGCTGGTATTTTTGGCCGGTCCCTCCGGCGGCTGGTCCAGCCCTTGGGCCCTGGTCCTTCGACTCCGCACGCGCCGGCCACCCGACAAGCCCGCGCCCGCCGGTCAGCCGTTGCCAGCGGCCAGTCGCCGCACCTGGGTCGTCGCCGGGCTCTGGACGGGTGTGCTGGTCGTGACGCTGATCGCGGGCCGACGGCTGGTACCCAACACCGTCGAAGCCTTCCAGAGAATCCGCCCCGGGGCCGCCCGCCCGTTCCGCAAGCAGCCCTACCGGGACACCGCGCGGTGGGTGCAGAGCCACCGGGGCAAGCGGACCCTCGTGGTGGTGTGGGACCCCTTCAGCCAGCGCAACAACCTGACGATCCTGCGCCACTACGGCATCACCGCGCCGGTGGTGATCTACAAGTGGCACCAGCTCGAGCACCCCGTGACCTTCTGGGCCAAGTTCATGCCCGACCTGACCGCCGCCCGGGACGTAATCGTCGTCACGGCTCAGTGCTCCGAAGCCCAGCGGCGGCGGGTGGAGACCACCCTGGCCTGGGGTTTCTCCCGGCGGGTCCACACCCAACGCTTCATCGGAGCCGAGGGGACCATCCACGCCACAATCCTCGCCCCAGCCCGCCCCGGTGGACAGTAGCCCCAGGCTGTTGTTTACTGAAAGACGCGCTCCGCAGAGATGACGACCACGTATGACTCCCCCGAAGAAGCCGCCCCGCGGCGCCGCGCGAAACCGGAAGGGACCACCCCGTTCCGTGCCGGAGCCCACCGCCAGCGATGAGGAGCCCCGGCGCTACGCGGCCGACGACGAGCCATTTTGGAAGAAACAGGAGGCGCGCGTCGCCGGGCAGCTCGGGCAGCCCTGCTGCACCCTGTCGGGCATGTGCACCCTGCTGGGCGCCATGGCCGGGGACTTCGCCGTGATCATCCACGGCGAGCGGGACTGCGGCAACAGCTTCGTGCACCACCGAATGGCATCCGCCGAGCGGTTCTTCTGCACCTGTCTCACCGACGACGAGATCACCACCGGACGGGTGGACGAACCCCTGGAGCGGTGCCTCCGTGCGGTGCTCGACGACCTGGCTCCGAACGTGGTGATCGTGCTGGGAACCTGCCCGATCACCATGATCGGCGCCGATCCGGGCTCGGTGGTGAAGCGCGTGGCCGCCGAGACGACGACCCCCATCCTGGTGCTGCGCACCGGTGGCCTCAACCTCTCCACCCAGGCCGACATGGTGGACTGGCTCTACACGTCCCTGGCTGGGCTCCCCCAGGTCGCGCGGGACCAGGCGGGGTGGCGTCGACGGGTCTCGTCGGCCCTGCGGGAGACCGCCATGGCCCTGCACGCCGACGCCGCGCTCGCCCCCCAGGACGTGCGCGCACGGGTGGAGGACGCCTTTGTCGTGCCGCCGCTGGATCGCTGCGTGAACCTCATCGGCCTGCCCGCCGACGGCGTGCGGACCAGCGAGCTCGAGGCCGTCCTGCGCACCGTGGACATCGTGGTCACGGGTCTCTACCCCTTCGAGGCGGACCTGAGCGGCTGGCGCTCCATCGCCCACGCGGCGGTGAACGTCGTGGCGGACCGCCGCCTGTATCCCCGCCTCCTCGCGTTGCTGGACCAGGATCACGGAATGCCCTCGGTGGAGGTACCGCTCCCCATCGGGCTGGACCAAACGCTCCGATTCTACGGAGCCATCGGGGACTTCTTCGACGTCCGGGAGGCGCTGGACCGCGCCCTGGCGCCCCAGGTCGAGGCGGCCCGGGCCCGGGTGGAGGCCTTCCGCGCCCAGGCCGGGAACACCCGGGTGGCCATGGGAATCCGGATGCTCAACAACTACCAGGCAGACCAGCTCGCCTACGAGGGGCTGGGCGATGTGGAGGCCCTCGCCGAGCTGGGCTTCGATCTGACGCTGCTGATCCAGGGCCCGCCCGAGGAGCGCCCCCGGTTCGAGCAGATGCTGGCCGCCCTGGGCGTAACGCTCCCCATCCACGTGTTCCCCAGCCCCTGGAGCCTCGCGCCCCTGCTGGCCGAGGGCAGGTACCAGGTGGCCTACCTGGCAGACCACAGCTGGGAGGAGGCGCAGAAGGCCGGTGTACCCATGATCAAGAGCCGCGGCCTGGCGCCGCTGCTCGCCGGGGTGGAGCGCAACCTGGATGTCCTCGCCGAGCTGCTGCGGGCCGCCGACCAGAGCCCTGGGGAGGAGGCCTAGATGGGGCCCTCCGCACGGCTGGAGCCCTTCGCGCTCAAGGCCCACCACTATGGCCGCATCAGCGGCGTGTCCATGGCGGTCCACTCCATCCCCGACGCGTTCTTGCTGCTACACACCGGCGTGGGCTGCAAGTACAAGGCGGCGGCGCAGGTCTCGGTGCACGACTGGGCCCGGCAGCCCCACCGCCGGGAGGGCTGGACCGAGGTGGGAGACGCGGCCCTCATCAGGGGCGCCGCCCAGCGCATCGGCCCCTATGTACGCTCCTGGTACGACCGCCAGAGGCCCGGGCTGATCATCGTCTGCACGGCGAGCCACCTGGAGATGGCCGGCGAGGACATCGCCGGCGCAGTACGCCGGGCCGACGCCACGGTCCCCTGCCCCGTGCGGTACGTGCACGGCCTGGGCTTCGAGGGCGACCTCTACGACGGCTACCGCGCGGTGTTGTCCACGGTGATCGACGAGATCCCCTGGTCCGAGGTCCCGCCCGAGAAGGGGTGCGTGGCCATCGTGGGCTACCCCTTCGACCGCTACGAGTCCGACCACTCGGCCAACATGCACCAGCTCCGCGGCCTGGTCCGGGAGGTCGGCCAGGACCTGGTGGCGGTGCTGCTGTCGGGCCAGCCCACCGCGCGCCTCGCCGCGGCGGCTCGGGCCGAGACGCTCCTGGTGCTGCCCTACGCGCACGATCTGGCCGACTCGCTGGCCGCCACGGGCCGACGCGTGGTGCTCACCGACCTGCCCGTGGGGCTCCGATGCACCGCGGCCTGGCTGGATCACGTGGCCCGATCCCTGGGCGCAGACCACCGCAAGGCCGCCGCCACGGCGCGCCGCCTCTCCGGCTACGCCGATCGAGAGGTGAACCTGGTGCGCACCCGCCTGGTGGGCGGCCGGAGCGCCGTGTTCGCGGAGACGCCCCTGGCCGCGGGGCTCTCGGATCTCCTCTCGGGGCTCAACCTCCCCCCCGTGCTGGTGGGTCTACGGGACCGGAGCCTCGGGGGAGGCGCCGCCTTCCGAAAGGGGCTGGCGCAGGCGGGCCTGGACCTGCGGCCGGATGCGCTGGTCCTGGAGGACCCCTCGCTCTGGACCGCGCGTGCTCACCTGCGGGATGGAATCCGCAAGCGACAGATCCTGGCAGTCCTGGGCTCGGCGGCGGAGCTGGGGGGCCTGACCGAGGGTCGTCTCGCCGACCAGCACGACGGTGGATCGCAGGCCCACAGGTTCGCGCCGCTGATCCTCGGCTTCCCCTCCAGCGGCCACCACGCCCTGCAGTCCCAGCCCACCTACGGCTTCGGTGGCGCCGTCACCGTGGCCCAGCGCCTCCTCGACGCCCTGTTCAGCGGCCAGTCCTAGCCCAGACTGCTCACGAAGTCGCGGAAAGCCGTGTCGTCCAGGGGGGTGACCGTGGGGCAAGCGTCTGGCTCCGTCTCCAGGAGGGTGTCGGTGAGCCGGACGAGGGCGCGCGCCATGGCGGTACGCGGGGCCTGCTCCACCAGGGTTTGCCCCGCCACCTCGGCCTTGCGGACACGCCGCTCCCGGGGCAGCACGGCGAGAACCCTCGTACCGAGCAGCCGGGCAAAGTCCTCGAGCTCGGCCCGGTCGGTCTTGTTGTCGCGCAGGTTGAAGACGATCCCCATGAGCGCCACGCCGTTGTCGCGGTAGTGGCCCACGGCCTTGCAGATGTTGTTGGCCGCATAGAAGGACATGATCTCCTCGGAGCTCACGATCACGACCTTGCGGGCGAAGCCCCGGCGCAGGGGCGCAGCGAACCCACCGCAGACCACGTCCCCGAGCACGTCGAACACGGCCGCGTCGTACCGCGCCTCATCCAGGATACCCATCTCCTCGAACAGCTCGAACATCCTGGAGACGCCGCGCCCGCCGCAGCCCACCCCCGGCTCGGGGCCGCCGGACTCCACGCAGTCGATGCCCAGCCGACCGGGCAGCACGATGTGCTCCGCCGTGAGCGTCCCGGTGCGGACCTCGAAGATGGTGTCGATGACCGTGCGCAAGTTACGCGGGTCCAAAAAGGGCATGGACGAGTCGTGCTTGGGGTCACACCCCACATGGAGCACCTTCTGGCCCCGCTTGGCCAACACCGCGGTGACGTTGGTCGATACCGTGGACTTGCCAATCCCACCTTTGCCGTAAAATGCGATCTTCTGCATGTTGTACAAGGACGCTGTGGCCGGGGTCCGCTCCTATTGATACACGGGACCAAACTGCTTGCGGACGTGGGCACCGATGCCGGTGAGCAACGGCTCGATGGCGGCCAGCGTGGGCTTGCAGCCAAGGTACTTCCAGGTGCTGGCCACGATGCGGGCGCGCTGGACGTCGAAGATCCCCACCACCACCCGCATGGTGAGACGCCGATCGCCCTGCTTGGTTTTTTTGTTCCCGAGGCGCTCCACGTATCCGGTGAGGATGTAGCGCAGGCGCCGCCCCGACCCACCGCCGCCGCTCCCCGCCTGTGGCAGGGCCGTCTTGAGCCAGCCCAAAAACTTGAGCGACTCCTGCGGCAGATCGTCGAGCCAGTCGTAGTAATCTCCATCGAGCTTGGGGTCCCTCTTCTCCTTGGCGCGGTAGTGCATGCCCAGGGCCAACCGCCAGCCCAGGTTGGCGAACCCGGCGGGTGCGAGCTGCGCCTTGACGTGCATCACCTGCACGCCCTCGCGCCCGAAGCTGGCCTCGATCTCGCGGTTCATGAGCGCCTCGATGCCGGGCCGCAGCCCCGGACCGAAGCGATGGGCCTCCACGGGCATGATCACCAGGCGGTCCGCGCCGCCAGACAGCCGCCCCCGGTACTTTTTGTTCACGAAGGTCGTGCCCCCGCAGCCGGTCACGGCGAGCACGCACAATAGAGACAGAGTCGTCCGTGTCATGTCGGGCTCCTACGATGGACGGATGTTACTCAACTTTGGAGATTGTAGCCAGTGTCGCGCTTTGCCGGGTGCAGCCCCCTCCGGGGCCCGCCCCGACGTCCCAGACCTGAATCGGTCCAAACCTTGTACTGGCCGAATCGGAACCGTATAGTGCTCGTCTTGGAGGTGAGCATGTCGCCCAAACACATCGCGGCGGTCACGGCGATCGCTGTCTGCGCGCTGGTGGCTTGCGGGGATCGAAAAAGCGCCGGAGACCGAAAAAAGTCCGGCCGCGAGACGCCGCCGACCGCCCCGACGTCCAAGCTCGTCGAGAAGCTGCTCGTCGACTTTGGTATGCAGCAGCCGATGTCTACCCGCCGCCAGGCCCTGGATACCCTCGTCGCCAAGTGGCCCGAAACCCGGGCGGCCCTTCCACGATTCCTGAGCATCGCTCGGCTCGACGACGAGAACCGTGCCTCCATCGCCATGGGGCTCTCCCGGGTGGGGATGCCCCTGGTGAAGCCCGTGCTGGACATGGTAAGGGCCCGCCCCGCCGAGGAGAAGACGCTGCTCACCGCCGGAGCCGTCGCGTATCACCTGGTCCACCCCACTGGGCTGGTCCGGCGCCCAGCGGCTCAGAGGGACCGGCTGAGACGAGCCCTGCGACCTCTTCTCACTCCCCTGCTGCGCTTCTTCGAGACGAAGCAGGCCCACGATCAGGCCATTCTCATGGGCGTCGCCGTGTTTGGCCGTGACGCCTTGAGGCAGCTCAAGGGGCTGACTGCCAGGCCCGGCTCGCTGACCCGCGTGGCCCTGGTGCTCCATCTGATGATGACCGGCGAGAAGAACCAGTCGATCTTCTCACCGCAGGTCCGAGCTTCACTGCGCAAGGAGGCCGCGCCCCTGGCACCCGTGCTCGTCACCGCGCTGCTGGCGAAACCGGTCACCGACAAGGAGGAGCAGCCCGCCTCGCTGCGCGCCGGGCTCGAGGTGCTGGGGGAGGCGACGATCCGCGCGCTCGTCGCCGAGCCGCGGCTGCGCCAGACCGCTCACTGCGTCCACACTGTGGACGTGGTCTCCAATGTGCCGACGCACACCGGCGTGGCCTCGGCACGGCCGGCCGCCGGGCTGCTGGCGCACTGCACCAGTCGCCTGGCGAACCAGCAGCTGGCCGAAGTCGGCGCGGTGGCCCTGGGGCGGCTCGGATCCGCCGGTCTCACGGCGGCCCGTGCCGAGCTCGGGCTCACCGTCAAGGCGCTGCTCGCCAAAAAGGCCGCAGAGCGACCCAACACCTGGTACGTGGCCTACGCCCGGCACCCGGCTGCGGCGGCGCTGTACCGGGACCTGGCCGCGGTCTACACGGCGTCGAGGCGCGCTCGAAGCAAAATCCACGAAAAGGGCGCCCTGGACGCGCTGCGCCGGCTTCCCAAGGCGACCTTGGTGAACGTTCGCAGGGAATACCCGATGCTCCGGATCGCGCCCGCGCCACCGCGACGCCGCCCTTGAGCCCAGAAGATGCGCGGCGTTGCACAATCTACTTGAGTTGAACAGGCGCATCGATATACTGCCTCCAGGGCACTGGAGCCGTATAAAGACGAACCGTCTGAAATCGTTAAAGAAGCCAGCAAAATCGGAATCTCAGAACAAAACCCGGAGGAAAAACATGTCAAAGGTGAAGTTACTGATCGTCGCAACGGTCGCCATTTCCATGGTCGGTTGCACCAGCTACCGAACGACCTGGATCAAGAAGTACGAGAAACAGATCGACGTACGCCAGGACAAGCTGCTGGTCCTGCCCGTCGCCACCCACGGCTTCAAGGGCGGCACGGCGATGCAGCTGGCCATCGAGGGCGCCATCATGGCCGGCTTCATGGCGACCTTCGGCCCCAAGAACGCGATCTCCCTGCAGCCCATCAAGCTGCTCCTCAAGCCGCTCGGGCTCCACAACCTGACCTACTGGATGTCCTGGGGCGTCTACAACTACCTCAACTGGTATGGGCGCCGCTACGCGGGTGACCTCACCCAGGGCTCGCGCCGGGGCACCCTGGCCAAGGCGCTGCCGCTCATCGGCAAGCTGGTCAACAGCCTGGTGGGCCTCCTCGCCAAGATCCCCAGCAGCCCGGTGCCGGCGGACTACAAGTTCAAGTACATGGTCGTCATGGACGTCATGAACTACGGCAAGCCCTGGTACGGCTTTGGCAAGACCCGCCGGATCCGCTTCGTGGGCGGCATCGTGGACATCCAGGAGAAGCGGGTGGTCGGCTGCACCTTCATGACCAAGAACATCATCGCCAACAAGGTGGGCACCCTGGCCGCCATGGGCATGCTGGCCAAGAGCGTGAAGACGCGCTTCAAGATGCTCTTTGGCAAGCGTGACATGCCCGCCGCGCCCGCCGCGCCCGCCGCGCCCGAAGCCCGACCCGCCGAGGGCTAACCCGACCTTCCGACCCCTATGCTGCGGGCCCTGCCCCGCACCCTCTCCGACCTGGTCTCACGGTCGCTGGTTGTCAGCCTCGACTTTCGCACTTTTCCCGGCTACGAACGGCTGAAATCGTCCGATCCTGCGTTAACTGCGCGCGCTTCGCGTGCTCGTTGTTTCGGACGATTTCCGCTCGTTCTCGCTTCGGGAAAAGTCCGAAAGTCGAATCTAGCGAGGTGGACCCGTACGAACGGCGTCGAGCTTCTTGAGTGCCTCACAGGCGGCTCGAAGCCCGGCGTTGCAGGCCTTGCCATACAGCGCACGCGCCCGGGCCCGATCCTTGCTCACGCCGCCCCGTCCCTGGTGGTACAGCAACGCCAGGGCGGCGCAGCCCCGGGAGTACTTGAGCTCGCATGACTTGCGAAGGTACCGCCCGATCTCCTTGCTCGAGCCCAGCTTGCCGTCGGGCCCCTTGAAGGCCGAGACGACGTTGAAGCAGCTCTCCCCCTGGTACTTGTGCGACAGACCGCAGGCCTTTCGAAAGATCTTGGCGGCCCGGTCGGGATCTCGGACCCCGCCGTGTCCGAGGAACAAAAAAAGCCCAAGGCGGTAGCAACCCGGGCCGACATCCCCCTTGCAGGCCTTGTCGAAGAGACTCCGCGCAGCGGCCAGGTCCTTCTTCACGCCTTGTCCCTGCTCGGTCATGTTTGCCAGGTGGAAACACCCCTCGGGCGCACCGAACCGGCAGGCCAGGCCGAACCAATGGGCCGCCTTTGTGAACGACGGCGCCGCGCCTTGCCCGGTGAAATGAGCCGAAGCGATCCGTAGACAGGACCGGGAGCGACCCTGGAGACAGTCCGCGCGAAGCTGCTCGGGAGTGGAGCCGCGTCGCTCCGAACCCGTCTTTGACTTGCAGCAGCCCAGGGCCAGCCCCAGGACCGCGACCACCGACAGTTGAAGTAGCTGAGCTCGGGTTGGCATGATTCGCTCCCTATCGCGACTTCCCTGCCAGGTCAAGCGCCGAGTCCGCCCCAATTCGGCGCCACCGCAGGCCGTCATACGAGCACGGCGGACGTACGGTTGCGGACGGCGCACTGCGCAAGTACACTCTCAGCCTGCTGTGCTCTCGGAGGCATTCTCACGATGCAGAAATATCAGCTCGTAATCGGGTTGGCGGCGATGGTCGGGGCCACCGGCGCGGGTTGCGGCCCAACGCTGTTTCGCAACGCTGCGTATGTCAACAAGCTGAAGCGCGGCGAGGACAAGCTCCTCATTATGCCCGTGGTCTTTCGTGGGTTCCCGAAGAAGATGAAGGCCAACCTCGAGGCGTCGACCTCCGTGCCCTTCATCGCCCGGTTCGCCCGGTACGGCTACTCCGTGCAACCCCTCCAGGACAGCTTCGACGCGGCGGGGTACACCAGCCTTCACTGGCAGCTCAACGAAGGCATGTACCACGTGGCCAACGTCTACGGGCGCCCACAGATGTCGAAATTTCGCAGCCCGGGGTGGCTCGGCACGATGCTCGCGTCCGCCCAGAAGTTCGTGAGCTGGGCCCCGTACGCGCTGCGGATGGGCGGTATGCAGATCCGGGCGGACTACAAGTTCAGGTACATCATGACGACCATGGTATCCAGGATCGGCTCGGCGACCGCGGGGGCAAGGGTCCGCTACCGCGTGGTCGGCGGCATCGTGGACGCACAGAAGCAGCAGATCGTCTGCGCGATCTGGTTCGAAAGGTCATCGAAGAACGATCTGGCCTCCATCACCGCCGAGCTCCGAGACCTCGGAAAACAGGTACAACGGGCGGTGACGCTGGTGTTCGGGAAGAAGTAGATTCTCGGGGCGTTGCTCGTTTCTTGCCCGATCCGGACGATAGGATGATCATGGGAGGTTGGAGAGGTCATGAACGAGACCCTGCGCACCATCCTGGTCACCGAGGCCCTGCCCCCGCCGGACCTGGGCACCCAGGAGGCCCAGCGCCGCACGGCGAAGCACCAGGAGTGGGTCACCGCCCACGTGACCCGGCACCACGGCGAGGTGCTGGTCCGGGTGGGCCAGGGCTGCGTGGCCGCCCTGCCCGGCCCGGCCCAGGCCCTGACGGCCGCTGAGGCCCTGCTGACCCATCCGCCGCGGATCGAAGGCACCCCGGTGCGGATCCGTGCCGCCCTGCATCTGGGCGAGGTGCACCCGGATCGCCTCGCCATCGCCCAGCCCGGCGTGGCCCAGGCACGCAAGCTGCTCGAGGCAGCCGGGGCCAACGAGATCCTTCTCTCCCGGTCGGTGCACGAAGCCCTCGCAGACGCCAACCTCCAGGTGACGCCGCTGTCGGGACCGGGCGGCGATCCGGTGGAGGTCACCGGATATCGCCTCCTCACAAATCCTCTGGCCCTCGCCACCTCGCCCCAACGTCGGCCCGTGTCGGGTTGGCTCATCGCCGGCGCCGCGCTCCTGGCCTCCGCGGCGATCCTGGGCGCCCTCATGGCGGCGCTGGTCCTCTGACTCGACGATCTGGCCGGGCGCTCAATCGATGACAGCGCCGATCGTGACCCGCTTCATACCGGATGGCATTGCCGACGGTCCACTTGGCAAGGTTGCATGCGCCAGCCGCCTTGGGGTCGTCGGGGCTACGGCACGCGATAGCTCCAGGTCCAGGGGGGCGCCTCCGGGGCGTCGGCGCTCGGGAGCATGTCGCGCCAGGCCTCGTCGGTGAGTCGGTCGTTCATGTCGTGCTTGAACTCGTAGTAGGAGAGGACCGGACCTGCGTTCAGGGTCAGATGTCCGTCGGGCTGGCGCAACACCACCACCACGAGATCCACGTACCCGACGCCCTCCTCGAGCACCTTCTGGGAGTTGGGGTCGCTGTGCACGTCGGCCACAATGGTGGTCTTGACGCCGGCCGGCTCGAGGCCGCCCAGCACCTGATCCAGGCCGTCGGCAAGGTTCCGCAGCAGCTGGTGATCCGTCGCGGTCAGCGCCAGCCCCGCCAGCTCACGCACAGAGATGTCGAGCATCTGCCCGAGCAGCCCGGAGAGCGCCTCGAGTCGGTCTCTGGCCCCTGGGTCGAGAACGCCCAGCTCTCCGAGCCCGGTGAGGGTCATCTCGTTGAGCGCCAGCAGCCGGGCAAAGAACTCGGGGTTCGGCTCCACGTAGCCGGGCACCTCGTACTGGGGCGGCTCAGAGGTCGATGTGTTGAAGCCTGGGGTGTAGCTCTGCTTGGCGTAGAGGATCGTGTCGTGCCGCAGCTCGGCCCATGAGGCCAGCGCCGTGTTGAGGGACTTGTCACGCCAGGCGTCGGTCTGCATGAAGGTCTGGGTTCCGGCCGCGGGCTCACCGAGCAGCGGCTGCAGCGAGTAGAGCCACCCCCAGTACAGGTTCCGATGCCAGTCCGATGGCTCCTGGTCCGCGAAGTAGGTCTGGAGCTCGTCAAAGGAATCGGCGTAGTGCGTGTAGGCGTCGTCGCCCAGGTCAAACAGCCAATCCTCGGCGCGCTCCGAGCCGAGCAGCGCCATCACGTCCAGGCCGCGTGGGAACCCGCGGACGTAGCCCACCGGTGTCAGCACCGCGGTGAACGCCTCCGGGTCGCCCTCCAGCGCCCCAGCGCCCGGCGACACCAGCCGCCCCATGGCGTAGGAGTCGGGGATGAACCGCTGGCCCATGAACCGGAAGCCCTTGGACTTTTCGAGCAGCTCCTCCAACATGCCCGGCGTGATCTCTTCATCGGGGTCCACCCAGATCACCTGGCCGCCGGTGCCGCCGTAGATCTCCGGCGACCGCGCGAGCGCGAGCGCCGCCCGGATCCCGAACAGGCTCTCGGGGTCGGCCAGCTGCGCCACCGGGAACACCTGGCCCAGCACCTCCACGATGGCCTCGTGGTACTCGTACAGGGTCAAATCGTCCGCCAGTCCCACGAAAAACGCGGTCACCAGATAGATGTGCTCCCACAGGTCGCCCAGCCGAACCCCGTCCGCCTCGAGCGTCTGCAGATCCACCGTGAGCAGCAGCGACGCCACGGTCTGCCGATCCGCCTCCTCCGGCTCGATCAAGGCCGGGCAGAAGTCGAACTCGCACGCCGGGTCCCCGCCCTTGAGCAACATCGTGATGCGGCCAAACCACATGAGCGCCCGGAAGTAGCTCTTGAGCTTCTCGCTGCGCGTGTAGTGACCCCGGGGCACGTACTGCGAGTAGTCCTCGAGGTAGACGAACAGCGGGCTCGTGCTGAACCCCGCGTGGTCCGCGATGAGCGCCAGCTCGGCCTCCACGTCGTCGGCCACGGCCGAGGGCACGTCGCTCGCCGGGGCCGTTGAGGGATCGTCGCTGACGGTCAGCAGCTCCCGGGCCACCCACAGGAAGGCCAGGTTCTTCTCCGCCGCCTCCCGCAGGAGCCCGGCGGATCCACGGTACCGCGCGTTGGCGCTCTCGATGAGCCGGTCGGTGATGGCGACGATCTGCTCGTAGAAGACCGTCTCTTCCAGCTCCCTCAGGATCTCGTCGAACTGAACATGGTACAGGTGCAGCCAGGTGTCCGCGGTGACGAAGACCGGCACGTCCATCATCTTCAGGTCCCGGTACACCTCGGCGAAGTCCTCCGCGGCGCCATAGGGCCGCACCATGAACCCGTTGGTGACCAGCGGATCGACATTGCCCGAAAACCCCAACGCGGTCACCACGCTGTCGAAGTTCGCCACCTCTTCAGGGTCCACCGGCAGATCGTAGGACGCGATCACGCCCCCAGGCTCGTGGTCCACCGGGGAATAGAATGCACTGAAACGGTACTTTCCCCCCGGGCTCACCTCGGGCAGGCTCACCTCGTCAGGGACGCTCGTCCCGGGTTGGTCGTTCGCCCAACCGCATCCCACCGTCCCTGGAATTGCCAGGGCCCAAAGGCACAGCGCCACCACCAAGTTCCTAGGCATCGTCCACCCTCCTTTCGGGGCCGCTTCGTATGTCGATTCATGGAGGTACATACAGCGTTTGACTAGACATTCAAGCAAGTTAAGTAGGTCAAAGCGAAGCAAGAACCGTGCCCGCGCCCCCGGGTTCAGCGAGGACGGCGAACCCGCTGAGAAACCAACGGACCCACGATCACCTAGGATGCGCCAATCATTCGTGAAACCCCGCCACCGCTCACCAACCGTGCAGCCCCCCCGACGTCGACCCCCAGGTTGGAACCATAAAAAGCCAGCGGTATCTTCGGTCATGGCCACGAAAATCTGAACGTGCAGCCACCCCAACGTCGGCCCGTGTCGGGTTGGGGCCCGCGCCTCTCCCGGGGGACGACCGTGCGGCATTGGGTGATTCATACGGGCTGGCTCACCGCTTGCGCGGGAGCCGCTTGCGGGCCATGGCGGTGAGGTACCGGCTGTCCGCGTCGGTGCCGCTGCCCAGACGAGCGATGATCCTCCCCAGGGCCTTGCCAGCGCCGAGCCCGGCCAGCGCCGCGATGGCCTGGCCGCGACGAAGGCGAGGCGCCTTCGGGGCCAGGGCGACCGACACCAGGATCGCGACCACGTCTGCCTTCCGGTACCATGGCGGATCTCGCGTGCCCACCGCCGCGGCCTGGCTGGGAACGCGGCCCAACCCCTTGAGCACCATGGGCGACGGGTGGGAGGCAGAGGGGGGCCGACGGCGCAGCGCCCACAACGTCAGGCCGAAGGCTCGACGGCTGAGTCGCCTGCGCGTCCAGGACTGGAGCGGATTCCACATCTCCATCAACCCCTCGAGACAGGCACCATAGAGCGCCGGACGCCGACCGACGCGCACCATCACCCGACGGTAGACGGGCACCAAGCGATCCTCCCCGTGCTGCCCGGCGAACCGGCACGCCGCGCCACGGACCACGGGGTCCGGGTCACGCTCCATGCGCTCGATGAGTAGACGCAGGGCCTGCACATTCCCCTGCATCTCTCCCAATCCCCGCATGGCGACCCGTCGCATGGCAGCGGCCGGGTGAGAGGCCGCGAAGATCACAAAGTCCCGGTACACCGCGCCGCGCCGCCATCCGGACACCACGCCCGCCAACAGCTCAACCAGCACCACGGGGTGCTTCTCCTGCCTGGCCCGCGCGAGCAACCTCGGCAGCACCCTGTCATCCCGGTGAACCGTTGTCAGGAGCTGACGAGCCGCCCAGAGGCGCAGCGCCGGCTCGCCACTCTGGACCTGGTCGAAGGCCAGCGCCTGGATCACACGCCCGACTCGCTGCTGGTCGGCTGCCCGGAGGCGACCGCGCCTTTCGAGTACCTCCCGAAAGGCGCGGCCCTCAGCGCAGCGCCGATCGATACCGGACCTGTTCACACGGCACCGTCCAAGGGCCCCCGCGGCCTTTCGCAGATCACTGAGGTACCGCGCGACCGCCCCATCGACCGCACGCCGGCGGGGGAGCACAGCCATCGACATGGGGTCCATGGACTTGGGGCCGCCCCGGGCGCCACGCCGCTGTCGGTCCGAGGTGTCACCACACGCCGACACCACCAGCACACCGCACAGGCACCCCCAGCGCAAGGCGGCGAAGGTCGGGCGAGCCAGGGGATCTCCGGGTGGTGAGGTCACACCTCATCTTGTGCGAAATGAGACGGTCTGGCAACGTTCGTCACGGCCTGGGCGCGCCCACCGGAACTCTGTATAATGCGCCCATGGTCCGAGCGCTCAAGAAAGGGAGAGTCGTCGCCGGCCGCTTCCGCATCGAGTCGGTCATCGGCGAAGGCGGAATGGGCACCGTGTACCTGGCCAACCACGTCACCCTGCACCGCAAGTATGCGATCAAGGTGCTCAAGAGTGACTTCGCCGCGGACAAGACCTACGTGGAGCGGTTCCGCCGGGAGGCCATCGCCGCCAGCCGGGTGGTGCACCCCAACGTCGTCTACATCACCGACTTCGGCCAGCTCGACGAGGGCTCCTTCTACATCGTCATGGAGTACCTCAACGGCTACGGGCTCGACGAGCTGCTGGACACCGTCAGCGCCCTTCCCCTGAGCCGGCTGCTGCCCATGGTGATCCACCTGGCGGACGCCCTCGACTATGCCGGCTCCCTGGGCGTCGTGCACCGGGACATCAAGCCCGAGAACATCATGCTGTGCGAGATCCGCGGCCACAAGGACGTGGTGAAGCTGGTGGACTTCGGCATTGCGAAGATCGTCGCCGATGGTCTGACCAGCCGACGCATCACCATGCGGGGACAGATCTTCGGCACGCCGGAGTACATCTCCCCAGAGCAGGCCATGGACGCAGCGGTGGACATCCGCTCGGACGTCTACTCCCTGGGCATCATCGCCTACGAGCTGGCGACGGGGGAGCCGCCCTTCACGGGCAACCCAACCTCGGTCCTGCGTCACCACGTGCAGAAGGCCGTGCAGGCGCCATCGGCACGCATGCCCCGCCAGCCCATTCCGCCCGGCTTCGACGGGATCGTGCTGCGATGTCTGGCCAAGGACCCCGACGACCGGTACCAGACCGCCGGGGCCCTGTGCCGTGATCTCATGAAGCTGCGGGGCCAGCTCGCCGGCATGGCGGACGACCTGATCGCGCCCCGGTCCAAGAAAACCACGCGGACCCACTCGGGCGTCGCCACCAACGGCGCGTGGTCTACGCTCACCACCGCCCGTGACCCTTTGGTGGGCCTGCTCGACGTGGACCCCCCAGAGGTGAGCCCACTGCCGAACGCAGGCGAGGCGACGCGCAAGGTCATGAAGCTCGCGGTCAACTCGCGGGACCTGCGGCAGGAACTGCACCAGACCCTGCGGGAGCTGGCCTTCTCCCTGAGCGAGTCGTCCATCCGAACCAACGAGCTGTCGCCGGTGCTCGACCGGCTGCTTCAGCTCGAGGAGGAGGGCCGCGCCCTGGGGGGCAAGACCTCGGTGCTCGAGCAGAACTTCGACCGTATCCGCTTCGAGTATGGCGAGCAGGAGACCATGCTGCGCTACGCAGTGCTGGACCTGCGGGTGCTCTACAACCAGGCCATCGACCCCGACAGGCCCAGGGACGGCAACGACGCACCCTCCCAGGCCAGCGACCTGAGCTACCAAATCGAGGCGCTGGAGCATCGAATCGAGGAGGTGGGGGAGGAGCGCGCGGCGCGCATAGAGGGCCTCAACCAGGAGATCCAGGGCTACCGCCAGGCCAAGGCCGAGCGGGAGGAGGAGGCCGCGCGGCTGTACACAGACCTGCACGTGATCTTGGAGGGGGTCCGCGACAGAGCCGTCGCCGGCGACATGCCGTCGCTGTACAAGCAGCTCGACGGCCTCTCCGAGCAGCTCCAGCTCGCCCGCGAGTCAGTCCGCATCATGCGACCCCCGCGCTGAGCCGGCCGGGATGGATCGGCGGCCTGAGCGATCAACTTGTTGATGAACGGATCCCGGGGAACTAGCTAGTTCCCACCCCAGAAGTGGACATCGGCTGCAACCGCGCCATGCACGCCGTCTGCACACCACCAAATCTGGGGTAGTACACCCGGTACGACCACCAGCTCTGGCAGTGCACATCCGATGCGCCTGTCGCGCTTTCGCTTCGACGCCACTTCTGGGGTGGGAACTAGGTATCGATGATCGCCTTGAAGACCTGGTGCCCGTCCTCACTGCCGACCAGGACGAGGCTCACGATGTCGAGGCTCAGCCGCACGAGGTTGCCGTTACGAAGCCGCACCTGCACGAACTCCATGTCCCCCTCCACGCGCGCCACCTTGCACCGCTTGAACTTCGGGTGCTCCACGATGTCGCCCGGCTCAACCTCCAGGTAGTCCAGCTCGTCGTCGGCCTCCTCCTCCTCGTCCATCGCGGGCGTGGGGGTCTTGGGCTTCGGGGCGCTGGGGGGGCGCTCCAACCCGCCGCCGGACTGGGCCTGGTGCGACACCGCCGCCACCTCCGCCCAGCTGGGCTCCGCCTCGAGGCGCTTCGCCGCTGCCCGGGTTCGTTTCGGCTTGGGTGAGGGCGTCGGTTCCGCGGGCGGCGGCGCGGGCTCGATGTGCGACGGCGCGGGCTCGGGGGGCGACGGCGCGGGCTCGGGGGACGACGGCGCCGCGGGGGCCGCCTTCACCGCGCCCGACGAGCCCGAGCTGACCTGCCCCATGGCTTGCGCGGGCGTGCCCTCCGCCGGGGCGTCCTCGCGCTCGAATCCATGCTTCCACAGGGGGAGCCCCGTGGCGCGATCCTGCCCCCGTCGCAGCATCACGTCGTCCAGGGCGGTGAGGGAGAACTCACAGGCGAAGACCTCGCCCGAGATCACGTGCCCGCCCAGCACCTCGATGCCGTTGTCGCCGTCCCGTGACAGGGTGACGTGCAGGTGCAGGGCGAGCTCGCCATCGCGCTCGGAGACGTTCCCCACGGCGGACAGGATCTCCAGGGGGCCCTGGAGCTTGTGCCCGGGACGGTACCGCTTGTGTGCGGTGTCGTAGTGCACCACCTCCACGGCCTGCAGGGCCCCCAGGGCCACCACGGTGCCCGTTCGCACCTGGCGTTGACGGCACACCTCGAGCAGTCCGTCGATGAGATCGGCGCCCTTGTCGAGCCGCCCGAGGATGGTTCTACATTCATGACTGGCAACTGTGATCATAGCGCTCGGGGTACTCGAAATAGGTTCGTTCCAAAGATGGGAATCCTGACTGCGTATCGCGGACAAGACTATAGCGCACCCCGCGGCGAATGTAAGGCCTATTCTAGACTCGCGATCAGTCGGACGTGCCGGGGGTGGAGGCGGTGAGGGACCACTGGAAGTTGTCGAGCAGCACCAGCGAGTCATACCATTGGTCGCCCGTGTCCCAGACCACGAAGCGCAACTCGATGATCTCGCCGCCCACCACGTTGCCGCTGGTGGTGAGCCAGCCCGTGCCACCGCCGGCGAGGTTGCTGGAGCCGCACCAGGCGGGCTCGGACGCGAACTGCGTTGGCGGGTTGACCACGTCGAAGCCCGTGTTGACCAGCTCAGTGGTACCCACGCAAGAGGAGTTGTTCCCGGCCACACAGCCGCCTCCGCAGCCCGTTGGCCCGTTCAGACACTGCTTGAACAGCCCCGTGCCGAAGGCCAGGTTCACGCCCACCGGGTACTGCTGGTTGTTCGGCGCCGTGTACAGCGCCAGGTTCTTGTCGGCCGGGTTGGCGGGCGTGCCCGCGAAGGACGAGTCCAGCAGGACCAGGAAAAAGTCGTTGAAGGCGCCGCAAACCCACTCGGGGTACTCCGCCGAGTAGAAGTAGGTGTTCACGGAGAACGACTGCGCGTTGGTGGGCGCCCGGATCCGGAGCTTGAGCATAATCGGGTTGTAGGCCGTGGGGCCGTTCTGGGGCTCGGGGCATCCGGGGGCGTTGGGCAGGTTGCCGCTGTTGGCGGCGAGCCAGTCGGCGGGCACGGCGCTGGAGGAGCCCATGTCCGTGCCGCCCTGGAAGGCCGAGTAGCTCGGGCTGAAGTCGGACATGTCGGCCGCGTGGCCGGTCGCGAGCACCGCGAGACGCACGCCCCCCTGGGTCGAGACGCCCGTGCCGAAGCCGTCCCGGATGGACCGCTGGTTGGCGTTTGGCGTGCCGGCGCCGCTGGCCAGGTGGAAGGCGCCGCTGATGACGCCCCAGGAGCTCCCCGTCTCGGTGGTGATCTGGCACAGGTCGATGGCCCGGGCGTAGTCCATCGGGTCGCTGAGATCTGACGCCAACCCCGTGTCGCATATGGGCGGCGGGTTGTCGATGGTTCCGTCGCAGTCGTCGTCCACGCTGTTGCCCGCCACCTCGTAGGCGCCGGGGTTCACCAGGACCGGGTCGCCGCACACCGGTCCCGCCACATCGCAGCAGTCCCCGTCGCACACCGTCCAGCCGTCGCCGTCCTGGTCGAGGCTGTCGTCCACGATGCCGTTGCAGTCGTCGTCCACGGCGTTGTCGCACACCTCCGTCGGCGCGGGGAGCTGCTCGCCAACGCACAGACCGAACCCCGTGCCCTCGGTGTTGCACGTCCAGCTGCCCCCGTGGCAGGGACCCACCCCCTCGGTGGCGGGTGGACCGTTGTAGCAGCTCTGAACGTCCCCGGGTGTGCACACGCAACCCGTGGCCGTGGGGAAACCGTTGTTCACGATGCCGTCGCAGTCGTCATCGGTGGTGTTGGTGCAGTCATCCGGAGCGGGCAGGACCTCGTTCTCGCAGGGCCCGTAGCCAGTGCCCTCGGCGTTGCACGTCCGCATCCCCGCCCGACAGATGCCCACGTTCTGGGTGCCCGGCGGCCCCGAGTAGCACGGCTCCTCGGACCCCGGATCACAGGCGCACCCACCGCTGGCCTCGTCCATCTCGCACCCATTCGTCGCGTCCTGGTCGCAGTCCACCCAGCCCGCCGCGCAGGCCGAGATGATGCACGACCCGGCCGAGCAGGTCGCAGTGGCGTTGGGCAGATCGCACACCACGCCGCACCCGCCGCAGTTCTCTTCGTCGTACCCCGTCTCCACGCAGCTGGTACCGCAGCACGTCAGCGTGCCCGGGCAGCCCCGAGCCGCGTCCCCCTCCACGCAGGCCACGCACTCGCCGTCGTCCCCGCAATAGGGCCGGTCCGGGATCGCCGAGCAGTCGCCGTTGTCGACGCACCCGCCCCCACCACCGTCGTCACCCACGCCCCCGTCGTCGGCGATACCGTTGTTGTTGTTTTCGCCAGCGGTGTACTTGCTCGGCCCGCACCCGCTACCCAACGTCAGCCCCAGCGCCGCCGCGAGCACCAAGGCCTTGCGCATCGCGCCATGCCCGATAGTCATGACCAAAGCCTCCTGTTGTCGAAACGCGTCCGCAAAGACCACGTCACCATGAGTATCACCCGTCCGGCACACAGCCGTCAATCACGCTGGTGGCCCATGTCAGGGAAACGCGCCCGTGACCCGCCGGTAAACCAGGCTCTACACTGGCCAAATCGGATCTGGCGTAGATTCGTGGGCCAAGGGCCCTAAGGGGCCGCGAATAGCCAAGTCGATCGCCCAGACCGCCAATGCATCCCGGCTCACTTCGTTGCTTCTCGTTGTATAGCAGCAGTATACCGCCTCGTCGCGCCTCGCGAGCCGGGCGCCTTGACGCCCTGGATCGACCGACTTGGCCATTCGCGGCCCCTAAAGCGTTGACTGGCTCGGTCAATCGGGGAAAGATACATCGGCACGAGGCAATGAATGCAGACTGAATCCAACATCTACGTCGCCGGACACACTGGCCTGGTCGGCTCAGCCATCATGCGGCGACTCCGGGCAGGGCGGTTCTCCAATGTGATCACTCGGGAGGTCGAGGAGCTCGACCTCACCGACGCCAGGGCCACCGATGCGTTCTTCGCCGAAGCCAGGCCCGAGTACGTCATCGTGGCCGCGGCCAAGGTGGGCGGCATCCACGCAAACGACACCTACCCGGCGGACTTCATCCGGATCAACCTGCAGATCGAGACGAACGTCATCGACGCGGCGCATCGCTACGGCGTCACGAAGCTGTTGTTTTTGGGCAGCTCTTGCATCTACCCCAAGCACGCGCCCCAACCCATGCGTGAGGAGCACCTGCTCACCGGCCCACTCGAGCCCACCAACGACGCGTACGCAATCGCCAAGATCGCCGGCATCATCATGTGCCAGAGCTACAACCGACAGCACGGAACGAACTTTGTCGCGGCCATGCCGACGAACCTCTACGGGCCCGGGGACAACTTCGACCTGCAGACGTCTCACGTGCTGCCAGCCATGATTCGGAAGGTCCACGAGGCCCGGGAGGCGGGCAAGGACGTCACGCTCTGGGGCAGCGGCAGCCCCCGTCGGGAGTTCCTGTATGTCGACGACCTGGCGGATGCGTTGATCCATGTGATGGACCATTTCGACGCCGCTCCGGGTGAGGTGTTCGTCAACGTGGGTGTCGGTGAGGACGTGTCCATCGCCGACCTCGCCGGGCTGGTGGCCCGGGTGGTGGCCTTCGAGGGTGAGATCCACTGGAACCAGGACATGCCCGACGGCACGCCGCAGAAGCTGCTGAGCATCGAGAGGCTCGCCCGGCTGGGATGGCGGGCCTCCACGTCCCTCGAGGAGGGGATCCGCCGAACCTACGAGTGGTTCTGCGCGAACCGCGGCTGACAGGAACTCCCGCACTCAATTGGAGACCGACCGTGAGCAAACCAAAGATCGCGCTGGTCACCGGCGTCACGGGCCAGGACGGCTCGTACCTGGCGGAGCTGCTGCTGGCCAAGGGCTACGAGGTCCATGGCATCATCCGGCGGGCCAGCAGCTTCAACACGCATCGGATCGATCACATCTACCAGGACCCACACTCTGACAGCCGCCGCCTGCACCTGCACTACGGTGATGTCACCGACGGCTCGAACATCTCCCGCCTGATCGAGAAGCTCAAGCCGGACGAGATCTACAACCTGGCGGCCCAGAGCCACGTCAAGGTCTCCTTCGAGGTGCCCGAGTACACCGCAGACGTGGTGGCGGTCGGCACCATCCGGCTGCTCGACGCCATCAAGGACTCCCGGATCAAAACCCGTTTCTACCAGGCGTCCACCTCCGAGCTGTATGGCAAGGCGCAGGAGACCCCTCAGCGGGAGACCACTCCCTTCTACCCGCGGAGCCCCTACGCTGCCGCCAAGCTGTATGCCTACTGGGCCACGGTGAACTACCGGGAGGCCTACGGTATGTATGCGTGCAACGGAATCCTCTTCAACCATGAGTCGGAGCGTCGGGGAGAGACCTTCGTCACCCGAAAAATCACCCGCGCAGTGGGTCGGATCAGCCATGGCCTCCAGCAGACCGTCTTTCTGGGAAACCTCGCCGCGAAGCGGGACTGGGGATACGCGCCAGAATTCGCAGAAGGAATGTGGCGGATGCTGCAGCAGAAGACCCCTCGCGACATCGTGCTCGCCACTGGCGAGACCCACTCGGTGGAGGAGTTCTGCGCGGCGGCCTTCGCCACGGCGGACCTGCCCCTTACTTTCGAAGGGGAGGGCGAAGAGCGCCGCGGGTTGGACCGGGATGGAAAGGTGCGCGTGGCCGTGGATCCGTGCTACTTCCGCCCCACCGAGGTGGACCTGCTCGTGGGCGATCCAACGCTGGCCAAGGAGACGCTGGGCTGGGAGCCGAAGGTCACCTTCACCGAGCTGGTCGGGCGCATGGTGACCCACGATCTCCAGCTGGCGGCGGCAGAGGCCGCGACCCACGGTCCACGACATCCCGCGTGAACCTCCGGCGCCCAGGGAGCGTCCTCCAGAAGTGCTTGCCGCTCCACCACAGGGGAACGTCAGTGAGCAAAAGGCGCGCGAAACGCGAGCTTGCACATGAACAGTAACTAGTGTATTCTTTCATGTGAAAGAAGGTTGATCGTGCCCCGTCCCGCCGCCGCCACCGCTGCCCAGGCCGCCGCCGTGCTCACCACGGCCGTCCGCCGGGCCGCCATGCGACTGGGGATACAGCAGAAGGACCTGGCTCGGATCCTCGGCGTCAGCGCGGCCACCGTGTCTCGACTCGGCGCGGGTCGCACCATTGGGCCCGACGCCAAGGAGGGCGAGCTCGCGCTGCTGCTCATCCGGGTCTTCAGGAGTCTCGACGCCATGGTGGGGGGCGACGAGCAGAAGGCGCGCGCCTGGTTCTGGGCCCGCTGCGCCCCCCTCGCCGGTGTTCCGGCCGACCTCGTGACCACGGTGACGGGCCTGGTGAGCGTCGCCGGCTATCTCGACGCTCTGCGCGGACGTCTGTAGCCTCGGATGTCCAGTACCATCTGGCACCGGAGCGGCGGCACGACCCACCTGCGGGACTACGCGGGGGATCCGTGGCGGGTGGTGGAGGCGCAGCACCGGATCAGCACCCGCAAGCTCGTCGATTCGGACGAGGAGCAGGAGCTGCTCGAGGCCCTGCTGGAAGACGTGAAACCGCCGATCCCTCCCGACCCTGATCTCGGCCGCCTGCACTACCTCCTGTTCACACCCTTCCGACACCCGCCTCTCAGGCACGGCTCTCGGTTCGGCACCCGCGCCGAGCGCTCCCTGTTCTACGCCAGCGAGCAACTCCACACCGCCTTCGCGGAGGTGGCCTACTACCGCCTGGTCTTTCTCGAGGAGTCCGCCGCCGACCTCGCGCCGCTGCTGGTGGAGCTCACAGCGTTTTGCGTCGCCGTCGCCTCGGCTCGCGCCATTGATCTGACCGCCCCCCCCTTCGACGCGTTCCGACGCTCCCTGGTCTCGCGCTCGAGCTACCGCGTCACCCAGGCCCTGGGACGCGACATGCGCGCCGACCTGGTCGAGGTGTTCCGCTACGAGTCAGCCCGCGACCGCCGCCACGGCGTAAGCCTCGGCGTCTACACCCCGTCGGTGTTCCAGGCGGACCGCCCGCGCGGCCTGCAGACCTGGCTCTGCGTAGCCACCGCCGACGACGTGGAGCTCTCCCGAAAAAACTACTTCCACCACGGCGTCCACCACTTCCCCCGCACCGACTTCACAATCCGAGGCAAGGTACCCACCCCCGCCTGAGGAGGCTCGAAGAGAGGACAAAGAGGGACATAACCATATAGAATAACTGCGCTAACCCCACCGCATCCCACGGATAAAGCGACTTGGCCAGCTACGTCCCCATTCCTCTGGTTGCTGGCGGCGGGGGGGGCGTGCGATAGTCGGCCGGACCTCAGGCGATTCATGGACCGTGCTTGGTTGAAATGGCTCCACGAGCGGCGCGCTCCGCTGGTCGTGGGGACCGCGATTGTCGGCGCCGTGCTCGTGTTGTACGGGCGGTTCCTGGCACATCCGGCGGACTTCTTCATCGGGGACCTGGTGAGCCTGTTCCAGCCCCTGCGGCACCACTACGCCGCGGCCATGTCGCGCGGGGACCTGCCGCTGTGGTCGTCGGCCATCTTCGCGGGCACGCCCACCTTCACCGATCCCCAGGCGGCGACCTTCTACCCGGGCACCGCCATGCACCTGGCGCTGGGGTACCCGTTGGCCGAGCTGCTGGGGTTCCTGATGCACCTGGTGCTCGGCGGGTGGGGCATGGTGTGGCTGTGTCGCAAGCTGGGGTTGGGCTGGGCGCCAGCGGCGCTCGCAGGGCTGAGCTACTGCTGCAGCGGATACTTCGTCACGCACCTGGTGCACCCCAACTTCATCCACACGGCGGCATGGATCCCCTGGGCCCTGGGGGCGCTGCGGCGGGTCGTGGACACGGGGCAGGCGCGGTGGGTGGCCCTGGGCGCGTTGACCGTGGGGCTGAGCCTGGTGGCCGGCGGGCTGCAGCTGGCCTACTACGGCCTGGGCGCCGCGCTGGTGCTGGCCGTGGCGTGGGCCGCGGCGGAGTCGCCCCTGTCACCGAAGCAGCGACTGGTGCGGCTCGGCCTGGCGACCGGAGCCCTTGGGCTCGGCCTGGCCCTGGCGGCGATCCAGCTGATCCCCACGGCGGAGTTCACCGCGCTGTCGGTGCGGGCCGACGGGGTCACCCTCGACCTGGCCCGGAGCTACCGGTTGCCTGCCCGCGGGGTCCTGCAGCTCGTCGTGCCGTACATGTACGGACTGCCCGGCAAGACGCCCTACGTGGGTGGGCAGAACTTCTACGAAGCCTTCGGGTATCTGGGCGTGGCCGCCGTGCCCCTGGCCCTGACCGCCCTGGGGCGACTGCGGGTCGAACGGCTGGCGCTCGCGGGCCTGGTGCTGCTGGCGCTGTGGGTGGCCGCGGGTCCCGAGGCGCCTGCGGACCTGCACCGGGTGGTCTACGCCGCCCTGCCCGGCTTCGACCGGTTCCGCGCGCACGGGCGGCTGCTGTATCTTGCGGTGCTGGGCCTGTCGGTCCTGGCGGCGTTCGGCCTGGACGACCTGGTCCACGGCGGGGCAGCCATTCAGAAGCGGGCCGCGCGGCTCTGGCTGGGCTTCACCCTCCTGGCCCTCGGCGTGGTGGTCGCGGCGTGGCTCGGCGCCACGGGCCACCCCGGCCTGATCCCCCCCGCGGCAGCCCGGCTGGCGAGAACCAGCGCCATGGTGGCCTCGGGGGTGCTGGTGGGATGCTGGGCCGCCTGGACCGTCGGGCGACGGATGGACCTCGGCGCGGGCTGGCCGGCCGCGGGTTTGATCGCCATCCATCTGCTCGACCTGGTCGCCACGGGCCGCACCCTGGTGGCCCACCGGCACCCCCCCGCCGGGGTGGACATCCACCGTCGCGCCCACCGACTGCCGGCCGCGGTCCAGGCCGGCGCACGGACCGGCGCGGGGGCGGGCCACCGCGTGATCTTCGCGCCGGACACCTACTACATGGTGCAAAACCTCGGCATGGTGCAAGGCTTCGACAACCTGCGCGCCTACGGCCCCATGATGCTGCGTCGGACCTACGACCTGCTGCACCACGCCGACCGCGGGCGGTTCGCCCCCTGGAGGAAGCTGCCCGTGGACCAGAACCTCATCCGGGTGGGCCGCTACCGCTCCGCCGTCCTGCGAATGCTCGGGGTGCGCTACGTGCTGCACCACGACCGCCCGCGGGCCCGGCCGCGCACCGAGGTACCGCTGCGGTATCGCGCGCGGGACCTGCCCCGCGCCCTGCCCCGGGCCTGGGTGGTTCACCGCACCGAGCTCCTCGCGTCGGCACGCCAGCGGGAGGCGCGCCTGCGCACCTTCGACCCCGGCCGCCTGGCCCTGGTGGAGCGCAAGGCGGCAGCGCTACCGGCCGGGCTGGCTCGGGACGGTGACGACGCGGTCCACACGCCGGCCAGGGTGACGGCGCGGTCCCAGGGCGGATCGCGGTTGGCACTGGCCGTGGACGCGCCGCGGGCGGGCCTGGTCGTCATCGCCGAGAGCTGGTATCCCGGCTGGACGGCCCGGGTGAACGGCCGGGAGGCGATGGTGCACCGCGTGAACCACGGGCTCATGGGCGTGAAGGTCGGCGCGGGGCACCAGCGCGTGGTGCTGTCCTTCGCGCCCGCCAGCCTGTGCTGGGGCACAGCCTTGAGCCTGGCGGCCCTCCTGGGGATCCTGCTGCTGGGGCTGTGGGCTCCTGTTTTCAGGGAACTTTCGCGTCGAAAAAGCCTCAAAGGGTAGCGTAATGGAAACACCCACAGACACCTCGGACGACCTCACCCCGGTCGCACGGTTCCGCAGCCCCCTCACCGCCGTGGCGGGCAGCCTGGTCGTGGTGATCGCCGCGGTGACCCTGTGGTCCACCCGGGACGGCTGGCGCTACTACCTGCGCGCGAACGAGGCCACCGACCTTGGCACCGCCGAGGAGGGGCTGGCCACAAGCAAGCTCCGGCACAACACCTACGTGCGGCTGAACGGACGCCCCCTGCTGAGCTCGGAGGGCAACGCAAAAACCGCCGTCACCAACCCGGGCTGCCTCGCCGGCCCCACCCGGAAGATCCACTACACCCTGCTGGCAGAGACCGGCGACCGGGTGGTGGTCCGCACCCTGCGCAGCCTCAAGGAACAGCAGATCGCCAGGCGCACCTCCTTCACCGGGCGGCTGGTACGCATCGACACGACCGAGCCCCCCCACCGGCTGTACCGGCGGTTCGTCTACAAGCTCACCGACTGCAAGAACCACCCCAAGACGTGCGACAAGTTCCTACTGGTGAGCGCCGACATCGCCACGCAGACCCTGGTGGCCGCCCTCGGCAAGCGCAAGACCGTGCTCCGGGGCGTCAAGGGCGAGTCCATCGAGGCCACCCGTATGACGCCCCTGTACCTGGCCTTCCGCTTCCCCGGGGAGTACGAGTACACCGTCCGCGACGCGAAGAAAGCGGAGGCCATCGAGCGCGTGAAGAAGCTGGGCGTGCCCTACCGCTGGGTGAGCTCGTCGGCGGACGACCAGGAGTTCGTCCTGCGGGCCACCAAGGCGGTGGCAGGCCGGCTCATCAAGGACCAGCGCCGGGGCGCGGGATATCACATCTCGGCGCGCACCGCGGGCTACCACGTGCGGTTCGGCTGGCTCGCCCGAGACGGCGAGTTTCTGAAGATCACCAAGGCCACCAAGGGGTTCCCCGAGCAGTATCGGGTCAAGCCCGCCGACAAGGCCGGCGCGCCCGGTCACCTCGTCCCCGAAACGCGGACGCGCACCATCCGGGTGCGGTTGGACCAGGTGACCAAGGCCGCCTACCACGGCCCGCGCCGGATCCCCAAGCGCGCCTGGCTGCTCGTCGAGGGCGTCAAGCCGAGCCAGGCCCGCGCGGCCGGTCTGACGGCGCTGGGGCTGGTTCTGCTGGCCCTGGGCGGGCTGGTGCTCCTGGGGCTCGGCCTGCGCCGTCCCCGCTGACCGCTGCCCGCTGCGCTTCGACCTTCCTCTCGCGATCCATCACCAGCACCACCACCGACGAGCAGATGACCACGTATCCCACGGCGGTCTGAGTGGAGACGGGCTGGTCCCAGGCGTAGAAGGCGACCAGCCCGGCCAGCACGGGCTCGGACAAGGTCGCCACGGAGATACGGCTCGCCGAGACGTAGCGCACGGCGTGGTTGAGCGAGGTGTGCCCCACCATGGTGGGCACCAGCGCCATGAGCACAAAGCAGAGCCACGTCTGATCGTTGTAGGTGACCACGGGGAGGCGCAGGGCGAAGAGGGTGGCGAAGCTCACCACGCAAGCCGAGCCGTAAACCACAACCACGTAGACCCGGCTCGGCAGCCGGGGACGCACGTGCTTGGCGACGAGGAAGTACACAGCGAAGAGCACGGCGCAGACCACCGAGGACAGGTCCCCGGCCAGGTACTCGGGCCTGAGCCGCAGGTCCCCCCATCCGATGATGACCACCCCGGCCAGGCCGAGGCCGATGGAGACCAGGAGGCGGGGCCCGACGCGCTCACCGAAGATGAAGTAGCCCGCCAGGGCGATGATCACAGGGTTCACCGAGAAGAACACCGCCGCGTTGGCCACTGTGGACAGCTGCACCGCGGCGATCCACGTGAAGAAGTGGGCGGCCAGGGCCGCGCCGGCGACGAAGAGCAGGAGCAGATCTCGCCTCGACAGGTGGCGAAGGAGCCCATAGTGCCGGGCGGCCAGGGGCGCCAGCAGGACCGTGGCGATGAGCAGCCGCCAGGCCGTGATGGCCACGGGATGGGCCTGCCCCAGCTTGATGATGTTCCCCGACTGGCTGGCAGCGACGAGCCCCACCACCAGGAAGACGTATACAGCGCGTGGCACAGACATGGCGTGGGCGTTCTCTTGGCGGTGGCTCGGGGGGCGTAGGGTGTCGCTGGTGTTCTGCTAGCGATTCTCTTCGTCGCGCACGCGGGCGTGCTCCATGAGCAGGGCCGAGATGGAGGCGCCGATCTCATCGGCCTCGTCGACCTCGGTGATACGGAATTGGAAGCGGCCGGTCTGCCAATCCATCATCCGAAACAGGGCCTCGGTGCCCGAGAGGCCGTCGGGCTTGAGCTCGGCGGCGACGGGCTGGCCGTAGTTGAACCGCACGAAAACTGCGCCGTCGTCGCCCACCACCTCGAGCACTCCGGACTTGCGCTCGAGCTCCAGCATCTGGAGCAGCGTGGACAGCCCCATCTGCCGTAGGTCCCCGCCCAGCCCCCAGGCCGGTGCGGAGTCCCGCGACGGCTGGTGGACTCGCGACAGGATCCGGTCCAACCGCGCGATGATCTCCGCCGGCGGCGTGGACTTGGAGAGGAAGTCGTCCACGCCCTGACGGTACCCCTTGAGCCGGTTCGTCTCCGAGGCCCGGGAGGTCAGAAACACGAAGGGGATGGAGGCCAGCGCCGCGCGGGCCTTGACCATGCGCAGCAGGCCCCAGCCATCGAGCGTGGGCATCTCGATGTCGCTCAGGATCAGGTCCGGCGGCCGCTCCATGCACCGCTGGATGGCCTGCACGCCGGTGGACGCCGCGTCGACCTCCATGCCCTTGGACTCGAGCAGCTTCCGGATCTTGCGCTGGAGCAGGCCGTCATCCTCCACGATGAGCACCCGGCCGGACACGCGGTCGGGTGTCTGCGGCCCGGTGGCCCCACCACCGGCGGGCACGTCGGAGAGCCCGCCCAGGAAGTAGTCGTTGAGCCGCTGCTTCTGCTCGAATGGCATCTCCAGGAACTCGATGCCCATGCCGGGAGTCTTGCCCTCGGCGGCGGCCTCGGCGGGCGGGCGCACGTGGGCCACCCGGCCCAGGATCTCCACCTCGTCGGGCCCGCCGGGGAGCTGCAGCCACAGCCGAATCACCTGGTCCACCTCCCGCACGCGGTCGGTGCGGATGAACAGACCCCCCTGGCTGATGTTCTCGGTGTACTGGGAGAAGAACTCGTCGTAGCTCTTGAACCGCACCTTGAACTCAGCCACATGGCGTGGTCGATACCTCGTGTCTTTTACGGGCCCGTCACTCATCAAGCCCATCCTAGCGACTCCCCCGACCGGAGACAATCCTTGCACCCGCAGAACCTCCCAAGCCCCGTTCACACCACGATGACCGAGTTGCATTTTACAGCGATTCACGGTAATTGGACAGTTAGGGCTCGTGCAAGAACAAGTCGACGATCCAGGTCGTCGAGGCGCCCGGCTCGCGAGGCGCGACGAGGCGCATACTTGTTGATATGCAACGAGAAGCAACGAAGCGAGCCGGGATGCATCGGCGTACTGGGCGATCGAGTTGTTCTTGCACGAGCCCTTGTGCGCACAAGGAGGCTTCCCATGCAGCGTTCGGCAGCGATGATCTGCGCCGTTGGTTTGTGCCTGGTCGTCGTGACCCCCTTCCAGACGGGGTGCGGCCCGGTGGACCCGGGCACCAACGACAACCAGACCAACAACAACAACAATGTCATCGGACCCGACGCCGAGGTGATCAACCCCGAGTGCGAGCCGGCCGGGGACGACGACAACGACTACATCTCCAACGGAGACGAGGCCTGCCTGTACCTACGAGACTTCGACGGGGACTCAGTGCCGGACTACCTGGACTTCGACAGCGACAACGACGGCATCCCCGACGCCCTTGAGGCCGGGGACCAGAACCCCCTGACGCCCCCCGCGGACACCGACGGCGACGGCATGCCGGACTACATCGACTGGGACAGCGACAACGACGGCGTCTCCGACGGGGACGAGGACCGAAACGGCGACGGCGTGCTCGGCACCTGCACCACGGCGTGTGACCCGGCGAACCCGATCGCCTGCGACCCCGAGCAGTACTGCAACCCCAACGTGGCTGTGTGCGTGGACGACGAGTGCCTCAGCGGCGAGACCGATCCCCACTCCACCGACACCGACGGCGACGGACTCCTCGATGGTGAGGAGCCCACCTTCATTTGCAACGCGCGCTCGGAGTCCAACCCCCTGGGCCGCAAGCCCGTGCAGTACCAGTCCCACTCCATGGGCGCCTTCAAGCTGGCCATCGAGGACCTAGCCGTGTATCGGGAGGTGGGCGTGGCGGGCGGCGCCGAGGAGGCGTCCGCCTGGGACATGGTGGATCCGGACCATTGGTTCTCGGGGTTCGCCGTGCGCAGACTGCCCACGGGCGCCTCCGCGGCCGAGGAGTCTGTGAACGCCATCCAGGCCATCATGGGGATCACCGGAGTCACCGTGGACGTGCTCTCCTCGGGGTCGGTGTCCACGAGCCACGACGACTATCCGATCATGGTGTCCACCATGATCGGCGTGACCACCTCCGGGCCCCGGGACGTGGCGGTGCTGCGGAACCAGATCATCGCCGCGCTGGCTGGGCGATCCGTCTCCGACCTGTCCAACACGCCAGGCGCCATGGGTCACGACGCCAGCGAGTTCATCGTCTCCTTCTCCACCTTGCAGCGCCCGGCCCTGCCGGCCACGGGCCAGGAGGCCATCGTCATGGGGGGCCTGTCCAAGCGCTCGGACTACGAGACCGGCGCCTACATCGGTTTCCATGTCGACGACGCCGGAGGCGGCACGGGCCTGGCGGAGACCTCCGCGGCCATCGAGTCCGAGTGCGAGTTCTACGAGGCGGAGTTCTCCGTGGCAGACATCATCTGGGTCATCGACGAGTCCGGGTCCATGGACGCCGACCAGGACAAGGTCATCCAGGCAGCGAACACCTTCGCCAACCTGGCCACCACCTACGGCCTCTCCTGGCGAAACTGCATCGTGGACATGACCGAGGGCAACACAGACTGCTGCACGGGCGCCGGCCAGTCCGGGGGAACCTTCGTGGACGGCACGGACCTGGTCACCTTTGCCGCCTGCGTGGAGCAGCCCCAGGGCAGCCAGACCGCCTCCACGGGCAACGAGATGGGCCTCACCCAGATGTCCGACACCATCAATCAGATGCTGCCCCGGGCCAACGACGACTCCCACATCCGGCCCGACGCCAACCTCATCGTGTTTTTCTTGAGCGACGAGGCGGCCCAGGAGCTCAAGAACGACTCGACCTGCCCGGTGGGCGAAGCGCCCTTCCCGCCCTACGACGACTGCCTCTGGCCGCCCCTGCCGGCCCACTGCACCGACCCGTACTACGACGCCAGCTGCGACACGGCCTTGCAGCCCTACCTGACGCTGCTCCAGCAGCAGAACGCCCTGGCCCACGGCATCCTGGTGCCCGCCTCCGAGCCCGACTGCTCCGACCAGGGCCAGCGCGGGCGCGGCTACGAGGACCTGGTGAACATGGTGGGCGGCCTGGTGGGCTCCATCTGCCAGAGCGACTTCACGGCCACCATGAACCTGATGATCCAGGACATCGCAGCGGGATCATCGGCCATCGTGCTGCAGCACGTGCCCATCACCGTGTCCCTGGCCGCGGCCATCGAGCGAAAGGACGGCGGCACGTCCACCTACGAGCCCCTGGAGCGCAGCCGGCTGGCTGGCTTTGACTACCGCGCCTCCGCCAATCGAATCGTGCTGATCAACCAGCCCATGGACTTCCCCCCCTACCAGGTGGTGGTCTCCTACGTGCGCTGGGTCACCGGCGTGGCGCCGCCGGATTGAGCCCGGCTCCGGTCCCACCTCCGCTCAAAAACCATGAGCACCTCTCACTCGCTCCCCAACATCGGGGATGTTATCGACGATCGGTACGAGGTTCTCTCCGAGCTGGGCGCGGGGGGATTCGGGGCGGTGTACCTGGGACGGCAGCGATCCACGGGGCAGCAGGTGGCCATCAAGCTGCTGCGGTCGGACCGCTTCTCGGCCGATGAGCTCGTCGAGGCGGAGAGGCGGCTGGAGCGGGAGCTCCGGCTCGTGGGCGAGGTCAGCCACCCCCACATCGTGCGTCTCATCGACGGCGGGCGCCTGCCGGGCGGCCAGGTCTACCTGGCGCTGGAGTATGTGGACGGAGAGGAGCTCGCCGACCTGCTCGAGCGACATGGGCCCCTGGTCGAGGCCCAGTGCGTGCACCTGATGACCTCTGTGCTCGACGCCCTGTGTGCCGCCCACGCCCTGGGCATCGTGCACCGGGACCTCAAGCCCCAGAACATCATGATCACCCACAGCGGGGCCCTCCCCAACGCCACGGTGCTGGACTTCGGCATCTCCGGCGTGGTGCGCAGCGCCCGCGGCGAGGGCTTCTCCAGCCTCACGGCCACCGGACAGGTGCTGGGCACGCCGGCCTACATGGCGCCGGAGCAGCTCCACGCCAACGCCACCGCGCAGACGGATGTCTACGCCTGGGGCCTCATCTTCCTGGAGTGTCTCACTGGCCAGCGCGTGGTCCAGGCCACGTCCCCCGTCCAGGCCATCACCTGGCAGATCTCCGACGCCCCGGTGCCCATCCCCGAGGCGATCCTGGCCCGCCCCCTGGGCAGGGTGATCCAGCGCGCCACCGCCAAGTCCACCGCCCAGCGATACCCCACGGCCGACGCCGCGCTGGCGGACCTGGTGGCCTGCACCACGGGCGCGCCTCTGGCCGCGGCGCCGATGCGACATGCCGGCGACTCGGTGACCACAGACTCGGTGACCACAGACTCGGTGACCACAGACTCGGTAGCCACAGACTCGGTGACCACAGACTCGGTGACCACAGACTCGGATGCGGCAAAGGCGCCCACCGTGGCCAGCGGGCCCACGATCGCCCGGCCGCCCACCGTGGCCAGCGGGCCCACGATCGCCCGGCCGCCCACCGTGGCCAGCGGGCCCACGATCGCCCGGCCGCCCACCGTGGTGGCCGCTCCGGGAGGCCCGCTGCCGACCCGGGCGCCGCACGCCGGCCAGGACGCCGCCCCGGGGACCGCCCTGGTCGGCGATCCGCGCCGGCCGGTGATGCGACGCGGCTGGCTCTACGGGCTGGTGGGCGTGTTGGCGGTGGCAGCGCTCATTGTCACTGCGGTGCTGCTGACACGCGGTGGCGGTGGCGGTGGCAATGGCGGATCGCACAAGCCGACGCTCCGCGTGAAGATCACGCCCGCGGGAAAGATCGCCACGAGCCTGCCCCGGGTGTGGGCGGTCGCCCTGTCGCCGAATGGCACCCGCCTGGCCGCAGGCGGAGACCACGGGCGTCTCGAGATCTCGACGCCGGGGACCTCCAAGATTGCCGAGCGGCGGGACGGCGGGGCCATCCGGGTCACGGACCTGGCCTACAGCGCGGACGGGCGCTGGCTCGCGGCGGCGACCCTCGCCATGTCGAAGATCCGCCTCTGGGATCGGTCCACGGGCAAGCACGAGGACGTGGGCTCCTCCACCGAGCCCATCCAGGCGGTGGCGTTCACCCCGGACAGCCGCAGGCTCGTCTACGCGCCCGGGCACCGTCCAATCGTGGTGTTGGACGTGGCCACTCACAAGGTACAGCACCGGCTCAAGGGGCACCTGTACCCCATCTCTGCCCTGGCCGTCAGCCCGAACGGAGAGCGCCTCGCCGCCGCCGGCTGGGGCAAGGCCGTGCACCTGTGGGACCTCGCCTCCGGCCGCCACCTCCACGCCCTGCGCGGCCACGGCGGTGAGATCAAGGCCCTGGCCTTCAGCGCCGATGGCAAAAGCCTCGCCTCGGCCGGGGCTGACGGAGCCATCCGCCTGTGGAACCCACGGTCGGGCAAGGTCGTCCACACCCTCCAAAAAGGCGGCACCGCGGTGTGGGGCCTCGCAGCACACCCGAGCCGGCCGCTGCTGGTGAGCGGAGGAGAGGACCGCCACCTGACTCTATGGGATTTGCGCCACGGCAGGCGCATCAGCCGCGTGGACCACACCGACCCCGTGGGCAAGGTCTCCTTCGACGCCCAGGGCAAGCTCCTGGCCACCGCGACCTGGGCGGGCGCGATCCGACTCTGGCGAACACGCTTCTGATCCCGTACACCCTGGGCGATCCGCCGACCCTCGACCCTCGACCCTCGACCCTCGACCCGCAGAAACGCGCCCTGGGCTCGAGCACCGGTGTCGTCGCGTGACATCGGGGACAGGACTACACCTCGGGGTCCTTGTATTTGTCCTGGGGCCGTTCGATACTGGGGACACCGTATCGACAGTGAGGAGCCAAGATGCACAAGGCGCTTTGGATCATGGGGGTGCTGGCACTGCTGGCGTCCGGTTGTGGTGACGACGGCAGCACCGGGGACGGTGACGCCGGCCCGGGGCAGGACGTGGGTCCCGGGCAGGACAGCGGCCCCCAACCCGATGGCGCACCAGACCCCGACGGAGCCACCGTGGACAGCGGCCCGGACCCGGTGTGCAGCCCTGCCGAGGACCGGTGCCTGGCGCACAACGTCCGTCGCTTCTGCGTCGCGGGCCAGTGGCAGGAGGAGACCTGCGCGCCCGGCTCGGGCTGCGTCCAGGGAGCCTGCGTGGCCTCGGCGTGCTCCGACGAGTGTCGCCTCGGCGAGACCAACGGCGCCGAGACCTGCGAGCTGTACGACATGGGCACGAGCCAGTGGGTGACGCCGGATCCGGCGGGGTCCATGCATGACCGCGCCCGGGCGTACACCCAGTGGCTCCACCGCGACGGCATGTTGTACGGCGGCGTGGGCAACGCTCGCTACTCGGACCCGGGCACCTACGCCAACGTGATCGGGCTCGGCGGGCTCGGTGACTCGGCCATCTGGACCGGGACCTACCTCGCCGCCGAGGCGCTGCGGCTGCGGGCGACCGGCGCCGCCGACGCCCGGGCCAACGTGATCGACCTGGTGGAGACGCTGCACCTGTGGTTCAACGTCACCGGGCAACCCGGGCTCCTGGCGCGGTACGTCGCGCCGGCGGGCGGCGGACACCCGGTGGCGCTCTACGACCTGGACTGCGCGGCCGTCCGCGCACACTGCGACGTGCCCTACGGTGGCCAGAGCTACGACTACCTCGGCCACATCAGCCGGGACCAGTATCAGGGAGTGATGCTGGGCTATGCGCTGGCCTACGAGGCGCTCGGCGCCGAGGACGAGTCGACGCGGGCGCTCATTCGCCAGGACGTGGTGGAGTTCGTCGGAGAGCTGATGACGGAGCGCTCGGTGCCCATCGCCATCACCTACAACGGCTCTCCCATCCCGGCGTTCAGCGTCACGATGCGGTTCACCATCCTGGCCCCCGACGAGATGACCAACGGGGAGCTGCAGCTCATCGTGGACACGAACAACACCGAGGCGTCCGAGATGTACGGGTTCCAGGAGTTCATCCCCAACCTCCGTGACGTGCTCGGGCAGATGCCGGTCATCGGGGGTCTGGTGCCCGACCTGCCGCGCTCCGGCAGCGGGGTCATGCTCGCCTCCTTCTTCCGGGTCGGCATGGTCGTCACCGACGGCGTGGTGGGCTACGAGAGCGACCACGCGGCCATGGTCGACTACTACGAGAACCACTCCGGCCAGGGCGGAAACGTCAACGACTGGCTCGCCATCGCGTCGCTGTGGCTCTACAACGGCACCTGCGGCGGCAGCTACTACGCCAACAACATCGTCGCCGAGCCCATGTACAACCTGGCGCGGCTGGAGACCGACCCGGCCCTGAGCGCCGTCATCCAAAACGACGTCCTCCACGGGCGCCTCTGGGCGGAGCACCAGGGAACCAAGAACCCCTTCTTCTACTTCATGTACGCCGCGAACTACCCGGGCGCGGACGCCAGCATCGCGCCCGCCGGAGCGGCCCAGCTCGCCGGTTTCCCGCCCCCGCCGCGGATCAAGGTCCCGGTGGACCTGGTCTCCGACCCCCAGTACCAGCCCCACGAGGCGGGGTGCACCGACCAGGTGGATCACACCATGGCCGTAGACGTGGCCGACCGCGTGGTCTCCGACTTCATCTGGCAACGCCACCCCTGGGGACTGTCGGACGGGGGTGATCTCGCCCAGACCTTCCCGGGCATCGACTACCTGGCCGCCTACTGGTTCGGTCGCCACCACGGCTACCTCGACGACGACACCCCCACCCAGTGCCTCGCGTGGCGCACGCCGTAGCCCGGACGTCTCACCGGATGCCGCGCAATCGCGAAGCCCCCCGGTTCCCCGCGGTCCCGGTCGGCCAGCACCCTAGTTCATCAGCCCGTGTCGCCCGTATCCCTGCGCTAGCGCCGTGTGCAGCGCACGGTCCTACAGCGGACGAAGCCGTGCGGCAAGCCCTAGAAGCCGCGCAGGCCGTGCTCGATGTGATGCGCGAGGACGGTGACAAGATTCCTCAGTCCGACATCGAAGCCACGGCCGTGGCTTCCTGAACTCTCTCCACGCGACGGCGAAGACCCAAGGCCCCCGCCCGCCCCGGCCGGCTGCGCGTATACGAAGCTCGTCGGTAAACCAAGGCCCGCCCCGGCGAAGCCCGGGCAAGAAGCAGTCCCCTCCCAGCAGTCCCCTCCCAAGCTGAACTGGCCATTTCGGTCGCTGGATCATGTCTGACCCTGTATGAACCACTCCACAAACCTTCCAGGCGCGAATGTGGGGCCTGAATTTGCCAAGCAACAGGCAAAGTCGATGCGAGGTGAAGGTGATTCCCAAACGTTCGATGCCGCGGTCCAGCGGCCACATGCACCAGCCACATGCACCAGCCACATGCACCAGCCCGTCCCCCCTGTGATTCACAGCATGTTTTCAGGCGCTAGTTCATCCAGGATGGCTCTGGAGGTTTCTGTACCCGAGCTGGTGTGAAGTGTTTCATCCACCAGGTGCCGGCCGGGAACACCACTTCACGGTCGCCTGCGCGCCAGCGGTCGCGGGCTTCGGCGTGGTCGCGCTCGAACTCCTTGAGCTCGTAGATGGACTGGATTCGCAGACCGGTGTGCTTCGCCGCGATGCGCATGGTCGGGTTGCGGCGTGGCTCACGGGTCCGGGGGCTGTCGGTGGGGTCCATGGCCAAGATCCGCGTCACTCCGACGAACCGGCCCTCGTACTTCTCGAAGGCCACCGCTTCGCGCTCTTCGATCCGAGAGCGGAGCTGGCCCGCGAAGCCATCGCCGCGTGGCTCGAGCAGCACCGCCGAGAGGCCCTGCATAGATCCATCGTTGAATACGCCGAGCAATGTGCGGGCACCGAGGCCGACCTCGACCTCAGCCTGGAAGCCGCCGCCGTGGAACACATGGTCGAGAAAAACGGCTCGTGAAACGCGGCGAGCTGTACTGGGCCGAGCTGGTGCCACGCTCCGGCTCCGAGCAAAAGGGGCGCCGTCCGGTGGTGGTCGTCTCCCACGATGCCTTCAATCAAATCGAGGCGTGGCGCTCGATCATCGTCGTGCCGCTGTCCACCTCCAAGGCTCGGGCGCAGAGCGGACCCACGGCGATCGCTCTGCGCAAGGGAACCGCCGGTCTCAAGCGCAGCGGCGTGGCCCTGTGCCACCAGGTCACCACGCTGGATCGAGCCAAGCTCACCAAGCGCATCGGCACGCTGCCGAAGGCCAAGGTCGCCAAGCTCGAGGCTGCGCTCAAGGCCGCGCTGGACCTCGACTGACAGCTGCTTCGTCCTCGCTCTGTGTGCTGGCTCATCTTCCCCTTTGGCCGCCATCCCGATGGCCGCTCGGTTGATTGCTGTGAGCGGTCCTGCGAGCTTCTCGGGCGGCACGTGCGTGTTCATCGCCCAGTGGCGACATCAACGGCCTGCGATCTCGAGTGATGCGCCCTCCCTTTCGAGTGATGCGCCCTCCCTTTCGATGTGATGCGCCGCCGCTTCCGAACGGGTGGGCCAGCCATTCGGATATGATGCGCCAGCCATTCGGATATGATGCGCCAGCCATTCGGGTATTTGGAGCACCTGCTTCGACGTGAAAGGCACCTTGGTGCGTGACCCAAAATACTAGGGGCGGGCAACCCAAGATGCTGGGGCGGGCAACCCCAGATGCTGGGGCGGGCAACCCAAGATGCTGGGGCGGGCAACCCAAGATGCTGGGGCGGGCAACCCAAAATGCAAGTACGCCAATGCCAAACGCGGGTGCCTTTTACGTGAGGAGCACGTTTTGGGGGATGCCGGGCGCTTCTGCTCGCCGAGAGAGCGCACCGGGGCGTCGCTGGAGCAGTCAGGCGCGTTCCAATGGTGCCTCGGCCAAGCGCACATGGGCCGTCGGCGTCACGCGGTCCGCCAAGGGGCGCACATGGGCCGTCGGCGTCACGCGGTCCGCCAAGGGGCGCACATGGGCCGTCGGCGTCACGCGGTCGGCCGACGGGCGCCCATCGGCCACTTGCGTAGAGGTCCACAGAACCCAGTGCCTGGCTTGGCGCACGCCGTGCCCGCCGTCGGGCACGGCGGGCACGGTAGGAACGCGCCAGAGACCCTCAGTCGAATCCGTGCGTCCCTAGGGGATTCGCGGTATGGATGGACCTGCACGAATGACACCAGGAGGTTCCCTATGATCGGACATGCGAAGCTGACCAAGGTTGGCGGGACGGCGACCATCACGACGGCGACCATCACGACGGCGACCATCACGACGGCGACCATCACGGCGGCGGCCATCACGGCGGCGGCCCTCGCGCTGGCGGCCCTCGCGCTCGCTGGGGCGGGGTGCTCCCAGACCAACGGGGCGCGGTACCCCAGGGCCCTGTCTCCCCAGCTCCCCATCACGCGGGTGACGCTGTACCAGAACGGCATCGCCTATTTCGAGCGCCAGGGCCGGCTCCAGGGCGATCGGTTGACGCTGCACTGTCGGCCGCATCAGATCAACGACCTGCTCAAGTCGCTCACGGTGATCGACCGCACCAGCGGACGCGCGGTGTCCATCTCGTTGCCGCTGGAGAAAGGCGCCGTGGCCCGCCTGGGTCGGCTGCCCAAGCAGGTACGCAAGACCTCGGGGCTGCTCGACGTGCTGCGCGTGTTCCGCGGCGCGCGGATCCGCATCCGCGGCAGCCAGGGCACTGTCAGCGGGCGGGTGATCGGCGTGGAGCAGGGACTGCTCCGCACCACGGGCAAGACCCCTCCCAAGGGCTGGCGCGTCACGCTCAAGTCCTCCGGCGGTCAGCTCGTGGTCTACCCGGTGGCCGCCATCCGCCGGCTGCAGATGCTGGACCGCGCCCTGGAGCTGGGGCTCGACAAGAGCCTCGACATCTCCCTCGAGGAGGGAACCTGGAAGCCCATTCGGCTCTCGGTGCGGCTGGCGGGCGCCCGGAACCACGACCTGCTGGTCAGCTACATCGTGGAGATGCCCAACTGGAAGCCGGCCTATCGGCTGGTGCTCGACGCCAAGGGGCGCCCGCTGCTGCAGGGCTGGGCCGTGGTGGACAACCTGTCGGGTGAGTCCTGGTCCAAGGTCCAGCTCTCCCTGGTGGCTGGCACGCCCATGTCGTTTCTGTACAACCTCCACTCCCCGCGGTTCACCCGGCGCATCGATCTATCCCATCGGGGCCGCGCCACCTCCCTGGCGCCTCCCCCGGGCTCGGTGGGCTATCGCAGCCGCCGCGGTCTCAAGGACCGGCTGCAGCGGGCCTACCGCTTCAAGCGCCGCAGCGCCGGAGCCAGCCGCGCCCCCTCCTCGAGCCCAATGACCACCCGCTCCGAGCGCAGTACGAGCGACATCGCCCGGGACCTGGAGAAGGCCGTGCGTCGCAGCGCCAGCGGCCAGAAGCTGGGCAGCCTCTTCCGCTACGACCTGCGTGACCGGGTCACCGTGCCCGACAGCTCGTCGACCCTGGTCAACATCGTCAACGCGCGCGTCCCCGGCAAGGAGGTGGTGCTGTTCCGGCCCGAGCTCACGAGCCGCTGGGGAACGAGCCATCCCTACCGCGCCGTGCAGCTCGTAAACACGTCGGGCTTCTCCCTCGAGAAGGGCCCCGTGGCCATCTACGCCCGGCGCACCTTCATGGGAGAGGCCTTCCTCGAGCGCCTCAACAAGGGGCAGACGATCTTTCTGACCTACGCCATCGACCCGCACGTCTCGATGACCCACCGGGTCGTATACTCCAGCGCCCCCGTGCGGCTGCTGAAGATCCACGGAGGCATGGTCGTCTCGGAGGTCATGCGCATCTACCGGACCCGGTACAAGGTCACCAACCGCCACGAGAAGCCCATCACCGCCTACGTCAAGTCCGTCAAGCGGGCCGGATACAAGCTCCGCACCAAGGCCAAGGACATCGTTCGGGGGGCCGGCGCGATCTACGCGCCCATCACCGTCGAGCCGGGCACCACGCGCGTGCTGACCGTTGAGTGGGTGAGCCCGATTCGCCGCCGCCTGGCCATCAACACGCAACTGGCCATGACAGTGCTCAAGATGTACATGGGCACCGGCAAGGTGCCCCGCCGAATCAAGCCCATCCTCGACAAGATCATCGGCGCCCGGGTCCGCATCAACAACCTCAACGCCGAGATCGGCCGGATCTGGAGAGTGCGGCGCACGCTCGAGGCGGACCAGAAGCGCGTCCGCGCCAACCTCAAGCTCCTGCGCAAGGTCCGGGGCAACAAGCGCCTCAAGGCCCGCCTGGTCAAGAGCCTCGGCAACCTGGAGGCGAGGCTCAGCCGTCTCACCGCCCGGTACGTCAAGCTCGACGAGGAGCGCGCCGGCCTGCGCGCCAAGATGCGCATCTGGATCGGCCAGATCACCCTCGACGCCACCAAATAGCTCCTCTGTAGGTCGGGGAAGCTCCTCTGTAGGTCGGGGAAGCTCGCCCGTAGGTCGGGGAAGCTCGCCCGTAGGTCGGGGAAGCTCGCCCGTAGGTCGGGGAAACGCCCCCGCCAAACCCTACGCGTTGAGGCGGACGAACTCGTCGGCGGCCTCGCCCACGCCGTGGGCATGGAGCAGGTCCAGGTACCCGGCCCAGAGGCGCGTCAAGGCCTTGAGCTGGTTGGGCTGACCCAGGAGCCACTCGAAGGGGCGCCACTCGGCCAGCTCCACGTGGTTGTCGAACAGGTAGAGACCGAGCCGACTGTCCGAGCCCTTGGCCGCGGCCTCGCAGGCCGGGCGGAGCCCACCGTCGTCCCTGCGGAAGGAGGCCACGTAGGCGCCGTTGACCTCCAGGCTGGCGCCCCAGCTCGGCAGGGTGCCCGGCGCGTCATCGGTGCCCCAGCCCAGCCCGAACCACAAAAAGGGCACCCCGAAGTCCTGGCGCATGAGGTACAGGCCGTAGTTGTCCAGGTTCTCCCGCATCTCCACATGGGCGAAGCCCCAGAACCGGTGCTCCACCTCGGCGGTCAGCCCCTCGACGTAGCGGGCGAAGTAGGCGTAGACCGGCTCGAACTCCCGGCGGGGCACGATGAGCTCCGCCTCCTCCCGGGTGAACAGCGGGTCGGGATCGGTCACCTCGAGCTCCTCCGGAGGTCTGGTCCGGCGCGCCCCGGGGGGCGGCGCGGCCGGGGCGGCCGGGGCCGGCGCGGCCGGGGCCGGGGG
>Ga0272441_10000631_pt1 | contig 78981 bp, 47 predicted proteins | sample SSMProp6N_FD_193582 | JGI IMG/M metagenome (GOLD analysis project Ga0272441, IMG submission 193582) | Marine sediment archaeal communities from Little Sippewissett salt marsh, Falmouth, MA, United States - SSM-Prop-6N | ecosystem: Environmental > Aquatic > Marine > Wetlands > Sediment ...
GGACGATCTATCTAGAGAGATGGACGCATTTCAAAAGGGGGACGAACCTCAGCAGCCTGGACTCTCTCCTCAGAGCATTATCGACGCTGAGTTCGAAGATGAGTAATGCGACACCGCGACCGGAAGTTCGTTAATGGAGAGTGGCTTTTTCAAGACAAGGAAGGAAATTGGAAACCAGGCAGGAAGGCAGGGAAGTTTGCTTCCAAGAATGTAGGCCCCTCCCGTTCTCACATTCCCTGGGCTGATCCATCTGGTCCTGGTGAGCTATGGGCCCTCAGAATATCCAAAGCGATTGAGAAGAATCCTGGAGCGGTCAAAAACCGCGCTCTCAGAGAACAGGCATTGGCTTATGCTGCTGTTGGGGGCTCTTTTGAAGCCACTGCTCCATTTGAATATTCATTTGAAACCGGTAAGAAGCTAAGGACTCGAGCGATTCCTTCTGAGAGGGAGGTTGCTCGGAGTCTTCGTCAGGGTCGGTATGAGCTATCTGGTTGGGCTAAGAGGGTTATCAAGATGTCCTTGGGCCCCGAGGAGGCTCAATTTCTGCGAAGCCCCGAAAAATTTGATATTACCCCCTCATTTCTGGAGAGATGGGATAAGGCTGCTAGAGCAAACAAGATCGTAAGGTCGGCAAAATTTCACAAATTATCGATGGAGACAATTCTGTTTCGAGCAGAAAGGGCAGGCGTTCTCTCTGAAGTCCAAGAGATGCTTGGCACTAAGTCCCGCGAGGCTACCGCCTTAAAAAAGAGTATTCGCGGCGGAAAACCGTTTTTTGAGACTGCTATCAAATTTGCTCGAGCAAAACCGTGGGCTGCCGCAGGTATTGGAATTGGAGTTGGAATTGCTGCTGCTCTTGCGATCAAGCCTCTTTCTTGGTTTTCTGGACGCGATGACGACTACAATACGATTGAGGGGCTTCCACACGGCGGCTTGGCCGGGCAGATGCGCTCTCAATTTACTGATTTCGGTAGTGGCTATCGTTCTTCAGATGATGGATATACGACATTAGACAAAATCGGAGGAGCGCTCATTTTTGCTAATGCCATAACAGCTCTTCCTAATATGGCCAGTAATCTAAAAATGGCTAGAGGCTATCAAAAAGGTTATATGACCTTTTACCATGGTACTCCTAACGCCAATGCCACAAAGCTTCTTTCGCAGGGACTAATTCCTGGGAATGAAGCCCAAAGACTTGCAGAAGAAGCTGAACTACAAGAAATTTTACGTCGCGCGAATCAAGAAAGAGCAAAGCAATTTAAGCTCTGGTTTGCAGCCCAAGAAGAAAGACTCGGTGGGTTTTCTGGTGAGGCTAAAACTCAATATGCCCAACATATCAAAAAACAAATTTCAAGTTTTAGGAAGAGCTGGCAAGAAGAGAAAGAGTTAATTATTAAAGGTTTTCGGCACAACAAAAATATGCACAAACCTTTTATTCCCGATGTTGCTCAAAAAGCAGCAATGCAAGATAAGGTAGGTCGCATATTTTTCTCTGCTCATCCTTGGATTTCTAAATCTCATGCTGCAATGCAGGCTAATAAGGGACTTGGTCCTCTTGCGGCAAATATGAGGAAAATGGGGGGATTTTTAGGATATTTCCATTCTTCTGTATGGAAGGCCCATGGATCTGGAAAGATTTTTGAATTTGCTCTTCCAATGAGTGAAGTAACTGCCCAAGTTAGTTTGGCTCCGCAATCCGAGGCCCTTTTGACTTCTTTAAAAATTCCTAAAGGAATTGCAAGCCGCTATGCGAAATTCACTTCCCTTTTTGCACAAACAAGCTTTGCGGCAGCAATTCCAACTCTAGACCTTTCGAAAACAGGATCAGTAACTCCTGAAAAATTTTCTCGAGTTATTCCTGTAGAAGAAGGAAAGATTCTTTGGAATAAAGCTGAAAAACTTGGTGCTTCGACAATTAAAGCCACTCCAAATTATTGGAAAGCAGCAGGAAGATTAGGAATGGCTCTTGTTCCATTGGCTACTATGGCCTTTGGACTTTCAGTCTTTTCGGGGAAGGATGATAGTTTCAATACTATTGAAGGACTGTCTGATCAAGGTATAGCCTCGAATTTACGACAGGACTTTGGTTCCGGCTGGCTTGGTCTTTGGGCAAGGGAAGACAGGAAAAGAGGAGGTTATCACAGGAGGAGAGGTCATACCCGCCGTGGCTACTGGTACAAGGGTCGTTGGGTAGAGAAGAAGTGGATCAAGAGTCATTTCGTCAAGCAGAATGAGAATGCCTTCGGCGCTCTGGCCGATAGAGGTGTTGCTGGCGAAACAAGGAAAGAGAACACTGATTTTGGTTCTGGGTTCAGATATCTGGACTTTGGAGGCCTGATTTCTGAGCAGACCGCTGATCAGAAGGTCACAGAGAACGAATGGAGGAAGATGCTGCGCACTGTGCGTATTGCACAGGACCAGGAGATCCTTCTTCAGATTCTGGATCGGGACGAAGCAAGAAGGTCGTTCAATAAGCAGCTGAGATGGCGTGACCAAGCAAAGTCCTCGAGAATAAAGAGATATTTGACAGAGCGTGAGTCGCTTGGAGCCTTCGGCTCGTTTACACCAGGAGCTAATGTTCTACAGGTTGGTGGCCTGGTTGACCCGCGAGATGTTGTTGCACAAGGATTCCTTCCTGTTGCTGCCGTAGGCAGTGATTCTCGGGAGCGAGCTATTGGCGAGATTCTGTATAACTGGCTAGACCCTAAGCGCGTTGAAGAAACTATTCTTCACGAAGGTCTTCACTCAATCTGGTCCAACGATATGGACCCGGTCCATAAGGCTAGATTTATTTCAGAAGCAGAAGAACAGCTGGGTGGGTGGTTTAAGAGCAGAGGGCCTGATGTAGAAGCTCTTGCCGGAAAGGCTCCTATCTATGCACAAGTGGTCCGAGCTGCCGAGGATACAAACAAACCTAAGTATGTTGAGTGGGTTGCAAATGAGATGTTTGCTCATCGTGGAGCGGCTCTTGCCTATTCTAATCTGGGTTATACGCTTGGGGAGAATCCTGCCCTAGATCGTATTGTAGGGGAGTATGTGCAACCAGGCCCTAGGAGGACCGTAGGAGCTCGCTTTGAAAATTTTGATCCCTCGGTCGCACTGCAGGAGTATTTCGGACGCACAGAGTATTCTCGTGCGTTAGGAGAGCAAAAGGGAACCTTACTTCCGAAAGGGACGGGAGTGCAATTTTCGCGGGGCGGTGGTCTACCTACTGCTCTCATGGGCGTTCCAATTGACCCAGAGATTCTCGAGTTTCGAAGGAGGATGGATCAGCCAGGAGAGCGCTCTCGCATTCGCAGGCTAATTGAAGAGAGATCTGCCGAGTATCAGAAAACCTTGGGCTCTCTTGATAGTTCTGATTTCCTTCGCGGGGATATTGGGACGATAGAGGCCATCAATCGCAGACGCTCTGATCTCAAGGCAGTCAATTTAGACAGGTTCCAGATGGAGGTTGAGGACGCTGATACGATTGTCCTCAAGCGCCGTGGAATCATTCCTAGCATTAAATCTTTCTTCGGTTATGGCGATACCTATGTTCGCTTAGCAGGTATTGACGCACCTGAAGTAGAGGCTCATAAGGGTGATCCTCTTGCCCCATTCCGTATTTGGCAGGACCAGCCTGCTGGAACTAAGGCTACTTGGGCCCTAAAGAGAATGCTGGCCGAGCAGGATGAAGTTAAGTTAGTTATTTCTCAGGATCAAAAGACTTATGGTCGCTATCTCGGTGTTCTAGCTAATGAAGAGGGTACAAATATTAATATGGAGCTCCTTAGAGGAGGAGCTGTATCTGCACTACCATTTGGTCCAAGAAAGACAGATATTCTGCTTAGAGAGCAGGCTAGGGCAGCAGAAGAGACTGCGCGGGTCCACAGAAGGGGAATGTGGAGTTATGCTCGCTACCAGGCTACTCATATCGCAGAACGCTATATCGGCAGGAATATTACTCACAATACCCTCACAAGACTAGATAAGCTCTCTGGAAATCTAACCTTGGGGGCATATGGTTCTTTCCTTAATAGCTTTGGGGCCCAACAAAGGGAGCTAACTTTTGAGGAGATTGCTCAAGCTAGAAGAATAGGGAAAGCTCTTAGAAAAACACATGGTCCTCCTCCCATGGCTGGAGCCCAGACCTTTTCTGGCAAGGATGATGCCCATCTTCAGATAGAAGGGTTGAGTCACCAAGGTATTGCCTGGCAGTTGCGTCAAGCAATGACGGACTTTGGTTCTGGTTTCAAGGGCGCTCTTATTTCTCAGATTCCTAAGGCCTTGGGAGGAGTATCTGCTTGGAAGGGTCGTCATACCGTGGCGGCTGGCGCTGCTGCTTTGGGGATGATAGGAGGAGTAGGAGCTCTTACTGGCGGATGGAGCTCTGAAAACGCTGAAGGCGACCAAGAGGCGTCTTGGGGTAAGCGCATAGCCACTGGTGCCGGCCTAATGGTTGGTGGGGTTGGTTTGGCTATTGGAGTACCTGCTGCAGCTGTGGCCAGATCTGCTTATAAAGCTGTTGCGTCTACATTAGGGAAGGAAAAGGCTCGCCAAGTTGCAAAAAATGCATTTGTCACCCAGCTTAAGGTTGGGGGCCGCTCTATCCTTGAGTTTCCAAAAACTGCTTTTAGAATTCATACTGACAAAGAAATAGTTGCACAAATGAGGCAAGCCGGAGCTGAAAGAGGACTTACCGGTATTCACTCTACTGCTCTTGGCCGAGGACTTGCTGTTCCAGCTAAATATATAGGAGAAAAGGCCGAAGGTGCTATTGAGCATACGGCTAGTTGGTTAGGCAAAAATTGGATACCTAAGCTAAAGGAGGGGGATCCAGCAGCCATTGCTCTAGCCGGCATGTCTGTTTTTGATGCTTATCATGCTGCCCATAGTGCATATGAAGGTGATATTGGCGGTGTAGCAGGAAGCTTAGCTAAGTTTGCTGGGGCTAAGTATGCCTATATGGGATGGCATCATAGGAAACCTATTGGTGAGTGGATTAAGAAGCAAAAGCTTGCAGATTATGCGGTCTATGCCACTGCAGGTATGCAGGCACTAGGGACTATGCGCAATGCTGCTCTCGAGGCTGCCCAGTACCATTTGGCCTATACAAGAACCGGGGTATCGGTTGGTCAGTATTATTCTATTGGAGCAGAGAAGTACGGAGAGACTTTCCTTCGTATGGCTAATCAGGCTAAGGATGATTATGCAAGAGCTCTCGGGCAACTTGATGACAAAACTATTCAAGCAATAATGGCTGATTCTCGTATTAAGGGATTGACTCAAGAATTTGGGAAGATATCTAGCGAGGCAAAGAAAACAGCAGAAGCTGCTAATAGGTTAACTAAGGAACAGTTTGTAGAGAACCTCAGAAAAGCACAGGGCCGAGCAGCCGAGGTTGGGCCAGATATTGAGCAAAAGACCTGGCTTGGCTCTAAGGCCGCTGAGCGTTTTGTTAACCAAGATATAGAACAGGCGTGGGGAGTTTTTGAGCAAACAAGAAAAGCCGCACAAAGGGCTAGTGAGGCAGCTGGAGTAATTAGTCCTGAAACAGATGCGGTTTTTTCTAGGATTAAGAACCTAGGGAAAGATTTTAATTTTGAAGATCTTTCAGAAGTAATTCCAAAAAGAGGTTCTGCTGTCAATGCATTTGATGGGATGCGTCACGGAGGACTTGCTGGGGAACTAAGGAAACAAAATACTGATTTTGGTTCAGTTGTAGATTTAGCTAAGGCTGCTAATCGGGCTCAGGAATTATATTTCCGTGGATTCAAGGAAATCTTTAAAAAGAGTGGACTAGACGTTTCTGCGATGGAATTCAGCTCCAGTGTATCGTTACGTGGAGGGGGAACGATGCTCCAGGTGTTTGCTCGCGATCCTGGCGGCAAAACACTTATGCAGGCAGACCGGCTTTTATCCGAAGAGTCTGTAGAACTTTTTTCTGTTTTTCTTGCGAAGGATTTGCGGGGGAAGGGTATCGGTAGGCATTTTTATGATATTGAGCCCAGGCTTCTGCGGCAAGCGGGGTATGAGGCAGGAACTGTTGTCACTTCGCCAGCTGTTATCAATCCAGTTACTGCTAGATGGCAAATGAAGCAATACGGCGCTCAAATTGCTGCGTCAGAAGGGTATAGCGCAGAAAGATCTGCCGAATTAACCCGTCAGATTCTCGAGAAGAAGATAACTCACGAGACAATGCCTATGGCAGGTTTAGCTCTTGAAGGGAAACTGCCTGCTGCTCCTAAATTTTCTTCAACCCAGCCAAAGTGGTCTCAACTAACTGATGTTCCACAGCAGGTTCGAGCTACTGACGTAGATGTAGAATCTGCCATTGCTAATCTTTCTAAGACTCAGGCTGGTTGGAGACAAATGGATGAATCCAGAAAGTTGTTGTCTAATCCTGTCAGGATCAAAGGGCTTAGAAAAAACTTTGCCGTAGATAGAGTGCCAGAGGCAGTTCCTACTCGTGGTTCCGCTTCAAATTCATTTGACGGAATGGGTCATACTGGTCTTGCAAGTCATTCTAGAAAGAAGAATACCGACTTTGGATCTCGATGGAATGCCCTTAAAGGTCTGGTCCGGGCTGGCGAAACATTTGAAAAGATGGTTGCCGGTAGTGAGTTTAAGGCTGCTCTTAGTGCAGCCAAACAGATAAAGCATATTAAGAAAGGTCCTGGTGGCGGGTTCTATTCAGATATTTTTATCATGGAAGGAACCTTCAGAGATCAGCAATTCAAGTTTGTTCGGAAGGTCGGCCACTTAGGAGAGCACGAAGCTAAGGCGCAAATGGCCGGCGCGCACGAAATGCTTCCTGATGTCTATTCTTTCAAGACTACTGCAGGGAAGGCCATAGAGACAGATAGGGTTAGGCTTCAGCAGGGTGTTATGGAGATGGAGTATTTCGAGGGGAAGACCTTATCTGAGCTTCAGGCAGCTAAGGCCATTTCTGGTTCAGAGGTCAACAAGATTAGAGGTCAAGCACAGGAGCTTTATCAGAAAACTGTGCCAGGTTGGCAGAATCCTGACATTCATCCTGGCAACATTATGATGGTTCCTACAGGTCAGAAAGGAACATATAATCTCGGCCTTATAGACCTAGGACTAGCTACTCCTACTGCCTCTACAGGAGCGCGGGTTGCAGAAGCCGCTGCTCGTATAAAAACAGTTGAGCTTCCTCTTCACCCCACAAAGGGTCCACAAAAGCAGGAAAGCTTACTGGAAAGTATGGTGCCTAAGTCTGAAAAGCAGAGAAGGTTATTAGAGAAGGTAGCAAGGCAGAAGGCCCAACAAGCTTTAGCTCAAAAGGCCACACAAAGAGCGACATCAGAAGCCGCTTTGCGTGGTGGAAAAGGACACAAAGCATTTAAAAGTAAAGGATAGTATTGTAGGATAAGGTTATGGGAATACTTGGAACATTAGGAAGGGGAGCCTTTGGTTTAGTCAAAGGAGCAACTACAGGTGGCTTCGCAGCGCGAACTGCTATTGGTGCAGGTATAGGTGGTGTCGCTGGTGCGATTCAGGGTGACTATGCTAATCCGAATGCTCGGATTGAAAGCATAATTAAAGGGGCAGCTCTTGGAGCAACTGTTGGTGGCGCCCTTGGTTTAAATAAGAGTATTGGTCGGATGATGGCTCCTCGAGCACTTCGAAAAAAAGCCGAGTCTGTAATTGGGAAACATGCCTTTGAAAAACAATGGTCTCATGTTCCTGCCTGGGGGAAAGATACGGCCTGGCGAGCTGAGCGCCAATCTGCTTTTCGTGAGGAATTTGCTAAGAAAGCTTCGGCTGAAGCTTGGAAGTATACTCCTACCTCTATGTTAGCTAAAAGCATCTTTAAGAACCCTATGGGTGCTGCCGGAGAAGGGTTTTTGGCCCGAAATAAACGCATAGGTCAAGAGCGACTAAGAAGCTATCTGGGAGATACTCTGGGAGCAGAAACATTTGTTCAAAGTCGTGGTGATATTGCTGCTAGGTATTCTCCTCTTGGTAGAGCTGCGGCTGCTCCTACACAAATGCTGTCTTCTATAGTTAACCATCCTTATCTAGCACTTGGTGGAGTTGGTATTGCAGCAGCGACATATGCTGGGGTAACGTCTCCTGCTTCTCCTACTCTGAGTGGCGATGTTGAGCGCGCACAAAAGGGACTTAATGCTACTACTAAAGTAAACTATAATACTCAGGCCATGGCAGCTCATACTCTCAGGGAGTCTGGAGTTGCCCCTATGGGAGCTATGGGAACAGTTCCACAAATGATGGGACCGATGCAACAAGCGTTTCAAAAGAGTACTTCTGGTGTAGTGCAAGGACTACATAGAGGGAGGCATGGTTAATGGCTAGTGATAGAGGTATCTTTGCTCAGGCAAAAACTGGAGTGCAAAATGCTGGAGGTAAGTTAAGAGATTTTTCAGATCTAGCCAAGGCTGGTGCTCATAATACTGCTGCGGCTTGGCATGGCATGGGAAGAACTGCAGCGGGTGGAGCATTTCGTTCTGGCGTTGCTGAAACTTTTGGATTTGTTTATGGCGGTCCTAACAATAGTGATTATAGGGGTTTTCTTGGAATAAAGGACCACGACTTTAAGGGCAATTTCAGAAAGGCTCGAAATGTTCGTAGAGCTGCAATGAAATGGAAAGCTAGCCCTAACGCCTCTTTTTTACGAAAACAGGCTGTTGGTATGAAATATGCCATGAGGTCTGCTCCTGGTCGAGCTCTAAAGTCTGCGGTGGGTAGTATGGCAGGTAAGGCGATTTTTCCTGCCTTTACAGCTGTTAGTATGTATTCTGCTTACCAAGAAGGCGGTGTTGGTGCTGCACTGAAAGCTGGAGCTACAGAGGCTGCGGTCTGGGGTGGTCTGAAGCTGGCTGGAGCTATAATTGGTTCAACAACCACAGCCGCTATTGGTGGTGTTGCCGCACTGGGGTTTGGCTACCATGCTTTGGGAACAGCAGCTAAATCGTATCGAAAGGGTTTGCAAAATCTTGAGATGGGAGCTCCAGTGAAAGATCCTTATGGAACTACTGCGACCCTCAGAGCTCGTTCGTTGCAGGCGTTGAATAGTTCGGCCGTTAACGGTAGAATGGCAATGGGGAATGAAGCGTTATTGATGCACGATAGCGCTTATAGTCCCGCCTTTGGGAGGTAAGTAAATGATTGCTGCACCACTTTTTAGAGGAGCTTTTTCTCGTGCTATTAGTAATACCGCTAAATCTGCCTGGGCAAATAGTGCGGTGAGAGGAGGTGTGTACGGTGCTGGAGCCGGTGGTCTGTGGGGAGCTATCTCTGATGACACATCTGTTATTGGTGGCGCTCTAATAGGGGCTGGACTCGGTGCTGGTGGAGCTAGATACGGCGGTAGCTTTAAAACCGGAGCACGTTCTTGGTGGAATACTGCGGCTGGACACTATGCTGGTGGATCAAGTGCTAGAACAGTTGCAGGGGCTCTTGGCAGAAGTTTCAAAAGCGGAGCTAGTCGTGCTGTAGATACAATGCGAAGCGATATTGCTTGGGCAGCAGGAAAAGTTGGCTCAATGTGGGAAGGGGGGTTTTCGAGAAGCGCCGTTAATGCAACAATGAATAATGCAAGAACTGCTGCCGCTAGTGCTGGTACTCGGGCAGCTGGCAAAGCCCGCGCCCAGGCAGCTGCATCTTCTGAAACAATTGCAAATACTGTTTGTGATTCAAACCAAGCATGCGCTGGCAGCAAAATAGCCTCTAATGTAACTAATAGCAATTGGCGAAGGAGCTCTGGAAGGCAACGTCGCCGCATGCAGCGCTCGGCAGCAAGAGCTGCATATAATATTCAAGGTGGAGACGCAGGGATGATAAGCAGAGGGTATCTGCAAACCATGGGGCTATAGTAGTCTCGAAAGACCATTATGCCATTAGATCTCAATCAGTGTGACAAAGCGTGCATTAAGTGTATCAAGGGGTACAAAAAGAAGCACAAGCTGGTCGCTGGTCAATCCTTCGATATTTCTTGTGAGGGAATCCCAAGGTTCGGCGAACACATCAATATGCTTGGTTCCATTCCTGCGGACCAACAAAATACTGCTCTAAGTATTCTTGATCCTGTAACATGGGCTGCAGAAACTCTTGACTGGCATTGTCTGGATCCAGATGGATCTGTATGGATGCGAAGAGATCCAGGAGAGTATACTAAGTGGAGAGAGCAGAATCCTGATGCTGACTTACTTGGCAACTCTCGCTACCACCGTCCGTACCAGGCAGACATGCTTAGGTGTTCATCTCAGTTTAAAGCATTCCGCATAGGTAGACAGGCCGGAAAAACAGAGGCGATTGTTGTCTCGATGCTTTACCACATGTTCGTTAAGCCCGGTATCCCGGAGGACGAAGGCTTCAAGATTGTTGTCATCGCTCCATACCAGGCACAAATTGATCTTATCTTTAGTAGGCTAGCTCAGCTAATCAGAAGCAACCCTGTTACCCAAAATTCCCTGCGCCGAAATGTAAAGGCTCCTGTATATACACTCGAGCTGTTCAATGGCTCCAGGGTTATGGGATTCACCGCTGGCACAAAGTCAGGTGGAAATGCAGACTCTGTTCGTGGTCAGCACGCACACATGCTAGTGTTCGATGAGGCTGATTACCTTTCTCCGAAGGATCTCGAGTCTGCTCTGTCGATCATTACCAACCATCCGAATGCTAGTGTATGGATGAGCTCTACTCCATCTGGTAAGCGAGAGAAGTTCTTCCAGGTATGTAGTTCCAAAGAGTGGAAAGAGTTCCACTACACCTCTCGAGTCAACCCAATGTGGGATGACAAGAAGGAAGCGCTATTCAGAAGCACGCTCACTGACCTTGCGTTCCAGCACGAAATTCTTGCTGAGTTTGGAGAGCAGGAGGAGGGTGTGTTCCAGAACGTCCTGGTGCAGCTGGCTAAAGAAACCTATAGCTACGGTGATATTCCTCACATGAATACTTGGACCTACACTATTGGTGTAGATTGGAACGACACCAAGAATGGCACCTGTATCGTAGTGCTGGGCTTTGATCCCAAGAGACAAGTTTTTATTGTGGTAGACCGACATACCGTTTCCAGAGAGGGCTGGACTCAGACGCTTGCTATGCACAAAATTGTCGAGCTCAACAGGATATGGAGGCCCATTACTATCTATATCGACTCTGGCTTTGGTGGCACGCAGTGGGAGATGCTTAGGAAGTTCGGCTATGACTCACTAGCTGATCCGTCGAAGGGACCTGCTCACCCTGATTCTAGATTACGGGAGATTGTGAAGAAGTACGAATTTGGTAGCAGTGTTGAGGTGTATGACCTGTTTACAAAACAACCTATCAAGAAGCCGGCCAAATCGTTCTTGGTTGAGAGTACTGTGCGCAGGTTTGAGGCTCAGGATATCAAATTCTCAGATACTGACGAGGTTCTTGAGGCTCAGCTGCTTGGTTATATCGTAGACCGTGTTACTGCCACCGGTGTCCCTGTCTATAAGGCCAATGACGAGTCTTGTGGAGATCATGTCCTGGATGCATTGATGTGTGCTGTAATTGGCGTTACTATGGAGGTCTCTCCGCTGGGTAAGCCAAAGTACAGCAGTAAGATAACCCTGACGCCTTATTTTGGAGAAAAGGTGGATGCTGATATCTTTAGCGGTGATACAGTGCTTAACCACGAGAATCCTAGACGCAAAGAAGAGAAGGCTCGAGAAAAGGCTAGGCCGAATATGAAGAGAACGGACGGTGTTGAGAAGACCAGTCTTCTTGGGACCGAGAATAGTCTACCCGCACGCAATATGAATGATAGCCAGGTTAGGCCTTGGGACCATCCTGGATTCCTGAGAGATGAGCCAGCGCCTAGGGTACGTACGTTGAGTGAGGCGATCGATGAGGCTTACAAGAGGCAAGGTTTGCGCAGACCTACTAGAAAACCTCGCCGTAAGAATATATAGTGTATCCGAGGTACTATCATGGCTCTGAATATCTACGAAGAAGCTAATCCTAGTTCTGCGTTTAGCAAAGATGCGACATTCTCTAATCCTTTTTCTGTGGCACTAAATGGAGCTTTGGGCGATGTCTATGAACAACGTTTGTACGTTCGTAATGACGATGTTGCTCGAGTCTATACAGATGTTACCGTTACACCTATTGATGGCGGCGATAATATTGTAGATGGAACTAATGGCTTTAGCTGGAAGGTTATTGCCGGTGACCAGAAGCCGCTAGAAGAGCAATGGGATTTACAATCACCTGGAAATAGTGCTAATGTTGGCAATCTAAGTGATACGAATACCTATCTGCCGTTCTGGATTCGCGTCCAGGTTCCAGAGGGAGCCGACGTCACTTCTTATCAGGGCGTGCAACTAGAAATCGAAGCAACAGAATCCTAAGGAGAGCTAGATGGCCAAGAGGCTGGATCAAACAAGTCGAAGCATTCTAGAGTTTCGACCTAACATCGATTTTGTAGAACCAGATATTGAACAAGGCCCTATCCAACCTGTTGTTGATCCAACCAATCCAAAGGATGTCTTGGATAAAGCAGACGAGATTCGCAAGTTGGCTAAGTCTGTGGACACTTTAGCTGCCGCGCTTCAAAATAAAGCAGATTTGCGTGCTAAAGATATGGTCATTAAGCTAGACCCCAATGTGGATGCGCCTGCTATCCAAGCAATGCGCCGAGCTCATCCCGGTTCAGATCCTACAAAAATTACTTATCCTCAATATGCTGCCTGCAAGGATCAGCAGCTCCAGAAGGGTCTAGACCTAGCTAATCAGGGGCTAATTTCTGCTGAGCAAATTGAGAAGGCGAGACAGAACCTAGATACTACTACAGGGTTTGATTCTTTGTTTAATAGTGAAGCTGCCAAGACCGGCGGTTTTCGTCCAGAGCTCAATACAAGGAACCAAATCATCCAGCCCATCAATATGGAGGAGTTTCAGCAAACACTCCTGGAAATGCTGGTTAATTTCTTGTGGAAGAGCTTTATTAAGCCAATCATTCCTCTTCCTGGCCTCCCTGATGAGATCGCAGGGAGCTCAGATCAAGACCCATCTCAGTATGCAAAGAGCATAGATAAGGTTTCAGATAATGCTGTAGATCAGGCTGAGAACTTTCCAAATGCAGATAAGGCCGTTCAGAAGGCGGCTGCAGATGCAGGCAATATGAAGGCCCCACCAGGTCCTACTGAGAACGCCATTAGAGATGCTACCAAGGCAGCCAGTGGAGATATCACTAAGAGTCCTAGAGCGGATGACACAGTTGACCCGTTGGCCCTCCAAGACTGTTTTGTGATTACTTCTACTTTTGAGCGTGGAGCAGCTTATTGTACTACCGAAGAGTCTGTTTTCGCTATGATGCGTCCTTCGCTTAATGGAATTCGAATTATGGCTGGCTCTCAGGAATCTAGATCGCTTGCAATCGATGCAATTAGAGACGGGACTCTTGCAATCGACGTGGATGCTGATGAGCAGACCACTGGAGATGATCCAGGTGTAAACCTCAATGATTCAGCACACAATATTATCGAAGATGCAGGCGGAACAGGAGCAAAGCCGAAGAAGGCCTTAACAGACCATATTAAAGATTGGCTCAAAGACTGTTTCCCTTGCGACTTTAGAATTAACTCGGGGATCGGGTTTGCTGTGCAATTCCAGAACAACCTCGAGGAAGCACTACTCCAGTATCTTCTCTGGTACCAACAGATGCTGGAGCAGGTTAAGGCATTAGCCAATCTCTTTACTTTGAATACCAGGTTTGCTGAGATCTGTGCGATTATTGCGGCTATCAAAGACCTTGTCTGCTTGCCAGATCTTCGTCGTATTATCGCGATTCTCATGCTGTTGTTGATGAAGATTTCGTTCTCAATTAATGGCCTATTTAGTTTTATTCTCAATCTCGTTGCGCCCCTCATTCTTCCGTTCTTATCTGGTATTGTTGATACCTTTGAGAAGTTTCTTATGGCGATCGTAAAGCCTATCGAGTGCATCATCGATAGCTTTGTAAACATGATCGAGAAGTTAAACTATAATGCCATCTTTCAAAAGGGAAACTTGAGAGACCTCGCTGTCAATGTGGGGCCACAAGGCAAAGACGTGAAATCCGAAGGAGTGAAGCTCAAGCTCGAAGCACCTCGTATTAAGCTTAATATGCCCGGTGAGGCACTGGACGTAGACGTTAAGCCTGAGTTCTTGAGCGTTAAGGAACGCCAAGTAGGTGGTGGCAACACCTATAAGGGTGCCGAATGGGGAACTTCGTTTAATTTCCTCGAAGATGCTCCTTTGGTTGGCAGCACTATGGCAGAAGATGAACAGGCTGTTCGTGAAGCAAATGAAGAACTAGAGGCTATTAGGGCCAGAAGATCAGAAGTGGATTTTGAAGACGCAGAGGAGAGGCGAACCTATCTAGCTGAGCTCGAGGCTGCTAGGAAAAAGAGAAATGACGCCGTAGATAAGCAAGATACTGTTCTTCCTCAGCGGCTCAGAGGGTTCTTGGAACAGTTTAAGCGCGACATGCGCTCTAGTATTATTGCTATCTCTAGGTATCTCAGGCAGGCTATTGATGCCGTAACTGCTCTTGTGGCGGCAGTTGTAGGCGAATTTAGAGCTTTGATGGCGGCATGGCTTGGAGACGGAGAGGCTGTTATCGCTCTCCAGTTTGAGAAGCTAGAGATTATCCAGCTCATTTCTATGATGATCTCTTTTGTCGCTTGGATTGTGGGTGGCTTTAAGTGTGACGATCCAACAGAGGATGAACCCAACGCCACCAGCTTCCTTCCCAATAATTCAGAGGCTCGTATGATTCAGGTGAATGATGATGGTTCTGTCACTATTACTGAAAACCCAGCGATTATAGACAAGGCTATTGAGAATCTAGCGGCGACGTATGGTCCTGTTCCTGCTGGTTCAGAGGCTCCTGGAGCCGAAGTGGTTGGAACTCCAGCAGATCGGTCTAGGCAGAGACTGAACTCTCTGGTAGAATTTACAGGCAATCCGACATTGGACACTGAAATTGCTAGAGTTGTCGATGCGATTACTACTCCGGCTACAGAAACATTCAAGTGTCCTCTGCAGACCTCCGTGGCAGAAGCTGAGCGGGTCAATACATGGATGAGAGAGCTGAACGACGCTATATAAGGAGATCAGTCTCTTGAAGATTTTCGGCGTAGAAATATTCAAACGAGGACGGTTCTTGGTTAAGGACGCGGTCCCTGATGTTAAGGCTCCAGTTCCGCAGACTAAAAAGCCAGCTCTGATGCGCCTAGTTAAAGATCCCGTGATGCGGTATCGAACTACGCGCTCAGTTGGTAGAGGTGCCTTCAATCCCGCCGAGTACGACCTAGCTGAAATTGGCCGCATTGAGGATACAGACAGTTATGTAAGGCAGGCCTTCGACAAGAAGGTCGCCCTCATGTTCAAAGAAGGTTGGGATCTTACCGGTAAGAATCTTAAGACTATTCGCTATACCAGGACTCGCTTTGCTCAGATAGCACGAGCATCTGGCATTCCTACCAGGGCCCTCTTTCGCTCTATTGGGTCTAGTCTTATTCGCAAATCAAATGCATTCATTGTCAAAGTACGCAATATAGATGCATCTGGTGGAGAAGTCAGAAGAGAGCCGGGTAAGGCTACTTCTGTGAAGCCAGTAGCTGGGTACTTCCCTGTCCCTGCCGAGACTATGTATTATCAGCTGAATGGGTCTCGGATTACCAAGTGGCGTCAGAAGATGCCTAATGGTGAATATAAAGACTACATGCCTCGAGATGTGATCCACATCTACTACGATCGCAAAGACGGTTTTGTTTTTGGCACACCTACCATAGTTCCCGTTATTGATGACATCAGGGCTCTTCGCAAGATCGAGGAGAACATCGAGATGCTCGTTTATCAGCATCTTTTTCCATTGTTCCAATATAAGGTCGGCACAGATGAGCGCCCAGCGGGTGTCACAGAGGATGGTCAGCTAGAGGTAGATATCGTCAGGAGAGAAATTCAATTCATGCCATCTGAGGGTGGTATCGTTACTCCGGAACGCCACGAGATCAAAGTGATCGGTGCTGAAGGCAGAGCCATCAGGGCTGAGGGATATCTCGAGCACTTCAAGAAGAGGGTACTCTCTGGACTATCGGTCTCTACCGTTGACATGGGTGAAGGCCACACAGCTAACCGTGCTACTGCTGACAATATGTCACGCAACCTAATTGACGCGGTGAAGGATTTCCAGCAGGTGCTGGAGACTTTTATTAACGAGTACTTCATTAATGAGCTTCTTTTGGAGTCCACCTTCGGATCAGATGTTCTAGATGAAGAGAACCTCTGCTATATGAAGTTCAAAGAGATTGACGTGGACGCTCAGATTAAGAAAGAGAATCATTATGCAGACTTGTTTGACAAAGATGTTATAGATCACGACGAGGCCCGCAGAGGAACAGGTCGTGAACCGCTAGAAATTCCAACTCGTGACGAGATTGAGTCCGAAGAAGATACTGCTATAAAGTATCCGCAGTGGCACCGCATGAGATGGAAGCTGTTCAAGGAACCAGAACTTCTTATTCAATCTCTTGACGAACCGTGGTCTGCGGCTGCTCGAGCTACTGCGAAGAATAGTCTTACTGAGCTCAGTCAAAAGGATATAGAAGAAGTAGGGAAAGAGAAGAATAAACAAGAGATTGAGCTGGAGAAGGAACGGTCTAAGGCTAAGGTGGCTGTTGCAAAACAAAAGCCTTCTGGTGGTAAACCAACAAATACTGGGACCAGACCTTCTCGCCCCAAGAAGGTTCAGAATGGCTATTTAAACCAGGCTTATTTAAGGCTTACTCAAGATGTTGTATCTAGAGTTTCTGAAGAACAAAAGTTAGATCATGACTGGGCTGCTCAGATTATTCGAGCTGAGCTTGATACTACTATTCAGAGATTAATCGCAGAACAAGTTATGTCTTTCCGCAGTGGCTACGCTGCGCAGTCAACCATTTCCCCCACATTTGCTAGTCAGGTTACTACGGCCAGAGGAATGTTCTCTGACCGAGCTAATCGTTATGTTACTAGACTAGCTAACCATGTAGTCTCTTCATTGAAGCGAAAGGTAAATAACAACATTGAGCCTGCCGATATCACAAAAACTACCAGGGCTGTTCTTGAGTCGTTCGCCTATCGAACAGACTTTATTGAAGATGTCGAGATTCGAAAGGCCTATAACTTGGGAGCAGCATGGGGGCTAAGAAACCAAGAGATAGACCAGATATATAGTGTTGCCAGAAAAGGGGCTTGTGCCGTATGCAAATCACATCATGCGCAACCCATAGAGCTCGAGTACGTCGGCATGGACGATGTACCTCCTTATCACGCGTCTTGTAGCTGTGCCCTGACACAACATAAAGAGATGACCCAACTGCGGGATGCTACAGTGCAGGATGCGGAGGGCTCGTTGCCTCCTCCTAAGGGAGTGAAGATGAGTGAGGAGCCTGCGGACAAGCCTCTACCTGGCACTAACGGCATAGTAAAATGTCCGAAGTGTGGTAAAACAGCTATTAAGAAGAAAGATACTCCAGACGTCTATAATTGCAGAGCATGCAAGACTTCATTTCGGGTAGTTACTGACGTAGAGGATGCCGCTTCTCAGGTTGGTCCAAGGACTAAGCGAGCAGGTTTTTTGAAATGTGTTGCTAGGGCTAAGGCTAGACTGAGATCTCAGCATCCAGATTGGGACGAGGGTAGGATCGAGATCGCAGCAGAGACTGCATGTGATCATCACCTGCAAGATGAAGAAGAAACCAAAAGTTTGACCGATGGCGAAAAGATGGATCGTTGTGTATCAAAAGTAAAGGCTCGACTCAAGAAGAAGGATCCAGATATGAGTGAGGACAAGCTTACGTCCTCTGCCTTTGCTATCTGTAATAGTCAATTAAAGGGGAAGTAAGGTGAGTGGCAACAAACTAAAATTCCGAGAAGCTGTCCGGTTTTCTCTTACCGATCAGGCCTTGGTAAAGGTCCAGGACGATTATGCTGGTGCCTTTAAGCCCCCTGCAGAGGGAGCTCAACATGAGAGCGGTCTAGGAACTACTGACCAGCAGCAAACATACAATGGTCTGCTAGTACGTATTGCTGCTACTCATGCAGGTATCATTACTCGTAACAATGGATTCTATCTGCCTGATAAGATGAAGAAGGGCGCGGACTCGTTTACAAGTAATTACAGTAAACCCGTACTCCTTCACCATCAAGATAGCAACGACCCGGTGGGTCGTATTGTAGAAGCCCAGTATGTAGATACCTCAGGTATTGTCCAGGACGCTTATAACCTAGCTGAGGGCCTACGTGTCGTTGACAAGATGGGCAAAGAAAAGGGAGTTATTACCGATACCTTGTTAAAGGACTTTGTTGAGGGGAAGATGCCGTTTGGTATGCAGATAGATACAGTCTGTAGTCTTCTCCGAGATAGTGTCCTTGAGGACGCGGGGTACCAGGGTTTGGGTTATATTTCAATTGTAGCCCAGATTTCTCACAGAGATGCGATTGAGAAGCTATTAGACGGTCGTTATTTAACTGGCTCTGTTGGTGCTACTACTGACAAAGCCGTATGTTCAATTTGTCGACAAGACTGGACGGATGCAGGGAAGTGCGAACATAAGCCAGGTGCTATTTATGACGGAGCCAAGTGCTTTATTATTGCTGGTGCTCTTGACTATGATGAGTACTCCTTTGTTAACGTTCCAGCTGATAGACATTCCAAGGTTTTAGAGCTACACTATAACGGCATTCAAGATAGTATTGAAATCGCTGAAGAATATTCGGGCAGAATCTATGAGGTACGTCTGGGATTTCCTCAGTACGATTCTGCTGCTAAGGAGGATGAAGGAATGGCCGAAGAGAAGAAAGATCCCAAGGAAACTAAGGATCAAGAGGCCACCATCAAGGATGAGGTAATTACCGATTCTGAAACTCCTGAGTCAGCTGCAGACAAGAGGACTGAGGAGAACAAGGATACCGAGCCTGAAGTTCAAGATACCACAGATACTCAGGAAGAAGAGGAAGTAATTCAGGACGAGGCCCAGGAAACCGACGTTGAGGACACCGACGTTGAGGACGCCAGTAAGAAGAAGAAGAAGAAGAAAAAGAAGAAGGGTGAATATGAAGAGGGTGACGAGGATATGGATGACTCTGTCAAGCCAGATCCTGTTACTACTTTCATGGACACCACAGAACTTACTGATGAACTCAAAGATCAGTTCTACGATGAGGTGTTCTGGCCAGAGGTCGAAGCTGCATTTGAAGATGGCGAGTTTACTCTAGCACAAGCTGGAATTGCTAAGCTCGAGGAAGCTAAACTTGACTCTGAGAAGAGAAAGAAGCTTGCTAAGTCTACTTTCTGTGGCCCAGATCGTTCATTCCCTGTTCCAGATTGCGCACATGTGACTGCTGCTCGCAGGCTCATTAATCGCTATAAGGGAGAAGGGGACAAGAGCAAGATTCTTGCATGTGTATCACGCAAGGCTAAGGCAATGGGATGCAGCGTATCTTCTGAGAAGAAGAAGGACACTGTTGAAAAGCCTGCCGAAACCGTTCAGGAGGACCAACTCCAGCATGGTCGCGTAATGCATATGGTGATTGCTGCCCTTGAGGAAGCTCAGCATTTCTCACCGGACGCAGTCCTTGATGAAAGCGAAGTTAAGATGCTTCAGAGCATTTTGAAGAGACTGGCAACTATGGTTGGCAAAGATGCATTTTCTAATGCAGCTGTTGCCGAACAGCTAGCCTCAAACCCAGAATGTGAGCAAGCTCTTACTGACGAAGTGGTCAAACTAGAGGATACAGTTGGTGATCTGAGAGACCAACTGGACGCACTCCGAAAGGAGTACTCAAGTCTATTCTCAGATATGGAGATACTGCAAGATACTCTTACTGAGGCAACTGCCGCCAACAGAGCTTTTAAGGAAGAAAAGCTGTCTATGCTTAGAAGTCTCAGAGATGGCAAGGCCGAAGAAGAAGAAAACTTTACTGAGATGTCGGACTCAGACCTGCAAGCTGAGATCGACTCAGTGTTGAAGCAAGTTGACATGACTAAGATTGTTGATAAGCTTGGTGATGGAATGGCTAGGGAGCCACAGGGAACTGTGGATGGTCCCGAAATCATTCAGGACGATGGCGAAACCCAGAAGAGTTCTGTTTCTAATCTCGCAACTCCCGACGAACTGGTAAGGATTCAGGAGCATGTTCAAAAGCTTCTGTTTACCCCAGGTGGGCGCGAGAAGGCAGGAGCCTACGTCAGGCGTCTACAGGCGGAAGGAAAACTTCCGCTAGACAGCGAGACTAATTAAGGAGGAAGCATCAGATGGCTTTCGATAGTCTGGGAAGATATAACCCGCAGCACAAGGCATGGGATCATGTAGGAAACATTATCCCTGTCGTTGAGCATTCTGAGGGTATCCGACCACACGGCGAATTCAGGCCAGCGCCATGGCTTCCGGTCCAGTTCTACGATAAGTTTTTCGAAGACTGGTTTGTTGCAATGCCAGGAAAGATCTTGGCTTTCGACAATAACGGACACCTGGTTCCAGCTCAGTATGGAGTTGGCACTCCGACCATTACTTACACAGCTCAAGATGTTGAGGCTGGCGTAATTGATGTTCGTACTGGCGCACCCCTGTTGACCGCTGGAATTGGTACTTTTAACGTTTCGGCAGTAACTGCCTTTATGGGTCAGACTGGCGTAGCGCTGGCAGTATCCAAGCCTTGTGGCGTTGCCCCATATGCCTTTTGGCAGTGGGCTGGTGATGCAAGCGAGTATGATGATGGCTTCAACCCATCCGGGCTACGTCGTCACAACTACAGCCTGCAGCACCGAACTGCCATGCTTTGCGACTATGTTCTAGAGCTACCTTTGGTCCCAGCGACTGAGACCACTCCGGAGGCTCTTACACAGGCTAGCAATGCAGATAACGTCTCTACAATGACTGCAGTAACTAATAAGCCAGTTGCTAAGAACACTGTTCGTACCCCAATTACCTTCTCTGAAGGTGTGGGTGCACCTGGCGATGTAGCAACCAAGTTTGCAGTAGAGAAGGATGCAGCAGCAGATGTTGTTGCTGCAGGTGACTGGCACATTGATCTCGTTACTGGCGTTATCACTGTGTACAGCACAGGTGCAATTGGCGCTACTGACTATGAGGTAGTTTATAGTCATTACGCATCAGCACCAGCATCAGTATCTAAGTTTGCCTCAGCTGTAGGTAATCTAGTTGCTGGTGACTTCGTCAAGTGTGACGCTAACTCTAACTACGAGGTTGCAACCTCTGAAGACTTCAAAGACATTGTCGGACAGGTCATCGAGGTTGAGGACGTCTGGGGTAAGGACGCACTAGACAGAGTACGTACTGCTTATCCATCTCTCAGCACCAGCGCTGCTGGTTCTCTGCCTGGTTATGCCGGTCAGATGGATCAAATGCCAGGTTCTGCGAATGGCGGTGTGAGTGACAAGATTCACTTCGCCGGAGCAGCGAATCTAGTTGTAAGGATCAACCTGATCTCGAGATAAGGCAAGGAGGTAACCGATAAATGTCTCTCGAAATTAAAGATGCCAAACAACTCGAATATCTGTGGAAGAATAACGGAAGATTCGAGGATGGCCAGTTTTCAATCGAGGACGCCCTCTCGGTACCCAATGCGCCCATGCTAATGCCTAAGGTGATTTCTAACATCGTGAAGGAAGCTGTAGAGCCCCTTCTAGTTGGAACTAGCCTGCTCCAGAGAATTAATTATTCTTATGGACAGACTATCACTTTCCCGGCAGTGGGATCTCTGGTAGCAGCAGATATTGCTGAAGGAATGGAATACCCAGAGCGTAGCTTGCAGATGGGTGGAGCAACAGTGACAGCGAGCATCGGAAAGTCTGGTATTGCCGTTAAGGTAACAGACGAGATGATCCGATATTCGCAGTTTGATGTCATTGGTATGCATCTACGTGCTGCAGGTCGTGCATTGGCCCGTCATAAGGAGATGAAAATCTTCGACTATATTAGAAGTATGGGCGTTCCGGTATTTGACAATGTGAATCCAACTAAGTCGTTCAAGGGTGTAACCACTGGACGTAACTTGGCTGGTGCGGGAAATGGTTCTGTAACCATGGATGATATTTTTGATGCATATGCACAAATCATCACACAGGGCTTCTTCCCTAACACACTGTTGATGCACCCTCTCACTTGGACTATGTTCGTGAAGGACGCAACCCTACGCTATTTTGTTCTGCAAAATGGTGGAGGAACCTTCTTTGCGACTTGGACAGGTAATCCTGCAGGACGTGCTCCTTGGGATAACAGTTCTCAGGGTGGACTAGGTGTTTCTGGTGGACAGTTGATTACTCCTCCGAACTCAGCTTCGGGCGACCAACCGTCTCCACTAACAGATCATCCACAGACCCTGAACTCTGGTCCTCAGTTGCCAGGCTACATGAACATTCCATTCCGTATCATTGTTAGCCCATTTGTACCATACGACCCACGTCGTAAGCTTACTGACATCTACATGTTTGATTCAAGCGAGCTTGGTGTTCTCATCGTTGATGAGGATGTCATGACCGAAGAGTTTGATGACCCACGCGTAGATATCCGTAAGATCAAGCTGCGTGAGCGCTATGGTATCGGCATTCTGAATGAAGGAAAGGCAATTGCCGTTCTGAAGAACGTACATGTTGTACCGAACGAGGTGGTACTCCCAGCACGTGCAAGTATTGGCGTAAGTGGTAGCATTGCAGCAATCGACCCAACATCTAGCGTTCTTGGCTAATCCTAGCGGATTAGAAGGCAAGTTAGTATAATGGAAGGGGAGGGCAACCTCCCCTTCTTTTTATCAGGAAAGGACGAAACATGAATATCCAAGTAGCACTAGCAAACAGAGATAGACAATCAATGCTGTTTTTAGGTGAGCCCTTGAACTTCACCTATGATACTCCAGGTCCTGTAGAGGTAGATCTGGACCAGCTAACTCCCACACAAAAGAATCAGCTCATGTATAACTGCAGAATCGGAGCTCTGGCCGTTTCTGACAAAGAAGCGCTTCTAGAGGCCTGTTCAGCTCTTCCAGCTGCTTCTCCCACATTTACTACAGGGCACGAGCAGCCTGTGGCTCAGACAGCTCCAAAAGATGCTGTGGACGATGCCAAGGAAGAGCTAAATAAGCTAAAAGAGCTTTTGGATGCCCACCATTCTACCGTAAAGAAGAATGTGGGGCTTCTAAGGCCAGCTCAAGTACGACAGCTATTGGAGCTCGAGCAAGCAGGGAAAAAGAGAAAGTCTGTACTGAAGGTTCTTCAGGAGATTGTATCTAAGCATTCTGATAGTGTGACTAGCCAGTTTGTTCAAGGCGGTGATCTTATGGACGCGCCCAGGAATCAGGTTTTTCAGGAAGATTCCGGAGCGCGTTCGACACAAATCACTGACGTGGTAGAATCAGATGAAAAAGAAGTAACCCTAATTCCATCTGATGAGGAACTAAAAGTAGCCGATGTCTAATCTAGTTGATATCATTGATGATCACTTTCCGCCTGTTGACGGGGTTAATATTCCTCTGGGTAGTCAAATTACGATTACCTTTAGTACAGAGATGGACACTGATCGTCTCCAGGAAGATTTTTTTGTTGAGGGACCCGATACGGATCAATTCGTTGGTCCGGGGCAAGCTGAGCTTAAATTTCCCCAGAACATTTCTCAGGGCGATCTAGACGACTTCTTGAGATCTCCAGGATATACAGGAATCGTAGAAGGCACCTTTGAGTTTGAAACAGTCTCAGGAGTCAGTACTAAGCTAATATTTACTCCCTCAAGACCTCTTGCTCCGACACATGACTATAAGGTCCACATTTCGGACACATTGGATGCCAATGGCAACGATGTTACCGGTATGGTTTTTTGGGGATTTCAGACAGGAACTGGCTCTATTGAGGAGCTTCCAAGCACTATTTCGACTTCTGTTCTTGCTGCTGCCCCGCAGGCACGAGCCCTAGCTACAGATCTTTCTGCGCTACAGGTAGTTGGAACTACCCCCAGTGATCACGATATCGAGCAGCCTACTGACCTAGCTGAGATTGTTGTAGAGTTTAATAAAGATATAGACCCAGCTTCCGTAGATGCTGATAGCATTGTTGTCCAAGCTCTACCAGCTACAGATCATCCAAAGGCTGATGTTAGCGCAGCAGGAGATCTAGCTAAGAGTGTAGAGGTGGTCGGCAATAAGCTAAAAATCAAGATCTAAGGAGGCTATAATGGCTGGACCTACCAACACTCGGCAGATTGGCCAAGCTTGTCGAATTTATAAAAATGCCGACGCTAAGGTAATTGCGATGGATGCAATTGCAGTTAATGTAGATACTCGTCGCATCACTATGGATACTTTCCATCATTCTGCCTCTATGAAATATCATCGTACCTTGTTCCATTTGGGCGTAGGAGATAGAACTGTAGCTTTGATCCAAATGATTGGAGACTATACGGATCTTTCAGAAGATTCTGGGAATTATCTAACTGCCACATGGGATAGTGCCGATAACACAAATGACATTAAGATTACCTTTAATACTTTGGCTAAATTAGGTGACACAGTCTAATGGCTATTAGCTGCAATGATATCCGAGACTGGATGATTATTTGTGAACTCTTGGGAGGATGTGGTTCTCAGGGCGGGACTGGAGATAATCTCATAGTTGATGGCGGAATGTTGTGGGTGTATGATGAAGTTCGTGGTAAGTGGCTGAGCTCAAGTCGAATTACTGCCATTTCTGGTCGCAAAGGTCGAGTAAAGAACGGATATCTTAGATTAATTGATGGTCAGACAAGCAATTTGACTGGCTATAGGATGACTCGAGCAGGTGTGCTTACCTCTTTGTCAGCCCAAACTAGAACCGATGAAACCTGGATATTAAGAGTGCGGAACAATGGAACAGATGTTACTAGCCTGAATGTTGTAGCAGCTTCAGGTGCACACAATAGATCCTTAAATATTAACGTAGAGGAAGGAGATCTGATTGAGTTTTATGCAGATACAACTGCCTTTCTTGGGATCAGAGATCCTTTCGTATGGGCAGAGATTGCATGGAGGAATGATAGTCTTTAAAGGAGGTTAGTATTTAATGGCTGATCTATTGTATGTACGCGGTGCCTCTGCTGATGTTGCTGTCGATGATCTAGGCATAACTGTTGCCCAGGGCCCTTCTTGGACCCAGCTGATGGCTTCGTCTCCGGGCGATGCCGATGGTAGTTCTGGTCAGTTTACAGCGCGAGAGATCCGCGATTCTGCCGATCTAACCGCAGCTATTACTGGTGGAAGTCTCGAGTGGTCGAGGGATGGAGCGGTTGCCGAGTCAGGTGGCGACTATGTTGCAGACTATGTCCTCTTGCAGGATTTCACTGACGATATATTTGATATGTCAAATGGAGGACTTGTTCTTCCGCAGGACACCTCTCTTCCAGCCAGTGGAGTTAGCGGTCAAGCGTTCTGGGATACAGATGATACAAATCTGTATATTTGGGACGGATCACAATGGCAGACAATTGCTGTTGGTGAACAGGATCATGGTGACTTGAGTGGTCTCGACGATGACGATCACCCACAGTATCTGCTTCTAGATGGTGATGGTACCAGAAATACTGTTTCTGGTGTCATTGATATGAGCAGCGGCGATGAGTTCATTTTGCCTCAGTCTACTGATGTATCATTGAACCTAACCGGTCACGAAGGTGCTCTAGCCTGGGATACAGATGACGAAGTTTTGTATGCTCATGACGGCACACAGTGGTTTGCAATTGCTCCTGCTTCAGGAATTATTACCGACCACGGTGGTCTTACTGGTTTAGGTGACGATGACCATACGCAGTACTTGAATGAGACTCGTCACGATGCCTTGCCAGCCGATAACCCACATAGTGTGACGTTCACGCAGGCTGTAAGTGCTGATACTGGGACAGATATCACTGCTGCCGAAGCAGAGACTCTGACAGATGGTAGTAATGCAGACCTACTTCACGTTCATGATTATGCACCTTCTGTTCATACTCATGACCACGGAGCAGACCTTACAGGCCTAGAGGATGACGACCATCCGCAGTACACCGAATGGAACGACACTGAAACAGTTTCAGGTCTATGGACCTTTGATGGTCCTGCTGATTCTCCATCTTTTGTTCTTGATCCGGAGACAAGTGCTCCTTCTTCGAACCTAACTGATGGTGCTATCAGCTACATCAATGATGTTCTCTATGTTTACGATGGTACTCGAGGAAAGTGGCTATCTGTAGACAGAGTGAGCTATACTGCGGCGAGAAATAAGCGTAATTCGTCAAATATCTATATGCGTGTATCTGATGGTGTTCCAACCAGTGTTACTGGAATCAGGATGTTGAGAGACGGAACTATTACTGGTATCTTCGCACAAACCGAAGGAGCCGAAAGTTGGACCTTTGAGGTGAGGCGAGCTGGTTCTGTTATCGCATCTCTGGTTATCAGTGCTGCAACTGGTGGACAGGATACAACCATTGACGTAGATGTAAGCCAAGGTGACGAAATCCAGTTCTATTGCAATGGAACTGGCATTGCCTATCCGGTGGGTGGCATTGAAGTTGCTTGGCGAGAATAATAAATAGGTAGAGGGCGGTTAATCCCGCCCCTACTTACAAAGAGGACTTATGGCACTCAGAGTAACTACAACTGGATCTGACGTAGTTCTGGACGACTTGGGGATTACCGTTGTCCATCCAACCAATAATCGTGATCTCCGCTTAGAGTTTACTTCTATTGAGCTCAGAGACTCTGCTAACCTTACTGACGCAATCCAACTAGGAGATCTGTTGGTAGATGATGGGACCTATCCTATAGCTGCAGAAGATTATGACCCTGATGAGATGCTTCTCCAGGAACTGAACGTAACGTCTGATCAGAAAAATACAAGCAAAAACGAACTCTTGTCTGCTGGAGATATAGCCATTGTAGATGGTGAATTTCCTATTGATCTAAATAGTACAGCAGCTTCTACCCGTAATATTTATTCTCTTGATGGCAAATGGATTACTTGGGGACTTGAAGCGGGCGATATTGTCGAGGTTGCGGGGAACGCAGCAGCAGGAACTTACACAGTAGAGTCCGTGACAGATCAGCAGAACTTCGTTGTAGCTGAAGGTGTTTTAGATAGCACTGGTGGGACAGTCACGATTTATCATCCCTCAGCTTCTACTAAAATCGGCGTGGATAGTTCTAGCCTAAACTATAGCTCTTCCAGTACGCTACAAGAGGTGCTGGAGGACTTGAATAATGTAGCAAGCTTTCAACCTAACAGGATGATTATGGAAACCGACGGAAAGCTGGTATATATTGGAGATGGCGATATCTGTCTGACAGAGATATATATCCCATAAGGAGTTAGTAATGGCCCTTCACAAGACTCTACCTATTACTGAACTACATAGGATACAGTCATTATCTTATGCCAATCAGTCTGCTCGAGAAGGGGCCTCTGGCCTTACTGCAGACGACGTAGGTCGAGTGGCTATCCAAACTGACGATAGTAGCTTTTATGTATTGGCTGATCACTCTCCCGTTACTTGGGTGCAAATTACTGGTTCTGACCTAGATGATACAGACGATCTGCCAGAAGGGTCAACTAATCTGTATTATACAGAGGCGCGTGTATCTGCAAATAGCGACGTTGCGGCTAATACAGCTAAGGTTAGTGCGGACGGTTCAGTTACTACGCATAACGACGTTACTAGTGCGGGATCAGGGCAGATCATCACCTCGGCCGAGCGGTCGAATATCGGTCTCAATACAACACACCGAGGCTTAACCAATAACCCTCATAGTACAGACGTGGGAAACTTGGGCTCTGGCACTCTAGCTGAGCTCAATGCTGCAATCACTGATGCTACTCTTGATGATTCTAGTGATCCTAGAGATCCCAATGCTCATACCCATACCAAGTCTGAAGTCACAGATCTTTTTGATGAATATGGTTCTGACGAGACCTCTTCTACTTCAACTGCTGCTGGATTTGAACAGGCCTATAGGTTTACCACTTCATCTTTGACTGCAGACACTTATGAGATTAGTTGGTATTGTGAGGCCAAGAACGATACTTTGAATGGAATTACTCGAGTACGTGTCCAGTTAGACGACACAACTGATCTCGGATTTGCGGATATTGCAATTACCGTGAATACGACAGTAGACTTTCCTATGGCAGGTAGTATCCAGGTAGCTCTTGGTGCTGGTACGCACACAATAGATATAGATTTCTATCCGTTTACCGGCACCACCGCCGAAGTTAGACGCAAGAGAGTCGCTGTGAGGAGAATCTAATGCCGACTATCAGCTATACAATATCTTCAGACTTTACATCCCTGGTGGGAGACGATCCATATCTCAAAGAACTAGAGGAAGAGATTCGTGCCTCCTCAGAGAGTGGGCTAGTTAGCAAGTTTCTCTATACAGAGCTGACTCCACCTGCTTCTCCGACTACCTGTGTGGTCTATGTTTCGTCCGCTCTTTCTGGAGCCGAGGATACGGAGCTCGATTCTATTATTGCAGCACATGAGGGATATGTAACAATTCCCAATCCTCCAGGACCTCCAGGTGAACCGAGTGGCGTCGCCCAGCTCGACGAGAACGGTGAGGTCCCAGCAGAGCAGATATCAGAGGCGAGTGTCACGCAGCACGAGAGCGCCATCGACCACGACAACATCGCCAACAACGGGACCAACACGCACGCTCAGATCGATTCCCACGTTGGAAGCTCCAGCAACCCTCATGGTGTGACCGCAGCTCAGGCTGGGGCCGATCCATCCGGGACAGCGGCCTCTGCGGTTTCAAGCCACGAGGCGGCGGGTGACCCCCACAGCCAGTACCAGAAGGAGTCCGAGAAAGGGCAGGCGAACGGGTACGCGAGTCTTGATGGAGATGGTTTGGTTCCCGAGGACCAGCTCCCCGAAGGAACAGGTGGCGGTCCTCTCGTCAAGATGTTCCAGGGCGTCGATGTCACCGGAAACATGCAGGTCACCAACACCGCGCAGGTCATCCCGTTGACCTTCGAGACCATCAAGGATGACTACTACGCTCATTCGACAACGGTGAACCCCGGCGAGATCGAGATCTTGGAGGAAGGCTGGTACCGCATCGTAGCCACCCTCTGCGTTGCTACGTTCGGGTCTGACGGAGGTACGCGAGGAAACCCGCAGCTCCACATCGACATCGATACCGGGTCTGGGTTCGTACAGCAGCCAGATAACCTTGGGGGCTATATCCGGGAGGACGGCTCTGAGTCGCTGTCTTGCACGATCACAGGCATCGGGATTTTCTACTTCGAGGAGGGGGACAAGTTCCGGCTCACCGTAGTGGACTCTGTCACCAATGAACCCGACGAGCAGACGGTCCCCTACAGCTCACGCTGCCTGGTGGAGTACATTGACCGGACTGGCGCGGCCTCTGGAGTCGTCAACAACCTGAAGGACATCGGCGACGTCAACGCACCAGCTCCTTCGGATGGTCAGGCTCTCGTCTTCGACAATGCCACCAGCAAGTGGGTGGCGGGTGATGTCGGAAGCTCTGGCCTCGGAGACCTCGAAGAGGTAATTGTCTCCTCCGAGCGAAGCACGTCCAGTACAAGTTGGACGGACGTGTCCAGTGTTTCGATCACGTTCACACCAGCAGCTGGTGAGCGAGTCCTCGTCCATGCTCAAGGGGTCGTTCAGAGTTCAGGCTCCGCTGGCACGCGCGCCGAAGTGGACATCGCACAGAACAACAGCGGCTCCTTCGTGCTGTTGGGCGGTACCCGTGGCTCTCTATGGATCGAGTCTTTCAACTCTGCTCAGGACTGGCCTTGGAGCATTACTCGGGTCATTGAGTTCAACAACGCGGTCTCGACCACCATCAAGCTCCAGTTCCGTTCGAGTGATGGTGCCGAGACTGTCGGGATGCTTGGTCAGCTCACCCCAATCGTCCTGCAAGTTCTTCGAGGAGTATAAATAATGGCAGTATCTAAATATTCTTTTTCTGTTTCAACTGACTTTCCGAACCAAAAAGCTAATATTGCTGGTTTGATTAAGGAGATCCAGGCTTCTTCTATTGTCACTGCGATTGATCATATTGATCTAAATGGTGACGACTGTGATGTTTGGTTCAAAGCTGAGCTTTCAGCTGGAGATGAAACTACTCTTGGAACAGTGGTGGTAGCTCATACTGGAGAGCTTGTTTCAACTCCAAAGACCGATGAGGGCGTCCAGTATGTAACAATTCTTCCAGGCAAAAGTGGAAGAATGTTGCTTATTGAAGGTCTCCAGTTTGATGCACCTGCTGACGCAGACACAAACGGAGACCTTGTCTTATCTGAGACCCGAGAGATTCAGGGCGCGGTTGTTGAGGTAGCTAATGCTGAAAAGGGAGACTATGTTGAGCTTCAAGTCGTAGCTCCAGATGGACCTCCATATGAGGGAGCTGTAGTGGGACAATTTGCCATTACAGTCTACATCCCACCGAGCGGCAAGATCGACCCCATTGTATCTGAGAGTACAGCTTCATTCCCAGCCGGGTTCAAATTCAGGCTCAAGTATCATGCTGTTGCCGGAGGATCTACTCGAGAGGTCTATGTTGCGTTTAGAATGAGGCATGATGTCTAATTTTAAGGCTATAGCAGACAATATCAGAACTGCTGATATTCTGTTAGTTAGAATGAAGGACACTTTGTTTGCTGCTCAGGGATTTTGGGAGCATGCCTATATTTGGAATGGAAAGAAGCTGGTCGGGGTACACGGAGAATGGAAACTAACTGGAATTATGAAGGATCCCGCAGATGTGGGCCTGTTCAGAGTCGTGTATAATTTGGATGAGGAAGAAAAGAAAGTGCTACATAAAGCTCTTAGGTATTGCGCTTTCTTTCGTCAATGGTGGCCGGCTAGGCTCTGGAGATGGTTAACTGGAAAAGATAAGGTATTTACTAATTCTGAGTTAATCGCTAGAGCTTTCAATAAGATAGATCGCAGATTCAACGATAATCCTGTTTGTGAGATGACACCCTCGGATTTTGATAAAAGCGGGATTACTGTTAGAATTGCTTAACACAAGCTATAATCCCATCAGGAGGTAGGACCAGTGGCCACAAGAGGAGTACGCGCAGGCGAGACAATTGGACTGAGAGCACGGTTCAAGGATGATCTTGGCGAAAATGCTGAGGCTTCTGATGTCTATGTCCATATCTTTGATCCTACTGTAGAAGACTACGAAGACCTTAATAATGCTGAGGTAGTTTCTGGTGTAGCAAACTATTTGGGCGAGGGAATCTTTGAGTATATTTTTACTCCTCCTGATATTGATGGCATTTGGCATGACTTCTGGGAGGGAGAGCTGACCAGCCAAACCCTTTCTGGTCACTTTACTTTTGAGGTATCAGCCTCAGGACTTATCAATTCACTAACTTCTCAATTAGCCGATAACAATGTCGTCCATGTAGAGATTCCTTCGGGCATACAGCCTGTTACAGGTTCAGCCCTCGAGAGTCCCTATGAGTTTGACTTCATGACCATAATCGACCCTGGCTACTCTAATGTACGCAAGGTGCGCCTAGAGATCGGTGCTTTTGTTAGCAATCTCTTTGATGACGTTATTCAGACTGCTATTCTTGAGGCATCTCTAGAAACTGATGTCATTACATTCTACACCGTAGACCAACAAACCGATGTATATCAGCATGCCAGACGGGAATATGTCACCTGTATGGCATCCGCTATCATGCTCAATAACATTGCGGCCGGTAGTCTTCGGAGCAAGACTCTAGCTGATCTTAGCGTAGAATACGACTCTTCGGCTCTACATAAGAACCTGGATAGGCTAAGAGAATGCATGGCTCGGTGGGAACCACAAGTTATTGCAGGAGGTCTAGCCAAAAAGATTACCCAGCCTAAGGGCGTAATCAAAGGTGAGTATGACCCAGATAGGCCTATCTTTAGTAGGCTCTGGCAGTCTCTAGATGACGGGACGGTATCTAGACGGATACCAGCTGCTAATACTCGAGAACGCCCTCCCTTCAAGCGCAGGTACAAGACTACCTATAAAAAGAGGTACTGGTAATGGGTCTTTGGGATCGTAGATCTACTCCCGATAGAACCTTCGGTCCTACAGCTAGGACTGAGCCCGATATGCGCCAGGAGCTCAATAATATGTTCGATGGGACCTGGCAGGAAATTCCCAAGAAACAACCTGCACTTCTCCGAAAAATGAGAAGAGATGATAATGGCAATAAGATCGCCTGTCCGTGTGTCGATAGCCTTACAGGAGAAGCAGACGTAGATACATTTTGTCCTATTTGCCATGGAGAAAGGTGGATCTGGGACGAGATATGGGTAGACGTGTATATGGTTGAGCTCGGCAGTGATGTTGGCAAGGCTATTAGGGAGCAGCTAATTGCTCCTGGACACATGAATATCCCGCTCATGGTTTTTTACATGCGCTCGAGTGTAGAAATTACAAAAGATGATAAGGTAGTAGAGGTAGTTAGAGATGAGGCTGGCGATCCTGTTCTTCCTTACCGGAGATATAGGCTTTATCGTATCAATGCCCATATTGATTTGAGGGCAGATAATGGTAAACTTGAGTACTGGAAGCTTGATTGTTATGTCGAAGAACGTAAGTTTCTCAACGGGGTGGAAGGCTAACAATGTCAACGCTTCAGGATATATTGAGTGAGGATCAGGTCAAAGAAGAATCTCGGATCAAGGTGCATCGGCAGTACACTGAAATCGTTTCCGAAATTCGTGGCTCACATCCTGGCTTAGATAGATCCAAAACGCTTGGTAAGGCTAAATCTCTTCTGGAATTCTACGACTTAGTAGACCAAGCGATAGAGATGTATGAGACTAGAGCCAGTATTCCTGAGCAGTATCGGGTTAATTTCACTCAAGAAGAACCTGATTTTGCTTCAGAAACAGAAACGATAACCTTTAGTTTAGTAAAGAGAGAGCCTGGTGCGTTTAGCCAGGGTGCGCCGTTTCAGGGTGACATAAGAAACTTAAGACCAATTTTTAGAGAAGAAGGAGAAGACCCTGAGAATCCCGGATATCGGCAGATCACCACTGGTTACTTGTATGACAATATTGTTCGGTTCACTTGTTGGGCTAGAACTAATAAGGTCGCTAACCAGCGGGCTCAATGGTTTGAAGATTTGATGGAGGAGTATGTTTGGTGGTTCACCATGCAGGGGTGCCAGCGAGCAATTTATTATGGGCAAGAAAAAGATGTCGTTACAGTGGTTAACGAAAACAAATGGTACGGACGCCCGATTAACTTCTTCGTGAGAACTGAGAAACTGAGAGTTTTGAAGGAAAAGACACTAGAGGAAATCTATATAAAACTGGCTGTTGAAAGAGAGTAGAAGCCTGTAAGGAGGATCCGTAAATGGCTCATGATTACCTGCCAGGAATCTTCAAGGAAGAACAGGACGGCAATCTAACTATTTTGCCTGTCAACAACAATCCTGTTGTTCTGGTAATTGGTACAGCTAGTCAGGGTGATTCTGCTGTTGTACACTCAGTTGACCGCGTAGCGGACTCAGCTCGTGAGTATGGCAAAGATGGAACTCTAACTAGGGGACTATATGAAGCCTCTACCGCAGGTGCCCTCAATCTAAGACTTTATAGGATCGGGGCTACTCCAGCTACCCTAGAAACTGACTTCGGTGCAACCATCGAAACAGTCTCAAGGGATGATTCGGCTGGAGAAGACTACCTGATCTTTTGGGATGACTCGGCGCTACGCCTACGTTTGTGGCGTGTAGTGGATGAGGAGCTCGTGTATGACAACGATCCATCGACCCCTGATAACAGGGTAGATCTGGGTGAGGTTGTTGTTACAGGAACTCTAGCAACCAATGGAGGAGCAGATTGGGGAGACCTCGCAGGTGGTAGCGGTGAAAAGACTCTAGCTGATCTTGACGGAGAAGCTGGATTTACTTACACCGCAGGCACAGATGGTCTGAACCTATCCAGAATGAAGATGTACGAGGAGCTTTTCAGTGCGTATCAGCTGCTCGAGGATCAAGAACTGGATGTAGTTCTTCCAATGAATGTGTACCTGGATGATCTTAACGTCATGGATATGAGCGAAGCGACTGTGTCAGGCCTTGGCCTGACTAGCCTTTCTGATTATCCAACTGCTGGTTCTGCTACTGACGTTTTGGGTAAGGTCTATGTAGAAGAGGTGGATGGCGAGAATTTGTTCTGGTGGTGGTTCCCATCACAGCCAAATGCTTCCAGCCCAACCTTTACTGCTGCACAGATTTACCCATCTGGTTATGATGCAGACAAGAAGGCAGATGGAACTACAGATCTGGCTGCTTCTGACTTCCATGAAGTTAACTTTGCATACCAGTTGGCAAACTTCTGCTGGACACAATCTAGAGATAACACCGACATGACTGGTGTCATTGGTGTACTTCCACCAACTTCCTTTACTTTGAAGGATATGGCACGTTGGGTTGGTCAGCTTCCAGAATTCGAAACAGATAGCAACGGCAATAGAGTCGTTGCTACTGGCGGAAATGGAACCGGTCTTCTCGGCAACAAGTTTATGTCAGGTCGCCTCTCTAGTGGTGGTGACTCTGGAACACCAGGCCTAGCTATCAACGGTGTTGATGGTTTGGCAAATGGTGGTTTCATTGCAACAGATACCAACTGGCTAGATGGAACACACATTAAGGATCTGAATGATGCTCTTATCGATATCGGTAAGTACATTAGCGTAGTGGCAACCTACCCTGTTATGTCTAATCCAAGCAGAGTATCTGCCTATACCGCTACTGGAGCATCTACATATGGTGGTTTTTATTCCGGGCTAGATGTTGACTCAGCACCGACCAACAAACTACTCGGACATATCCGACTCCCAGCTCGCATCAATACGTCTAAGCTAGACATGCTTGCTGGACAGCGTTACGTCACATTCCACTCAAAGCCAAAGGGCATTGTTATTAGCGATGGACCAACAGCAGCGAGACCGAATAGTGACTATACGCGTCTGTCCACAGTGCGTCAGGTTAAGGCAACTGTTGATGAGATCAGGCGAGTAGGAGAACCATTCCTAGGTGAGAGTATGTCAGGTGCCCAGACAGCTGCGCTAGACACAGCTGTTGACCAGGCAATGTCTAATTTGGTGAGACTTGGTGTGATTCAGAGGTACGAGTACCAACTGATTATCACTCCGCAGATGAAAGTTTTGGGTCAGGCAATTATCGAACTTAAGATAGTACCAGCGTTCGAGCTACGGCAGATTACTGTCCAAGTAGCTCTGGCGGCGGTATAAGGAGGAACCGTTAAATGGCTAGTCTTGCACGTTCATATAACAGCTTTTCTGGTGTTGACATCAAGGCTGTTCTTGCAAATAAGCCTATTGCAGAGATTCAGGCTATTTCTTACAGTATTACTCGTGAGAAGGCCCCTCTGTATACGATGGGTTCCGCAGATCCTCGCTCCTTCTCAAGAGGCAAGCGTGGTATTGCAGGTACCCTCATCTTCCTAGTGTTCGATAGACATGCCATGCTCGGAGCGTTCGGAATTTATTCAGACAATCCAACTAAGTTTATGTCGGATGTTGATGACTTTAGACCGAACGTAAACTTCACCGATCCAACCACTGTTCAGCCTTTGCAAACAGTAGCTGGCGATGAAGCTACTTCTGCTCTCATCGAGAGTCCCCTAACCGGTACTGTCGATGCTGACCAGACCGTTGTGGCCCCATGGTTCTCTGACCAAATCTTGCCATTTGATATTACTCTAGCTGCAGCGAACGAGTATGGCTCATTCGCCGTGATGAGAATCTACGGTGTTGAGCTTTTGAATGAAGGTTACGGTGTATCGATTGACGATATCGTCTCTGAGATGCAACACACCTACATTGCTCGTACGCTAGTTGGATGGCATCCTGTGGTTAGTCCTAAGACTGACCAATTGTTCCAAACATAATAATAAGAACGGGGAGGAGCAATCCTCCCCTTCTTTTAAGGAGATAAGATGGGTCAAGGACGTGTTTACAGCGGCAATGCTAAACCTCAAGAAGCTACATACAGCCAGGATAGACCTGGGACAAACACGTCTGATGTAACGACTACCCTTGACCTGAATCCGGTCAATACCACGCCAGCTCAACCGATCGCCGACCTCCCTGTCGGACCAGGTAATATCAATTGGCTGGGAAGCAGTTATTCTGGCGCTGATATTAAGGCCGTTGTACACACATATAACAATGTTGGCGGACAGTTAGCTGCATTACGTGACCTCAAAATGCAAAAGATAGCCGCTGATGCTACTTCGAAAATGCTAGGCAACTATATTAATAAGGGGGCCAAAAGCTTTATACAGGCCAAAATAGCAAATGCTTCAAACCCCGATTTTACTTACGATAAGCAGGTAAACACTTGGCTTGCTATCGGTCTAGGAACGCCAGAAGGTTCTATACGTGGAGATAACAACTGGATTGCAGTCGAGGCAGATCTTGATCTTCCCGGCACTCTTCAGGCGAAGACGACAGCTCTACACTATCTATATCTAGTTAACACTTCTAGAAGCATTGATCCCGTTATCCAGGCAATGATAATTGAAAAACAAGGTATAGATTCTTTCTTAGATAGTCTTGAGAAAAAGATTGCTTTTCTAAATATGTACCAAAATGAGGCAACCAATACTGTTGTTCTTGGTACACTACAAACTGTTTCTGTCCAGACCCACCGAGAGAAGTTCGGAGTCAGAGCTCTGGGAAGAAGCTATGTAAAGGGCTATACTCGAGGACCGCGTACTATTGCCGGGTCTATGGTATTTACTGTTTTTAATGAACATGCCCTTGGTCAGCTCATCCGAGCAATAGGAGACCCTGCATTAGTTGGTGAGAGCAAGTTAGATACTAATCTCAGTACTCTCATCCCAGACCAGCTTCCTCCGTTGGATATGACCCTAGTCTATGCAAATGAATATGGTGCTCTTTCTCGTCAGAGCATCTATGGTATAGAGTTTGTAAATGATGGCCAAACAATGTCCATTGAAGATCTTTTTACAGAAGAGGTCATGAACTTTGTTGCTCGAGATGTGGATATTATGACTTCAGTTGGTAGGCGTAAACTCTCTCAGGCTGAACGAGGCCTATGGACCACAGATGAAGGTAAGCCGCTAGAAGGAACTCAGCTGCTTAGGAAGACTCTTTTTGGTGGTGGAAGCGCATATAAGGACTATCTGGTTAGACTTGGCGTAAGAAGAAGCTTCAGGGGTAGGTAATGGCAAACGAAGCAAGAATTATCCGCGAGGGAGTCTATAACAACGACTATTTCTCTGGCGCACAAGTTGCTATCTATATCGGAGATGTCCTTGTTGACGAGGTTACTTCCATTAGTCTGGCGGTAGCTCAGAGCAAGGCCCCTCTCTATGGATATGCCTCTATGCTTTTTGATGGAGTTTCAAGAGGAAATGTTATCGTTGAAGGTGAGTTCTCTATTAACTTCAAAGAAGCTGGATATCTTTGGCTAATTCTTAATCGCTACCGTGCAATGGTTAAAGCTCAGAATGCCGGGATATTCCTTAACGAAAACTTGAGTCCCTTCTATCGAGGGAAGGGAACTGGAGAGTATACTCTAGAAAAGACTATTGAGCAATTGACCAATGGAAGTGTTCCTCTTAGCAAGAAATATCTAAATCAGATTAACGAGATAGCTGCAAGGGCTGCTCGAGAAGATGGGATTAAAAGTATTGGTCTTGGTCCTCAAGTTTCTCAAGGACGGAAGTTGTTGAATACCCAAGCCGGTTTGGCCGGATATTCTAGTGGGCAAAGAGCTACTGGTAGTACTGGGGACGCTGAGTCCGTATTTGAAATTTTCGAGAACTATGTTTGGGGGAAAAACTCAGGTGGGGGCAGCAGCCAGGCTCTGGAGGCCTTGGGGATTAATGATGTCGCCGCTAATCGTCGTGCCGACGAACCTGCCCTAAATCCATTTGACATTTATATAGCCTTTGGAGACTATGTAGATGACGATCGAATCCATCATACTGTTCAGAGAATCTCTGACGTTCATCTGACAGGTCAATCAAAACAGATAGTTATTGACGGTCAGCCTATACAAGAAGCATATAGCTTCTTTGCCAGAGATTTGATATAAACTGACATAAGTGTTTGCAAACACCAAAAAGTAAGGAGAACTATATGTCTACAGAAGATGTAGTTCAGGAAGCCCCTGAGCAAGAAGTAGAAGAGAATGCGGCAGATCCATCAAGAGAGATCGCCAATGCTTTGGCTAAATTTGCTGGAGCTCCGACAAAAGAAGTAATTGAAGGATGGAAACAAGAACATGGAGATATTTTCTGTTCTGGTTTTTCAGAAAAGGAGTTGCTTATTTGGAGGCCTTTACGCAGGCAAGAATTTATAGAGCTTCAAACTAAGTTAGCTCAAGAGCAAGGGACTCAGATGGATCAAGAACAGGAGGTTGTGACAACTTGTGTTCTTTGGGCATCTGATGACGCCAGAAAGGCCCTGGTTCAGAAGGCAGGAAGCTACCCTACTATCCACGAACAAATCATGTTCAATTCTAACTTCGTTGATCCTCGAGTAGCATCAGCCCTGGTGATTAAACTCTAATGCTTGATATTCTCCGTCTCAGGGAACAGCACGGAGAATGTTTTGCAAGTAGGTTGCCCGATGGGCAGTTAATCCCGTGGAGAGCCCTGACAGTTGCAGAGTATGTTGAGTACGAACGCCTGCTGCAGTCAGGTGTCTACCCACGGGCACGTCTAGAAAACGAGATATTTGAGAAATGTGTATTAGATAGAACCCTAGTTGATGAGATAGGGAAAGTTAGGGCTGGTGTGGTTACAGCAGTAGCTGATGCTATTTTTGCCCACTCTGGCCCACAATCTGTAGAAGACTTGAATATGCTGCTTAATATAAGCAGGCATAAAGCTAGTCAGGTCGTGCATGATTTAACTACGATGATTTGCACAGCCTTTCCGTCCTACACTCCTGAAGTTCTCGAGAACTTAGACTATGTAACATTTATGTTACGTGTGGCCCAAGCAGAAAAGAGACTTATTCAGTCTGGCCTTCTGCAAGAGCCTCTGAGTTTTCAATCACCTAGCGATCCTCAAGAGGAAACAATTAAGCCTCCTCCTGCTCCTCGTCCAGAAGATCTTCCTGGTATATGGAACCAACAGCAAGCCCCTAGTCCTGTTATTCCTAAGGCTGATTTTTCTCATAATGGGAAACAGACTATTATCACTAAGGCTGAGATGGTCGAGCATCAGGCTGCCTATACAGGTCACGAGAATATCGATAGAATAGTGAACGAGAAGGATATGGTAGACGAGACCGCTGGTTACTATAAAGAATACTTAGAACAGATTGAGGATGGTAAGCAGGTCAGAATTAAAACCGTTGAAGAGCGTAAGGCAGAGGCTGAGGCACGAGCTAGGGAAAATGAACAGAAGTACAAGGAAGTCCTCAGAAAGAAGCAATCTGAAGACGAGAGGCTAGCCCAGCTTCTCAGGGAGCGTAAAGCCCAGCGAGCTGCCAAGCGCAAAAAGAAGAGGTAGCCGTGCCATATCCATTTACAGCCCAATATGGAGAGGGTGGCTTTGGTCTTGGGCCAGAGCATGGCAGGCGCTATTACGGCCCTTCTCTTACTCCTCCGCAAGACCAACCTCCGCTCTGGACCTCTGAAAGCCCAAGAGATTTTTACCAAGATACTTATGGCTCAAGCGGATTCTTGTATGCGGGAATCGGCGCGGCAAGTTTAACTGCTCTTGGTCACCTTCCGGTAAATTTCTCAACAGGTGTACGGCCAGGTCCATGGAAGGGTATTCCACCACGAGCGTGGGCCCCCGGGCGCATGTTCGATTGGTATGCAGCTGCAGCTCGTACAGTAGAAGAATATTCTCCTGCTAAGATCTTTCGCACATTTCAGATATCTCCATTCCTGTCTCAGTTTGAGACTCCTGTCAGACAAGGTTTTACGATTACTCCTGCTCAGCTGGAAGGGAACTTTGTACAACAACAATACCTTGCTAACCTCATTGGTCCCGGTCGTGCTGGCCCTGATGGTGGGAGTGTATTGGGTAGAGTTGCCCGTGAGGGTGTTAGGCTCGAGGGCGGTAAGCTCTATTTTGCTAAGAGTGGTGAACTTGCTCTAGAGCATGCCAGCGCTATGCGTGTTGTCCCTGAGGCGCATAGTCGTCTGGGGGCTATGTGGGCTCGTATAGTCGGTCTATCCGATACAGAAGCCACAGACCTTGCTCGTTGGTTCTCTAGGGCTCATCCAGACCCTGCAGACATCACAGTACAGAACCCTCTGGTTGGAGGTATGCCAACCCAAATCATTGGCGCTCGCAGTAGAGCAGATTTTGTTTGGAAAAGCGCTCGTGCTTGGGGTGGGGAATTTATTGATCGATTCAATAGACTGCTAGAAGCTCCTTTCTCTATGGAGCCGTTCGAAACGGTATTCGGTGGGTTTCAGAAGTTTGTTAAGAGGAAGACTGCAGAGCTTGGTTTTAAAGGAGGAGATGGGTATACCTTACAGCTCGCTGTCGGGCGTGGAACCGGTCTGCGAATGCTTGGGAGCCTTGGCCTTAAGTATGGGGCTATCGTTCCTGCTGCCGCAATGGGGTACAAGACCCTAGATTGGCTAGCCAAAGAGTCTGAAACACTCGATGACACCATCTTTGAAGAAGGTCTAACTTATGCTGGAGCAACTGTTGCTGTAAAGGCAAACCTTCTTGCTTCTCAAGTTGCCTACGGATTAGGGCTTAACAAATATCGCGAGCTTCAGGAAGAAATAGCTCCAGGTAGCACAAGTTTACAAAAGCTTGCCGCCTTCCCTCTAATGGGAGGCTTGGCAGGCGTTGGAGTAGCATACGGGATTAAGATAGGAGCTCCTCCAGGTCTTCTTTCTGCTCTCCCAGAAGGAGGCATGCTTTCTCGCCAAATCTTTTTGGGAGAATCTGCTGGGGTTGCTCGAGAAGTAGTCGAAGAGCAAATCAAGCAGTTCGGTAAAGGCGAGGGTGTATTTGGTTTTGTTGGCAGGCTTGGAAAGAAGCTTACCACAGAAGGGGGAATTTATTCTCAAGAGGGATTCCTAGGCAATGTCTGGCGTCGTATCGCCGAGCCTCATGTCAGCAGAACGGGAGATCTTAGCTTTAAGTTATTGGGCAAAGTCGGTCCTGCTAAATTATTTGGTGTAGCTGGGGCTCTGGCTGGAACCGCACTCATTGCTCCGTTCCTTCCTGGAGCTCTGATTCCCGAGAAGTCTCCAGATGAACTCAGAGCTCTTTATAGTGGTGAGACAGAGGTCCCTATTCGTCGCGGCAGATGGTGGGAATTTGGCCGTTCTCCATATGAAGGTCGTCGAGTTTCATATTTTAGGCCTCATTGGTATGCGCGAATGCGGATGGATGCTCGAGACGAGAGTATCTGGGGCGACGAGGCATCAGAATTAAGCCCGGTAGAGAAGTGGCTAAAGTCAGAGTTTACCTATGATTTGGAAAAGAAGCACTACCGCAGTCGCCCATATCCTGTTTCTGGACTGCCATTTGAAGATGTTCCTTTTATTGGTCCTTTTCTAGCTGGAACCATTGGACGACTGATTAAGCCTCCTGTTCTTATGCACACAGAAGAGTGGATGGGAGAAAAGGGTGTATTAGCTGAACCTCCTAGGTTTGGCCAGCGTGTTGCTACCGAAGTGGGCGAAACCCCGGGTGGTATGCCTGAAACTCCATATGGAATTAGAGGCATTGTTGGCGAACAGATCTACAGATTACAAGAACTCGGCGGTCTCTATGGCTTCAGCATGATGACCATGCAGGAGAAGCTCAAGGGTACCCCCGATATCTTTGATCAGTTCAAACAACTCGAGTCATCCCGCAGAATGTATGGCTTTGAACGTCAGTACTGGGACCTTGAGCTTGGCGGTATGCTTGGCACTACTGAGGCGTTCCGTCGTTTATACCCTCACAGAAGACGTCAAATCCCGCTGTACAACCCGATTAGAAACTTGATGCCTGAATGGCTTCCAGGCCCCGGAGACAAATCTCCGGACTTCCTCCATGGTGACCCCTTTACAAAGGTCGCAGAGGGCGAGCTACGGCTTCCAGGACGTGGTTATGCGCAGCGTTTTCCAGAGCTCGAAGATGTTAGTCCAGAAGACTATCCGCTCATTCATCGCTTCAAAATCCTCGCTGATGTAGCTCCATACTCCTCTCGCTTTGGGGAACACCTCTCTATGGTGAGAAGAGCTCGAAAGCAAGCTGCTTGGGATAGCACCCAAGAAAAGATCTACAATCAGACCTTAGAGCAGCTAAAGGAAAGGAAGAAAGGTCAGGAGTTTGAGGAATATAAGTACCTCAATAATATGGGGGAAATTTTTGGAGAGGATATTTATTGGTCTGGAGAGGATTCTGCTGGTCTTCTCACTCAATTGAATAAACTTAAGGCTCAGAAGCAGGAAGACCAAGGAGGAATATTTACTAGACTTTTTGGTGGATATTGGGAGCTGCTTTCTCACAATGCCGAGACTGCTTTAGACCAGGTAACTCCAGTCTCTCCTGGATCTAAGCTAGTTCATGTTAGAAGCCCAATTGAAGCGTATGAACGCTTGCAACTATATGGGACTGAGAATGCATTCTGGAATCATCCTGTTAGAGACTTTTTTAGACCCACTTTTTGGCTGGGAGCTCGAGCAGCAGGTTATGAGGATGTCCCCGAACATATAGAAATGAGGAGAGAGATTGAGGCTACTTTCGACCGCCTGAAGTATGTCAAATTTGCTAGGCTATCTAATATAGCCAGACTAGAGAAGGACTGGACTGCCGTAAAGGAGTTTGAGGCCAAGAAGGACCAGACTATGTTTGGTCTTGATCCATATACTCGTAATTATACAAGTATTTTCAGGGCCTTGCCGCGCCGGGACCGTGATTACTTCAATGCGTTCTCAGAAGCTGAAACCGAGGAAGAGCGTCATCGGATTCTTGAGATAGTACCAGAAAACGAAAGATCTCTGTATGTTGCCAGATGGAAAATGATGTTTGCCAACGAGGTGCGGGCGGCAAAAAAGGCAGGCGTGCTTAGTGAGAAACAAATTGAACAGGCAGATGTTAGGTTGGCACAAATTTATGATGATGCAGACAGAGAAGGACTACCTGCCAGCAAAGACCTCTTAGCAGAGTACCTTGAGACTAGGTATCCCGGTGAAAGCTATGCGGATTGGTATCGCAGAGTCAAGCTTCTTGGAGGGCTAGAGTCTATTCCTGGACCTGACTGGGTAGGCTGGCATCCCTCTGTAGATCTTGAGGATATTAAGCTCAAGATGGTTATGAACCTTGGTGAAGATATGCACGATTATGACTTGTGGCCATCTCGAGCTCAAACACTTATGAACAAGCCATATATAAATAATGAGGCCGTTACCGCGTTAACTGAGCCTGAAGAGCTTAGCAGATCGGAAATACATGATAGAATTAACAAATTGCTGTTAGTTGAGAAGATGCAACCTAGCGTTTTTAGTCGAGCAGTGTATGGACCAGAAACCGATAACTCTGTTGATTTTGAGATTGTTCAGGAACGCCCAGCTCGTAAAGGAAGTTTGTATTAATGGCTAAGGATCCGAAGGAGTTTGAAAGAGGAGAGAGCTTCTTCAAGAAGGCTCTTATTGGTACTCCAGCTGCTGTTGGCGCGGGTATTGGTATTCGTAGAATGGTCAAGGATCTTCAGGAAGCACAGGCGCGCGGCGCAGAGATTATGTATCGCAAGCCCCTGGCTTCTGTCGATGCTATAGCGCATGCAACTGGTATCTCTGAAGAGATGATTGGTCGCGCCACAGCTGCGCGGGAAGAACGCTTAGCTTTTATGTCTAGGAACTGGGATCGTTTCAAAACCCCTGAAGGTATGAGTGTCCTTAAGCGCTCGTGGCTAGACGCCATGCGTTTTGCCGATCCTATATCACAAACTAAGCTTTTGAGCTTTACGGAACGCGTTAACCTTAGAGGCATGACAGAACCCACTGATGTTTTTAACGCTATTCAGCGTACTCTAGAAGCAAATAATTCCTCTCTTATGGGAAGGGTATTTGAGCGTTTTGAGAGCAATGTTGTTGGATTTGAGAGGCATGTTCTTGCTGGTCTAGATCCCATGGATTTGGGGACGCCTTTTCAGTTTCGACCTGAAAGGGTAGCGGGCTTAGACCTTTTAGACCTGCCTAATGAACTAGGGTACAGAGCATCTAAGATTGCAGCCAGTCTGGATGCTAATGTGGGGGTTACTAGATATACCCGATCAGACGTATTCGGAAAGCAGTCTCCAGAGGTTTTTAAACTGTCATTTAACCAAAAAGGACAGACTCTTGTAGACCTCATGGTTCCTGTTACTCAACGCGGAGCTTTTTTTGAAGGTGAAGCCTTAAGAAGTAAATATGTTTCTACCAGCGTTATCGTAGGGAATGCTGAGGGTGGCCCCAAACTGATGTCCAGGGAGGAATATCTTCTTAGGCAGTTTGAAAGAGAGATTGTTCCCCAGATCAAGTCAGGGCAACTAACAGAACCTTATGAAATTAATGCGGCTGTTAAGCAACTTAGAGCAGATATTCTGCATAAAATGGAGAATGTAAAAAATCTGCCTCCTGATTTAGAGGATGACGCAATTAAGGGATATCGTCTTAGCCGTAGTGAAGGCGTAGATATCAGGTGGGACCTTCCAGAAAGAGAACTAGAAGAACGAAGAAAAAAGATGTTACCTGGATACCATCCTACAACTCGACCAGCTACTCCTGAAGAAATTGCCTCTATAGCGAAACATCCTTCAATCGGAAAACTTTTTGGAGGTGTTTCTCCGGCAAATATCGCTGAAGGTCGCCGATCTTTTATGGACTGGAGTAAGATAGTTTCTGCTTCTCCTTTTGCCTATGATTGGGGTCGTCGCCCGGAACAGTTCTCAAGAGAGTTCGCCCTTAGCGAAGAAGCTGTTGCAGCAATTGAACGAGAGGGCTATAGGGAATCCGATATATTTGCGACTGGAAGAATGCGAGACCTGTATAAGAAGGGAGGTCTTCCTCCACATCTTCGTGTTCTTTACCTTAATCCCGAGAAACATGCTTTGCTAATGGAGCAGCTAGGTATTGGTCGCGGTGAAGGTCTTATGAGGGAGGGTTTAAGGGAACTCCTTGAGCAGCGTGTATTTAAGTCTACGAATATTGTAGGCATGAATATGGAGACCTTGCAAAAAATTCAGGCTGGCGGGCAATTGCTAAAGGGACAGGTGCTTGGACAAATTGCTGAAACTGGTCTTCCTTTTGTAGTAGAAGATCCAGAATCTATTAAGGCAGCAGTAGGCCATTGGTCTGAAGGGGCAGGAGATTACGTCACTATTCATCAGGTAAACAGACATCGTCTTCTAAGTCATGAGAAATGGTTTAATGACCTTAAGATGTTGGCTCGCTTTACAGACGAGGAAGTAATGCAAGATGCCGCATCTAGGGCAGGTGTGAGTCGCCGTCTAGTTGGAGAGGGCTTCGATGTATTAACTCAAGTAGGCAAAGAGATTGTTAGGGGTCAAGGATTCGATGTTATTGCTAGTACAGAAGACTTGACCAAGAATCCAGGTTTGCTAACTAAGCAGATTGTATCCGGAATCCACGACACTTTGTCAATTCGAGAACTCGAGTCTAGGGGTATTAACTTTGACTTTGCCACTCTGGGGGTTCGTCCGTCTCCCAAGATTGATAAATTTCTCGATCATCCCCTGACATTTCTTCGTATGTGGGACAGGATGTCTCAAACCCCAGAAGGTGCATTTGACCAGCAGGCATTTATTAAACGTGCCATGAAGTTCTCTGTTGAACATGCAGGTCTAAGTCCAGAGGAGTTTGGGTCAGCATTTGGTGTAATTCCAGAGGTTGAAAAGGAATGGCAGGCCCTTACATCACAAACGCTAGCTGGTGCTGGCCTCAGAGACGTTAGTATTAAAGAATATATAAAGGCCATGGAAGAGGGAACTGCAATAGGAAGAGCACAGCTTTTCTGGGGTGGTCCAGCCCGTCTTCGAGGTGCTGGCGGTTTAGGTTCTATTGAGCCTCGTCTTTTTGAAATGCTGTCTGGAGGAGTCTACGGAGAAACAGGGAAAGAACTTGCAAAAGAATTTGCAGAACGTGCTGTTGGGACAGATCCTCAAAAAAGAGCACTTAGCGAAGCACTTGCCACAACAATGGCTTCTATAGGAGGTCAGATTAAACGAAAGAAAGGGGAGGCTATTTGGGATATCGCTGAGCAAAGTATAGCTGAAGATGATATTGCAAAACAATTTGAAACATTTCTAGAGAGTGGCGGTGGATGGATGCGGGCCAAAAAGGGAGCAAAAGAAGTTTTTGTTCCTGGGCTTGATAACCTTACTGCTATGCAACCTTTTACTACTGCTGGCGGAAAGGGAGTGCGCGGAGCAGTTCCGGATATTTTTTATAACATGCTTTATAAGGGAGCTGAGTTCGCCGAAGGATCCTTGGGGGAGAAGGCTTACGAGCGCCATATGAACGAGAGTTTAGCTGCTCTATGGAGGGAAGCAGCTCCCGCAGGAAAGGGCGGCGGCGCTTGGCAGCGTGGTAAAATTGCTGGTTCTAGATTCTTGGAAATTACCTCTATGGTTGATGGCCAGATGCCTGCACACGCAAACGAGGTGCTTGTGTCTACAGAGAAGATGAAAGATATGGTTAATGAGATGAGACAATTCATGCCTAAAGAAGAGTTTGAGAAGTTTGCTGCACAAGCTGAGACAGGCACGATGGAAGGCATAGTGGCTCGCCACCCATTTATTGGTCAGTATTCTGCTCAGCCTGTCACAATCAGAGCTATTAAAACTGCCAAGGGTACTAGCAAAAACATGATTGCTATTCAAGAAAGGGCTGCTCGAGTAACCTTTGGTTTTGCAGGAGAGAAGGCGCAAGAAAAGCTAATGCTGATGACCCCTCTTTTGGGTATGGCTGCTGATAAAGATGCTGATGAGGCTGCGCTTTTCTTGGTACGCTCTAAGAATGCAGACCGCCTGAAGGCGATGATGCAAGGAAAGGCCAACCAGTTTACTACTGCCTATGCACAACATCAAATGCGTCTTCAGCTCCTAAAGGCATCAAAAGCTGCAGGTGGAGCTGCCGGTTTGTCTCAGAGTGGCAAGATGGCAGCAGATGTTCTCAAATTGGGAGTTACTCAGTCTCATGTTCCTAAGCTGTCTGTAGAGCTCAGTATGGCAAGACAGGCTGTTGGTCATGCACTTACAGGCCAGACAGAGGCAGATGCTCGTTTCTTGTTGGAATGGTTAGAGCAGAACCCAATTTCCGCAAAGCACATGAACGCCAGAGAGATTTCCGAGGGTGGATTAAGGCAGCTTGATACGATCACTAATGCGCTAAAAAAGAAAGATTCAGGTACTCTAATTGAAGAGATAAATAAGATTGTTAAGGATAATGAGATAGCCAGAAGGTTTCTTAAAGAAGACATTATGATCCAAGATGCCGTAATGGCTGATGACGGAACGAAGTTAAATATTAGCAAACGTTTGAAGGCGATTAATGTAGAGCAGACGGTCAGAAGCCTTATGGATGCGAGACATAAGTTTGAAAAGTCTGGCGAAGCTAAACTGGCTCGTATTATGGCAGGTAGAGGCCCTCGCATGAGGCCTGTACAGGATCTTCCTCGGTTTCTTAATGCCGTGCAACAGACCGGAAACAAGGCCTTTTCTGGAGTTGCTAAAGGTATGAACACTGCAGCTAATCTTCTCCAGGCGGCTGGACGAACTGCTATTAAGCATCATAAGCCTATAGGCCTAGGATTTGCTGGCTCTATTGCTCTAGCTATGACTCTTTCTTCTCCCAAGGATACTATTGGACCAGGAGCTAATTTAGACCCAGGAGATGTTGATATGAACCAGGGGCAGGCTGCTGGAAAAATGAAGCCTGCAGATCTGATGCCACCACCTCAGGCTATGGGTAGTCCTCAGGCTCCTGGCATGATGCATTCGCCTCGGGCAATGATTGGGCCTCCCGTTCAAAGCAATAGAACTAGGGTAGTAGCTAGAACTAATTATGCAATGAATACACAAAACTTAGCCTCGCGCATCAACCAGATGACTAATAATAGAAGATCTGTTAATCTGAGCATCAGAGACAGAAGGTCTCCCGCTGACTTCTCTGGCGGAAATACGCTCTACTAATGAGGAACTATGGCTACTGACACAGGGTATTTTCAGATCAACGACCTCATATTTCAGGTCCCACCGGAAGCAATTAAAGTCAATAGAAGGGCTGTGAACAATTATTGGCAGACTCTACGTACACGTTCGTCCATCAAGCTATCTTCGGGGTACTCTATCTTAGACATTGAAGTGTCGATGAAAGTCATTGCTGAGGGTAACGAGCTAGAAAAGCTTTCTTGCCTTGTTGCTCAGTTGCGCGTAACTCCGTTTTGTTGGATAAAAAACCAGTATATTAGGAACACTGTCTTGGGTGGGCAGACTAAACAGGCCATGGTTCTTGCTCTCAAACAACTGGAGATACGCAAGTCAGCTGGAGAAGATACCAACATTATTGAAGTTTATATGCTTTTCTCTTGGTTTAATTATCTGCCTTATATGAAGGACTGGCTTTATAAGGAAGATATTTTTGTTCCCAAACCCGTTGAAGATCCTCGCAAATCAAGGGCTTGGCGTATTATGTATGCTGCCGAGAAGATGAGAGGGCCTTATCAGGTTCCTCCAAGTCTTTACTCTAATGCAGTTTTAGATCTGCGGCAGTTTATGACTGTTACCAAAAAGAAGTTTAAGCAACTTAAACAAGATGTAGCTTTTCTAAAAGAGTTTAGAGGACAAATAGAGGCATCTCTTCCAAAGAAAGGAACTTCTGAATTTCCCGGGGTAGTAGATAATATTATCCAGTCTCTTGTAAAAAGTGCAGGGAAAGAGAGAGTTCATCGTTCGTTATCCAGCGTTTTTGGGCATACGACAACTGCTGTAGGCGAAGTGGGAGTAGAAGAACTTCTCCATCTTATTGATGTCGATATTACTGCTAAAGGACAAGAGGTTGAATCCTATAACAAAGTATACGAAGCAACAACGCGGGGTTGGGAAGTTGCTAAATTAGCAGACGGAACGCCCATTGAGATTGTTGGTAAAGCTGATGCAACTATTGATGAGAAGAGTGATCTGTCTGGGGAAGATGATCAGATATTGATGGAGTCTAATCGTGTTCTGAATTTTGAGAAGGCAGGACTTATTATTACCGGTGTCTCTGTTAGCTTTGAGAACATTCTCGCAACTATGCCAGTTATTGGGCATCCATATCCCTCTTTTCAGCACATAGGAAGCATAGATGCCGTAGTGACACTGTCTTTTGTTACGACTTCTGAGAATTCTATACAGGCAATTTCTAATTTTTATACAATCTGTCAAGATCAGTCTCGTAAGTTTAGGCAGGTTCCCGAGGGGATCAGGAACGTTGTTATCAGCAATGACATCGTTAATATGTGCGGTCTTCATGAGTTTCTTATTGAGGATTTAAGACAGGGAACTATGCCTGGCCAGCCGGGGACCTATTATGGCGAACTCGTATTGGTCAATAACCCGCTTGATGCCAAGACCAAGGAGGGTCTGGTGCTCTCTAGTGATTTTATTACAGACAATACTTTAAGACTAAAGGTTATAGAAATTTTAGACCAGTATGTAAAGTTTAATGATCAGGATATCAGAACAGATATAGATAATGAGACGTCAGAATTCGGGAAGTTCGTGGGTGTTGCTGATAAATCAATAGAAGTCTTGGTCCGCAGTCCATACGATCAGGTTAAGCCTGGGGGCTCTGGGAAGCATATAGCAACTAACCAGGGGGTCCAGCGTAAGGCTACTGTAATTAGCCCATATGGTGAAGGACTGTCCAAAAAGGGTTTTGAGGATTTTCCTGCTACTAATGCGTATTATATAGATAGTGAGAACAATAAGAGAATTAGTTCTGGTGGTTATTATTCGTTCAATAATACTTTTGATAATCGCCAGGCCGCTCTCAGGCATTTCGTTGTTCGCTATATGAATTCTTTAACCAAGGTGTTTTCTTCACTGTCATCTCTCTTCATCAAGGACTGGCAGGGACATAACCTTGGAATAACCAAAGGAATGGTTGACCATAATACCATTTCGCTTTTTACTTTGACAGATGATCAGGTACCCGGAATTGGCAGACTTCGCAAGGACTTAATTGCCACTGCAAGGAAATTCAGAAGAAGAGGAAAGTTTAACTTAAATCCGTCATCATCAACTGACACCGAAGGTATATCATCTCGAGGAGAAATGTATCAATTTCTTTTTGATTCTTGGAACGAAATGAAAGATCTTCCGCTTTCTGACCAGCGCCGAAAGCATTCGATAATACTTGAAAGATTAGACTTTTTTGCCGCAGAAGCCCTTAAGGAAAAGAAGTTCGGTGGTAACCCACATGCCATTAACAGTACCAGCTTTCTTCACTTTAGAGATGCTTTTATAGATAAGTATCTCAAAGACTTTAGGAAAGAGATATTGGATCTTACTCGAGATATTCAGAAGTCTCAGGTATTTGACTTAGATATTTTTCAGCCAGTTAAGGATCTTTATAAAGAGGCTGGTCTTCCCTCTAAGGGGAATAATTACCCGGACTTTCCTCTGACTCAGGTGATTGAGATTCTAAGACAACGAAGTGACTGGGATAAAATAAAGGCTAAGATCGAAGAGCGTAGAGATCTGGCTGGTCTTGCAGTATACAATGTTTCTCTTGAGGCTCTAATTAATCCTGACTTCTATCTATATAATAAGACAACAGATTCTACTTCTGATCTAATTAGTCGTCAGCTTATTAATGAAGCTAAAGAGGCGATCAAATTAACACAAGGACAATTACAGGTAGACGCCGAAGCTGACTGGGTTACCAATACATACAACAGACATATTATTGGGACTACTCTTGCAGAACGAATAACAAATGATGTTAAGAATGGAACCAGCAATAAAGACAGAGTTGAGGAAATTCGAGCACGGAGAAAAGAGCTGGAAGAGACAGGAAAAAATCCAGAGCTTATTAATTATCTAAATCAGCGCGACAGGCTTTTGGAAGAAGGAGTTTTCCACATCGATGATCTTTCTGGCCCGCCGCTAGGTAATGCAATTTCAGAAAATGTAACCGAAGAGGGAGCTCTCGGTATCTCAATTAAAGCTATTAATAATCTAAAAGATAAAGCAAATTTGACTATATCTGTTCGTGACGAACAGCAACTAGTTCCAGATCTAGAGCACTATGCTTTGGCTAAGCATCGCTTTGATATCTTGGGATCTCTCGATGAACAATCTGCGGCAGAATATAGGCCTCCACCTAATTTTGATCCAAACAAAGATCCTGTTTGGGCTTGGCCTACTTCTGAACCTGGGAATACAAGGATAACTCCAAATACCGGTTATTTTGGAAAGCCAAGAGAAAATATTGGTAAAGACAAAAATATAACTACTGGTCGACACCTCGGGATAGATATTATTAGTAAATTTGGTAAGGAAAGAACTAGACAATTGTTTGTCCGCGCCGCTGCTGACGGCAAGATCATTGAAGTTTCTAATAATTATGAAATATATGGACATGAGTCGAAGTGGAGAGAGGGTCCTGCAGACTCTTGTGTCTATATCAAGGTGCAGCATGCCAACGGGTGGGTTACTTCCTATAAACATTTGCAGTGGGAACCTACAATTAAGAAATATTCTGATCTTTTCCATGGTCGTCTTGCAGGACAAGAAATTTGGGTCAGACAAGGAACAGTGCTAGGTAAAGTTGGAACTACTGGTCCTTCAACTGGGCCTCATCTTCATTTTGCAATGATAAAGACAAAGGGAAATCCGCCTGCTGGGGTAAACACCATAAATCACAAGAGAGGAATATATGTCGATCCAAACCAAATGCTTTCTGCTGGAGAGTTTGTTTCTCAAGGTCCTGTTTATGGAGTTGACCCTAATAACGAATCTTTGTTTACTAAAAGTGTAGAACAATTTGACAAGGAAATGCAAAGTGGACAAGGCTATAGCCTCATGCGAGCCTATCCTACCTTTCGCTTGTATTTTATTGAATCTGACCTTGAAGAACGCAAGATCTTTGGGTTCGATGACTTCTTCTCTTATAGTGCTGTACAGGATATCCAGGTTGTTCGGAGCAGAAAGATTGCTGCCGACCTAATGGTTATTAGCCTAACAAATACTTCTGGTGTGCTTACCAATAGAAAATTTAGGGGACAGGGTCGTGATAACCAGCATAGGGATTTTCAGGGGAAGATAGCCAAAGAGAATGTCAAAGATCTCTCTGCCAGAAATACAATTAGAGAAAACCCAATTGCTTCTCTTATGGTTCAGCCAGGCATACAGGTACAATTAAGGTTGGGATATCACTCTAGCCCAGATGAGCTAGAGCGTGTTTTTAATGGTGTTATTACTGATGTAGATATGTCAGAAGACGAAGATATCGTTAATATTACATGTCAGAGCTTTGGTATCGAATTAACACAGAAGGTCTATGGTGAAGCTAAGAACTATGGTGGATGGCTCAAAGGATCTGGGAAAACTTCTGAAATCCTTGAAGATCTTATGTCTCAGCCAGAGATGGTTCACTTTGGGCGGTGGAATGCAGGAGAGCCATATAATGGCGCTTATGGTCTACTTCAAACTCGTTTTCAATTTCAACCGACCCCTCAAGACGATAACCTCTTTCCTCCAACCGGAAAAAAGGGATTCTATAGTTTGTTCGATAGTACCCCAAAATACATAATGTATAACACTACCGTGTGGGATACTTTTCAGGAAATGACTTTGCGTCATCCCGCATATATCACCTATCCAGTTCCTTATGACGGTAGAGAAGGTCCTCGTATGACTATGTTTTTCGGGGTTCCAAATCAATTATATTTTGCTCGAGATCCCACTTTGCGCGAAAAGGAAGCTATGGGCAGTATTAAGAATCTGGCTACAAAAACAAATTCTATCATTGATGAAGTAAAGGATGGTCAGAAGTCGAATAAGGATATCTCAAAAAGCGCAATAGGAGCTGTAGCTGGGATTGGAACCCTAGCTCTTGCCCCCGCCTTGTTGCCTCTTGCTTCTCTTGGAATCCCTTTGTTAGCTGCTGGCGGAAAAGATGATCGCTTGAGAGAAATCTGGATTAACAGGTCTCTTCTTAGATATGCCAAAGATAGAGGCTTTATTAAGCCATTTAGAAATTATCACGTACTTACCAGCACCATGCATATCCTGAAGAACTCGATCTCTAGCAGCAGCTGGAATACATTTAATACTGTTACTTTGAATTACGAGGATGACGCAGCTGAGGTTGAAAAAGAGAAGAAGAGTTTAGTCTTTAATGAACGCGAAACGATGTCTATGAAGTGTGATGCGGGGCTTCCTGATGAAGAGATCAGAGAGCTCATGACGTCTTGGCCTAATTGCATTCAGGACGAAATGGCAAAGAGATATTCGGTTGCTTTACTTTGGAACTCTTTAAAAGAAGGATATTCTGGGAGTCTTGTAACTATTGGAAACCCTTCAATTAAACCTCATGACGTATGCTATGTGTTTGACGAATATAACGATATGGTGGGTCCTATTGAGGTTGAACAAGTAGTCCATAGGTTTTCTCAGAATACTGGATTTGTTACAGAAATTACTCCCGATATGTGTATCCATATCAATCAGGCAAGTACAATGGCTGTATCTGATGCAGTGGGGCTGGCAGTAGAGGGAGCAATGCAAGAAATGGGTCTGCAGCCTTTGGCTAGTGTTATTGGAGCTTCACGTGGCATTAAGCGTACTGCCGGCTTAGCAAGGATTGGTGGGTTAGACGCTGAAACGGGTATACTGGCTAGTGAAATGGCTGGCGCTGCAGCAAGGACTGCTATGAGTATAGCTCTTGCTCCGTTTTCTGGACTTCTCTATGTTCCTAAACTAACGGGTGCGTTTATTATGCGTAAGTTAATTACTCGGTCACAGACTGCGCATCCGTTCCGGTATAGTCCTTTAGTGAAACAAGGCAAGCCAATGATTGGAGGATTCCCTTCTAGGTATGTGGATGGTAGCTTTATCCAGGGTATTGATAGATATTTCAAGGAGAATGCGGAGTCTATCCCGCTGTATCTAGACCACTTGTATGATAAAATCGTGGTCAATGACTGGATTCATGTCCGAGGGAAGATAGGAGGATAGCATGTCATTACGGGGTAGAGCTGCTCGGACCAGTGGTGGTCTTCCGCAATTTAAAGAGACTTCTGGGCAGAAGCCCAGTCCTAAGTCAATTGATCAGGCGGGTATTGATGGCACCACAAAGGTAGCTTGGGCTCCTGCCGATGCAGGGGATCGTATTTCATATGGAATTATTACTGATGTCAATTTTGCTAACTATCAAGTTAAGGTACGAGTTTTGGGAAATAGAAGACATGCTAAACTCGAAAATGAATGGCAATCCCTCATCACACAACAAGACGAAATCTTTCTTCGCTGGGGGCAGTTGAGAAAAGGTATGTATTGTCGCATACACTGGCGCGGCGCGATTGAGGCAAAATATGGATTTATTGAAATTATTGGTGATGAGGAAACTAATCTTCTCAAACAGTCAGATAAAAAGAATGAGGTAAAAACGTTCCCTTATAAGTTTTTGGGTGGGGGACTAACCGCGTTTTAAGGAGAAATTATGTCATCAGCTATTGATCTAGAAGAGGGCATTGTCAGGGTCCCAGCTAAAAAGGATGGCGGGAAGTACAAGATCTGGACCGCCTCGAGAACTGCAGAAGGCGGCTTTATGGTTACTCCGGACTCGGTTGTTATGGCAGGAAGCCCAAAGAACTTCGTGGCTGCAGATGCATCTGGTGTCTATATCGGCGGCGGCGGTTCTATTTCTTTCAATACCACCTCAGAGAATATCCGCACAGGTGGACTGTTTGTCCAATTGAATGACTTTCTTAGGATGATTCCTTCTACTATTATGACGCCAATTCCTCCTATAATTCCATTTGCTCCTTTAGCTTTACCAGTAATGGTAGCAGCTAGTCTCCCATGGTTCTTGGGCCTTACGGTGATCTAAATGGCAAATTATGATAGCGTAGACCTTGATTTCACATGGGACGGCGACTACAGGGTGGCGGATGACGGTGATCTCATGGATACCACTGATGACTACACTAGGTCATTCGTGAATGAAATCACTACCGTTGTAAAGTCAGATCTGTTAGATTGGGAGCTTGATCCGACCATTGGTACCAATTTGTCTGATTTTGTAGGAGAAGCGAATACTAGAGAGAATGGAGAGGCGATTGAAGAAAGGGTTAGAATCAGCCTAGTAGATGCTGGGATTGTGGCCCCAGAGGATCTGTTCGTGAGGGTAGTTCCCCTTAGCATTCACAGAATCATGATCAGCATCTCTGTGCTAACCTTGGCTACACCGAATAACCGGTTATCTGCCGGTGAGCCGATTGTAGTAACTTTGGTATTTGATACAACTGAGGGCGGTATCTTTGTGCAGCCCATCTCCAAAATAAGAGAGGAACAGAACCTCTAAGGAGTGCCCAATGCCTATTTTTGCCGAAAAAGAGAGTAAGATTTTCGGTGATATTCTCTATGATATCGTAAACGAAACCAATATTACTCGCAGCTCTCCGGGTAGCAAAACAAGAGCTATGGCTCAAGCAATAAGTAAAAAGCTAGGGAGGCTGTGGGCTCAGTTTGACAATAATATTGTCTTAAGTTTTCTGGATGGAGCCGAAGGGAAATACCTTGATTATATCGGCGCAATGATGGGCGTCGCGCGCCTAGGAGAGCAAAGGGCTACGACTACATCTCAACAACGAGTAGTAAAGTTCTATGTAGATGTGGGCACTTTTGGAAACATTAATTCAAATAACTCTATTCTACTTCCATCAGGTACAGTCCTTAGCACTGGACCAAATCAGAGCGGTATTAATTATCGGCTTCCTTATTCAGTAATTCTTCCTTCTGGGAGTACCGAGGCATATGTGGCAGTAGAGGCTATTAGGGCAGGAACTACCTATAACTTAGGTGCGGGCCAGCTAAGGTATCATAATTTTACTGGTTATACGAATCAACTTAATGACTCTTTGAAGGTCACTAATGAATCTGAGATTACCAGCGGTAAGGAGATAGAAAATGATACCAATTATCGCTTTAGAATCTCTAGTCAAGTAGTAGCATCTGAAAGCGCTAATCTCACTGCTGTTCGCTTGGCTGCCTTAGTTGTTCCAGGTGTAGCTGACATTATCCTTATTCCGTTTAATAGAGGTATAGGCACCATTGATATTATTGTGCAGTCTACTCTTCCTCGTACGTCTGACACCTTGTTAGCCGCAGTAGCTGAGTCTGTATTCCGACAAACGGCACAAGGGGTTGTTCCCAACGTTATGGCTCCAGTTGATATTGGAATGTCGATGCGAGGCACTATAACTCTTCGAGAACGCATATCTAATAACGAACAAGCTTCCCTACTTAGAACTGTTGTTAATAATATTTCGGACTATATTAATAATTTAGACATAGGAGAAGAGTTCATAGTGAATGAGGCCGTAGAGCGTGTTATGGGAACCTCAGACATGATTAAGAATATCGGGTCTGCGACTAAACCTTTCGACAGGGTTTATATTCATCGACCAACGTTGCTCGAGGACAACAAGGTACGCGAAACGCTTCTTGGAGATTTTGACCCCGAGAATGACGAGAAACTGATTGTCGAAGATAGATATGCTGGAGCTAATCCAATTTCTTTTAGTGTGGCAACATAATGAAGAAGAGTGTAATTGCTCAAGAATTAGTCAATATATATCCACCTAATGCCAGGGTCCGAACTGATGATCAGTCAGTAGGCTATCAGTTTATGAATGCGTTTGCTAAGCCTATGGAAGACTTGGAAAAGCAGTTAAAAAAGGGGTTAGCTAATGCTCATCTTTTTTCTGCAAACCTAGATGAGATTGACTTAACTCACCGTGTAATACTTCCAGAGACATTTGATTTCGATGAAGATAATTCAGATATTGCTGGATCGACATATATCTCTCCAGCTGTGAGCGGCTATGTGGATAGCGAGTGGTATTCTATTTCATTAGCCGAGAACAATGACGTAGAAAGTTTTTGGTATACATCTGTTCCAAACAGAGCAACTTTAGCGGAGACAGCATCTGGTGTTAACCACGAACTTCTTTCTTTTACTACTGATGGATCTATAGCGTCTGGACTATGGGAGCATCATCTGGGTGCTGGCGCTATCTATGTGACCGCAGAGGGTGATGCGAAGTACCTTGAGACAGTAGAAGATGAATTAAGAAGAGCCAAGGTCGCGCTTTGGGGTATTAACCGACAGGGGCAAGAAGACACAGAGACCATTATTTTTCCATGGCCTATGAGACAAAGAAGCATTAAGGAATGGAAAGAACTAACCAAAGTAGAAACCTTTGATATAGAGGATGGTGTTCAGATTACGGTCAAGTCTGGTGACTTTGGTGAAGATGATTATCAAGATTTCTGGGGGCTTAGGTATTCTAAAAACCGAAATAAGGTGGATGATTTTTGGGGACTGGGTTCTCTAGGAGACGCTTCTACTCTGGAAAGGATAGGGCATGTCTCTGACGAATGGCAACAATATGTTCTAGGATTCACCGAGAAGGAAGCCAAAGAAGCGTGGGAGCTTCTTGATGAATCGGACTTGCCTGTCAGTGGTGTTGACTTAGCATTGCAACCCTTCTCTGACAATGCCTGGGTGGCTACAGCCTCTGGTCTCATTCATTGCTATAGTGCAGATAGTGAGATGGCAAGCGACCTAGATCTAATTAAAAGCAGAACTCCTGGCTCTCATGTTCAAATTGACATAGAGCCTAAGTGGCTATTGTTAGGAGAAGATATCGATTTTGTTCCCTGGCATGCTCGCCCGGTTCAAGAGATCGTTAAATACCGTATATGGTATCAGACTCCTAGTGGAACTCGCTACGGCTTACTAGACGGGTCTCCCGTAGCCTTTGATTCTAATTTCTGGGTAGTGGGAAGGCAGCTTAAAAGGACTATTGCCGATCTTCAGACCATTACAGCCAGTGAGCGAGGAGAGTATTTGTTGGCCCTTGAGGCTGTGTTTGATGATGAATCTGAGCACATAGAAAAGGTTTTGGTTACTGTAAACTATAAGAATCCTAAAGGAACTATAGATATTAGCTCATTTGTAACGGATCCAATTATCGGAATCGATTTTGATTCAGACCAGGCAATGTGGGTACAAACAGCAGATAAGTACTACAAAATTGCGCTTCACACAGATATAATGCTCATAGATTATACGAACAAAATCCTATACTTTAAGGAACCTTATGACGAGGTAGCGGTGGAAACCAGTGGCTAGGCAAACCTTTACTCCTGAACCACATGCTGTTTTTAATGAGTTTGATTCACAAGGATTGCTTCTCGGTCTTCCTAGGCTTAGGCTAGAGAGAAATGCCGATTATAAGTGGCGTCTTTTAGACGTATTTATTCATCGTGCTAGTTCTACTTACCAGGGCCTTATCTTTGGAATAACTCGAGAGTTAGGGCTGAATGTTATAGAGGCAGTTCGAATTGTTCCAGATCCATCTCTGGCTATGCCAGCAATAATCTTTGAAGATACACTATGTACTCTTTATAGTGACTATGAAAATAGAACAGTGGTTGATGAATTTGATCGGTTTGATGTTGCCAGTGGTTGCTATACACTTTCTGAGCTAGTCGCCAATATTAATGCGACAGGGTCTTTTACAGCCACCCTGCTAGATGATGCACGCGGAGAAGACAGGTCAATGACCATCTTTAATCAGACATCCATAGAGACCGTTACCGAAGAAGAACTTTCTGGAAAGGGTGCTCGAGTTAAGCTAGAGCAAGAGAACCTCATTCCTGGGACGATAGGCATCACTAGCAGTAACTTAACTGAGCGGGTTTATTCAGAACTTGAGCTCAATTCTCCTGGTAGATACTACATTGACCTTGAGGCAGGATTAATCCTTACCACTACTGCTCCTGAACCTGGAGCAATTATTAGGTATCAGTGGCGCAATGACGACTTTGTAGTCGAGGCCAGCCCAGTTATTATCCACAATCTGCAGTCAGATAATTTCAAATCTAAGATGTTTGAACAAATAGATGGCAGCTATGGTAGGCCTACAAACCTAGGGGCTGATATTATCAATGAACTTTTGACGGTATTCCCGTCTAGCTGGGGGACATAATGGCTAATTATTCCATCGAAGTAGATGTTCTTCAGCATGTATTTACTACGATTCAGGCAAGAGAGGTTGGTCATGAGTCTATTTATGTGGACACACCTCATCCTGCCACAAACAGTACTATCGGCGGCTGGGAATGGGATCGTTCCTTTTGGCCCTCAGAAGTACAATTTGACGCCCTCGAGCATGTTCCGGCTTTGTATGACGCTAGTACTTCAGGCCTAGATATTAGCTACTGGCAGGGTGGCATTGGCGATGGGGACGATTTGCTTCTTTTGGATATACAAGAGACAGTCTATTCTGGCGTTGATATCTGGACTCCAAAGATCTTTCATGGTTATTTCTATCCCGGTTATGAAGAGTGGTATCTTTATGGCGACGATTATCAAACTGAGTACTTCACTGCTAGCGGTATAGCCGCTGGCCGTCAGTATCTTGATATGGATCATATTCCCAAGGGTGGGGTACCTCTTCAGGTTCGTAGATGGGAGTATAATTCTCTAACTGGTCAATACACAATTGCTCTAGACTTAGAGAAGGTGATTGAGTTTGAAGCTTCTGGAATGAACAACCTATTTATGGTTGATACAGACCAGATTCCCCCAAGAGTATGGCTAGATGATGACTACTCCGAAACAGTTGGACAGGCCCAATCTCCTGTTAGCGGTGTGGTTCCAGTCGGTGACCTCTCTACCATGGAAAGTCTCGGTATTTCAACCGGACAAACATATCAGGAATTCTTTAGTCGGTTTTCTCCAATTGATAGGAGCCAGCCCATAGAGCTATGGTCTCATATTGGAGGGACAGAGATGCGATTATGGGAAGTTATTCATCCGACTGATGAGTTTGTAGCAAGTGGTTACCAGGTAAAGGTTGATTACGATAGAGGAGCATTCAGTTTTGGAACAGTTGTCCCGGCACTAGGTCGAGCTCTAGTGCTTTACTACACTAAGGGTTTAGCCCTGACTTATGAGCCACAGTGGGGAAGAGACTACCTGCTTGCTCCTACCGCTGATATTAATCCTATTACTGCGGCCACTTATAGAGGTTTTGTACAGGCTGGCACTGTCCCCTCTGAGCCAGCTAGCATAAGCCTAGAGGCTGAGCTTCCAGGAACCTCTAATCCCTCCTATCTTATCGACCTTGGCAACAACTTTGGTAGGATTATTGCGACGGTGCGAGATCCTTCGGGAAATTTGCTTGAAGGACAAGAGGTAGATTTCGAAATCAAGAGTCCGCAGATTGGTTACTTTGGAGGGACTAACCTTACTATTTCTGCCGTAACAAATGCTGAGGGGCAAGCTAAAGTTTTTTATAGCTCTCCTCGCACTATCCAAGATGTGGGTCAAGCTACTACAGAGGTGTCTCATGTAGGCAGTGATACGGTCATGTACGTGGACGGGGTCACAGATCCTGGAACACTCACAGGTCTGTTCTTCTATAAGGTCCATGAGTACGACGAGGTTCTGGGAATAGCAGAAGCAGACATTTCTTCTTACTATACTGATTTCTTTACAGAAGAGCAGATTACTGGAGATACAGCTACAGAGGATTGGGAAGGCACCCACCGAGCGATTAACAATATGCTTACTCCTGTTTCTTATACACCGGATGAGTTAATTGTAGGTAAAAAGACTATCCTCATGACTAGCAATAGAAGTACTGTGGTAGACCCACATACTGGCGATGTTAGAGCATCTTCTCCTTATCCAATAGGCCCATTGCAGCCAGATATTATTGAGGACGCAAGTACTGGAGACACTCCAAGGCTAAAGATAACTTTCCAGAATATAGCATTACCATTAATTGGTACAAACGACACAAAGGCATACTTTGTTGTAGGAACCTCGAGAACTAGCCTTCAGGCCTCTACCACAAGTAGACGTACTAGAAAAACTATATATAGCAATGAGATTGGAATGTTGGTACAAATCCCCGATACGCTCAATGGGACCTATCAGGCAGATGAGCTCGGAGATGCCCCCTCGGGTCTCATGACTAGAGTAGCTGACGTAAGCTTACTTTCTGATGCTCAGGTTCTAACCACTTCTGGGCTTGATACATTCTATGAAGACTATCTGGAAGAAAGAGAATGGGCAGGACCAACGTCCGGATACGAGACTTACCCTGATTGGTTCAGAAGAACCAGAAGAGGAGATACAGTGGGGCTTGCACAAACAGGCTTCTCGATGGAAACTATACTATTGGATCCTGCACTAGACACTGTAGCTGGCGAGATCCCGCTAGGATTTAGGCTCAAATCCTCGGGCATTAGGTTGGCATCTGTGCTAGATCAGGTAACATACATTGACCCGAACGACCACCTGCCGAGTGGATATTTTCCGGTTTAATTTGGAGGAGTTATGGCTGACAAGTTCCGGCGCGTTATTCCCTTGAAGATTACTATGGCTGATGGGGAGCAACCAACTGCGCAAAAGATTACTGCTATTGGAGAGCAGGTAAGAGTTGGAATGAGTATTGTCGAGAGAGCTCTCGGTGATCTCTGGAATCAATCAGGAGATTCAGTACTTCTGAACACTCCGCTTCAGATTCCAAACCTGGCCCGCATCATCGGCCAGAACAAGGAGCTGAATCCCGCTCTGTTCCCTCCAGCTGAAGAGTTTCTCTATACCGAGTACCTCGGCAGCAAGTTTGAAGGACTAACCGAAGGCCATCTCCTATTTCCTCCAAAGGACAGTGGCTGGTATTATGTAGCTAGTTCGGCTGGTGTATTCTCTAGTGATGCTCAGCAGAAAACGACTGAGTCCGACGTTCAGTCAGCTGGAGATTGGTGGGTTGATACTACCACAGGTCGTTTCCGTGTATTCACGCCTCTGACCACATCTGACATCCTGGCATACTATGTAGAGCCAGATGCTGATTGGCAGAGAACCAACGAGGTTCTACCAGGTATCATTCCCGACCCACGTCAGGCAGACTTTGAGTACCTGCGTGTGTCTGAGCCTGTGGCTGGCACATATTATATCCACTTACCGCCACGTCGTCCCCTCTCGCTAACTAGCAGAGAAGCTCCCTATCGCTATCCACCAACAGGTGGTTCAGAGCAGACAGCTAATGAAGGGACTGGGACTTCAGCGCCATGGAAGTTCTGGCATGATAGCGGAGCGGCTTCAGCGGCTGAGCACTATCGCTATCAGTTCCCAAGGGAAATCCAGGATCAGTGGGGAAGCTACTCGAGTGGTGACCAGCTGCCTCTCGGATTCTTGTGGCTGTATGACACAGACACAGAAACTGTTATCGAGGATGCGCTATTCTATTATCCTGCCACCGGTGGTGGTACTGCAGACCCATGGGTCCTGGAGGTTCGTTCAGACACGTTTGACTTTAGTGCTTTAGTCTCGGCCGATGAGACAGAGACCAGTTATGACAGTAAGTTGGTGCTGATGACTGCTGGAGCTCCTATCTCCAGGATCATTGCTAACCTAGTTGTGGCGAACGAGCTCCACAAACATGACGGCAGCTCTGTTTTGGATGCTCCTATTAGCCATGAGGACCTGATGGATATGGATCCTCCTACGGCTGCATATACCGAAGAGAGCCATGATTCGCAGTATCCTAGCTATCTTCCTCCGTGGGGCGGAAGCATGTGGGCTAAGGACAATCATATGTCTCTGCTTAGCCGTGCAGGCTCTCACGCGTCTACTCCGCGTGACCAGTACGACAATGCAATGCTGGGCGATCTAGTTCTGGCCAATGCAGATGAGACTGTCTCTGGCTTTGACTTCATCAATTCAGCACTTCCTGACAACTCATTCAAGTTAGCTTTTGGCTCTAATGCTGGTTCTTATATCAGGGGTACTCCTGGTGGCCAGATTCAGCTTTACTCTATTGAAAACGATGTGCTCAAGCTAACTAATGATGAGACTGTAGAAGAGTGGGATTTCACTCTCCAGTCCACTTCTGATCCAGATGGCGCTCTGACGATTCATAGGTCTGCCAATAGTAAGAAATTTGCTCTTGGACAAGATGGAACTGTTTGGCTTGGAGAAGGTGCTCTTGGCGGTGAGGCTGCCGGCTTCTCTCCAACAGATTCTGCTTTAATTATCAAGACAAGTGACAGACCGGCCATTACCACTTGGGACACCGGGTCTTCTACAATAGGAGCTAGTTGGGCAACTTATTTTAGTGGAGATACCTATCTATCTTGTGCCAATGATTTTGACGACAACAATCGAACCGGTAACTTCTGGATGAACATTGGTGGTCATTCGGGGGTAAGACTGCGCTATGGAAGTATTGGTAGTAGTCCACAGAATAAGGGAACTGTGGGTCTTGAGCTAGATTCTACTGGTCTAGTTTCAACAGCGGGAGACCTTGAGGTTGCTAGTGGACTAAATGTTGTAGGACAGTCTGTACTTGGTGACGACGTAGGAGATATCTCTACTGCTATTGGTGATAGTGATGTTCGTCTTGAAGTGCGTGGTGATGTAAATGATGTCATCTCTTCTCGTGTACACAATGTTAATACAGGAGGCCTTGCCAGCGCGGCTCTTCAGCTGATGGTAGATGACGCTAGTCTTGCTGAGGTCTGGGCTGGTTCAAGTGCTTTTGAGGGTCTGGAAATTCGCTCAAATGTGCAGGGTGATCCCGTAACCCTTTGGACCGAAGAATCGGGTGGAGGAGACAAGAAGAGTCTACACCTCGCTTCAAATGGTGATGTTGGCTTCAACCTAGCTGCTACAACAACTCCATCATATAAGTTCCACGTGGTTCAGGAAGAAGATGGGACTGAAATTCAGGTTGCTTTCTTTACTCCATCGATGCCAACTACTGCAGATCGAACTTATAGATTCGGTCAGGATACCAGTGACTGCGCAACAATCGGTTTTTCTTCCACGACTACTACAGAGCATGCATTTCTTGCCAAGGGGGCAGGTGGTGCGTCAGACAATGCTCTTTATATAGATGTGCTTGGAAATGTAGGTATTGGCCTCAAGGATGCTGAGAATAAGCTAGAGGTTGATGGCAGTATCAATGTTCGTGGAGATGCGAACAGTCTAATTTTTTCGGCTGATCCTATTCCAAATCCTGGTAGCACCACTAAGGAGCATATCTGGTTCGAGTGGGCAGATACTGGTAGCTCGTCACAGCTTATAGTCAGAGGCCGATATGATAATGGTGGCTGGACAAACGGTAACGCAATTGCGACCTTTAGGGGCGATGCTGGTTTGGACGGCCAATACAAGCTTCTTGCTAATGGTGGTCTACACTGCAACTGGTATTTCCGAGCAGCAAGTCTTGCTTACTTCGAAAGTAGCGTTCAGTTTGAAGACTTTATAAATGTCTATGATAAGCGCAGGACTAGCGGAGAAACCCTTGGATGGATCTATCGAATGAATAGCATAGATCCTCAAGCTATCGACAATTCAAGACTAGCATCTATTATGGAGGACTTCTTGGGGCCAACTACGATTCAAGAGCCATTTGTTCTTTACAACAATGGGTCTGGAACACGCAGTAGATTGAATGAACCTAACGGAGTTATTCGTCTTGTGGCCGCAACAAGTATTAGCAGCTATGAAGAAATCCGCATAGGGGCAGGGACTAATGGTTTACAATACCTTCCCTTCAATCTGGATAAATGTCGACATGTAACCTTTAGAGTTAGAGCTCCAGTTGCGCCAACTAGTAATGCATATGGATGGGAAGTTGGAATTAAGAGCGCGGATGCAGCAGGTAGTGAATATACCGGAGGAAGACTGTACTTTTTTAACGGCCTTAGGACAACTGGAGCCTGGGACGATGTTCATATCCGTGATGGAGCTTCAGGAAATACAGACCTGGGCATTCAGTGGGGCACCACAACTTGGTGGGAGTTCCGTTTCGATCTGACTAGCGGAGCCTCTAGTGTTCGTCTGTATTATAGGACTGATACTGATACAACATGGACTCGTGTTTCTGGAACCTATTCTCTACCTGAAGTAGATGGTACACCAGATCCTCTGTTCTATACTCCATTTGTACGTGCTTGGGGTAGTGCTACAGCTGGAGGTACAGTGGATATCGATTTCGTTAAGGCCGTTTGGGAAAGAGACTAAGGAGTAGATAGTGCCAGCAGGGATTACCTATTTAGGACACACATTTGATATTGAGAGTATCGAAGGAAAGAAATACTTTGTTGATACCTCGCTAAATATTGTTAAGAGACGAGAAGAACTCTCTTATCATACCGGTGTTCCTAAGAATGCAGCCAACATTGCGTTTGTAGGGGCCACAGAAATAGATATGAGCACTAGCCTGTCTATTGCTAACCGCTCTACATCGCTAGTCGCAAATAGGCCGACTACAGCGGCTGTTACAACCATCTCGAGTGCTAAAACTTTTCAAATAGCTACAGAGCGTTTTTTGGTTACGGATGTCTTTAGTCAGACCATTGCAACCCTTGCTCCTACACCATTGTTTTACAAGCATGTCCTGAGTGACGATAATCTCCGTCGAGTGGGCGGTGGAGACGAAAGTGTTCATCCAGACGTGAGGTTAGTAGAAGTAGAAATTCTTAACTCTTTTCAGGAATCAATTGGAGTTGCCGAGCTTTCTATCGACTATGACGAGGGAGTAATTTATAACAATCTTCTGTCTGAGTTTGCTTCAACTGGGGACTACACGATCTATTATGTGAAGTACACAGTCAACGACAATGGTTCTGTTTATGTCTATATCGACCTGTTAGATAACCAGCCAGTTTACCGTTTAGCTCAGTTTGAGGACCTTACTCCTTTGCTAACCATTAAGGAGGATGGTCGTAAAGTCTATTTGGTACAAGAAACTATTGGTGGCTATGAGGTGACTTTGCCTACCGTAGGAACTTATGCCTATAGAGCATCCGACAGTGCAACTATTGAGATTGTGGAACCAACAGGAAATGCCGCTGATGACCCTTGGTATATTCGGGTAACTGCAGGAGATTTTCTGACCAATGTGCAGGGGACTACTTACAGATACAGGATTGCTGAGTTCCTATCTCAGACATTCTCTCCGTATCCTCCCTTAAAGCAGGTGACATCAGAAGTTTCTGCTGTTTTATCTCAGACGTTAGTTAAGCTAGATAACTCTAATATTGTTGAATCTGATACAGATTTTCTTTATGTTTCTTTGTTAGTCAATGACGTAGATGGTGAAGGTGTAGCAGCATTTACTACTGATCCGTCTCTTGCTTCGACTGTGGCATCTAATGGCCAGAGCTACAAGACGTGGAATACTACAACTAGATACGGAATTAAGAGCATCGATCACAAGTCTGGCTTTATAGATATTGATGGTTTTGAATTCAAAGACACTTATGAAGTTGTTTCTACTTATTACTTCGAAGAGCAATTTTATGAGTTTACAGATATTAACTTCAATCCAATCAGTAACAGAGATATTGTTGCGCGGCGCATCTCTCTGTTCATTGATCCAGAGCTGACCACAAGCAGCAAGACTCAGACTTTATACTATTTAGCTATAGATGAGTCGGGCAAGGTTGTTGAGTCCAACTGGAGTGAATTCGATAATAATACCGAAACCTTTAGTGGATTAGATCTATACTATGAACTCAAGCCTGACTGGAAGACAGCTGGAGCTCATAACCTATTTGTACAAGATATGTCCGTAGAAGCTTCTGGCGTCTTTCTTATTTTGGGTGATGTTACAGTAGATGAAGGTCAAAGCGCAGATAATGTTACTATTTTGGATACCCGTATCCGTGGTGGTGGACTGGCTGAAGATACATTTGAGAAAGCTCTCGAGATTCAGCCTGAAGCTAGATGGTTTGCAGATAACGGGAGATGGGATGGAACTCCTTATCCTAGAAATGCAACATATTTTGTAGAGTTGCCCGTTACTGTTTTGGATGGGGCAGGTGGGGTATTTAAGAGCAATGAAGTGCGCGATGTAATAAACCGACACACTGCAGCTGGAGTATATGCCGTAGTAAAAGCCTATGGAATTGAGATTGAGCTGCAGAAGCTACAGATTAGCGGTAATATCTATCTTTCCTGGTTGGGTAAAGGGCTAGACCTCGAGGCTGATGGAATTGATATCAAATACAATGTTTATTATGCGACACAAAGTAACGGCCCTTGGACCCTCTCTAATAGCACACCATTAGATCATGTCAGCGGCGGCGCTGAACACACTGTTACTGGACTCAAATATGGTTCAGTCTATTATATCTCTATCGTAGGTGGTATCATACAAGACGGTGAATTTGTCCCGTTAATGACGCAACATATTAGACCTGGTTCACATAGCGCCTCTGGAATTTCTACTGCGCCTATGAATCCCCTGAAAGTTCGTATATTTATTCCTCAGATACCCGAGGATGCTAGTCTAAGCCACCAATTTCAGTATGCGTAAGGAGTAGCTGATGGCCGTAAATATTACATGGAAAAGCCCGCCTGCTGGGACAACAGTAACTAGTGTAGATCATGGCAGCGGAGGAAATGGAAGTACTTTGACTGCTGTTGAAGTGGGCGTTTCGCATGATGGAAGTAATCCAATTACAAACTGTAAGTTCTATATAGGACAGAAGTCTGGAGTATATAGTGGCGGCTTTAGTGCAGTGGCTGATTTAGCAGAGCTTTTGAGCTGGGGAGACGCCTCAGTCGCAGCAGATTTTGGTGGCTTTCAAATTAATATGAACCAGGTTGCTAGCTATCCAACTGCTAATTGGCCCACCGAAACAACAAAACAGCCTTCTTATGGAAGTGCTGTCTATACAGGTGTCGGAGATTCTGCGGCCAATGGCATTCTACTCAAGACTACGATGGATTCTACGATGACCATGGATGGCATTATTCCAGCCTCAGTAGAGGCAAAGTTTAAATGCAGGATTCATATTCCGACAAATGCCATTAATCCAGGGATCAGACAGTTTGATCAGAAGCTGAGATATACATACACGTCGTAAGGAGGTTGTCATGAACGGCTGGACAAAGCACTTCTCTGATGGATCTACCATCTGTGGCGACGACAACGACAATTCGGCTTCTTGGAGCAAAACGAAATTGTCTGATATGTCTGCTGCTACTGTACATCACGATGGAATACACCTCTGCATCTCAGGCTATGGCGAGTATTGGCAATCAGATGACTTTGAATCTACTATGTTCCAAAATGGTCCTGGCAAGATTGTAGCACGGCGTCTATGCTTTAAGATTGGCCCACAACATCGTTTTATTAGGCCGCTCAAAACTGAGCATTCCGTTATGTTAAAGATTATCGATGACTTCAGTATGTCTGAGCTCATGATTGCAGACAGGATAGATGCGATTCCCGTGGTTCGGATAGGCTCTTGGTTGGTTTTAGAATATGACCTAGAGTCAAAAACCATACACTGGTACTACTCAGGAGCAAAAATCTAATGGCTCAATATCTAGAGAAATTCAGAGGGACTATAGGAAAGAAGCAGGGAGAGCAGATAGTCAAGCTGCTCAATAAGAAGAAAAACGCTGGACAGATCCAGAGTGTAGATGAGTTTTCTCAGAGGCTCGAGGATTTAATCAGGGAGCTTACATCTACTGTCTTGACTCCTTCTCTGTCTTTGTTCGTTGGTCAGCGGGGAGATATTATTACCTCCGAGACATTCAATCACATGTTGGACAGAGTCCAAGACGACCTCGAGGCTGCCTTTGAAGTAGCCAACAACATAGATGAGGTTCAGCAGGCTCATGAAGCTATTATTCGGGACGTTGTTCTGAAGAATCTGCGTGCTGGTGTTGCTGAGCTAGACGCTAAGATTTCCCTGTATGAGTTTATCAACCAAAATACTGAAGGTTTTGATTCTGCTATCTTTTCTACCTTTAGGGAATCTAAAGAAGAAAGAACCTCTCGGGGCGCTGGTAATGCTATTTTGTTTGCGGATAAAAGAAAGAAAGACTTTATTTCTTCTACACAAGACGCCGCGATTGAGGTAATTGGTGAACGCTTGACCTTAGCAGATGGCAATACTGGTAGGGTTTATCATAATGTTAAGTCTATCCGCCAGATTTTTGATTCCGAGTCTCCACAGAGCGACAAGGTTGTAGAAAGACCAGGCTCATCACTGTCTAATATCATAGACAATAAAAAGGGGACTTACTGGATTCAGACGCTTCTTTTTCCAGAAGAAACGCAGTATGCCAAGGTTAAACTTGAGCTAGACCTAGGTGGTGTTCGAGAGTCCAATTTTATTGAGATTGAGCCAATCAGCCGCAAGGGCATTGTGCTAGAAAAGATTCAGTGTGTCGATAATAACAATGTTGTCACTACTTTAGCGACCCCCAATCTCTCAGTGGAGAACCCGGTTGGAGTAAGGATAGCCAAGGTAGCAACAAGGCGCTTTATTCTCGTTTTCAGAAATGAGAATTCTCGAGTCGAGAACTTTGAGTTTACTGACCAGAATAGTCTGATTGACCAGGGCTTTCTCGAAAGAAGCGAGCGAGCCGAGTTTGTAGAGACTAAAAAGCTAAACAAGAACGTAACAATGAAAGCTCTATCTGATGAATTAGATGAGCTCGTTAGGTCTGCAGACGTTAAGGAAATTGCCTCTATCTCTCCTCGACCTAAAGAGTCTTATTCTGGGACTGCATTCACAACTGGCTTTGACAATATTCATATAGGCATAGCCAATCATGCTGAGCGTAGTATCTACGTATCTTCTCCTCTAGAGATTACAAAGCCTGCTCGAGTAGGGCTCAAAGCAGTAGAGTCTCGTCCTTACAGTAAGCCATATGCCACCGTTCCTGATACTTCTGTTAGGTTTACCGAGGATACTTATTTTGCTGATGATGATACCTATTTTTTGGGAAGCGTCGAATATTGGGTAGTTAAACAGGAACTTACAAAAGAAGGGGTTCTCTTGAGCACCTCAACTTTTCCTATTCTTCCTCTTGGAACAGAGAGAGTTTATCACGAACGGCTAGTACTTCATGAACGTTCAGATACCACTCTAACTGATAATGACATTGGTGAAACCATGTTCTATACGACCAAGATAGATGGCAATATTAAGGTCTATAGGAATGGTGAAGAAATTGCTAATGTTGATGGGGTAGCTGGAGCCAGCCAAGGTTGGCGTATGTATCCACAGCCCTCTGGTAGTGCAGCATATAGGATTCCTGGCGGTGGAGAACCAATGAGGTTCAGAATGCAGATTCTGGGAGTGCTGCGCGGTGACATATATACCATTAGCTATACTCCATCCGTGTCCAGTACTACTGTTATTCCTCGCCCTCCATATACAGAATTCAATACGGTTGGAGGCCTTCAGATTGTGGACTTAGTAGGAGACCTTTCTACTAGACGTAATGCTGGTCAAGTAGTGGCAATAAGCGACCTAGGAAATAGTGATAGCTCACAAAAAACAAGGATTTACTTAGTGATCATTTTACGACAGAATACTGCAGATTCGTCTCTAGCACCTGCTGTAGAAGAGTATACTTTGATGTCTGGAAATCAGAATTCCAGCAAATTTGAGGAGTAAGAATGCCTGCAAACAAGTACCTTTTGTCTGATAAGAGCAAATTGCTCAGAACTAAGTTAGATAGACTTTCTCAGAAGCTGCAGGGCAGTCTTCAGTCTGATGAGCTCAGAACAAAAGAAGAGTATCTGTTTGAGGCAATTAAGGTCCTTCGGGGCTTCTATAAGACTCTAAGTGAACCACAGACAGAGATTCCTAATCCCAAGGTAGACAGCTATGCAGACTTTGACGATTATGATGAGGTCTGGAATCAGGTTTTGAACGATCTACTGATCGTGTTCTCTGAGCTGGAGAACATTGAGACCCTTACTATCTCGAACTTCAATTTTGCCATTACCGAGGCAAACAGACTAACGACTAGACTCAAGGCTGTTTCCTCAAAACTGGGTGACTACATCCTGTATTCGCTCAATGCGAATAAGGACGCTCTTTTCTTCAAAGATAGCTTCAATGATCTATCAAAGGTAGATATCGGGACTAGCCTACTGAATGAAAAAGAATGTGAGGTTAATCAAGACGAGGGAATTGTCACCTTACCGCTGAACCGTGATGTAGACCCGACCGTTCTAATAACGGCAACTCCTATTATAAATCCGAACTCTAATGGGGCAAATGGAAATAATCAGGAGGTTGGGGCTTCATACAACGGTAACATTAATGTTGTCTTAGACAACAACCCCGATACCTGGTTTGAGTATGAGCGTGTAACCACTACTGTCTCTGACACCACCGAAGAGTTGGTCTTAGACGTGACTGTGAACCTAGGTGAGCCGACTATCGTGAATAGGGTTAGGGTGAACCCCAACAACTTTGGGACCAAGACTATTATCCAGATTGATGCAATTGATACGTCTCTGGATGGGCGGGTCTATACGTCTATCAAGGATGATATTCCTATTGCTGGATTCACCACTGAGGACGAAGAGAATATCTTTACTCTAGCTCCATCTACCTCTAAGTACGCTGGCCAGGGTATCTACTCGTTTACTCCTCGTAAGGTCAAGTACATTCACTTCACCTTCAGGCAGCCAGAGCCTTACATAATTACCACACCAGCTGGAGAGCGCCTGCGCTACGCTATTGGAATCAGGGACATCGAGATACTTGGACTCAACTATCTGGACATAGGTGAGCTAGTCTCTGTCCCATTTGAAACCACTGAAGAAATCAGAAGAATCATTCTACAGGCAAACCAGAACCCTTCGGAACTCTCTGACTTGGTTGCTATTGACTACTCTGTCTCTCCTGATGACGGACAGACCTGGTATGACATCCGCCCTAAGGAGCTTGAAGGAATAGGAGGACTCGTTGGAGTCCCAGAGATCCTTGAGTTCAATGGTGCTTCCACTGATACGATAGAGACTTCTGTGCCCGTTAAGTCTCTTAGGCTCAAGATGAAGCTATCTAGGGATGACGAAAAGTTCCTAGAGGGTTCATCTTATGCTACAAAACATGTAGACACACGCACGGAAGTTCATAATATTCCTGCGGGTAGTCCATTTCAATTCACTCTCGAGCGTCCACCAGTAGATGGTTCTGTTGTTGTAGTTGATCCACTATATGGAAGCCGGGGGTTATCTGGTTTTCCGTATATTGTTGGCCATGCATACGATAGAATGGATCTTCAAACCTATCGTTTGCCCCTCAAGCTTCTTCCACGCCCGGTCGAGAAGGCTTTTGATGGAACTAAGTATTACCTTCGTTCAGTCCCAGTTGATGAATGGATGCATGTAGAGGTTGGTGGAGAGGAGTGGACACACGCCACAGATGCCTTGTCTACTTACAGTTCTAGCGATAAGGTCTACTCGTTCAATCCAAATAACGGTACCCTCAGGTTTGGAAACGGCACAACTGGAAAGAAGCCAGCAGAAAATGCCCCTATTGCTGTTTGGTTTGAAGATGAGCGTATCTTTCCATCAGTTACTGAGAACTCTCACGTAGCTAAGCTAGAGTTCCCTACCAGCAGCAATAAGAATGACTTTGATATCATTCGCTATGGTCAGGAGACTCAGCATACGCAGAAACTGCGCAGGAAAGCCACTGTGGTTCAGTTAGATCATGACAACATCTCTGATTATTCGGAGCTATCTGAATCTGCGTTTTTGGACTCGGGTGACCGTCAGGACTTCCTAAATGGCTATGAGGAGCTGACAGCCTCTGGACATTGGTCGATTGATCCAGACAATGGCTTGCTTTATATGTTCACTCCAACTCCCGATAATCAAGACGTTACAGTGAGCTACAGGTATGTTCCTCGCTACACACTGCAAGAGTCAGAATGGGATTGGGCTAAGTCTGACATGCTTAGAGATAGTGTGGCTATCAAGGAATCTGCCTGGCAGACCCTTCCAATGGATTTCGAGGAGGTCTTCCTGGCGTCTGGTGTCAATGTGTTTGACCTTAGCAAGATGCACCTGGTCCAGGGAAGTATCAGTATCGAGCTCACTGATAGCGGTGATGCCGTAGATTCTGACCTCACTCCATTCCTTAAGGAAGTTCCGTTTGTTGATGGCAGTACCGAGCTAGGGACTTCTGTTACCAAGACTACCGAAGGGCTCGAGGATCATGATGGCTCAGGCCTGAAAGTCTATAGTCTTTCTGAGTCAGTAACTTCAAATGAGGATTATGTAGTAGCTTTCTCGAATTCAGGTCTGTTCCAGGCGGTAGACACTACACCTAATAACGAGGGAGAGTACTATGTAAACCGGGCCACTGGGCAGGTTCTAGTATTCTCGAATATTGCTCAGAAGGCCGGTACTGTTACCTACTACTACGATAACCCAAGCTATAATGACAACGGCTTGTTCTCGATTGACTATGAGAATGGCCGGATCTTTACACAGCGCTCAATACTATCTGCCGGATGGAGACTTCTAGTCTCTTACCAGTACACCGACTACAGAGCCAGGTACAAGATCGCCAGGTTGCTGGATCCTGATGACTATGTAGTTGATATTACTAATAGTACTGTAACTATTACTGATAGGGAATACATGAATCAGCTAATGATTCCAAAGTCTGGACTACATGGTAAGAGCAGCTTTTATTTGGTAAACTACGAATATGTAAAGGAAACTCGCGAGGACATCCAGAGCCTACGTGACTATTTTACTCCAGTTATCAAAGATTATATGCTTAAGGTGCTAACCAAGGATAGGATACTGTAATGGCAATTGAGGCGACCTACAGGACTCTGTTGACAGAAGATTATTTGAAATCGGAGCTACAGAAAGGAATTGCTGTATCTGCTCTAGACCTCCAGGAGCAAGCGAATACTTTGCTTGAGACTCTGGATCTTTCTGTTCCACAGTTTACTGCCGAGGACTACTATGTAAGCCTCCGAGAGAATGCCTCTGTCTCTAAGTTTATCAATACTTTCACAGAGATAAGACAGGATCTTAGAGCCTTGTATAACGAAATGCTAACGCTCACCAGGGTGTCTATGGACGCTTATGAGCGCTGGGCTATTGAGGCCGAGTTTATTGAGAAGAAGCTTGTTGACCTCGAGGACAGAATTGAGAACCTGCTCATTCTGACTCAAGATACAGAGGGCTATTTTAGCTTTGTGAATGACAACTTCTCTGACTTGGAGAAGGTAGACCTGGATCTTTCGACCATTCGTCTCAACTTGGATACGGGTATGGTCACCATGAAGCCTGCTAGCCTGGCTACTAATCGAATTTTTCTCAATGATATCGACCGCAAAAGAGATGTATCCTTCAAAGTGCGCACCACTACTGACTTCATTCTGCGTCGGGATCTCCCTGATACTCAGGTGGCAGATCTCTTCCATCAGACCTCTAAGGTGTGGTGGACAATTATCCAGATGAAGAAGGTTCGTCCTGTTACCTGTGAGCTCACGGTGAGGCTGAGCTCTGACGATCCAGTTGATGTTTCAAGGATTGATATTCATCTGCATGACTCATCTCAGTCTAGCCCAATACAGATTACTCCTCTGTATTCAACTGACAATGTCAACTTTACACAACTTCCTACCAACACCTTCACTCAAGAGGTTCGTAGCTCTGCTACGTTCTCGTTCTCTACGGTACAAGCTAATTGGGTGAAGTTCCTTCTGACCAAGAAGGGTCCTGACCCAACTCTGTCTAGGAACTCTTTTGATTACCAGTTCGGTTTTAAGGCCATCGAGTTCTATGATGAGGGCTTTACGGTTGGGGATGCTCAGTCTCTAATCTCCAAGCCTTTATATGTTCTTAAGGATGATGGAACGCCCCTAGAATTTGAGAAGCTGGTCCTGACTGCATGTGAGCGTGTAGAGGAAAACACCAATATTCGTTACTATGTGACAACTGGAGATGATCCGGATCTTCCTGTTGATGACGACACTATCTGGGTCCCAATTTCTCCCGATACTCGCGAGAGTCCACTGTTTCCAGTGGTCCTAGCTGTAGGAGATACAGAGTTGAGGGAATATGGAGACGATGAAATCTGCAAAGTCTCCTATGATAGCAGTGCTTCAGAGCCCTACATTAGCCCAGCACAGAGTTTTCAGCTGTTGGAGGATGATGGGTCAGGGGGTATCGATGATACGGCCACCACGGCTAACGATAGGCGCTACACGTTTCTTAATAGCAATGATCGTATCCTCAATTATCAAGTCAAAGACAATATTAGTATTAATCCTGCTACCCTGCAGATCTTAAGGAACCTTGGAGAGCAGGCACTAACTGATATTCCTGGCAACAAGGTCAGAAATGTTTTGAGGGGCTGGGGTTTTGATGATCCGTGGTATTCCTGCGTTGTTGAGGTTCTTAATCCTGAGGGAATTGAAATGAATGTTGGAGACCAGGTGATCATCATTGACGACATCAGATATACTGGTTTAGTTAAAAAGACTGTCCTTACAGGGAAGACGTCTAAAACTACCGGAATTCACACAATAAAAGTGCATAAGAATAATTGGAAGTATGTGAATCAAGATCTATCTGGCGTCTCTCCCACTATAATGTTGGATACTATTAAGGCTCGAGACCCTCTATACCCCTACAATCATAAGCTTTTGGTTGAGGGCTTTAGCTATCCGTCCAACTATCCAGATACAGACGAGAAGGTTTATGCTGGGGCTGACCTCTTCGCCGAGAAGGTCATGCGTCAGGTGAGTATTTTTGACCTCACAAACAACGCTCAGGTTGATGACTACCAAAGGTTTGCTCTGGACTATGATGCTCCAGATGCTCATACGGGTGGTAATGATCCCACCACAGTATTCGTAGTCAAGGTAGACGAAAGTAATCCAGATTTCCAGAACGAGCGATTCGTGATAAGATTCACGTTAGTGAATCAGCTAAGGAAATATCTCAGGTTCCGAGCTGATCTCTCTACAACTGACGCAACAGTCTCTCCCGGACTAGATTCTTACCGTATCAAGCTTGGCTAGGAGGAGTTAAGTGGCTGACAGAATTGAGGAAGTTCAAGTTCTACTTCAAAAGAGGAACATCAGAAGTCATGGACCTATGGCTTCCAACCAAATCAACAGTATGCAGGCAGAGCTTGTCCATGACCTGGCTGCAATTAGTGACCAATGGAATAACCGTTTGACTCCCCTTACAGAAGGTCTTCCTGACGGATCAGATGATTCCAGTGTCGATGCATTTTTGTATGGGCTTGATGGTAAACATATGTATGTGGACCAACGTGCCACGCTCACCCTTAATAGCTCATATTTTAACTCCTCAGCTAATCGCCCGAATACTCTTTCTGAGCAATTCGGGGATATCTACGCTAGCCTATCTACTATTCGAGAAGATCTAGAATCAGAGATTGCAGCTCTAACAGGACAGGCTTCTCAAATATCTATTGAGGACAATGGAAATCTATATTCTTCGGCTAATGTAGAGAATGCCCTGCAGGAGGTTATGACTGCAGTTAACAGCATTTCGGTTAGTGGTTTAACCCCTGACCTTTCTGCTGTAAACGAACACTATATCCCTGCCTTGGACAATACATACGATATTGGCTCTGCGACTTATCGCATGAGGGACGTTTATGTAGGTCCAGGCAGTTTTACTATGGTTGCTAAGAGCTCTCTAGGCGAGGCCCCTTCTGATAAGACCTTTGCTTTCGAGGTTGATAGCTCTACAGGCAAGATGCAGATTCTTGACAGCACATCTGTGATGCTTGAGATGCAATCTACAGAGATTGTAGCTCGTCAGACATTTAAGGTTAATGCCATTGAAGATGGACCTGCAAGTAATGACATTACCTTTAGTCCTACAGGCCAGGTTAAGGTCTCTGGAGCAGATCTAGTTGTCGAACATGATGGATCTAGCGGTACTTTTGTAACTGCAAGAATGACTACTGCTGAGCGAAATGCCCTAACTCCTCAGGCCGGTATGTTTATCTATAATGAGACTACTGGTGGCTTTGAGGGTTATGCAGGAGGTTCTTGGGGTGAGGTAGGCGGCGGCGGTACTGCTGGCGGATCTGACGGACAGATCCAATACAACGACGGAAGTAGTTTCGGTGGTGCAAGTGAGTTCGTCTACGATGATGTCAACAACAGTGTTGGTATCGGTCAACCTGCATCATCTACGTGGAAACTCAATGTTGGAGGAAGTCTGCGGCTCGTCAGTGATGGACCAACAAGTATTCAGACGGTAGGATATGTCTCGGGGTCCCCAGATTTAGCGTATCAGCTCTGGGCCTCTAGAGGAACTGAAGCAATTCCAGCTAATGTGCAGCTCAATGACAAGTTGGGCAGCTTCATTGTTCATGGTCGGTCTGAGGGCTTTTGGCCATTCTCTGAAATTGCCGTTGAGGTTGATAAAACACCATCGGGCGGCTACGCAGCTCAGCGTATGGTGTTTCTGACTGCCCCTGATAACAACACCGATCCTGTAGAGGCGATGCGGATTGACTCAAATCAGTCAGTAGGCATCGGGTTCACGCCTTCGGCAACTGTACGACTCGGTGTTCAGAAGGATTCCGATGGGCAAATTTACTGTTTTGTTGGTCGGAATGCGAGTGCCGGTACTTCGGCTTCAACACGCCTACAGGTGGACAACGGCACCGGCAACGTCAGTATCATTCAGCAGGGCGTGAATGGCTCAGGCACCACAGGAGGCGTGAGCAACGCTGGCATTGGTGACATCATTGGTCAGGCGAATACAGGACTACGTATTCGCACCACCACTTCCGTTCCACTTTACCTCATGACCAACGATACGTTGGCGATGACCATCGACGCCAGCCAGATTGTCAGGTGTCAGAATGCTCTGACAGCGGGTGGGACAATTACTGCCATTGAAGGTAACCTCAATGCCTACAGGTCGGGGTCTGGGAACAGTGTAGTTCACACATGGAGTACCTTTTCGAGCACAGCAACCAAATGCACTGAAGTCTGGTTCAGGCGAAGTCGCTCGGACACCGCGAACACCTGGGTCGCGACTCAAACAGGTGATCGCATTGCTCAATTTCAATTCATTGGTGCTCGTACCGGCGGCGGGGTAGAGGCGGCGGCGCTTCGAGTTGAGCAAACTGCTGCGTCCACTTCTGAAGTCGCTCCCTCAGACTTTGTTTTTCTGACTTCCAATACCGGCGACACAATCCCGCAAGAACGTATGCGGCTTGCCCGCGATGGCAAGCTCATCTTGCAAGATGCGCTGACGTTGGCAAGTACAACCGATACGACTGCTGGGAACGTTCGTTGGAATGGCTCGAACTTCCAGGGGTACACTGGTTCTGCTTGGGTCAACCTTGACACGCAAGGCGGCACCCCTGCCGGCTCTGACACGCAGATTCAGTTCAACGATGGCGGGAGTAGTTTCGGTGCGAGTTCTAACTTTGTCTACAATACAACCACGAAAAGCGTTTCGATTGGTGGCGTAGGCAATGCCTACAGGTTGTCAATTGACAACCGCAATGATCCCACCTCGACCCTTGGAGCTGTGCTCCACCTTGTGTCCAACGACGACACCTATGCGTATGTCGTTGCCTACAGCGGGTCAGGTCCAGGTTCCCACACAACTAAAGGTGGGCACATTCGATTTTGGTCTGCGCGCGGGGACAGCGCCACACCGGCCGATGTCAGTGCAGGGGATCGACTCTGCTACTTGGAGTGCGGACAACGAGGGTTTGGTGGTAATACGTATTACACTCCATTCGCTGAGGTGTACGCCGACAACGGCTCTCGTAGTAATCGTCTCGTTTTCAATACCCTCGATGTCAACGGGGCTGTCCAGGAAGCGATGCGGATCACCTTCCAGCAGAAGGTGTTGATTGGTACTACGACACCTCCTTCCGACGCCCTCA
>Ga0272441_10000632_pt1 | contig 78848 bp, 66 predicted proteins | sample SSMProp6N_FD_193582 | JGI IMG/M metagenome (GOLD analysis project Ga0272441, IMG submission 193582) | Marine sediment archaeal communities from Little Sippewissett salt marsh, Falmouth, MA, United States - SSM-Prop-6N | ecosystem: Environmental > Aquatic > Marine > Wetlands > Sediment ...
GCAGATGAGAGATCCAGACAATGCCCTATTTAATCTTCTCGCTCTGTGAAAAGGCCATGATAGCCTGTTTAACGCTCATGAAAATCCCCCTTCCTGTATTGGACTTCAGCTGTCCATGTCTCCATAACCATGCTCAACACCTTAACCCTTCACCCTTTGGATCTCAAGCATTTTTGGCGAAATCCATCCTCCCGAATCCACCATCTGATTTGGATACAGTGATGCAAATCGATGGATCTGGAAAGGATCCCCTGGACACCGAGGTGTCAGATGCAGGGCTTAAGAGATCACAGGCAATCCCGCTTAAGCGGGACAGATGATTCATTGATAGCGGGTCGGGGTCATCCTTTTCCCTTGACCCTTTAGTCATTTACATATATCTATTTACTGCGGAAAGTCGAAGAGCCCTTACCCATGAGATCTCTTTTCACAGAAAAATAATAACAAAATTCAAGGGTATCAAAAAACCGTTAAGTTAGTCTGCCTGATCAGACTGCCACAAAAATCGCGATAAAAAAGGATGGGAACATGTATAATGCAAGTGATCTAAGAAAGGGCCTTAAGCTTCAGCTTGACGGTGAACCATACATCATTACCGAGTTTCAATTTAAAAAACCGGGAAAGGGTCAGTCTCTCTACCGTTGCAAACTGAAGAATATGATTACAGGGCTGACCATGGACAGGACCTACAGATCCGGAGATACCTTTGAGAGCCCCGACCTCGATGAAAGGACCATGCAGTACCTGTACAGCCAGGAAAATGAGTTCTGTTTCATGGATGTGGAGAATTATGAACAGACCTTCCTTAACGAGGAACAGGTGGGAGAAGCAAAAAATTATCTGCTGGATAACCTGGAAGTGGATATCCTGCTGTTCAAGGGAAAGGCAATTGGCATAACCCTTCCCAATTTTGTAGATCTTGCGGTCACTGCCGCTGATCCATGGGTAAAAGGAGATTCTGTTGCGGGGGACACAAAACCCGTAACCGTTGAAACCGGATATGAACTCCGGGTGCCCCCCTTTATTGAAGAGGGCCAGAAAATCACCATTGACACCCGGACGGGAGAATATGTCACACGAGTCAAGGGATAGCCTCTTTATTGAAGAGAAGAGGAGGCTTGACCACCGTAAGGGGCGCCTTATGAGGCGTTCCCGAATGATTAATTCAATCAGAAATTTCTTCCTGGATCACGATTATCTGGAGGTGGAAACCCCTCAGCTTATCCCCGCACCTGCCCCTGAGACCCACATCGACGCAATAAAGGCGGAAGGCTTTTTTCTTCATACATCTCCCGAGCTTTGCATGAAGCGCCTGCTGGCGGCAGGTTTTCCACGCATTTTCCAGATAACAAAATGTTTTCGCAATAACGAAAGGGGAGAATTTCACCTTCCCGAATTCACCATGCTCGAATGGTACCATTCAGGTATCGAATACCGTCAGCTCATGGAAGAGTGCAGGGAGTTGATATTGAACGTTTCCGAGCAGCTCGGCTCCCCGAATAAAATCAGATACAGAGGCAGGGATTGCGGTCTAAAAAGCGACTGGGAAAAAATTTCAGTATCCCGGGCCTTTGAAAAATACTCGCATCTCAGCATGAAGGATTCCCTTGATAAGGGGCTTTTTGATGTAATGATGGCGACGGAGATTGAAATTCATCTGGGCACATCGACTCCGACTTTTCTTTATGACTATCCGGCTTCACATGCGGCGCTTTCAAGGCTTAAGCCGGGGAACCGGGCTCTGGCGGAAAGGTTTGAGCTCTATGCCTTCGGCCTGGAATTGGCCAACGGTTTTTCAGAATTGACCGATGCCGGGGAGCAGAGGAGGCGGTTTGAGAAAGAGCGTATCAGCAGGCAGATACTTGGAAATGACATCTACCCTATGCCTGAAAAGTTCCTGCAGATCCTTGATCACATGCCTCAGGCTTCAGGTATCGCCCTCGGCCTGGACCGGCTTGCGATGCTCTATACTGACAGCACCAAGATAGACGACGTAGTCGCCTTTACGCCGGAGGAACTCTAAGGCCCTCTCTCCATAAAATACACCCCTGCCGCTTCCCGGCTCCACGGTCTGATTCAGACATCGGTACGAAGATAAAAGTATTCGGAAAAAGCCGCGGTTACCGGCAAGGTGTCAGATGCAAGTCGAGGCCGCAAAACCGGGAACCCGCCCCGGGCATATCAAACGGCAGATAATGACTTTTTATCCAGGACACGATTTTCTTGCTTGCTACTTGATATCCATATATAGTATTTGATAGCGGGTATTTTTGAGATCTCGATTTGTGAATGATTGGTGGTTTTTATGGGGGTTTCAACTCAACAAATAACAAACACCCACACGCTCAAGCGTTCATCTTCAGCCGGGGCTGGGAAATGCCTTTCCTGCGGCTCTCAACTGCCGCGAAGGGGCTGCAGATACTGCTCAAAGGAGTGCCGGCAGCATTTGGTATGGGTACTTTCTTTATCAAAAGGCCTTCTCAGGACCTTTAACACCAGGTATGCGGCATTTTCATTCACTGATGATCATGTGATACTGGATGTTCTTTCGGTTTGGTCAAAGGTCATATCCAGATTTGTCTATCAGAGAACCAATGGCAGAAGGCCCGCAGAAGATCTGAAAAGGCTCATACTGAAGTCAGGAAAGGAGTGGCATAATCTGGTCGACAACCGAAACTCCAGAAGTTCTGCTTCCCTTTCTCTCCTGGAAAAATGCCTCAAGAAGGATCTGGACCCTGCCAGTATAAAGCCTAATAAAAACGCCCGACCCCGTCTTTCAAAGATAGAAAGCGACTGCCTCAAGATATTGAAACTGGGAAGGGAAGATCTGTCTTCCGCCGATTCACTCGAGAAGATCAAACAGGCCTATAAAAAACTTGCCAAGATTCACCATCCGGATATGGGAGGGGATGAAGAGAGGTTTAAAAAGCTCAATCAGGCACATGAAAAGATGCTCACCTGGACACAGAACCCTCAATACACATCCAGAAAGGCCCTTAACGACTGCTGGTCCTTTGACGGCTTTAACGGCAAATGGTCCCCTCCCCTTTAAATACCTGGGAAATCAAAAAACCTGACACCCCTCACCCGTTACTGAACCTCTGCCCGCCGGCGCAAGAGCCGTTCAGACGCGCATCGTTATTCGTTATTTGTTATTCGAAAAAGCTCAAACACACACTCCGGCCCATTCTTAGACACCTCTGTTCGTCAGCGCACAAGCACAGGAACCGGCACTCTTTTTCCGGCCTTATAGCCAGGCGAGAAAAGCGGGAAATGCGAGAAATGGATCTCCCACTTGAACCCTGGAATCCTCGGATCCTTGAATCCTCATATATTTTTAGACACCAGCCAATCACACTCACAGGTTATCAACAAACAACAGCCTGCCGGCCTCAAGTAAGGCTGTAGAAAAGGGTGCCGGCGCCGGAGAGGCAGTCATTTAAACGTGCAGCGCTATTTGTTCAGATCTGGTGAGTAAGCAAGGCGAAGGAAATATATCCCGATAAAGCCTATTTTTTCTTAAGGGCTGCGATAATCCTTCTTACATCCCTTTCAAACCCCCTCCCGGTAGGAGTGTAAAAACCACGCCTTTTTACTCCTTCAGGGAGATATTCCTGTCTTACCCAGCCGCCTTCGTAGTTGTGGGGATAAAGATAACCGCGGCTGTAGCCCAGCTTTTTCATAAGGGAGGTAGGGGCGTTTCTGATATGTTTGGGAACAGGCTGGTGTCCTGTCCTCCTTATTTCCTCTTTCACCGCCTTTTCCGCCAGATAAAGCGAATTGCTCTTGGGCGCGGTTGCCAGATAAACGGCTGCCTGCAAAAGGGCCAGCTGCGCCTCAGGAGGCCCAACCTTCTGCCACGCCTCAAAGGCACTGAGAGCTATCCCGAGAGCATTCGGATCCGCCATGCCTATGTCTTCACTGGCAAATCGAATCATCCTTCTTCCAATAAAAAGGGGATCCTCTCCCGCCTCAAGCATCCGGTAGAGCCAGTACACTGACGCCTGAGGGTCACTGCCTCTCAGGCTTTTGTGAAATGCCGATATAAGGTTGTAATGCTCTTCTCCGTCTTTGTCATAGTGGAGGGCCTTTTCCGACAAGGCCTTTTCAACGTTTTCAAGTTCCAGCCTGATTTCCGAACCATCCTGATTGCCCATCGAATAGAGGACAGTCATCTCAAGGTTATTGAGAGCCACCCTGGCATCACCCTGGGAAAACCCGGCCAGGCAGTCAAGCGCCTCCCGGCTGATACGGATATCAAATCGCCCCAAACCGCGCTCCCTGTCATCAAGTGCCCGGACTAACAGCTCCCTGATATCCTTACTTTCAAGCGGCTTAAGAACTATTATCCTCACCCTTGAAATAAGGGGTGAAATTATCTCGAAAGAGGGGTTCTGCGTCGTTGCACCCAGCAGGATGATAAGACCCGACTCCACATGGGGAAGGAATGCGTCCTGCTGGGCCTTGTTAAACCTGTGTATTTCATCCACAAAGAGCAGGGTCGGTCTTCCTGAATCGGACCAAAAGGACTTTGCTTCTGCTATGGCTTCTCTAAGGTCTTTGAGTCCTGAGGTTACGGCGGAAAAGGCACGAAAAGGCAGGCTGCTGTATGAGGCAATAAGCCGTGACAGGGTTGTCTTACCTGATCCCGGAGGCCCCCATAAGATAAACGAAAAAGGGTTTCCCATCCTTATGGCCTTTGAAAGCATACAATCTGGTCCCAGGACATGATCCTGTCCCACCACCTCTTCCAGGCTGACAGGCCTCATTCTTTCGGCAAGAGGTATCTCATGATTTTCCTGAACGCTGCTCATTAGGCGATACTCCAGGTTCACTTGATAAGCCGAGATATCTTGGGAATTATTTTATCCATTTCCAGGGGCCTCCTTATTGCCAGATCCGGGCCCATCTTCCTCAACTCCTGAGAAATATCATCGTTCCCGTCCCCTATTACGACTATCGGCAGATCCGGTTTGGTTTTTCTGAGCCTTTTGAGAAGCGTTGATATCTGTCCGTATGGGGCTGAAAGATCTGCTATGACAAGAGAAGCGACGTCTTTTCTTATTGCCTTTACTGCTTCCTTTTCGTTCGATACCACCATAATTTTTGCACCCTTGCTTAAGAGAACCTGGTTTAAGAGGGTCAGGATTATACCCTGAGCAGAGACTACCAGGATATTGGCACCCTTCATCTTGTGGCAAGCTGTTTTTGCTGATGGGCGGGACAACTTCTGGGCAAGAGGGAGCTTGATTGTAAAGGTGGTTCCCTGCTTCTCCCGGCTCATTATCTCAATATCCCCTCCGTAACGGCCGATAATTGAATAGGCCAGACTCAGTCCAAGCCCCATTCTGCCTTCATCCCTTGTTGAATAAAAGGGGTCAAATATCTTCTCTTGTATAGAGGCGGGGATACCCTCGCCGTTATCCTGTATATATACATGAGCAAACCCGGAATTTTCCTCTGTTGAAAGATATATCCGACCACTGCCTTTAAGCGCTTCAATGGCATTGGAAATAAGATCCACAAACGCCGCCCTTATCTCTTCCGGCCTCGCCTGGACCGGCGAAAGTGCCCGCAGATAGGTCTTGAGTCTGATAGCGCTTCCCGAGGTTTCGTCTTTCAGCCGTGGTCTTATAATCGAGATCGCATCCTGGACTATCTTTTTCAGATCACAAGGTATCACCTCGGAGATCTCGGCGCTTCTTCCGGAAAGAAGGAAAAGTTTGTCGGCTATTTCGTGCCCCTTGTCTCTGGCTGCAGAGGCATTTTCAATCGCTTTCAAAAGCTTGGGGTTCCCGGCGCTTTCCTGCAGTCCTGAAAGACCGGTAAGGGTTTCAAGGCCGTTCATGCATTCGTTTATTACTCTTGAAAGACCGGTTGACATCCTCACTATCGCGTCCATCTTGCGGGTCTGCACTAACTGTCTCTCTTTCCCTTTTCTTTCAACAAGATCTATTATGTTCAGCAGAAAGGCCCTGCGCCTTTTGTAAATGGTCTTTTCCACCCATATCTCACACGGTCTTGATTCACCCTCAACCGTCATAAGACGAATCTCATAAGGATTCGGCAGCGCCTTACCTGAAAGCCGCTGTCTGTAGATGCCAAGGACATATTCCACATCACCGGGATGCACGAAGTCAATACCCTTTCTACCCAGAACCTCTTCAGCCTTGTATCCTAAAAATTGCCGGATCCTTTCGCTGCAGAACATGATCCGCTCGTCCTGAACCATCAGCAGGGCGATAGGGGTTCCCTTAAGCATGTTCTCCATGCCTTTCAGGCCTTTCCGAAGGAGCTGCCTTTCCCTTCTGAGTCCATCAGCTTCCTGCTTCAGCCTCTCATTTTTTTTCTTCAGCCTCTCTATTTTTACCTGGAGAGAACTCTTCCTGGGAGATTTCATACTATACCCGTACGATTTACAGATTAATCGGTTTCAATCCATAAATGGCTGTTTTTGACAATCGTTTTATCAATCTGCTGGATCACTTGTGCGGCTTACCATGGAACTCATCCGCGTAATTCCTTGATCTTCTTCACTCTGCTCGGTTCCACCCATCGGCCGGCTCGGGGTACCGGGTTCCTGATCCTGCCAAAAAGTCTTTTCCCCTGACCGGGGATTCACCGCCTCCCAAAATTGCATGGATGAAACATAATCTGGAAAACGGCTTGATGATCCTTCATACATACCGTATCATAATTTTTTACCGTCTTACAACACACAAGTCATTATCAATTATTACAACAAGTTAAGCGAGGAAAAAGTGAAAAACTCCCCATTTGTTCACCTCCATGTCCACTCGGAGTACAGCCTTCTTGACGGCGCCATCCGGATAGACAGGATGATAAAGAAATGTCTTGACCTTGAAATGAGGTCCGTCGCTCTGACGGATCACGGAAACATGTTCGGCGCCGTACAGTTCTACGAACAGGCGACAAAGGCGGGAATCAAACCGATAATAGGTTCCGAAATATACGTCGCACCGGGAGACAGACGGGATCATAGTCCATTCAAAGACGGAGGCCCGAACGCATATCATCTGGTCCTGCTGGCAATGAACGAGGAGGGCTATAAAAACCTGAGCAAGCTGGTGACACTCGGTTACCTGGAGGGTTTCTATTATCACCCGCGAGTGGACATGGAGCTTCTCAGGAATCACAGCGGTGGGCTTATAGCACTTTCCGCCTGCCTCAAGGGATATGTGCAATATCACTTGAACTCGGGACGGCCTGAAAAGGCCGAAAGAATGGCAAAGGAACTTGCCTCCCTTTTTGACAACGACAGATTTTACCTTGAGGTACAGGCTAACGGCCTGCCTCAACAGATAAAAGTAAATAGTGCGCTGAGAGAACTTTCTCAGGACTTATCCATCCCGCTGGTCGGGACAAACGACTGCCATTATCTTAACAAGGAAGACCACGAGGCCCATGACGTCCTTCTGTGCATTCAGACGGGGAAAACAGTTGACGATGAAAAGCGCCTCAAGTTTTCATCCAATGAATTTTTCTTCAAGACCAGGCCTGAAATGGAAGAAAAATTGAAGGGGTTTGAAGATGCCCTGGACAACACCAATACGGTCGCTGAGCGTTGCACATATGAAATGAAATTCGGCGAATATAAATACCCGGTGTTTCAGGTTCCCGGGAAACGAAATTTAAATGACGTATTGGAAGAAGAGGCAAAAAAGGGCTTCAATTACAGGTTGACGGAAAAGGAGGAGGAACAGGGGTCTTTATCGGAGGACACAATCAAGGAATACAGCGACCGCTTCGATTTTGAATTAAAGGTCATACAGGACATGGGCTTTGCAGGCTACTTTCTGATTGTGGCCGATTTCATCGACTATGCGAGAAAGGCAGACATCCCGGTCGGGCCGGGAAGGGGATCCGCCGCAGGTTCTCTTGTCGCCTACTGTCTAAGGATCACCAACATAGACCCGATAAAATACGGCCTGCTGTTCGAGAGATTTCTTAATCCCCAGAGGATCAGCATGCCTGATATTGATATCGACTTCTGCATGAACGGCAGGGACGATGTAATACGTTATGTTTCGGAAAAATACGGTCGTGAAGAGGTTGGACAGATCATAACCTTTGGAACCATGAAGGCCAGAGGTGCCTTAAGGGACGTGGGCAGAGCCCTCAACATACCTCTTGGAGAAGTGGACAAGATAGCGAAACTCGTCCCGGAAGGTCCCAAGGTCACCCTGGCACAGGCCCTTGACGAGGTGCCTGAGTTGAAAAAGATGGAAGAAGGTCAGGAACAGATCAGAAAGCTCCTCAAGATTTCCCGTTCGCTTGAGGGACTTTCCAGGCACGCCTCCACCCACGCCTGCGGGGTCGTTATTTCCGACAGACCGCTGGTGGAATATCTGCCCCTGTTCAAAGGACCCAGGGATGAGATCATGACCCAGTTCACCATGGACAGGATAGAACAGCTGGGCCTCATAAAATTTGATTTCCTTGGGCTGAAAACCCTTACGGTCATAAAGCATACCCTGTCGCTGATCGAACAGACAGAGGGCATCAGCATAGACATAGACAAGATAGATCTCAATGACAAAGAGTCGTATCAGTTATGCTCGGAGGGCAAGACCACGGGAGTTTTTCAGCTTGAGAGTTCAGGGATGAAAGAACTGCTGAGAAAACTCAGGCCTGAAATATTCGAAGACCTTGTAGCCCTTGTTGCCCTATACAGGCCGGGGCCCCTGGGCAGCAACATGGTCGATGATTTCATAAACGGGAAGCACGGAAATGTTGAAATCGAGTATCTTCTGCCGCAACTCGAATCGATTCTAAAGGAGACCTACGGGGTTATCCTGTACCAGGAACAGGTGATGAAGATCGCCCGCGACCTGGCCGATTACACCATGGCCGAGGCGGATGAATTGAGAAAGGCCGTGGGGAAGAAAAAGCCTGAGGTCCTTGCCAGGCACAGGCAGCGTTTCATCAAAGGGGCACTGAAAAACGGGGTGGACAAAAAGAAGTCTGAAACCCTTTTCGCCCTTATAGACAAATTCGGCGGTTACGGATTCAACAAGTCCCATTCAGCCGCTTATGCGATGATTGCATTTCAGACGGCTTATCTGAAGGCCCACTATCCGGTACAGTTTATGGCCGCCCTTCTCACACAGGACATGGGCAATCAGGATAAAACCATTAAAAATCTTGCCGAATGTCGCGGAATGGGCATAGAAATCCTTCCTCCCGACATAAATGAGAGTGAAGCGAACTTTTCCGTTTTTCAAGGAAAGATCCGCTTCGGTCTTGCCGCAGTAAAAAATGTAGGGTTAAAGGCGGTGGAATCCATTATAGATGAAAGAAAAGAGCATGGGCCTTTTCAGAACATGGTGGAATTCTGCCAAAGAGTGGAAGGCGCGAAGGTCAACCGAAGGGTGCTCGAAGGTCTGGTGCAATGCGGCGCCTTTGATTTTACCGGCATTTACAGATCCAGGCTCTTGGCGGCCATGGATGAAGTCATGCGATTCTGCGGTTCGAATCACGACCCCAATCAACTCAGCATATTCGATTCTTCGGCCATGAGCAGCAACGGGGCATCAAGCCTGTTCGAATTCCCCGACCTTGAGAAATGGGATGAAAAGGAGATGCTCAGGCGTGAAAAAGAGGCGCTCGGGTTCTATATAACCGGTCATCCCCTGGAAAATTACAGTGATGAGATCTCCCGGTATTCTACCGCATCCATTCAGGATCTTCCGAACAAAAAGGACAAAAGTCTGGAGAAGGTGGCGGGAGTTATTGAAAGCATAAAGCTCAAAAGGACAAAAAGAGGCGATAAGATGGCCCTGCTCCAGTTCGAGGACCTCACAGGCTCGGCGGAGGTGGTGGTTTTCCCTGATGTATTCAACAGGACATCCTCGCTGCTCAAGGGAGATGACCCGCTGCTGATAAAGGGAAGTGTCGAAACAAACGAGAGTACGGCCAAGATCCTGGCCCAGGACATACAAACACTTGCATCCATAAGACAGGAAAGCATAAAGGCGATAGAGCTCTTACTTCATGAAGGGTCGGCGGACAGAGAACTGCTTGAGGATTTAAGGGATATCGTCTTCAAATACCCCGGCAATTGCGGGGTTTTCTTTAAACTGGAGATGGCCGATGGGAAACATATAAACATCTGCGCGGGCCCAAGTTTCAATGTCATACCCTGCAGCGAGCTTTTGACTGAAATAGAAACCCGCATCGGGCACAAGGTAAATCAAATTACGAGCACTACTTAGACTGCCAGGGAACGACCCCGGCTCACCGGTTTGGGCCCGAACCTGAGCCTCTGAGGCCTATCATCTTGTAGATGAGCTTTGCCACTGCAAAGGGGGAGTTTGTGTCGGCCCCGGAATGACTCAGCTCGGTTACGTCAAAACCTACCACCTCTTTCCTTGAAAATATAACCCGGAGAAGATTGATCGCCTCATCCCACGAAAAGCCCCCCGGCTCAGGAGTTCCGGTGCTTGATACCACGCTCCAGTCAAAGGCATCCACATCAAAGGTGAGGAACACCTTTTCAGGCAGCCGCTCGAGGGCCTTTTCCAGGTCAAAGTGACCTCGTCTGTATTCGTGCATGGTGCAAAGGCAAAGGCCTTCCCTGCTCACCCTTTCAGCCTCTTCAAGTGACATACTCCTTATGCCGATCTGGAGGGTAGAGGATGTATATTCCCTTATCCTCGACATGACACAGGCGTGGCTGTAACGGCTTCCCTCGTAGGTATCCCTGAGATCAGCATGGGCATCTACCTGTATTACTCCAAGGGTTGAGTACCTTTCCGAGAGGGCCTTTAAAAACCCGCTGCTTATGGAGTGATCCCCTCCAAGCAGTATAAGGTATTTCCCGTTTTCAAGTATAGACTTCGCGGTTCCATATACCTCATTGATCACATCCTCATCGGCGCAAGGAACAGGGGGCGGCATTACCGTACAGATTCCCGCGCGGCATGGTTCGCATTTCAAGACCTCGTCATACAGCTCGAGATACATTGAGGCTTCGATTACCGCATCAGGGGCATTTGCAGCGCCCTTTCCATACGATACGCCGCCTTCATAGGGAAATGGAAGAAGGACAAACTTCGCTCTGTTCCATGAGCACAAAGAAGGGTCAAGATCCAGGAACTGCTTCGGATACCGGTCCATTATGCCTTTTCCAGTTTATGAGCCATATCGGGAATGCCGCGGGAAAGCATCCTGTATGGGCGGGCCTTGCACTGATCGAGGGCGTAGGCGGCGAGCAGAGGGAATATCACGCTGTATTCGCCCCATATCTGTACCAGGCTTTCCTCATCTGTTGTCCGGTATTTTCCCCAGGTGACCGCCTCGCCGAATGAGCATCCTGAAAGGCTTCCTTCCCTTTCAGGTGCGGTTCCGATCTGAAGTCCCCTGTCAGCCCCCTCGAAATCGACCTCCAATATCTGGCTTATTGTTGGTCCGGTCTGCTGGATAAAATTCTTAGGGCCTCCACCTCCCAGTTCCACAAAACCGGTCCTTTCGGAAGAATAGACGATACCCGCCGAATCGAGTATATCTTTTTGCGCGGAAAGGCTGACGGGATATCCCTCACGGTCGGTACGAACCAGATTCATGGCGATTGAGTGATTTGCAAGGGAATCCCAGAATACAGGAACATTTAGTCTGGCAGCCCTGCAGACGAAACTTCTCTCAGGATGAGGCGCGTTTTTTTCGGCCCACTGTCCAAGAAAATAATTGAATTCCCAGCTGGACATGGGCCTGCCGGGAAATTTTTCAAAGGACCCGCGAACGAAATCCCTTATGATCTCATCCTGGGCCTCCAAGGTCTCTCTTTCCCTGATACCGATATCATAAATGCGGGTGTCTCCATGGATTCTCAGTTGATCGTCATCCCAAAAAGGCCTTATGGCCTTTACAGGAAGCCCGAATGCAAAGTGCAGGTCATGATATACCTGAGCCCCTGTCGAACAGATAACATCTATAAAGCCTGACTCGAGAAGCGATATTACGATGCCGCCCATGCCTCCGGCAATGCCCGCACCCGCTATTCCAAGCCATATGACATCACCGGCACCTATCATCTTTTTCAGCAGACATGCGCCCTTGTATATATTTCTCGCCTCAAATGAAATCCCGCCCATGTAATGGATCATATCTGAAACCGTCATTCCCTTTTCAGGCAAGACAGGCACGATATCGGGGTAGTCCTTGAAAAGAGTCTTTTTTTCGTCCATAAAACCGACCCTACGGGGCATCATTGTTTGTAATGTCCTGACCTGTCAACTTTGATGCATCCTTAAAAAGTCAATACTGAGACTGCTACGGCAAAAGGTTCAAATGCAACGCTCGCACATCCGGGAACCCGCCCCAGCGTCGTGGGGAGTCCAAGCGAACAGCGGACAATCTTGAGGAATGAGGCTTTATTGTATGTTGCAATGTCGAAAGATGAAGCATAATTCCGTCCGAGGCGGGGCAGTTGGACTTTTCACTAAGCCGTCAACTCTAAAGCGCTACCGGGCTTAAGCGACACGATCCTCCAGGGCCGTCCAGTCAAGCAGCATTATCGCACAGGCGAGGACCGTAGTCCAGAGGCCTTTCTTATGGCCCCTTGCAGACTGGGCGATGCTCCTGCTCACGAACTGGGCCTGTCCGACCTTGTAAACCTTCTTGCGTTCATCCCAGGCCACGTCAGGGTCAAGTTCGATTCCGAGTGTGGATGCAAGCATTGTGGCGGCAAGATCTTCGGCGAAATCAGCCGATTTGAGTTTGGTCTCTCCAAAGGCGTGATGCTCGCTTATATATCCGTACTGGTCTTTGTCTTTAGGTCTTGCCAGCCCTATTGCGGCCGAAACAAGCCGGTTAGGTTCATTCGTGCATTCCTTGGCCATCACCGTAAAGGTGATCTGCCCGGGCTCCAGCTTCTGCACCCCTGCATCCCTTGATATGATCCTGCAATCAGGGGGGAATATACTGGATACATTCACCAGGTTACATTTCTGTATACCAGCACTCCTCAGGGCCAGCTCAAAACTCTGGAGTTTATTACGATGATAACCGACCCCTTTTGTAAAAAACATATTACTTGGAACCAATCTTTCCAATTCTTATCTCCATGAAAATTCGTCTATGGGAAAGCGGTAAAATCCGCATGGATTACCCTTTATGCGTTCGCAAAAAGTCAAGCTTCGGACGGCACGGTAAAAGGGCCCGATCTCCCTGTCTTTTCACCGCAAAAACGCTTTCTTATAAATCCGGAGCAAATGAATAGCAAGATTAAAATACGATATTATCGGCTTTAAGCAGTCATAAAACGTCAGTAGGCTCCGGCTGAAGAAATTCAGGCCTGATCGCCTGGGAGGGGAAAAGGGCCTTCCAGGGTTTCATAGTCCCCTTCGGTGTCTATATCCCTGTCGTCGAAACCTGCAGGAGGATCCACATGCAGGACCCGATCCTTATGTCTTTCAAAAAGGGCCCTTGCACCGGTATCTCCCTTGAGTTCCCTGAGCTCGCCGAAAAGCTCGCTGTTTATAATCACGGGATGAGATCTCCTCCCCCCTGACCACAGGGCTGCCAGAGGCAGTCGACACTCAAGGTATGCATGAAGGACTTTGTTGATAGCCGTTGATCCGACGTGAGGCATGTCTGCAAGCAGAATCATCAGGTGGGAGAAGCGGCCCTCCATTCTGCCGAGGCCCGCCTGGATGGAGGTGCTCATACCTTTACGGTAATCGGGATTTTCAATCACTTCCAGCCGGGGATCATAGAGATATCGTGAGACAACCGGCAGGAGAAGATTTTTCTCATGGCCGAGGACCAGCCCTACCCTGTTAAGGTCGGAACCGAGGGCCTCTTTGAGGGCCTTTTCAAGAAGGGTTCGGCCCCCTATTGGAAGCAGTTGTTTGACTCTTCCCATCCTTGTCGAGGCACCTGCCGCAAGAAGCAGTCCCGCCGCATTTTCTTTCTGCCTGCCCATGGTCGGACTAAACCGTCTCCAATTCCTTTGCTCCATGTCTAAGGCCGGCTTCAAAAACCTTCAGATTCACGGACCTGAATCTGTCGGGACTGACCTGATCTATGGTCGCCTTAAACTCACCAGGGGCGAAGATCGAATTTTCAAAGGCGGAAAAATATCCAAGCATGGCGAGATTGGAAGACATGGGCGCACCCAGCTCCATCGCGATCTTTCCCGCAGGCAGGCACCTGTGTCTTATCCCCATTTTATCAAGATAGGCTATTACCATGGGACGCGGAAAAACACCCGGTTCGGCATTCACATACATCCCGCCGCCTGAAGCAAGATAGGGCAGATTACGATAGGCCTCGTTTTCCTCAAGCGCAAGCAGATAATCCGCAGACCCGGTCCTGATAAGACTGCTGTTTACTTTGCCCAGCCTCAGATGTGATACGACGGAACCTCCCCGCTGGGCCATGCCGTGTGTCTCGGCACCCATTATGTCCAGCCCCTTATTCAGTGCCGCATTTGCAACGATCTTGGTCATAAACAATATCCCCTGTCCTCCAAGACCACTCAACAGGAAATCGGCCTTTTCCATGCCCCCCCTCTCCTTCCGGCTCCACGAGTTTCTTATGTCACAGGCTATGCCTCTACAATAGCGCCTTTCGGACACACCTCGAGACAGACCCCGCAGCCGATGCAAAGCGCCTGGCTGACTGCCGTCCTTTCCAGTTTATCATCCCTGTAAAGGGCCGGACATTCAAATCTGTCAAGACATATGCTGCAGTCCACGCAGTCATCGGTTATTATAACTTTTTTCCTGACCGGTACGGCCTTTTCCCTGTAGGCGATTACACAGGGGTGACGGGCTATAACCACCGCGATCCCCCCCTCAGGGTCATCCGTGTAGGCGACCGCCTTCTTCAGGACCTCCATGGTTTTCTTCACATCATAGGGATCAACCACCTCCACAAAGTCGATCCCGCAGCCGGTTGCCGCCCTTTCAAGGGATATACTCCTTCCTTTACTCCCATCGGCCCTGATCCCCAGCCCCGGAGTGGGCTGCATTCCCGTCATGGCTGTCGTCATGTTATCGAGAATCACCAGCACGAACCGTGAATCGTTATATACCGCGTTTAAAAGCCCTGCCGTGCCTGAGTGGAAAAAAGTCGAATCCCCTATTGTGGCCACGATAGGCTGTTTTACATTATCCTGTTCAAAGGCATGATAGAACCCTGACGCCATTGTTATGGCACCCCCCATATCCAGGCAGGTGTCCACCCCGCCCAGGTTTAGGCCCAGGGTGTAGCATCCTATGTCGGAGGTGAATATGGCCTTTGGCCTTACCTTTCTTATCGCGTAGAATGCCGCTCTGTGAGGACATCCGGGGCACAGAGTCGGTTTTCTTACAGGCAGGTCCAGCTTCTGCACCAGCTCGATCGGCTCCCTGTCCTCGGTCCCGGAAAACGGCTTTAGACCTGTTTCCTGAAGCACCACATCTACTATGGAATAGATGACCTGCGGCACGAGTTCTCCCTCGGAAGGCACATGCCCGGAGAGTCTTCCAAGCACCTTTTCCCTGTCGCGCAGGAAATACTCTATAACCGAGTCCGTCTCTTCAAGTACAAGCACCCTGGCACACTTAGACATGAACCGTCCCGCCAACCCTTCCGGAAAGGGGAAAGGGGTCCCGAGTTTCAGCAGCGGGATATCCTTTCGTCCCTCTTCGATCAGGATGTCGGAGATAACCGAATAGGGCACCCCGCCTGCGACTATGCCCAGAGGGTAATTTTTTCCGTCTTCCAGATTATGGAAGTTTATTTCACTGAGCTGATCGAATCTTTCTCCTATGCTTTTGAGTTTCAGGTTGAGTTCCCTGTGCAGTTTGAGGCGAAAACGCGGAGTAGCGGCCCATCTGGAGGGATCTTTTTCAAAAGAGGCGTTTTTCATGTTGCTCACCAGTTCGCCTCTGACAAGATTCTGTCTGGCATGACAGACCCTTATTGCGGGCCTCAGGATGACCGGGACAAGAAATTCTTCCGATATCTCCATGGCCAGTCGTGCCATTTTCCTTGCCTCTTGCGGAGTGGAGGGATCCATTACAGGGACCTTTGCAAGCCTTGCCATAAGCCTGGTATCCTGTTCGGTCTGCGAGGAATGCGGCCCCGGGTCGTCACACGATATTATGACAAAGCCTGCGGAGGTTCCCATATAGGCGGCGCTCATGAGAGAGTCTGAAGCCACATTCAAGCCCACCTGTTTCATGCAGCATGCTGCCCGCTTGCCTGAAACAGCGGCTGCAAAGGCGTTGTCGAGTGCGACCTTCTCATTGGTGGACCATTCCACATAGGTATTGAGCCCCTCTGATTTTACGAGCCGGACGACCTCCGGAAGGATCTCTGAACTGGGTGTTCCGGGATAAGAGGTGACTACCTGACAACCGGACTCCACAAGACCCAGTGCAACAGCCCCGTTTCCTAAATAAATCTCCTCAATGCTCATTATTCCCCCTTTATCCTCTCCTTGGCCTGTTCGATCAAATCCATAAGTGAGTGCACCTTTGTCTTGGAAGGCCTTGTAAAGGCCTTTTCCCACTGCTCCCGGTCCAGCATGTCACTCAGATAGTCCTCTACCTGAAAGTGGGTATGCCAGCAGTCAAGGGTCTTGAAACAGGGCAGTCCGCTGTTTTCCCTCAAGCAGTAGGAAAACTGGATCTGATGGCCCAGTCTCGGGCACCTGATCTTATAATCATCATCCGGGGGTGTAAGCTTTTTTTCCATGGCTCCCTATTTCAACCCATAAGGCCGTATCGGCCTCATGGGTTTTCATGAATGGTGATGGTTTTCATCCCGTGTACTGTCTGGGTTTGGGAAGGGGTGCAATCTCGCTGAGGGCCCTCTGGATCTCTTCCTCCGCCAGGGCGTGATCAGCCAGTTTGCCTGTAAGATATGCCTCGTAGGCAGCCATATCAACAAGGCCGTGACCGCTCCAGTTAAAGAGTATGACCTTTTCCTTTCCCTCCTCCTTTGCCTTCAGCGCCTCACGGATCGTAACGGCAACGGCGTGATTTGTCTCAGGCGCGCTTATAAAGCCCTCGGTCCTGGCAAAGGCGATACCGGCTTCGAAGGTCTCAAGCTGCGGCACTGCCACCGGTCGAATAAGGTTATCCAGTATGAGCTGGCTGATAAGCGGGGCCATTCCATGATACCTCAGTCCGCCTGCATGTATCGGTTCGGGGACAAAACCGTGTCCCAGGGTATGCATGGGAAGGAGCGGGGTCATCTGAACCGTATCCCCGAAATCGTATGCAAAGGGCCCCCTTGTCATGGTAGGGCATGACTCCGGCTCAACACCGATTATATCTATATCCTTGCCGTGGATCTTATCTCTTACAAATGGAAAGCAGTTTCCGGCGAAATTGCTTCCGCCTCCTGCGCAGCCTATGACGACATCAGGATAATCACCTGTAAGGGCCATCTGTTTCTGTGTTTCAAGACCGTTTATCGTCTGGTGAAGCATGACATGGTTGAGGACGCTTCCAAGCGAATACTTACTGTTTTCATCCATGACAGCTGCCTCAACCGCCTCGCTTATGGCCATTCCGAGGCTGCCTGGTGAGTCGGGGTTCTGCTCCAGGATCGATCGCCCCGCCTTAGTCTCGGTGCTGGGGCTCGCCGTGCAGCTTGCCCCCCATGTCTCCATCATCATGCGGCGGTAGGGTTTTTGCTGATAGCTGATCTTGACCATGAAGACCTTGCACTCAAGGCCGAACATTGCGCAGCACATGGAAAGGGCGCTTCCCCACTGGCCGGCCCCTGTCTCGGTCGTGATCCTCTTTGTCCCGGCGACCTTGTTGTAATAGGCCTGAGCAATGGCCGTATTGGGCTTGTGGCTTCCGGCAGGGCTCACCCCCTCGTTCTTGAAATAGATCCTTGCGGGGGTATCAAGATATTTCTCCAATTCATAGGCCCTGTAGAGGGGTGTAGGTCTCCAGATGGCATATTTTTCAAGTACCTCCTCCGGGATATCTATCCATCTTTCCTGGCTGACCTCCTGTTCGATCAGGTTCATCGGAAAGATGGGCGCCAAATCATCAGGACCGACCGGCTCTCCAGTACCGGGATGAAGCGGCGGCTCCATCGGTGTGGGCATATCAGCCTGGATGTTATACCACTGGCGCGGCAATTCCGACTCGGGTAAAACGATCTTCTTGGCCTTCATGACTCCTCCTTTCGTCCACTTAAGTTCCCGTTTCGGCACGCAGCATCCTTGCTGCGAACCAGCCTATGACCTTAAATTTTCCAGACTTGCGAAGTGCTTGACTTGCCACTGACACTTCGATAGAGCCTGGCGGCCTAAAACAAGAAAAACCCCGAGTCAGGCTGATATCATCGCGCAGGCGAACAAGAGAACGATGGAGAGTTCAAAACAGCTGTAGTAAAGGCTTCAGGAATCACTCAAACGATATGCCACCGAAAACGAAGCAAAAAAGGAACCCAAAAGAATTGAAACAAAGCATACTATTCTTTACCCTATAAAGTCAAACAAGATATTAGTTAGGTATCATATATTTTTATTAGAAAACAGACGACTTTTTCTTTTAAGATAAGGAGGGCATCAAAGCACTCAAGGGCCTAATAACCAAGGGCAAGGCCGTCTTTTCTCCTGTCGGAGGCCCCCATGAGGATGTCTTGGACCGGATCAAGGTATATGGCCTGTCCGCCACCGACCTGATTTACTGAAAAGTCCGACCCTGCAGACTCATGGCCCCTTTTTTCGAGAGATGAAACGGTCTCATGGGGGATACCTCCCTCAAAATAGACCTTCCGTCCCTTAAGATGCCTTACCCTCGGCGCGTCCACCGCCTCCTGGATATTCATCTTGAAATCTATAATATTGACAAGGAACTGCACATGCCCCTGAGGCTGCATATCGCCCCCCATAACTCCGAAGCTCATCAAAAATCGGCCTTCTTTGAAAAGCATGGCGGGGATGATGGTGTGCATCGGTCTTTTTAAAGGCTCTATCCTGTTACGGTGATCCTCCTTCATGGAAAAGGAATACCCCCTGTTATGGAGGATTATGCCTGTATGATCCACGACCATGCCTGAGCCGAAGGGCATGAAGATACTGCTTATAAAGGAGGCTGCATTCCTGTCCTTGTCAACAGCGGTAACGTAGACGGTTTCGGAGCCCTGGGGAAAGGTCGAATAAATCAAATGGCAGGCCCTGTGAGGATCGATATTTTGCCTCTGCCTGTCAGCATATTCCTTTGAAATAAGTCTTTCTACCGGTACCTCTGAAAACCTGGGGTCTGCGATAAATCTGTCCCTGTCATAGAACGCGAGTTTTTTCGCCTCTATTAGCAGATGAAGAAATTCAGGGCTGTTGTGCCCAAGCCCCCCGATGTCGAACCCCTCCATGATATTCAGCATTTCAAGAGCGGTAACCCCCTGACCGTTGGGTGGAAGTTCAAAGACCGTGTAACCCCTGTAATCGGTTGAAAGGGGTTTCACCCAGGAGGAGGTATGCCCTTCAAAATCACTCCTTGTGAAAAGGCCTCCCTCACGATCCGAAAATTTTATGATTTTATCGCATATATCTCCGGAGTAAAAGGCCTCTGTACCTTCATCCGCAATCACCCTGTAGGTAGCGGCGATATCCCTATTTCTGAACAGACTTCCGGGGCCGGGGGCCTTTCCGTTGATCAGATATGTCTTTGCCGAACCTTCATGGGATGCCAGAAGGGATTCGCAGTCTTTCCATTCTCCTGCTATCACCTCGGTAACGGGGAACCCGTTTTCACCGTAATAGATCGCATCCTCAAACAGATCCCTCGGCTCCATGGTTCCATATCTGTCTATGGCCTCATACCATCCATGAAGCGCCCCCGGCACGGTGGCCGAAAGGATGCCTCTTTCAGGAATCGCCTTGAGCCCCATCCTGCCGAGGGTCGAGATGTCCGCCCTGCCCGGGGCCCTTCCGCTTCCGTTCAATCCGATGACATCTCCGTCTTCCGCCATGTAAATAAGCCCGAAGGCGTCCCCGCCCAGACCAACGGAAAAGGGTTCCACCACGCTCAGGGTGCTGAGCATTGAAACCGCCGCGTCCACGGCATTTCCGCCTTTAGAAAGTATCTTATAGCCGGATAAGGTGGCAAGCTGCTGGCTTGAGGCCGCCATGCCATGTGCGCCCATGGCGACCGATCTCTGCGCATAGTTTTGCGCCTCTCTCTTGTTCGAATAGATAAATTTCATATCCAAGACCTCCAGGACGGGATCTCTTTTAGGTCTGCTGCCAAGATTTCAGTTCCGGACAAAGGGAAACACTAAAACAGGCTGATAAAAAAGTCTACCGCTCCAAGCAGTTTGGCTGAAGAAACAGCAACCACGGCTATGAGCAACCACCGGACAAAAACGGCACCCCGCTCCATTGCCAGCTTGGCGGCAAGCCACCCCCCCAGGGCGTTTCCAATCGCCAGCAGGAGACCCAGATCCCACCTTACCTGTCCGTTGATCATAAACACGATCAACGCGAAAATGGTAAAAGAAAAGATGATCAACAGCTTCACTGCATTGGCCCTTACAAGGTCATACCCCACGGACAGAACCAGGCCTGCCAGTAAAAACACCCCCACTCCGGCCTGGATAAATCCTCCGTACATGCCGATGCCGAAAAAAAGAATAAGCTGGAAAAGGTTCGGGCGACCCTCGAGCCTTTCCAGATCCCCTTCAAGCCACCTCTTGGGCCGGGCGATTATTATGACAAGCATCACCGCCATCAGTGCCCCGATGACCCTTCTCAGCATCTGCTCGTCCAGGTTGACCGCTATCTGGGCGCCTATTATTCCGCCTATTGCCGCGGGAGCCGTGAGCATCAAGCCCCCCTTAAGATCAAGCATCTTCCTTTTTTTAAAGCTCTTAAGGGCCACATAATTCTGTATGAGAATGCCCACCCTGTTTGTGCCGTTTGCCACATTCGCCGGGATACCCAGGAATATCAAAAGGGGAAGTGAAATCAGAGAGCCGCTGCCTGCAAGGGTGTTGATGAAACCGCAGCCGAACCCGGCCGCTATAACTGCAGGATAAATATACCACTCCATAGTCTTTTTCCTTTGAATTTCTTATTGTAATACATTACCTGAAAACGCGATCAAACTCATCACATTACAATTGAACCGATTGACCGCGCGATAAAAACGGCCTGTCCCGCAGCAAAACAACGAGGCATCAATCGCAATTCCCATGCTCACGGCAAGGGATGGGCATTTTGGGAATTTTCAGCCTTCGGCGGATCAAACAGGGGAGGCCGGGTCAGGTTCAATAAACTGCGAATGATAGGTAATGGACATGCAGGTGTCAAAGAAAAAGAACCGGCACATGGAAATCTCCAACGCCTTTGACACCATATATTCTACTTGACACAATTATTTTTTTATTGTTCAATTTATGACAAATTGGGCCCACATCGTAAAATAAACCATTAATTCTCATTAAAAATCAGAGCCGAAACAGTCCTCAAAAAAAACAAGAAAATGAGACCGACCCAGACTCCCACCAATAAGAAATCATGGAGTTGTTATAATGGAAAAATTCGATAAAACAGTAAAACTATGCGCTGCAAAGGGGATATCGGACATACACCTTATGGCCGGGCAACCCCTTGTTTATCGTAAAAGCGGGACCATCTACTTTGACAAGAAGACCAAGTGGACGAATGAGGAACTAATTGCCCTGGCCAAAGAGGTACTTAATCCTCTCCAGCAACAGACCCTTGCTGAGAGAAATTCCGTTGATTTTGCCATCTCAGTGGGTAACATCCGCCTCAGGATAAATATCTTTTCCACCATAAAAGGCCTTTCAGCTGCTGTCCGTCTTCTTCCGGGGCAGATTCCAAGTGTTGAAGACCTTAACCTTCATCCCAGTCTTAAGGAATGCTGTGAGCTGAAGGCAGGCCTGATACTTATCTGCGGCGCAACCGGCAGCGGTAAATCCACCACAATGGCCGCTATGATAGAAGAAATAAACAAGACCCGCCCGTCCCACATCATCACACTCGAAGACCCTGTTGAATACAGATTTGTTTCAAAAAAATCACTCGTAGGTCAGAGGGAGCTCAATACGCATGTCCCTTCCTACGAGCAGGGGCTCCTGGATGTGCTCAGGGAGGACCCGGATGTCATTGTAATAGGCGAACTGAGGGAACCGGAGACCATCAGGCTCACCCTGCACGCCGCCGAGTCAGGGCATCTGGTCATAGCATCTCTGCATGCTTCCACTTCCGAGGATGCCATACACAGGATATGCAATTCCTTTTCACCTGAGACACAAGACGCGGTCAGGAGTCAGCTTTCATCCACTATTCAACTCCTGGCCATCCAGCAGCTGGCCCATTACGAGAGGGCAGGAATCAGGCTGCCGATCCTTTCGATCATGCGTGCCTCGCAATCGGTTAAGGGCCTTATAAGGGAGAATAAGCTGGGTCAAATCGAAAGCGCCATACAGACCGGAAAGGCCTACGGCATGTATACGATTGAAAGCTACAAAAAGGAATTCCTTGACAAAAAAGAACATTTCATTTCGCCTTCTAAAAATTTCAAACCATCAGAGGTAGTGGTACCTGAGCCTGATTCAACTCAGACATTTACCCCCTCTGCCGGAATGCGCATAAAAGTCGAGGAGCTTCGGCCTCAGGCCAAGATATCCGTTGACATTCCGCGCCAGCCGCAGCCGGTCCAGGAAGGGCAAACGGTAGATCTGGGGTGCCAATATGTGATAGATGAACATGCCTCCATGGATCAGCTCATTACGGAAATAAAAAGATCAGGGAAGTATTGAAAAATTGCCGGCCTTTCCGGTCGGAGCCTCTCAGGGGTTATCAACGAAAAAATCATATCTTTCAGAGGGATTCTGCAATGACAAAGTCCAAATCAGATAAAGCCGAAAAAAATCTGGATGAAAGGCTGATGAATTTGATCAAAAAGTTTCCGGATAAGCAGAAAAGAGAACTCCTTCAAATCCTGCCTGAGTGGGAAAACTGGGTACGAAGAAGGAAAAGTCCCAGGAAGATGCTTAAATCGGGATATTCTGATCTGGATGAATCGGCTTCAGGATATATAGTTCGTAATATAAGCGCGGGAGGGGTTTTCATCAAGACCGACTCACCCCTTGAGATGGGGCAAAACATCTCACTCCTTTTCACCTTCCCTGATATGGAAACACCCGTTCGAGTGACGGCAGAGGTCGTAAGGGCCACGTCTGAAGGATTCGGCCTTAAATTCGACAAATCCGATGAAAATGTCAGGATCCTCAGCAAGTTCTTTGAGGAACTCTGATAAAATAGAGGGATTTATCCTGACACATGAAGATATTGATTTTACAAAGGAATCGGCACCCTGCCGATTCCTTTTTTTGAGTGTCAGGCAGGGCACCGTCAAAAATCACTACAGCCAAATCAATTGATAAGGCTTTGCAGGGGTGCAGGAATTCTTCCCCCCATGCCTATAAATTTTTCAGAGGCAGGCTCGTTTCTCACGTCCATGATGGTGGCCTGGCCCAGAAGACCCCCGAAATAGGCCTTGTCCCCTGCCTTTTTCCCAGGCACCGGGATGAGCCTTGCAGCGGTAGTCTTCTTGTTGATCACCCCTATTGCCATCTCATCTGCGATCACGGCGGCAAGCGTGGCCGCAGTGGTATCCCCGGGCAGGGGGACCATATCGAGACCGACCGAGCAGACGCTCGTCATGGCCTCCAGTTTCTCCAGTGAGAGATACCCCTTCCTGGCCGCCTCCGATATTGTTATATCCTCACTTACAGGAATAAATGCCCCGCTAAGTCCTCCCACATAGGAACTGGAAAAAGCGCCGCCTTTTTTCACCGCATCATTCAACATGGCAAGGGCCGCAGTGGAGCCGGGCACACCTATGCTTCTAAGGCCCAGGCTCTCGAAGATTTCACCCACACTGTCTCCCACATTCGGCGTGGGGGCAAGCGAAAGATCAACTATACCGAAGGTAACGCCAAGCCTTGAAGCCACCTGCCTGCCGATAAGTTCCCCCACCCTGGTAACCTTAAAGGCGGTCCTCTTTATGATGTCCGAGATCTCTCCGAAATCCGGTCCGTCCTCTTTTTCCATGGCCCTGTCGATTGCCTTTTTCACGACCCCCGGCCCGCTCACTCCGACGTTTATAACCGCATCAGGTTCCCCGATACCCAGATATGCCCCGGCCATGAAAGGAATATCCTGTGGTATATTGGCAAACACGCATAGCTTTGCACAGGCAAGGCCGTCAGAGTCCGCGCTGCTTTCAGCAGCCTTCTTTATTGTCCTGCCCATCAGCGATACCGCGTCCATATTGATTCCCGCCGATGTGGACGCAACGTTTACCGAAGAACATACCCGTTCCGTTCCGGAAAGGGCCTCCGGGATAGCCGCTATAAGTGAAGAGTCCCCGTGGGAGAATCCCTTTTCAACACAGGAGCTGAAACCGCCGACAAAGTCGACTCCTATCTCTTTGACCGCCCTGTCGAGTGTAACGGCCACCTCAACCATCTCGGAAGAGGAAAAGGGTGCCGCCACAACAGAGATGGGACTTACGGAAAGCCTCTTGTTAACCACGGGTATGCCGTACCTGTCACCCACCCGGTCGCAGACACTGACAAGATTTTCTCCCAATCCGGTAAGCTTATCATATATATTGCCGCAAAATCTCTTAAGGTCATGACTCTGGCATTCCATCAGGTTTATCCCGAGGGTTACGGTTCTAACATCCAGATGCTCATTTTTCAGCATCTCCAGTGTTGAAACAACTTCTCTTTCGGTCAGCATAATATTTTTTCTCCGACTTTTAACAAAGGCCGCACACATCTATTTGGGTGCCGTTATCTGTTAGATTCTGTTTATCGCCTCAAAGATCTCCCTGTGCTGAATACTGAGGTCAAGTCCCAGCTCCTCGGCTCTTCTGAAAAGGGCCTCCCTGAAAGAGTCCTGCTCCATACCGGCGGGAATTTCAACCTCATATATCATGGTGTTTTTTGAAGGATCCTCCCCTCCCCTGAAAAGTGCCTTGAGGTTGGTTATGTTTACCCTGAAAAGGGCCATCACCTCGGTCACACCCGAGACCAGGCCCAGACGGTCCGGGCCTGTTGTGGTAATTACAAACGGCTCATACGGCTCTGCATCTGCCGGTAGACCTTGATTTTCAAGGGGTCTCATAGACACCTGCAGCCCTAAAGGCTCAAGAGCCCCGTTCATGGAGCCATGCAGGTCGTCAGGGCTGATCCCCTCAGGCATGGATATGATAAATATGGAAGCAAACTCGGATTGAAGCCTTGTCTGCGTCACATCCTCCACATTACATCCTGAATCGAAAAGCACCTTTGAAACGGCCGCAACAATCCCCGGGCAGTCCCTTCCCAGTATGGAAATCACTAATTTTTGCATCCCAAACCCTTTCCTTTATTCATGAATATTTTCGCACTCCCAAAGAAACGCTATATCCGGCAGTAGCAAAAGTCAACTTACATTAACATTGCGGAAAACATACCCTTGTCCCATTTTCTTACTCCTCCGTTTGCCGGCGCACAAGCGCAAGCGCCGCAACCGTCCGGGCGTTTTGGGTTATTCGTTATTCGTTAATGGAAAAATGCAAAACACTGCCAGTTTACCTTTTCCTTCCAACCAATAAGGCAGGTGCAGGGATTCTTTTTCCGGTCTTATCTCACAAAAAAATACCACAGGCATTTGCAGTGGCCGCAGACAGGGCTTTCTTCCCGGGTGCCCTGTCAGCTAAGGTAACATTTGCAAAAGCACTGGGATGCGGCTACTTCCCCGTAAGAAATAGAGAAGACCGGAAAAAGAGCGCCTGCACCGGAGCAGTAACCTGCCGGAAGCGCATCTTTATTCGTCTGCAAATGGCCGCCCGGGCCGCGCGATATCTTGAGGTCCCGGCCCTGCTGTGATAAACTCGGAGCCTGTTCGGTCATTATATACGAATATCAGGCGGGTGAACCAATCTACGATGAAGATAACTCTCATAGGTATGTCGGGAACCGGGAAATCTTACTGGGCTTCAAGGTTTTCCGAATCAGGGTTCAATACGATAGACTGCGACCGGCTTATCGCCCTGAAGCTCAAAGGATTTCTTTTGCAGGATGACGGCTCATTTATGGATATGGGCAGATGGATGGGGTTTCCTTATGAATCCGGCTATGAGAGCAAAGAGGCAAAATATCTTGAATGCGAAAAAGAGGTTTTTCATGAACTGGTCGAGAGGCTTGAGTCTGAAAAACGCCAATCCGAAGATGATCTTGTATTAGATACGGGCGGAAGTCTCATATACATGGGCGAAGAAATAATTACAAGGCTGAAAAGACTTACCATCATGGTTCACCTGTCATCTCCGGAACAAATCCGCGCCGGGATGCTTGAATCATACATGGCATGTCCCAGACCTGTTTTATGGATGGGCATGTTCAAGAAACGGGAACGGGAGTCAAATACTGAAGCATTAAAAAGGTGCTACCCGCTTCTTCTTTCTTCAAGAGAAAAACGGTACGAACATTATGCGGATATCAGCCTGGACTATTACTGCCGCACCAAGAAGGATTTCGATACAAGCCGGTTTCTTTTACTATTAAATAAACACCTTTACAAAAAGGCTGACCATACACAGGGGAGGTGAAAAAAATGAGGGTATCCTCAATTGCTGAGATGCGTGAACTGGACAGAAACGCTATGGAAAAATTCGGGATCAAGGACGAAATCCTCATGGAAAACGCAGGGCTTGCCTCCCACTCAGTCATTAGGAGCCATTTAGAGATAAAGGGGCTCAGGGCGCTGGTATTCTGCGGAGCGGGTAATAACGGGGGGGACGGCTTTGTCGTGGCCAGAAAAATTCACTCGGACGGAGGATCCGTAAAGGTATTTATTCTGGCGGATAAAAACAGTTACAGGGGTGCGGCAAGGGCCAACCTCGACATCCTCTTCCGCCTGCATATGGATATTGAACGGTTGAAAGACCCTGAGGCCGTTTCCGAAGAGATATCCAGCTGCGACCTGATAGTGGACGGGATATTCGGCACGGGACTCGCCCGGCCCGTGGAAGGCCTTTACAGACAGATAATCGAACTCATCAATAGAAGCGGCAAGAAGATCCTGAGCCTTGATATACCATCCGGAGTAAACGGAGATACGGGCCGGGTAATGGGAGTCGCGGTAAGGGCGAACTGGACCTGCACCTTCGGGCTTCCAAAGCTTGGAAACATGCTTTTCCCAGGTTTTCAATTATGCGGAGAACTATCCGTATCCCACATATCCTTTCCACCTGAGATCTACAGCCATGTAAAGGTGGAAATTTCCAGGCCGGCCCCCCCCGCACCCAGAGACATGAACGGCCACAAGGGCAGTTTCGGTAAGGCCCTTGTAATTGCCGGTGCGCCAGGTTATTTCGGTGCGCCCTATTTTGCGGCGCTTTCATTTCTGAAGGCCGGAGGAGGTTATAGCCGTCTTGCGGCACCTGAAGGCATGATAGCCTTTATTGCCGCACAGGGAAGCGAGATCGTCTTCGTGCCTCAAAAGGAGACCCCGTCAGGAAGCATTTCCTCCGTAAACATGGAAAGCATCCTCGATCTCTCAAGGCAAACGGATATTGTAGTCATGGGGCCGGGGATGTCTCTTGATGATGAAACCCAGGACCTGATAAGGCGGCTCGCCTCAAGGACGGACAAGCCGTTACTTCTTGACGGAGACGGTATCACTGCGATATGCGGCGACCCTCAAATCCTTGCCGGCAGAAAGGCCGGTACCATCCTGACTCCTCACATCGGCGAAATGGCCCGCCTGACAGGGGAAAAACCGGAAAAAATCGAAAGCAACAGGGTTGAAATACTGAGAAGGACTTCAAGGCAACTCAACTCGACAATAGTGCTTAAAGGGGCACATTCCCTGATCGGACATCCCGACGGAAGGATATTTATAAATATGACCGGGAATCCCGGCATGGCCTCTGCCGGCTCAGGGGACGTGCTTGCAGGAGCTATCGCCGCCATGTACGGTATCGGTATACCGCTGGATGAGGCGGCAGTATCCGGCGTCTTCATTCATGGCCTGGCCGGTGACCTTGCAGCCGAGCGGAAAGGAGAGGACGGCATTACGGCAAGCGATATCATGGGATTTCTGCCTCTTGCAGCCAGCATGCACAGGCAGAGGCCAGCGGAATTCACACACAGGTATGAAGCGGTTAAAACGGTTTAGATCCTTACCTTCTAGACCGCCACTTCAACAAAGCGTGGATTAAGGATTCTGGATATCTCGTCGGGAGATATCGCTGCGAGGAGGCCCCTTTTGCCGGCGTTTATGTATACCTCCTCAAGTCCCTTTATGCTTTCCTCCATATAGACACTCAGAGGCCTTTTAGTGCCGAAAGGAGATATTCCCCCCACCTTGTACCCGGTATGTCTGTGGGCGGCGGCAGGATCACACGGACTGACCCTCTTTACATTGATGGCCCTTGCAAGATTCTTTGCCGAAACCCTTTTGTCCCCGTGCATCAGCACCAGAAAGGGGTGTCCCTGGTCGTCTTCCATTACAATGGTCTTGATGACGCGGTGTTCGGCCACCCCCAGCTCTCTGGCAGCCACCTCTGTTCCGCCCTTTTCCTCATACCTATAGGGCAACAGCCTTACTTTCGCATCATACCGCCTTAATAATCTCAGGGCCTGAGTGGTAGGGATCTTTTCCTTTGCCATGCCTCACCCGTCTTTGCGCGAAGCCTTGCAAACTCCGGTTTTAAGCCGCACTCCTGTTCTGAAAACCGCATGGCTGGCCGGGGCACCTGCCTGTTGTGAAAAAAAAGGCCCCGAAACACGGGGCCTTTATGGTTCACTGTCTAGGCTTGCTATATGGGGCGAACCTTTGTCGCTTCAGGACCCTTCCGTCCCTCGCCTGCCTCATAATCCACTGACTGACCTTCCTGCAGGGTTCGAAAACCCTCGGCCTCAATGTTTGAGTGATGGACGAACAGATCTTCGCCTCCTTCATCAGGGGTGATAAAACCGTAGCCTTTCTTGTCACTGAACCACTTTACTGTACCTTTGGCCATGAAACTTCCTCCCGTGTAGGCCCCTTTTTCACCAAGGGGCAACTGGCCTTCCCCTATTCCCAAAAGGTTGTGTGCATATAGGGGTTGAGAGCACACACCCTGACAATGATGAGTCAGTAAACAGAATTCAACGGAAAAAGTCAATAACTCTTTAAAATATTTTTTAAATACTTTTATGCAACATTCCTCAAGGCGGAAAAAAGGCACAGGCCAAGGGGCCGTTTAAAAGTGCCGCGTTATTCGTTATCGGTTATACGGAAAGAACCAAACATACCCATGACAACTCTTTAACACATCTGTTCGCCAGCTCACGGGCGCAGGCACCGGGGCTCTTTTTCCGGTCTTATCTCACAAAAAAATACCACAGGCATTTGCAGTGGCCGCAGACAGGGCTTTCTTCCCAGCTGCCTTATCAGCCTGAGGTAACATCCACAAAAGCCCGTTGATGCGGTCACTTTCCCGTAAGGCATAGAGAAGGCCGGGAAAAGAGTGCCGGGGCCGCAGCGGCAGCCGTCCACACGTGCCGCGTTATTCGTTATCGGTTATACGGAAAAACCGGAATCACATACTCCTGCCAGTTATTTAACGCCTCTGCCCGCCTGCGCACAAGCGCAGGCTCCTACTCCTCAGAGCGAAGCGCCTCTGCAAGCGCTATCTCGAGATCACACTGCAGGCACCTTCCCGCCTCCGCCCTTGCCTGTTTATCACCATAACAGAGATCGACCTCGGCAAAGCCACTTCTCTCTGAAACCGGAAGCGAAGGCACACGCTCCCGCCTCATATCGGCGAAACCTTCCACCCTTTTCCCTGTGTATGAAAGAGCCTCATCCGCATTTTTCTCTTTGGATTCCATTTCACCATCACCCCCGAGATACCTGTCAACGGCCGAGGCGGCCCTTTTCCCCGATGCCACGGCTTGAACCACGGTCCCTGGTCCTGAGGCGGCGTCACCTCCCGCAAATACTCCCGGAATCCCTGTTTCCGACGTTTCCTCATTCACACCGATGAGATCCCCCTTGATATCAATGCCTACCCCCTCAAGAAAGGAAAGTTCACTTGTCTGGCCTATCGCCAGGATTACCTGATCGGTTTCGACCCTCTTTTTTGTATCGTCAAAGGCGGGGCAGAAATTTCCTTTTTCATCAAAGACGGATGAACAGCGGACAAGTTCCACACCTGTTATCTGTCCTCCGGCCGACATGATTTCACTCGGGCCCCATGACGGCAGAAGGCCTACCCCCTCTTCAAGCGCCATCTCAATCTCCCGGGGGTTTGCAGGCATCTCTTCCCTGCTCTCCAGGCATGCCATTACGACCTCTTTGGCACCCAGCCTGAGGCAGGTCATTGCTACGTCAACAGCCACATTGCCTCCTCCAACGACCAGAACCCTCTCTTTCAGTCCCAGGGATTCAGCTTCGCTCGCGGCGATAAGAAAATCCATACCCCAATGTACACCCTTAAGATCCGATCCCTTAAGAGGGATCTTCCTGCTCGACCATAGCCCTGTTGCGATAAACACCGCGTCAAAACCCCTTTTCAGTTCCCGGATCCCGAAATCCACCCCCAGTCTCCTGCCCGCATTCAATTCGATACCCATATCAAGGAGCTGAGCTATCTCTGTTTCCAGGATATCCTCTGGAAGCCTGTAAAAGGGGATACCGTATCTCATCATGCCGCCCGGTTTCGGCTTTGCCTCGAATATCACTACCCTGTGGCCCTTTTTTCTCAGGTAAAAGGCCGCAGTCAGTCCTGCCGGCCCCGCACCTATAACGGCGACCTTTTTACCGGTGTCTTTTCCGGCACCCGGCATATCGCGCAAATCTCCCGCATTGTCGGCCGCGAACCTCTTTAGCGCGCATATTGATACCGGTTCATTGACCTCGCCTCTTCTGCACATATCCTCACATGGATGAGTACATACCCTGCCGAGTATGCCGGGAAAAGGAACGCTTTCAAGTATAAGCCTGTACGCCTCATCATTTCTTCCCGCCGCAATATGCCTCAGGTATCCCGGCACATCCACACCCGCCGGACATGCCTCGATACAGGGAGGCGATTTGGGCCTGAACCCTTCCGGGGACAGTGCCCTCAGGGGTCTTATGACCTCCAGTATGGATACCCCGTTCGGGCAGACTCCTTCACATCTTCCGCAGGCAGTACAATTCCAGGGCTGGGGAGTGTCTGAAATCTCCTCTGCCAGTCCCAGTTCCACGTACCTCAAAAGCCTCCTGACATTGAACCCGTCGACACCTGTTATGGGGCAGGCGGAGCTGCACAGGCCGCACTGCTCACAAGTACTGAACATATGTGCCTGTGAAAAAAGGCTTTCAGCCGGTCCGGTATTCATTTTCATCTCTATCGAACTCCTCTTAAGGGAATCTCTTAAAATTACTGGCACCTCGAATCTTAAAGCTTCAATTCCTCGACCATCCGGCGCATGGTATTGGCAAACTTGGGTCCGTCAGCGGCGGAGCACCATACATTCCAGAGCCTCTCCGGGTCGTACCCCTTTTTGGCCAGCTTTCTCTTTGCCCTGTCGACCCTCTTTTCAGCGGCATAGTTGCCCGATATATAGTGGCACGTGGGAAACTCGCATCCCGCAACCAAAACCCCTGCCGCACCCAGATCAAAGGCCCTTTCGATCATTTTTATTGAAATGCGGGCGGAACACATCACCCTTATCAAACGGGCGTTGGGGGGGTACTGGAGCCTGCTAACCCCTGCCATGTCCACACCGCCGAGGGCACACCAGTGACATACGAATCCTACAATCTTCTTTTCAGGATTCTCTTCAAGTGCCGCTTCAACCTGAGCCAGTATCTGTTCATCCGAATAGTGAATAATGGTAATGCATTCCTTCGGACAATCAGCGGCGCACAGACCGCATCCCTTACAGAGCGCCTTTATGACAACAGGCATTTTATCTTCATTCAACTTTATCGCATTGTAGGGGCATCTCTTGTAACATAGGCCGCATGCATTACAGTCCGTAAGATCGATATCGGCCACGATCCCCTCCGCCTCGATAAAACCGTTGTTCATCGGTATGGAGAGCCTCATTGCGGCTCCCATACCCTCCTCGCAACTGTCCTTTATCCCCTTTGGATTCTTGGCACACCCGCACAGGGCGATGCCGTCGGACGGAAAATCAAGAGGCCCCAGCTTGACATGCCTTTCCTGAAAGAATCCGTCCGAATTTGAGGATACCTTAAGGTGCCCTTTTATCTGCTCCACCGTGTCGTCACCCCTGAAACCGGTGGTGAGAACAACAAGGTCGGCGGGCAATCGGAACTGCCGCCCCAGAAGCATGTCGAACACGTTCACGGACAGGTCGCCGTCACTGCCGCTCACTTCGGGATAATCGCCGTCCGGGAACCTCAGAAATTTGACGCCCGCCTCTTTGGCCGCGTCAAGCTGGAAATGCTCCTCCTTGACCATGCTCAAATCCCTGTAAAGGATGAAGACATTCACCTTGCTGTTAAGTCCCTTTATTGCCATGGCGTTTTTTACCGAAACCGGGCATCCTATGTTGCAGCAACCTCTGGAACCATTCTTTGAATTAACGCAGTTGATCACCACCACGTTTGTTATTTCCGAATCAACCCCGGAAATATTAAGGGAGTATTCACCTGCCTCATGATCAACTTCCCCTGCATCGGCCCGCCACTTCCTGATAATTTCTTCGAGCTGTAACTGGGTCACCACCCTGCTGTCTTTTCCGTACAGGAATTCCTCGGGGGGGTCGATCTCCTGCATTCCGGTCGCCACCACAACGGTTGAGACTTCTACCTGCCGGGGCTCCCCGCCCACCTTCAGGCCCACCTTATAGTTACCAATATAACCTTCAACCGAATCGATCTCCGTGTCGGTATAGACGACGATATGAGGGTGAGAGGTAACCTGCTCCACTTTTTTGGCCAGCAGCAGCGAGGAATCCATGCTTTCCCTGCCGTGAGAAACGGAACAGACCCTGTTAAGGAGCCCTCCCAGTTCATTTTTCTTTTCAACAATAATGCTTTTGAATCCCTGATCGGCCAGATTAACGGCCGCGGTCATTCCTGACATGCCCCCCCCGATTATCAGGCATTCTCTGCCTACCGGCAGTCTTATCTCCTCTCCTTCTTCAAGAAGGACGGCCTTTGCCACACCCATCTTGACCAGATCCTTTGCCTTTTCGGTAGCGGCATCCGGTTGTTTCATATGAACCCATGAGACCTGCTCCCTTATACTTACAAACTCAAGAAGGTAGGGGTTGAGGCCCGCCTCCTTTACCGTGGCCTTAAAAAGAGGTTCATGTGTCCTCGGGGTACAGGATGCTATTACAACCCTGTTAATATCGTGCTCCTTGATCGAATCCCTCATATCGGAAAGCGCGTCCACGGAACAGGACCATTTCCCCTCATCCGCGAAAGCAACCATATCAAGGCCCTTTGCGTACTCGACTACATCGGGAACATTTACGACTCCCGCTATATTGGAGCCGCAGTCACAGACAAAAACTCCGACCCTTATTTCATCATTCATTTCACGTCCCTCACCTGGTTTCTTACAACCGCCTTCATACCGGCTGCGCAGGCCTGAACCACGGACTCCGAGATATCGATAGGCCCGGTTGCTCCCCCGCACAGATAGATTCCTTCCACCGCCGTCTCAAGAGGAGACACCAGAGGGTCCTTTTCCTTGAAAAACCCCAGCTCGTCCAGTTCGATCCTCAACACCTTGGCAAGTCTTTCGTTCCGGTCATTCGGCACAAGACCCATGGAAAGCACAAGAAGATCAAATTCTTCCTCAACGATTTCTCCCGTCTCCAGGCTTTCATACCTGAGAATCAGGTTTTTTGTTTCCTTTTCTTCAATAACATCAAAAGGCCTTGCCCTTACATATCTGACCCCGTTGTCGAGCGCTTTTTCATAAAAAGCCCAGAAGCCTTTTCCGTAGGCCTTGAGATCATTATAAAAAATTGTGGCCCCTACCGACGAATCATGCTCCTTGGTGATAATCGTCTGCTTTGCGGCAATCATGCAGCATACCTTCGAGCAGTAGGGCAGCCCTGTTTCAAGCCCCCTTCCGGCGCATTGAATCCATGCTATCCGGTGGGCATGACTTTTATCGGAGGGCCTTATTATCCGGCCTGCCGTGGGACCCCCGGCATTCATCAACCTTTCGAACTGCAGATTGGTTATGACATTTTCATGTTCACCATACCCGTATAGCCCCGGAGCGGGCTGAGCCGAAGCGATACCTGAGGCGACCACTATGCTTTGTACTTCCAGGTTAAGATTTCTGTTCGACTGCCAGAGTCGCACCGCATCCTTTCCCTCCTCCTGACAGGCCTTGACACAAAGGGCGATCGGGCACTCCCGGCACTGACTGCAATCCACAACGCAGCCTCCCACGCAGGCTCCCTGCTCTCTCATATTACCGTAGCGACAATCGGGGTCTATTACCGCGACATTGGGTACGGCCTGAGGAAAAGGCATATAGATGAGTTTTCTCATACCTCCTATCTTGCCGTCCATTTCGTCCGGTATGCTGACCGGGCAGGCCTCCATGCAGGCGCCGCATCCAGTACACTTTTCCTCGTCTATGAATTTGGCCTTCTGAACCAGTTTTACCTTGAAACCTCCGTCCGACTTTTTGACCTTTCTGATCTCGGTATTTGTCAGGATCTCTATGTTGGGTTCATTATCCACTTCGTACATCTGAGGTGCTTCGATACAAATCGAACAGTCGTTGGTGGGAAAAGTCTTATCGAGCCTTGCCATCATTCCACCGATACTGGCCGTATCATCCATCAGATAGACGTGAGTACCGTATCTGGCGGCATTCAGCGCGCAGTTTATGCCGGCTATTCCGCCTCCTATAATCAATATCGATGCGTCCATAGATCCGCCTCTTGTCTTTTTCTGAACTTTTACACCTGTAATTTCAGCATCCTGTCAGCCCAATCGGACCTCTCCGGCAAAAACGCCCGACAGGAAAAAGGTTACCGCTGCAAATGGGATGCGATTATCATCAGGCTGGAATCGGAATAGTCCGGACGATATTGACACGAACCTTCCCGACCATCCTTACAGGGATGCTTTCTCGTGGATTCGAGGAACAGTGCCCCTCAAATCTCGGTTATAATTATTGCCCCCGATTTACACACTGCCACGCAGGTCCTGCATCCGAGGCAATTCTGTGGTCTTACTGCCTGAGCCTTGTGAGACATGTCAAAGACATCTACAGGACAAAACTTAAAGCATTCCTCACAGCCGTCACACTTTTCAGCATCAATGTGCACCAGATAAACTTCGAAAGACTTGTATTTTTTACCCATAAGTTGTTTCAAAACCGGTTGAAATCGATATTTGCATCAAAACCCATACACTGCCCATCCCAAAATAAGGTCATACGCTCCATTGAAGTTTAAGGACCTTCTCCCGATTAATTGGTCAATTAGCATATCTTTTTTACACAGTGCGGCATATCAGGATTCGAGGGACCAAGGGGCCAAGGGTTCGAGTGAAAAACAGAGAGAAATCTAATGGAATCCTGATTTTTAGTCGATGAAATATCCACACACAAGCAGAAGAAAATTCGATGCAGCAGAAATAACATATTTAGACACCAACCACTTGAACCCCGGCCCCTGGAACCCGGGAACCCGCTGTGAAGCAGTGGGACTGAGCGAAGCGCTATTTTTTCAGTTCCTCCCACTTGTAGTCGATAAGCTCGGTTAAGACTCCGTTCAGTTTTTTTGGGTGAACAAAGGCAAATTCACAATCTCGAAAGGGTCTTGCGATTTCTCCACGCTTATCAGGGATAAAGGGGTATCCCTTGCCCTTCATCTCATCCACGGCTTCACGGGTATTGTCGACATTAAAGCTGATCAGCATGACCCCTTCACCGTTTTTTTCTATGAACTTGGCCACATCACCTTCAGGGGATGTGGATTCCATCAATTCGAAGCCTACCTCCCCGACCCAGTAACGGGCGACGTTTATCTTTTCAGGTTCATCCACATATGCGTCGTCCGGGCCTGATTTACCCAAAAGCGGCTCCCAGGTCTTTTTCGCCTCTTCCAGATCTTTTACCGCGATGCAGATATGGTCTATCTTGTTGGCCTTCATAACAGACTCCTTGAGATGAGCTTTCACCCCATACCGGGCTGCCGGGACAGTCCGGCATGAGGAAAGCTCCCGTTTTGATTGCTTAGAATGTTACCTTTTCCAGCGGAATGGTGATCGCCTGATCAGGGCAGATGCTTCCGCATTCATTGCAGTCCTCACAGATGAATTCGGTAACCACGACCCTGCCGTCCTGCACCCTAACCGCCGAATCAGGGCATACCTCTACACACAGGGGTTGGACATTGCCCCCACACATGGTGCATTTTTCCATATCTATCTGAGCAGCCATTTTAAACTCCCTATATTATTTTTTTTTGTAAAGCCTTATGAGATACTCTCCTTCGCCCCTGGGAATAGCCTTGAGCATTTCAAGTCCCAGATCGATATTGAAAAACATGTTCACGTCTTCAAGTATGGCCTTGAACAGGCTCTCTCTTGTAACCGCCACCTCTTCCATGGGGACTCCGAATTCCTTGGCAGCGGTAGGCCATGGGCATCGGGTGCACCGGATAAAGACCTCACCCGGGCTTTCTCCCTTTTCTGCAAACGCAAGCCCTCCCTCGGTCACCCACACCCCCGCCATCGCCCTTCCGAGGTTGAGAATAAAGGCATCTTCCCCTTTCAGCCAGTTGAGTCTGGGCAGGAAGCTCTTGCCTATATCCTTTCCCATATGCTCGGCCGCCTTCACCGCGATACCGGCAGGATCGGCATCAGGGCCGGCCAGTTCAAGCGCCACTTCACGCCACCGGTAATAGGTTTTGCAGATTTCAGTCTGGGCGCCATGCATGTTTTTCCATAATTTACTTATTTCCTTTTCTGCGTTAACTGGCATCTTCTCTTCCTCCTTATATCCTTAGACCGATCCGGTAACCGTCATGGACGGCGCTTGAAAGATTCCTCGGGACAAGTGCGTCACCAACGGCAAAGAGCTCCATGCCCTCCGCCTGAACCGCCTTTTTCAATCCTTCGTTGGCCTCCCTCTCCGAGATCACTATGGTGTCGAATTTTACCGGGAAGCGGTAGCCGTCATAGGTCTTGACCGTAATCTCGCCATCTGTGATCTCTTCGATATCACAGTCATTATAGGCCATGACCCCGTTTTGTCTGAGATAGATCATATAACGCCATTTGAAGGACGGATTGATATCAAAGCCCGCGCTCTTTTCTCTTCCCACAATGGTGACCTTCTTCCCCTCTTTTGCGAGCTTGAGCGCAACTCCTATCCCGGGTTTTCTGTTTCCCCATACCACGACCCGCTCTCCGACTTCCGCCTTGCCGCTCATCACATCCAGGACATTGACGATATTTTCCCCCTCTCCCGGAAGTTTCGGGTATACGGGGCCTGTGGCAAGCACCACGCTGTCGGGCATCTCATCCTGTATCAGCTCTTCGGTCACCTCGGTTGCCAGGTGGAATACGACACCGTATTTTTCACACATCGTCTTCTGATACTTGACGCATGTCATCAGTTCTTCGTCGCCGTACGGGGCCTGTGATGCCTCAAGAAGGGTCCCGCCTATTTCATCTCTCTTGTCGTAGACATGGACCTCGTGTCCCCTCTGTGCGGCGACATAGGCGCATTCCAGACCGGCGGGTCCGGCTCCCACAATCATAATCTCTTTTTTGTCATCTTCTTCCACCTCTTTCGGGTAGAAGCCGTCATCATGCTCATGGGCGCAAAGAGGGTTTATGTAACAGGTCATCGGCGCATCACGGAACAATCTGGCAAGGCAAAGATTACAGGCAACGCAGTGCCTGATCTCTTCTTCCCTGCCCTCCAGAACCTTTTTGGGCATGTAAGGATCGGCTATCATCGGACGGCACATCTCCCAGAAATCCAGTTCACCGTCTCCTATCGCCTTATCAGGCCGATCAGGCGTAAAGAGACGATATGCCATCTGGACCGGCACCTTCACATGCTCCTTTGCCCTCTTTGCAAGATGGAGCCAGTTTCCCTGGGGGATATCCCTGCTTATTACCGGGTATATGGATTCCTGCCAGCCGAGGGTACAGCTTATGTAATCGGCGCCGGCCTCCTCCGCGAGCTGGTAGGTGATCATCGACTCTTCAGGCGTATTACCCCTTACGTCATCCAGCAGTTCCTCTGAACAAAGTCTTATTCCTACAGGGATATCCGGGCCGCAGGCCTCTTTTACCCCCTGAATGATCTCTACCATGGCCTGGCACCTGCCTCTTATATCCCCGCCGTATTCATCGGTCCGCCTGTTCGTATAGCTTGAGAGAAAATTGGAGATAAGATATCCCACGATGCCCGATATCTCCATCACGTCGAAGCCGGCCTCCACGCCTCTTCTGGCCGATTCGACATGCTGTCTGATCATCTCCTTCACCTCTGCGTTGGTCATCTCATCCATCGGCTTGAATATTCTCAGCCTTTGAGGCACTGCGGAAGGACCGTGCCCGCTGTCCACTTCGACCGCGCCGACTCTTCCGCAGTCCATAAGCTGAAATCCCGCTATGGCCCGTTCTCCATGTATGGCATCGGCCATCTTCTTGAGCCCCGGGATGAACTTGTCGTCCCAGCAGCCCGCCTGTCCCACATAACCCTGTCCCTTGCGCGGCTCATCCATATAGACTCCCTGCATGAAACAGAGTCCTCCCACGACCCCCTCGGCCCTAGACCTTATATAGGCCACATCGGCATCGGTAATAAAACCGTGATGATCGTTGAGGTTGTCTTCGGTAGCCGCATACTTGATCCTGTTAGGGACCATCAGGTTCCCCAACTCGATCGGCTTGAAAATATTAGGATACCTTTTTGCTCCCGGATACGAGGAGTAATCCCATTCAAACAATACTTTGGCCATCTGTGCGTCCTCCTTTATGATTCTGTCGAGCGATATTTATCTGCTCAAGAATAAAAACCCTTATCCCGCCTCTTACGGTAATCCGAATATGCTTACTGCGCTTACATGTATGCCCACGTTTCCTCCGACATTGTGAATAAGTCCCAGTTTCGGGTTTTTGAGCTGTCTTTCGGGGTTATCCACCCGTCCCTGAAGTTGTTTGTATACCTCGTAGGTCATCCTCAGACCGCTTGCCGAAAGAGGGTGCCCGAAACACTTAAGACCCCCGTCCGTATTTATAGGCTGCGCGCCCGATAAGAGATATCTGCCCGCTTCAATGTCCTCAGGCGCCTTGCCCCTCTCGCTGAAACCCAGATCCTCGATGGTTATCAGCTCGGTGGTGCTGAAGCAGTCGTGGAGTTCGGCCATGCTGATCTCTTCCCTGGGATTTTTGATGCCCGCCTCTTTGTAGGCGGCATTTGCCGCTGCAACGTTCTCCGGGAAACTCAAAAAATCAAATTCCTGCTGCATTGTCGACTGGCCGGCCCCTGTGGCAACCCCCTGCCCTTTTACCAGTATGTAGTCGTCCCTGAGTGTCTTTGCTATCTCAGGTGTAGTTACAATGGCCGCTGCCCCTCCGTCACTCATGCCGCACGCGTCATATAGGGTGTAGGGCCATGATATGATTCTGGCCTTAAGCACGTCTTCCACGGTTATCTTTCGGTGCAGATGCGCCTTGGGGGTCAGAAGCCCGTTGTCGTGGTTCTTGACGTTTATGATTGCAAGCATCTTTTTGAATCCTTCGAAATCCCAGTTATAATCATCCTTGTAATGATAAAAATATCTGGTCCCGTACTGCCCGAACTGGCTCGCGGGCGGGATGTCCCATTCGGTCATACCCCTGTCAAGAGGCTCCTGGATGAACAGACCGAACCCGCCGTGATGATCCTTTGTCTTTTCAACTCCGCATGCCAGTACGATATCAAAGACACCTGAAGCGACTCCGTAGCAGGCGTTTCTTAGGACATCCTGACCGCCCGCGCAAAAATTCTCCACCCTTGACACGGGGATATATTGCGTCTTGAGGGCCCTGGCAAGATGCGCGCCGGTAAAACCGGACTCCCTGCTCGCATACCATGCCGCCTGAATGTCCTTAGGTTCGATTCCAGCATCCTCTATGGCCTCGTAGCATGAATCCACTACCAGGTCTTCTATCCCTTTATCCCACAGTTCACCGAACTTCGTGCAACCCATGCCGACGATAGCTACCTTGTCTCTGATGCTTCCCATTTTGAGCTCCCGGCCCTGAAGGGCCCATGTTTTATGTTTTCATCATCTCACAGGTTTCGATTCCCAGAAATATGTGCAGACCCCTTCACGGTCCGTTATCTCATCCCAGGGGGAGTATCTCCTGAAGGTCATCTCCACCGGCATGCCGACAGTTATGTTTTCACTGTCCGCCTCCGTCATATAACTCTGGATCCTTCCTCCCCCCTCGAAATCGACCTCGGTTGTAACTACAGGTATCTCAGCTCTGGGAGTAATATAATCCAGGTTATAGGTGAAGATCCTGCCCTTCCTGCCTATGAAGCTGTATTGCTCCATGCAATCTCTTTCACGGCATTTGGTGCAGACACGCTGCGGGGGATACTGAACATACCCGCATGACAGGCACCTTGAACCATGAAGGCTGACGGTTCGATCGTATTCCCTTTTCGCCGCAACCGCCGAGTATGCCGCGTGAGGCCCGGCCGCCTTTTCAATGGGGATTATGCCTCTCCACCTGAGATACCTCATGTAATCGTCGACCACCCTCCTGGAACCGCTGTGCCCTCCGATCCCCATGCTGTTTTCTCTTGCCTTTTCAATATTGCCGTTAACCTTGAAAGCGAATGCATCCGCGCCGTTTCCGTAACCCGCACAGAGTATAAGTTCCCCTTTTGATGATTGCTCAAGGGCCGCGACCAGCCCCATGAGCACGGAAGCGGCCCCTGTATCGCCTATAGAGTCTATAAGGGGGTCCTGGAGCTGTTTTTCGACGTCAAAGCCGAGGGATTTTGAGAGCTTGACACCTCGTCTGCCGTCCGGGCTGTAAAGACAGACACGGTCAAAATCATCCGGCTTGAATCCGTATCTCTCCATCAATCCCCTTATCGCCTTGCCCATGGACGGCAGATAGCCCTGTTCAACGGCGAAACGGCTCTCCCAGCTTCTCACGTATCGATCATGGTGGCTTCTCCATACATCTATTATCTCGTTGTATACATGGAAACTTCCTTCAAGGGTCACGGCCGCATCCTTGTCTCCCAATAATATCGCGGCAGCGCCGTCTCCCAGGTTTTTTTCCTCCATTGATCCCGGGTGACCCAGCCTGCAGTCCGAGGCCACCACCATGGCGGATCTCGTTGAGCCTGCCATGACGCTGTCAAAACCCGCCTTGAGGGCCGCGGTACCGGCGCGCAGGCAGTTGCCGAATTCGGCGGTGTAGGTCTGCTCCCTGAAGTCGGAGGCCATGGCAATGGTGGTAGCCGATGAATGTTCCCTGTACGGGGCTGAAGTCGTGCCGAAATAGATCGCTTCAACACTATTTCGGTCCCTTCCCTTGAGACAGTCACTGACCGCCTCCACCGCCATCGTTACGCTGTCTTCGTCAAAGCTGCAGATCGCTTTTTCTCCCCTGCCGCCTATGACTTTCCTGTCCAGTCTGAAAAGCGGGACATATGCGCCGAATGATGTAATTCCGACCATGTGGTACTCCTATTTTGTGTATTTCGGTTTCCGCTTCTCCAGAAAGGCCGTGATTCCCTCTCTGGCTGCATCGGTGCAGGCAATCTCCCCAAAGCCCCGGTATCCTATTTCAAGCGCATCCCCGAAGTTTTCCGCGGCGGCGCCCTCTTTTATGGTCTTGACCGCTATTTGAACCGCTTCATTGCTGAGTGAAAGCCTTCCCGCCTTCGGTTCCGCCGGGACTGCGATTTCCGGTATATCCACCTTCCCTTCCCGGATCACTTCGACCTTTCCCTCCAGTTCCTTTACCTCTTCGACGGCGGCCATGATATTGCTGCGGTAATCCTCCGTAATTGTCCTAACCATCCCGATTTGCCTTGCATCCTCGACTTTGATCGATTTTCCAAGGGTTATCATCTCATGAAACAGCCCGGCGCCTTCCGGCCACTTTCTATAGGGTACGATACAGCCTCCGATGCCCGGAATTATCCCCAGGGTGATTTCAGGGAACTGGAATCTTGCGTTTTTCGTCGCCGTCATGCCGTGGCACCTTATCGCGACCTCAAGCCCGCCTCCCAGGGCAAGCCCGTTTATGGCGGCGACAACCGGTTTTTTCATGCGGTCCATATGGAGCTGTACCTTGGCGCACGCCCTGGAGTATTCGATTGACGCGTCGGCGTCTCCCAGCATTTCGGGAAATTTTCCTATATCGGCCCCCGCGGAAAAGGCGCTGTTTCCGTAGCCTGTAATTACGAATCCCTTTACCTTGGGATCTTCTTCGTAAAGTTTCAATGCGGAGAGGATCTCCTCTGTTATCTCGTCGTTCAAGGCGTTCATGGCCTGCGGCCTTCTTATGGTAATGACCTTTACCCCTTCGATCTCATCGACAAGAATATGCCGAAAAAAATCCTGATAAGCATCAACGGGTTGTTTTGCCTCAGGAAAACCCGCTCTTTGACTTTTAAACAGGCCCATTACCTTTTTCACTTCTCCTTCACCCAGATCTTTCATGATGTCAAAGGGGCCCTTTTTAAACCCGAGCGCTATCTGGCATCCCATGTTGAGATCCGCATTTGTGCCTATTCCCCTGTCAATGATATCAAAGGATTGTGAAAATAGTATTCCCAGCATTCTGTTTCTTACAAAGGATGCCGTCTCATCCGGGACCTCCACCTTTGCGCCGGGACGATGGGTCAGCCATTTTTTAACGGACCCAAGGATGCCCGCGGGTTTGTAATGTGCACTCTCCTCCATCTGAAGTGAATTCGTCTCTATGATTATGGGGTTACCGTTGGCCATGTTCAGAACGAAGAAGGGGCCGGCAAAAACGAACTCCTCAGCGACCTTGTCTATCTGAGAGGCGGTGGCCCTTTCAAGAAGGTAAGCGGCCTCGTTACACCAGTTATCGAATACGCGGTCCAGCATGAAACATATTGCGTTGTCCGTAATAAGAGGGACCTTCCCCGTCTGTGCGAAAAACCAGAAAAGGTAATCCATAACCTCTTTGCTTACCCTCTCCCAGCTTATTACCTCAACCGGAAGACTTCGCCATGCTGGAGCGAAAAAATGCGTCACGGTTGTTCTTTCCTGCCTTTTCATATTGCAGAAGATCCTGTCGGCGGGTATTGAACTCGTGTTTGACGTGATGATAGTCTTCTCACTTACTATTCCTTCGATAGTCTCAAATATTTTCCGCTTCAGGGCGATGTTTTCCGTAGCAGCCTCTATGACAAGCTCGCAGTCCTTCAATCGCTCGTAATCTGTCGTGTACACTATGTTTTCCAGAACCGCGTCGGCCTTTTCCTGCTTCATCTTTCCCTTGTCAAGCGCCTTTGCGACATACCCCGAAAACCTTTCCCGAGCCTTTTTAAGGGGCTCCTCGACTATGTCGACGACATACAGGGTAGTTGCCGGAAGGGCGCTTTTGAGATAATAACCGATATCCGGTCCGATCGTACCGGCTCCCACCACCGCCACTTCCCCGGGCAGGGCAAAAGGTTCGACCAGAAGGGGGTTATGATATGAATGGTACAGGCTCTTTGCTTGATCCATTTGTAATCTCCCGTTGATGATTGGAATCTTTCAATCTACCTGTTGTGGAAACTCATCCCTTGAAAAACCGGTATACAGTACACAAGGAACAAATATCAAAAAAAGAGGCACCGATGACCCGCTGCCTTCCCTGGCACTATATATTTGCCTTTAAAGAATCCCTGTTTCTTACGGTTGATTCAAATTCCAGATCGACTCCGCCGTCATCAAAAACCGCTCCATATTCAGACACGGCTTTCTCAACGCTCACGTATCCGTCGTAGATATCCTCCTGAAGCGATTCCAGTTCCCGCTCGAGGGGGTCTCCGAATCCTCCGCCACCGGCCGCATCCATTACGATTTCGTCACCCGGGCTCAGTTGAGTGAGCCCGTAAGGGTTTCCCCGGCCGCCGTTTACGAGGAATTGCGCCTTTGTCCCGTCTTTTCCTCCAAAGAGCCCCTCCGGCGGATATCGGTACCTTCCCGACTGAATGCCCAGGTTGACCGGCGGTCTGGGCGCGTACTCGTCATCAGGTACTTCGATAACGACTCTTCTTCCAAGTCCGCCTTTCATCTTCCCCGGCCCTCCTGAATCTGTAATCACGGACCGCTCCTTTATGATAAGCGGAGTGTCGCTTTCAAAAATCTCTACCGGGGTATTTGCACCGTTTGCGGGGAAAATAAAGTCATAGTAACCGTCATTTGATGAGCTGGCCCCCATGCCCCCGCCCCTTATTATGACGGAGTGCCAGGGGCTTCCCTCGCCTCTTTTCCCGTAAAACACATTCATGGTCGCGGGCGTGCCGCCGCTTCCGGCAATCACCCTGTCCGGTAAGGCCTTGGCCATTGCCCTGTAGATTATCTCGGTCATAAAATGGCCGATCTGCATGCGTGCGGCTACGGCAGCCGGAAACCTGCAGTTTACCACACTTCCCTCGGGGGCCTTCAGGCTGATGGGAGATGCGCAACCGTCGTTGTTGGGTATTTCAGGATCGAACATGCTCTTCATTGCCATAAACACATAGGCATAGGTAAAGTTGTACACCACGTTTCCGCCCCATTCTACCTGGCCCGAGGAACCTGCCAGATCCACCGTGATGTCGCTGCCTTTGACCTCGACCGCCACATGTATCTCTACATCCTCCTTCCCTTCCATCTGCTCCACAATGCCTTTTGCCCTGTATATGCCGTCCGGGACCTTGGAAATGGCCTCCCGCATGCTCTTCTCTGTCCTGTCTATAATCTCGTCGGCTATCTCATCAAGGCCGTCCATTTTATAATCATCGAGCATCTGCTTTATCTTTTCGGCACACACGTGATTTGCCGCAATCTGGCTCCTTATGTCGCCCGTTACCTCATCGGGTGTTCTCACGTTCCATCTTATCATTTCCATTACCGCTTCATTCAGTATCCCTGCCTCATAGAGCTTTACAAAGGGGATAAAAAGGCCGTCTTCAAACACGTCATGATTGTCCGAGGAAACCCTGCCTCCTATGTCGGAATGATGAAACACACAGGCGGTAAAAGCGGTCAGCTTTCCCTTGTAGAAGATGGGACTCATTACGCATACATCGTTGAGATGCCCGGCCAGCGCCCATGGGTCGTTCGTGATGAACACGTCGCCGTCTTTGCACTGTCCGGGGGACAGATTATTCACGAGGTTTTTTATGCCCAGGGCCATCGCCCCGGACTGGCCGGGTGTGGCGAAGCTGCCCTGCGCCAGTTCTCTTCCCCTCCTATCGGTAAACATGCAGGTATAGTCATGGGCATCCCTTAAAAGGCTCGAAAATGCGGTTCTGGCTACAGATCCGTCCGCTTCGTCTACCACGGAAATCAATCTTCTCCAAAGGATTTCCAATGTTATGGGATCAAAGGTCAGACCCATTTTTCCCTCCTCTAATTTTTTATATCAACCCAGAGAAATCCGTACCGGTCCACTGAAACATCCGCGTCTTCTCCCACTATCACGGTCGATTCACGTTCTTCTATAATAGCGGGTCCCGGAAAACAGGCGCCGGGAAACAATTTGTACCGGTCATAAACGGAAAAGGGGATGAAATCCTTGGCGATCCCGGAGTAGGCGTTTCTTTTCCCCTTGATCGCGTTTTCAAGGTTTGTTTCCGCCGCATCCAGCATGGGCAGATTAAGCAGACGCTCGGGAAGGCTTGCACGCACCTTGAAATTGATGAATTCCACCGGTGAATCAGGGTATGTTCTTCCGTAAAGCCTTTCATAGATATCGTCAAAGCGTCTTCTTACATCCTCTTTTCTCACATCCGTGAATCTGCTTTCAGGTACGGGTATGTTTGTCTCGGAACCCTGCCCGACAAAACGAACATCCGCTGATCTTTCGAACTTTATTCCCTCGGTCCCCGCCGTCTGGAGAGTCCTGGCGCCCTCCTGTTCCATTTCCCGGTAAATGGCTTCTATCTCCTCGAAATCCGCGTCGTTTAGGCCCGTCTTGTGGCTCCTGACCAGGTCGAAAGCCCTGGGAGCGGTAAAAAACCCGAGGGCGGAGCCTACGCCCGCGTTCGGCGGCACTATGAGCCTTGCCGCGCCCAGCTTCTTTGTAAGCCCGTAGGCGTGAACAGGTCCGGCACCTCCAAAAGCACTCACCGTTACCACCTTGGGATTCCCGCCTTTTTCAGCGATGTGGGTCTTGGCGGCCGCCGCCATTGTCTCGTTTATCAGGTCATGTATGCCCCATATCGCCTGAATCAAAGACACGCCCAGGGGCCCGGCTATTTTTTCCTCTATGCCCTTTTCCGCAGCCTCCCTGTCCAGGCTCATCTCCCCTCCCAGGAAATAGTCGGGATCAAGATAACCAAGGAGGAGATCCGCATCGGTCACGCCGGGATCTTTTCCTCCCCTGCCGTAGCAGATGGGGCCCGGGTCCGCGCCTGAACTTTCAGGACCTACCTGAAGGGTTCCCATTCTGCTCACCTTGGCTATGCTTCCCCCGCCCGCCCCTATTTCCATAAGGTCGACCACCGGAACCTGAATGGTGAGTCCGCTTCCTTTCATGAACCGCTGAACCCTTCCCACCTCGAAGGTGGGTACCACACCGGCGCTTCCGCCCTGAATAAGGCAGGATTTCGCGGTCGTGCCTCCCATATCAAAACAGAACATCTCCGAGATATCGAAGAGTTTGCCGTAATATTCACCTGATATGACGGCTGCGGTGGGACCTGATTCAATTATCCTGACGGGAAACTCCGCGGCGGTCTCAACCGAGGTGATACCCCCGCTTGAAAGCATTATGAAAAGTTTTCCGCCCGAGCCGATATCCTCCAGCCTCTTTGAAAGTCTTGAAAGATATCTTCCGGTGAGAGGTTTTACATAGGCGTTGGTTACGGTCGTGCTGGTTCTTTCATACTCCCTGATCTGAGGCAGGACTTCGTATGAGATAGAAACGGAAATCTGAGGCGCCTTTTTTTCGATTATCTCTTTTATCATGAACTCGTGGGCCGGGTTTTCAAAGGAGTTGAGGAGGCACACGGCTATCGATTCGACCCCCGTTTCAAGCAGCCTTTCCACACACTCCTGCGCCTCCTCCCGGCTGAGCGCCTTGAGAACCGTGCCGTCGCTTCTGACTCTCTCATCCACTTCGAACCTGAACCTTCTGGGGATAAGAGGTTTTGGAAATTCGGCAAAGACGTCATACGGCGCGTACCGTATCTCTCTTCCAAGCTCCAGGACGTCCCTGAACCCCTTTGTCGTGATCAGGCCCGTTTTCGCCCCTTTTCTCTCAATAATTGAATTTATAACCAGGGTGGTGCCATGTATGACCTCGTCCAGTTGCGCCACAAAGCCATTACGTCGGGCCTCCAGCTCCCTGATACCCTGCTCCACGGCATCTGAAGGGTCGCTGGGAGTAGTAAGGCATTTGTTAATGGTTATCTCGCCTGTCTTATCATTCAATAATACAAAGTCTGTGAAGGTTCCTCCTATATCACAGCCAAGTCTGTAATACTTTTCAGACATAAATGCCTCCCGAATCTACACACTGCGAAACGCCGCATTTTAGATAGGATCTGAATGCCTCGTGAACGATAAAAAGGGTATCAACATTCATTCAACAGACGTTTTTTTTCTCTTTTATAGCTGCCAGGACCTTCTCCGGAGTAATCGGAAGATCCCTCATCCTTACTCCTATGGCATCGTATACCGCGTTTGCGATAGCCGGGGCGGTCGGAACCAGTCCCGGTTCACCCACTCCCTTTGCCCCGAAAGGACCGTCTTTGTCTTCCGGCTCTATTATTACCGGTTCAATAGGGATCACGTCTTTTGCCGTAAGGATCTTGTAATCCCGGAAATTGTTATTAACCACCCGTCCATTCTCAAGCTTCAGTTCCTCGGTAAGCCCGTAGCCTACCCCGGTATAAACGGCCCCGTATACCTGGCCCAAAAGGAGAGTAGGGTTGATGGCCTTTCCCACGTCATGGGCTGCGACGAGTTTTAAGATACTGATTTCCCCGGTCTCCTCATCCACCTCCACTTCCACACCCGTGGTTCCGAATGCGTAAGTGCAGGAAAGATTTCCCTTCAGCTCACGGTCCAGCATCTCCGTGGGAGGATCGTAAAAGGCATCCGCAGTAATCACCTTGCTCTGCCCTGTTCCAACGTGCAGTCCCGCCCGAAGTATCCTGCTGACCTCCATTCTGAAATGCTCATTTTCAGGATCGCTCTTACAGAAGATAACCCGGTCTCTTATATCAAGGTTTTCAGGATTCGAGATAAGGGCGTAGTCGAGTTGCGGTTCGGCGAAACCTGGATCTTTTTTCTTTTGTTTCTTGAAGCCCTTCTTTATCATCAGCGGCATTTTTTCCGCCGCCATCTCGAGGATCTGTTTTTTGGCCTTTTCGCAGGCCAGTATGGCGGCGTTTCCCGCCATAAAGGTATGCCGGCTTGCATGGGTCCCGGCATCCCACAGGCAGAGACGGGTATCCCCGAATGTTATCGAAACGTCTTCAGGTCTGAACCCTATGGCCTCTGCCACCATCTGGGAAATGACCGTAGGAGAGCCCTGGCCCTGATCAGTGCCGCTTTCGATGACATCGATATAGCCGTCCTCATCGACCTTGACCGCTATGCCGTGACCGTCCGACTTATAGACCCTTGCTCCGCCTGCCACGTGTATGAGGGAAGCCATCCCGACACCCCTGCCCTTCTTGGGCGCCTTTTTTTTGTCATCCCAGTTGAGCCGCTCCTTAACGGAGTCTATGCACTCCTTCAGGCCGCACGTGGTAATCTTGAGCCTCATAGGGGTCTCCTCCCCCTCCACATTGCGGTTTATCGATCTGAATTCCGCCGGATCAATGCCCGCTTCGTTTGCAAGCGTGTCCATGGATGTCTCTACCGCAAAGCTTGCCTGTGGATTTCCATAACCCCTCATGGCCTGGCAGTAGATATTGTTGGTATAAACACACGTCGCCTTGAAGCTTACATTGGGCACCCTGTAAAGAGAAGACATGGGCATCATCATTACGGAGGGAGTGGTAACCCCCCAGGATGTATATGCGCCGTTATCCAGCAAGGCTGAAGCCTTCCTGAAGGTAAGCCGCCCCTGTTTATCACATCCCTGTTCGATATCAAACAGGGCCGGCTGCCTCGGGGGCAGGGCCATGAATTCTTCCTCCCTCGTAAAAAGTATCTTAACCGGTCTTCTGGTCTTCAGGGCCAGCTGTATGCATATGAATTCATAGATATCCGTATCCAGCTTTGTCCCGAAGCTTCCGCCCACCACCGGATTTACCACCCTTATTTTTTTATTTTTCAATCCGATCTGTGCGAAGTACTCGGTGATTCTGCCTTTGTCGCCGAATATGACATTTGTCTGATTGTAGAGGGTAAGGTTGTTGTTGCTGTCGAACTCGGCAATGCATCCGCTTGTACCCATGCAGCACTGGTTTACCCATGTGGTGCTCACACTGTCCTTTACCACGTAGGCGGAGTTTTCCTTTCCCTGATCGATATCACCACTTTGGAATCTCCAGGGGATTGGAAGGACGTTACTCCTTACGGGCTTGCCTCTTGCGTCTGTTTCATGGATGAGCGGGGCGGCCTCCGCCATGGCTTCATAAGGGTCGAAGACCGCCGGCAGTTCTTCATACTCCACCTTTATAAGGCTTACGGCCTCCTCCGCAATATCAGGACTTATGGCCGCAACGGCCGCTACTTCGTCTCTGTACTGACGCACCTTGTCCTTCTTTAAAACCGTCTGATCCTTGAAGAATCCGACTCTGACGTCCGGGATATCACGGCCTGTAAGTACCGCCCTTACACCGGGAAGCCTCTCAGCCGCCGAAGTGTCCACATTTATGATTTTGGCGTGGGCGAAATCACTGTAGAGGATCTTGCCGTAGAGCATACCTGGTCTCTTCAGATCATCAATATAAACGGCCTTGCCGGTAACCTTTTCGGTTTCTATCGTTCTGGGGATACTCTTTCCAATGTAGAGATGCTCGGACATTGCTTCCTCCTGTGGTATTACTCTTTTTCCCTGCTCATTGCGGCCGCATTTTCTATCGCCTCGACTATCTGAACATATCCCGTGCATCGGCAGATATTCCCTGCGATAGCGGTCCTTATTTCATCCTCCGTGGGATCGGAGTTCTCCTTGAGTAGAGACTTGGCCGACATGATCATACCGGAAGTACAGAAACCGCACTGAACTCCGTTGTTTTCCAGAAAGGATCTCTGCAGCGGGTCAAGGGATCCATCCTGAGAAGCAAGCCCCTCAATTGTCGTGACCGATTTACCCTCAATCTCAAAAACAGGATACAGGCAGGAGTTTACCGCGTCTCCGTCTACCATGACCGTACAGGCTCCGCATTCGCCCACTCCGCAACCCTCCTTTGCCCCGGTAAGTTCGAAATACTCCCTCAGGGTTCTAAGAAGCGACCAGGTGGCTGGAACTTCAGCGGTCACGGGATCACCGTTAAGGGTAAAAGAAATTACCAGTTTTTTCATTTCAATCTCCTTTGCTACCTGTTTTTAATCCTGTCGGCTGCCAGCCTGGCTACCCTGGGTACTAACACGGCAATCATCTCCTCACGGTACCAGGCATCGCATCTCAGACTGTCTCTCGGTGAGCAGCAGTCAGGGGAGGCCGCGATCCTGCCGGCCTCGGACAGGACCTCCTCGCTCAACGGCTTTCCTTTCATGAAATCCTCCGCCATGCCGGCCCTTACAGGTGTTGGAGCCGCTACCGTAAGGGCGATTCCGGCATCTTCGATAACATCGGAAGCACCCAGTTTCAGCGCCACGCTTACACCCACCAGAGGGAGGTTCATAGCCTTGCGCCTGGAATGTTTCCAGTAGGCACTCCCGAAATTTTCCATTTCCCCCGGAATTTCAAATTCCAGGAGTATCTCGTCATCCCTTTTGGCCGTGCGTGAAGGACCGGTGAAAAATTCCGATATCGGAATCTTCCTGACCCCTTCCGCGCCCTCAAGGATAACCGAAGCGCCGAGAGCCAGCAGAGGTCCGGCCGTATCGGCTGATGGAGCCGCATTGACGATGTTGCCCCCGATTGTGCCCACATTCCTTACCTGCACCGAACCTACCCATGAGGCACCGTCGTTTAAGGCGCTAAGCTCGCCTTTGACAAGATCGGAGTTCTCCAGCATCCTGTGCGTGGTCAGAGAACCTATATGGTAATTCTCGTCCTTTTTTATGTAGCACAGATCCTTCAGATCCCTTATGGACACCAGAAGCTCGGGTGCCATATTCCTGTTTCTGATATTAACCATCACATCGGTGCCGCCTGCTATGACCGCGGCTTTCGAACCGTATTGCCGCAAAAGACCTATCGCCTCTTTGACGCTTCCGGGCCTGATATAATCATAATCAATCATCTCACCACCCCTTAGTTGTTGTCGCGGTTGTCAAATACGCGTTTGCTCTTTCTCTCGGATCTTGGAAGAGATCCGTAGTCGACTACGCTTATCTTGGCACTTACAAGTATCTGTTTTTTGATCTCGGAGGATATCCTTTTCTCTATCTCCTGATCCTTTGACACATCAATCCCCAGGCCTCTTTCCACACGCACCGTCATGTAATCGCGTCCGTCGTCTTTCCTGTCCAGCAGGATCTGGTATTCGCTGCCAATTTCCTCGACATTGGACAGTACATGGTCTATCTGCCCGGGATAGATATTAACGGCCCGGAATATGATCATGTCGTCGGATCTTCCAAGAAGACGGTCGTGTCTCGGCAGGATCGATCCGCAAGGGCATGTACCCGGTATAAGTCTGGTCAGATCTCTGGTTCGATATCTGATAAGCGGCACTGCCTCTTTTTTAAGAGTCGTGACAACCATCTCACCGATCTCCCCCTCGGGTGCGGGGGTCAAGGTCTCAGGGTCGAGTATTTCAAGGATATAGTAATCGGCCCAGTAGTGGATTCCGGTGTGATACTCGCAATCAAGACCTGTTCCGGGGCCGTAAAGCTCCGTCATTCCCGGGATATCATAAAGATCATCCAGCCCCAGCGATTCCTTTATGCGATTTCTCATCGCCTCGCTCGATCTTTCGGAGCCGAAGATCATCTTTTTCAGATTTATCTTGTCCCTGAGGCCCCTTTTATTGACCTCCTCTGCCATCAGCAAGCCCATTGAAGCGGTACTGCACATAACCGTACTCTGCATATCCACGAGAAACTCGCATTGCATGTCCAGGTTTCCGGGACCCGCCGGAATCGCCATGGCTCCGAACTCTTCGCATCCCAGCTGAAAGCTGGCCCCCGCAGTCCATACCCCGTATCCTACGGCTATCTGGATCCTGTCCTCCCGGCTCAACCGGGCCATTTCATAACATCTTGCAAAAAAATGAGACCAGTCCTCGATATCCTTCCTGGTGTAGCAGAGCACCTTTCTTTTCCCCGTGGTTCCGGACGACGCATGGATGCGAACGACATCTTCAAACGGAACCGACAGAAGGGGGAAGGGATAGCCTTCCTGGAGGTCTTTTGAAGTGGTAAAGGGAAGCTTCGTCAGATCATCAAGGGATGTTATATCCTCAGGTCTCGCGCCTTTTTCTTCCAGTTTCTTCCTGTAAAAGGAAGAGCCCTCATAGGCATGACGAACCGTCCATTTAAGGCCCTCCAGTTGAATTGACTTTAATTCTTCTTCTGATTTCGCCGCAGGCATAAAGGTCTTGTCCATGACTTCTATCTCTCCATAAGCAAAATGGTAGGTGAACATCAGGCGATATATTTCAGGTTTTTCTCCAACTTAGTTGGCGAGGATGGTCCAAGCACCCAAGGAGTAAAGGGTCCAAGGGTTTTTCCCTGAAAACTTTATCAGCATTTTCAAAAATTTATTGATCTCAACAAAAAAAGCCATGACTTAGCGACTACCCCGGCTCAATATTTAATTAGATTGGGTAAAAACGTTATTATGCCCGGGAAAATCATCAAAATCAGGACACAGATTATATAAGCTGGAAGGAAGTAGGAGACCCCTTTAAAAACGGTGCTCAAAGGGACATCCTTGGCCATTCCCCCTACCACGTAAGTAGTCGCTCCAACAGGCGGAGTAACCGCCCCCAGGGTGGTTATGACGGTTATGGTCACCGAGAACCATATGGGGTCATATCCCAGTTTTATCGCGACCGGGAAAAAAATCGGTATCGTGATGAGCAGCAGCGCAAGAGCGTCCATTACCGCTCCACCTATTATATATATAACAAATATGATCCCCATTATTACGATGTTGGGTACCGGAAGCCCTGAGACCCAGGCCGCGATATCGAACGGGATTCTGGTTACCGCCAGGAATTTCCCGAAAATCACCGCACCGGTCACAAGCATCATGACCATACATGAAACCCTCAGGGTATCAACTATTGAAGAAAGGAATCCCTTCCAGGAAAGGGACCGCTCGCTCAGACTTATCACCAGGGCGAAAAATGATCCCGCCGCGCCCGCCTCGGTGGGCGTGAACAGCCCGAAATAAAGGCCCAGCATGATAAGCAGGAAAAGGATAAGCATCTCCAGTGCGCCTGGAAGTGATGCAAATTTTTCTTTGAAACTTGTCTTCGGCCCGGCAGGCCCCCAGGAGGGATTCAGACAACACATCAGGTACACGCTCAGCAGGAAAAGAACCGCAAGCAGGATACCCGCCGCCACACCCCCGTAGAACAGCTTGGCGATGGACTGTCCCGTATACAACCCGATTACTATAAGAACCACGCTCGGCGGGATAACGACCCCAAGGGTAGAGCCGCAGGCTATGGCCCCGGTGCTGAGCACCGACCTGTATTTGTACTTCTTCATCTCAGGCAGGGCCACGGTCGTCATGGTCGCAGCTGTTGCGGCGTTTGAGCCGCAGATTGCGGCAAACCCGGCGCAGGCCATGACGGTCGCCATTGCCAGCCCGCCTCTGATCTGGCCCATCCACTTGTACGCGGTATTGTAGAGCTTTTCATTGACGCCGGAGAAAAAGGCCACCTCACCCATGAAGATAAAAAGGGGAATTACCGTCAGGCCGTACTTGGCGAATGTCGCCCAAAGATCGGTGCTTGCCATGGTAAGGGCGGCCTTAAAGGAAACGGCATACCAAAAGCCGGAAAATCCCACCAGGGCCATGGCAAAGCCTACAGGCATGCCCAAAAAAAAGATAATAAGCAGAAGGATAACTATTCCAATTACCCCTATTACGGCTAGGTCCATCTTCAGGATTCCTCTTTTTTCACCAGCAGTTTCAGCAGATCAATCAAAAGCACCAGGGTCAAAACCAGACAACCGAGAGCCACCCCATAGGTAAAGGGATAAAAGATTATTCTGAGGGTCTCGGTAATTTCACCCGTTCTGCAAAGGGTTCCGGCCCAGACGAACAACCGCCACGACACGATACCGAAAAAGACCATGCATGTGAGGTGATTGATCGCTTCGAGCAGTCGTACGGTCTTGGCGGAGAATTGATTCACCACTATGTCTATTGCGATGTGTCCCTTTTTCATCTGGGTGTATCCCAGTGCAAAGGCGGTGATAATGGCTCCGAAAAAGCCCATGAGTTCAAAGGTTCCGTCGATCGGGGTCCAGACAAGTCTCAAAAAGATATTGGAACATGTCAGAAAAATCATGGCGATCAACAGCATCCCGCCCAGGACGATAAGCACCTGATTAAGATACCGAGTTATCTTATCTAAAATTTCCATGTCAGCCATCAAAGGGATCGTGTTCCGTTCCTGTTTGTCCACCCTTCCCCGGGGGGGAAGGGTGGGGCCCGGTAAATTATTCCGCGGTCTGGGATTTCAGATAAAAAACTATTTCATCAGCCTTAAGCCCCTTCTTCTTCGCATCTTCAATCCATTTGTCGCTGATCGGGGCGAGCCTGTTTTCCCACCTGGCCTTTTCATCGCCGGCCAGTGTATATATTTCGATATTATGATTCTTTTTCGACCACGCGATCGATTCGTTTACATGATCGTCCATATACTTGCCGGTCCACTCACACTGCTCCTTACCCATCCCGTCCATGACCTTCTGCACATCCGGTGGAAGGGAATTCCATTTATCCATGTTCATTACCACTGCAAAGGGATAGACAGGACCGTTGAATATAGTCACATATTTGCAGAGTTCGGCATATTTGAAATCCATAAGTGTCTCAAGCGAGGAGGCAGCCCCTTTAACGACACCCTTCTGAAGGGCTTCGGGTGTCTCCGACTGGGGCATTCCAACCGGTGCCGCCCCCAGGGCCTTCAATACCTGGGCGACTCCGCCTGAAGCCCTAAGTTCGAGCCCCTTGAGGTCTTCAAGGTTTTTGACCGGCTTTTTCGCGTATATGTTCGCGGGTGCGCAGGTAAACATTGTGAGGACTTTGACTTCTGAAAATTCTTTCGGCATGAATTTATTGTATAAATTCCAGAGGGCCCGACTTGAGGTCAAAGCGTCCGGAAATCCGATAGGCAGGGCCGTAGCGTTTGTAACTATGAAGCGGCCGGGCTGGTATGCCATGCAAAGGCATCCTATGTCCGCCTGGCCCGAGATGACCCCGTCCATCATGTTTTTCGCCCCTAAAAGGGTTCCCCCCGGATAGGTGTTTATCGCCACCTTGTTGCCGGTTCGTTTTTCCACTTCCTCTTTCCACCTTTCCATCTGAACGCAGGGAAAGGTCGGGGCGGGAGGAAAATTCGCATAGCTAAGTTTTATTGGTCCTGCTGAGGCGGTCCCTGTCAACAAAGAAAGAGAAAGCACTGCAGCCAAGCATACTCCACCCAGTAAAAAAAATAGTCTTGATCTCATTTTTTGACCTCCTTATTGGTGGAAAACTCATCAATCTTTCCTTAGATGACTTAGACAATCACCTCCTTTCTCGGCAAAAAAGATATAACAGCCCGGGCAGTTTACTGAACATCTATCCGGAGTCGCTTTCTCTTCTTTTTAACGGCAAATGAAATATCTGCAACTATCCTCGCGCCTAGAGGAACTACCCGCTAAAAGATGTTCGGTTCGGTATATTCACCGAAGACCTCCCTGAACACATTCGCCATTTCTCCTACCGTCGCATATGACTTGCAGCATTCGACAAGGTAGGGCATGACATTTTTTTTGTCTCCGGCAGCCTTTTCAAGTCTCTGAAGCGAATCAAAGGCCGCCTTTTCATTCCTCTGCTTCTTTAATTCGTTGAGCCTTTCTATCTGCAGTCTGGCCCAGCTCTCGTTGTATTCATGAAGCTCGACTTCCATGTCCACGCCTTCGGTATACTTATTGACCCCCACCTTGGTTACTTCGCCCTTCTGGAGTTTTTTCTCATATTCATAGGCCTGTCTTGACACCTGCCTCTGAACGTAGCCGGATGATACCGCCTCAACCATCCCCCCCTGTTTTTCGACAAGCTCCATCTCTTCAAGAATTTTTTCCTCCATCTGCTTTGTAAGTGTCTCCATGAAATAGGAGCCTGCCAGGGGATCCACCGTGTCGCGCAATCCGATCTCATCCATCAATATCTGAAACGTCCTCAGGGAAAGCAGGGCCGCCCTCCGGGTGGGGATGGTGTAAGCCTCGTCGAATGAGCACAGCGCCGTGGTCTGTGCACCTGAAAGAGCGGAAGCCATGGCGTAATAGGCGCCCCTCATGATATTGTTCTCAGGCTGCTGCTTTGTCATGCCTGAGCCTCCCCCCCCGAAAATGCCTCTCAGGAAAAGCGCCTTTTTATTCTTAACGCCGTATCTCTGCCTCAAAAGTGTCGCCCACAGCTTTCTGGCCGCCCTGAACTTTGCTACCGTCTCCCACAGGTTGCCGTATATATTGAGGTTGAATGAAAATCTCCCTACCACCTCCTCGGCGCTGTAGCCTCTTGCCACCACATTGTCTATGTAGGCGAACGCGATCAGAAGGGCGTACGATATCTCCTGGGCCGGTGTGCAACCCGATTCCCTTATATGGTAACCGCAGACCGAAACGGGATTGCACCTCGGCAGCTCCTTCATGGAATATTCGATCGTATCCCCTATGAGCCGGACGGCCGGTTCCACCGGATAAATCCAGGCCCCCCTTCCGACTATCTCCTTGAGGATATCGTTTTGGGGTGTGGCGGATATCTTTGTCCTGTCATAGCCGAAGACCTCGGCCACGGACTGATACATGGCGAGCATTATGGATGCCACGGCATTTATGGTGAGCCCGCTTCCTATGCGGTTGAGATCGATATCCTTGAAGGCGACTTCAAAATCCCTGAGGGAATCGACCGCCATTCCGACCCTTCCCACTTCCCCCTCGGCCATCGGGTTATCCGAATCGTATCCCATCTGGGTGGGCAGATCAAAGGCCACGTTAAGGCCTGTCTGCCCGTTAGAGATCATGAGCTTGAAGCGCTCGTTTGTCTCTTCAGGGGTCCCGAAACCCGTGTACTGTCTGGTTGTCCAGTTCCTGCTCCGGTATCCGAGCGGGTGAAGGCTCCTTGAAAAGGGGAACTCCCCCGGGTCCCCAAGGTCTTTTTGGTAATCAAAACCTATTTCTTCAAGGTCTTCAGGCGTGTATACCGGTTTTATCTCAATGCCGGACTGCAGAATAACCTCTTTTATGGCATCCCTGTCATCCTTTATATAGGTTGCAACTCCCATGGTTATTCATCTCCTTGTCTGACCTGTTTAAGGCCTCAACTTTTCTCCCCGCCCGTTTAATCGGGGTCATGTTCCTTAATCTCAGGAAACCGTCCCTGCCGCACGCTCAAGGATTTCTCACACGGGCCCGGAGGCGTTGCCTTTTATGAAATCCACGATATCCACGAATGCGGTCCCTCCGGGGAAAATCCCTCCCACACCCATCTTTTCAAGCTTATGGATATCATTGTTCGGGATTACCCCTCCAAGGACTACCAGCTTGTCGTCGACCTCTTTTTCTTTCAAAAGCCCCATAAGCTTCCTGCATATGGGCATATGGGCGCCCGACATGATCGAAAGACCTATCACATCCGCATCTTCCTGAATCGACTGATTCACAATGCTTTCCACGGTCTGATGAAGCCCGGTGTAAATGACCTCCATGCCCGCCTCTTTCAGGGCATGCGCCACGACCTTTGCCCCCCTGTCGTGACCGTCAAGTCCCGGTTTGGCCAGAAGGACCCTTATCTTCCTCTCCAACATTTTCCGAGCACCTCTTAATCGACTATGATTTTTATAGATTTCTTATGGGGCTTATATGACATCCTGCATGTCATATTCCCTCAGGACCGCCTCCTTACCCTTAAGGATATGTTCCCTTACAAGCCTTTCGACACCTTCGGCGTCCCGTCTCTTTATATACGCAACTATCTGCCTGTGGTCGTCATTGCTGGTCCTGGCCCAGTCCTCCATCTTGAGGATCATCCTCCTGAACCGGTAGATCTGCTCTCTGAGATTATTTATCAGCCTTATCAGCTTAGGGCTCCTGCTAAGGGCGTAGAGCATATCGTGAAATTCCGTATTGATCCTGGGAAGATCTTCAAGCCGGCCCTTTTCCAGGCATCTCTGGTATTCGTCTATCTTCTCCTCGACCGCACTCAATTCATGCCCGTTGTGTGCCAGGGCCGCAAGCCTTGCGGCATAGCTCTCAAGAACCGCCCTTATTCCGAAGGTCTCATCGATCTCGGCACGGGTCAGACCGGCCACAAACAGTCCGCCTGTCGGGTACTTGCAGAGAAGTCCCTCCCTTTCCAGCTTGTGTATGGCCTCCCTTACCGGTGTCCGGCTGATATCGAGCGCCTTTGCCACCTGACTCTCAATTATCCTGGAGCCTGGGGCAAGGGAGCCGTCAACGATCGATTCCTTGAGGTTCTCATATACATACTGGCCAAGAGATCTTCTCAGCGGCAGCGATTTGAACTCCTTGAAATCAGGATATTTTATCATACCCTTTTCCATATCAAAAATTATCGAACCCAAAAAGGCCCCTCTATCCCCTGAAACAACATGAACCGGGCTGAACGCGGGCGTTCCCTTTATCTGAGATACTGCCTGGCGATAGTGGTCTGAAGTACCTCATGGGTACCCCCGCCGTAGAGCAGAAATCTATTGTCCCTGTAAAACCGCTGGACATCGTATTCCATGGAATAACCATACGCCCCGTAGATCCTGGTTGCCTCATCACACGCGCTGCAGGCCGATTCCACGGTGAAATACTTTGCCATTGACGCCTCGTTCAGACACTCTGTCTTATCGTCGATCAGGTGAGTGACCTTATCCACCATGAGGCGTCCCGCCTCCAGATTTACCGCCATATTGGCGATCTTGGCCTGGATGAGCTGGTATTTGCCTATCTGTTTTCCGAACTGCGCCCTCTCCTTGCAGTACCTTATGGAGGCGTCCATGGCGGCCCGGTGGATTCCTATTGCCAGTGCCGCAGTCATGATCCTTATCTCGGCAAGGATCGTCAGGAGCACATTGAGCCCCCTCCCCAGCTCCCCCAGCATGTATTCGTCCGGCACGCGGCAGTTGTTGAAATAGATTTCGGAAAGAGCGCTTGTCCTGGTTCCCAGGGTGTCGAATTTCTTGCTGTGCGAAAAACCTGGGGTATCGCTCGGGATAAAGAAGAACATGAGCCCCCTCAATCCCTTTTCAGGATCGGTCTGGCACAGTACGGTATGAAAATCTCCGTACGGTCCGCTCGTGGACCATGTCTTCATTCCGTTTATGACCCAGCCGTCTTTCACCTTTACGGCCCTTGTCCTCACATTGCCCAGATCGGAGCCCGCCTCAGGTTCGGTAAGCTGAAAAGCGCCTATCTTCTCCCCCCTCAGGGCGGGTTTCAGATACTTTTCATGCATCTCCTTTGTCCCGTAAAGGTAAAGGCCGTTGGTTCCCATAAGGCACTGCATGGCGGTCATGGCCCCGAGGCTCATAAGCCCTCTTGCCAGCTCCTCCATGGCGATACAGTAAAGGGTGGTATTACCTCCCGAACCCCCCGCCTTTTCGGGATACCTTATGCCTAGGACCCCCATGCGCGCCAGTTTGTCAAACTGCTCCCTTGGAAATTCCCCCTTCTCATCAAGTTCCCTGGCAAAGGGGATGACCTCCTCATCAACGAACCTGGACATGACCTTCCGCATCAGTTTTTCCGGATCTGAACGCAGCATTATGCCCCCCGAACAGACTTGATTTCATTCATCGCTTTAACCAGCCTGGGTACCACCTCATGCAGGTCCCCCACTATCCCCCAGTCCGCCACATCGAATATGGGAGCCCCTTCATCCCTGTTTATTGCCACTACATACCTTGAGCCGAGCATACCGGCCCGGTGCTGAATCGCGCCCGAGATGCCGCAAGCTATGTACAGCTCAGGCCTTACGGTCTGTCCTGTCTGACCCACCTGTCTGTCAACCGGAAGCCAGCCTTCCTCCACTATTATCCTTGTACCTGCCACCTCGCCACCCATGGCCTCGGCAAGAGAAAACAGGGCGCCCATCCCCTCTTTGGAGCCTACTCCCCTTCCGCCCGCCACGATTACCCCTGCCTCGCCGATGCTCACTCCCTGTTTCTTCTCCTTTACGATCTCGAGGAGCTTTGTCCCTATTTCCTTTTCCTTCAACGCCACGGCGCACTTGATTACCTCTCCCCTGTTTCCCGGTTTGGGAAGGATCTCCATCACGCCGGGCCTGACCGTGGCCATCTGGGGCCTTGAGTACCTGTTGGCGATGGTGGCCATGACATTGCCGCCGAACGCGGGCCTTGTCTGGAGAAGGATACCTTCCTCTTCATCTATGCTCAGCTCGGTGCAGTCGGCAGTCAGACCCACCCCTATCCTTCTGGATACCCGCGGGGCGAGATCACGCCCTATATGGGTTGCGCCCATAAGGAGGATATTGGGTTTGTAACTGCTTACGATCTCCTGGATCACATTGGTGTAGGCGACGGTCCTGTAGTGTTCAAGCGCCTTGGACTGCGCAAGCATGACCCTGTCCGCCCCGTGCTCAATAAGGGTCTTGGAAAGGGCTGAGACCTTGTAACCCAGAAGGAGCGCCGAGACCTCCTGATCCAGTGACAAGGCAAGGTCCTGCGCCTTACCGAGAAGCTCGAGTGATACCCTGCTCAGCTTTCCCTCCCTCTGCTCGGCAAAGACCCATATGCCTTTCCTGTCGCTGAAATCAGGTATTTCCCTCGGCACCATGTCCGTATTAATGGCCTTCTGCTTGCATACCTCAAGGCAGGCGCCGCATGATGTGCATTTATCGAGTATATGCGCCTTGCCCTCCCTCATTTCCACCGCGCCGTAGGGACAGGCCTTGAGGCAGCGCTTGCATCCGTTACACAGATCAGTTTCAACCCATACCGTCATTCTCACATCTCCACTATTATGAGGGCTCCATTTGCATGCCTGTTATCGCCGCACCAGCCGGTCTTCTCATTTTTCCCGGTTTTCATATCAGCTTGTTCTCCCTGAATCTTGACACCAGGGTGCCTACCGCCTCTTCGGCATCCGCCTTGATTAACTCCCCCTGCCGCTTGAACTTGGGGGCAAAGGTCTTTATGACATGAGTCAGGGATCCTTCCAGGCCTATATCCTTTGCCTGTGCTCCGATATCCGCCGCATTCCATATGGTTATGGGGGCCTTTTCGCCGCAGGCCTTTAACAGTCCCGAAACCGCGGGATGGCGCGGAGAGTTTATTTCTCCTATCACGGTCAGCAGGGCCGGAAGAGAGCACTGCACCTTCTCGAATCCGTTTTCCAGCCTCCTGTGTACCACCATTGTCTTCTTCTTTATCTCTTCTATTCGGGAGACATATGTTACCTGTGATATACCCAGATACTCCGCCACCTGGGGCCCGATCTGGGCGGTATCGCCGTCTATGGCCTGGCGCCCGCACAGTATGATGTCATAGCCGCCCATTTTTTCGATCGCCTTTCCCAGGGTGGAAGAGGTGGCCCATGTGTCGGCCCCGGCAAAGGCCCTGTCGGTCAGCAGTATCCCGGAATCGGCCCCCATGCCGATGGCCTCCGAGACCGCATCTATCGCCTGCGGGGGGCCCATGGAAAGCACCTTTACCTTGCCGCCCCAGGTCTCCTTTATACTCACCGCAGCCTCAAGCGCGTGGCGGTCATCCGGGTTTATTATGCTTTCGATCCCCTCCCTTATGAGGTTCCCGGTCTTTGGATCCAGTTTTACTTCCGTTGTATCGGGGACCTGTTTAACAAGGACGATAATCTTCATTGCCCTTCTCCATGCCGTGTTAAAAGCCGTGACTCGATTAATAAGGTTCTTCTCCCAATTAATTGGGAGAAAGGGTCCAAGGGTTCCAGGGTTCTTTGCTCCACTTACGCTTCGCTCAGTTCCACAGCTTCGTAGCAGATTCCCGGTTTCAAGAATAACCCAACTTACCTGACATCATGGCTAATGTTTAAATCTCTATAATTTACAAGCAGTTCACTCGAACCCGCGAACCCTTGACCCCTCGAATCCTTCATTTAGATCAGCTCTTTTGGAGATGATCCATTAATAATAGCCTGCGCGTTCCTAGATGATCTTTTCCTCTTTGAGTTGATCCAGTTGTTCGGATGAATATCCGAGCATGCCGTAAATCTCGCCGTTATGCTCCCCGAAGCGGGGAGGAAAGGAGAGCATCCTGTTCGATTCCTCGACAAAAGAGGTCATATTGGGCGGAGGCGGCATGGTAAGGCGCGTGCCGGAGTTTTTATCCTCTGTATAGAGCAGTCGTGTCTCCACAAGGGGATCTGCGACTACCTCGGGGATGGTCTTTATCTTGCTTATCGGAATGGTTATGGAATTGAACAGATCGATCAACTCCTCACTGCTTATCTTTGAGGTAATCTCATTGATTTTGCGGTTCAGATTCTCTACGTCCCCTATCCTGCCGGAGTTTTTCCCGTACTGCTCCTCGTCAAGGGATTTGAATATGTCAAGAGATATCATCGAACCCCACTGCCTGTCGTTACCCACGGCTATGTACACGTAACCGTTACTCGTCTTGAATACCGATACGGGACAGAAGAATTCATGGGTATTGCCCCTTCTGGTTATGGGCCTGCCGTAAAGGGTTGAAAGGGTGATAGGCACGGTAAGCCATGACACGGAAGATTCGAACATGGACATGTTTATGCAGGAGCCCTCTCCCGTGACCTGACGCCTGAAAAGCGCCTTCATGAGCAGACCGTATGAGTGTTCGCTCGTGCCCATGTCGGGAAGCGGTATGCCCAGCACCTGTGGGTCGGAATCGGCCTCGCCCGTGAGATCCATCAGGCCTGAGCGGGCCTGAAGGATCGGATCATAGGCCCCCTCGTTGCTGTCCGGCCCGAAACCTGTAACCCCCAGCCATATTATATCCTTTTTTACTTGTCTGAGGGTGTCATAGTCGATTCCCAGTTTTTTATAGTTCCTTGGAAGCTGGTTTGTGGCGAATATATCCACCTTCAGCTCGGTGATAAGCGTCCTCAACAGATCCTGTCCCTTTGGATCACCCAGATTCAGAGTAAGGGCCTTTTTCCCTGCGTTTATGCAGAGGAAATAGGAATTCATCCTCTCTTCTCCCAGGACATTTTCCCCTATAAACCGGTTCGGATCACCATAAACCGGATGCTCCAGCCTGATGACCTTCATCCCGTCCTGGGCGAGTCTGTATGTGAGATATGGCAGAACCGTTGCCTGTTCAAGCGAAAGTACGGTGAGATTCTTAAAAAGACCCATCATATTCCTCCCGGTTGAAGGTAAAAGGGTTCGAAAAGCGTAAACCGATCCTTTAACAGACAAAACAAAAAGGGAGTTAATATAAGATTAGATAGCCCGTTTAAAAACTATAAATATTATTTAAATATAATTTGCTATGATTAGGAATGTAAAAAAGACGTTTATCAGCTGTTTTGCAAAAACATGTATACAGTATACATTATTTGCTGTCAAATTTTTTCTCACTTTTTTTTAATTTTTACAATTCATGCATGTCAGGACTGCCCCGCACCCCTTCCGGACACACGGCCTTTCCCCTTTTTCTGATATTTCCGCACGGCCGTATTATGCTCCCTGAGGGTCCTTGAGAAATAATGGCTCCCGTTATTCCTGGATACGAAAAAGATAAAATCTGTTTCAGCAGGATACAGTACCGCCTTGATGGCATCTTTGCCCGGACTTGCTATAGGGGCGGGAGGCAGGCCCTTTATCATGTAGGTGTTATAAGGCCCCGGTCGGGACAGGTCTTTTCTGGTAAGGTTCCCGTTAAAATCCTTAATCCCGTATATGACCGTGGGATCGCTTTCAAGCCGCATGTTTTTCCTCAAGCGGTTTAAAAAAACGCTTGCGATAAGCGGGCGCTCTGCTGCCAGACCCGTCTCCTTTTCAACTATCGAGGCAAGTGTAACCACCTCGTTTACGGTCATGCCCTTCTCAACGGCCCGGCTTCTAAGAGGCGTCATTACCTCCAGGAAACGTTCAAGCATGGCCTCAACTATCTTTTCCGCGGGGATTCCTTTGGCAAAATGATAGGTATCAGGGTAAAGATAACCCTCAAGCGTATCCGAGGCTATGCCGTGTCTTGCGGCCGTGCCTGCGGCATTGGCGGCTGCCAGGAACTCATCTTTTCCGGCAAGGCCTGCCTTTTCCACTATCTGTGCGATCTGGACCATGGTAAGGCCTTCAGGTATGGTCACGGAGTGCATCCTTATCTCACCCCTGCTTAAGATCTCAAGAATCTTGGCTGGCGGCATGGAAGGACTCAGGCTGTATTCGCCCGACTTTATCTTCCTGCTCTTCCCTGTTATCCTTGCCCACAGAAGAAAGGGGCGCCGGTGGGAGATAATCCCGACCTCTTCAAGTCCCTGCGCGATCTCTTTCATGGACGCACCTACCGGCACCAGGTAAACCTGTCCGGCCCCGCTGCGATCGGCCGGTCTTACAAGGTAGATTCCAAGGCCTGCCGCAATAAAGATACAGATCAGGGCCGCAACAGCTGCCAGGAATAAGACACCTCTTTTTGAAAACCCCTTATTGTTCATAGGCTCTCTTTCCGATTACCCGGATACTTGTGGATCACCTTTTAAAAAGACGGACAAATCCCCGGCCGGCCGCTTGAAGGACAGGCAGGGGATTTCGATATTATCATTTTGGTTCGGGAACACACACGCGGATACTGTCTAATCCTATTTCTTTCCCATCATGTGGACTATCGCCTTTTCAAGCCCGTCGATGGTCAGCTCGAACATGGGAAAGATTTCGCGGATCATATTGATGGTGCGTGTATAGGGCCATTCCGCGGACATCCTGGGGTTGAGCCACACGGAATAGGGAAAGGTCTCGGCAATGAACCTGAGTCTTTCATAACTCGGTTTCAAGGACCTTTCTTCAAGATGTATGGACCCGTCCGTTGCCATAAGCTCATAGGGCGCCATGCTCGCATCCCCCAGGATAATGAAGCGGGTATCCTTGTCAAAGCGGACCAGATCGTCCACGCTCAAAGGTTTTCTGAACCTTGGCGGGTCTTCCCAGATCTTGTCGTATATGGTGTTGTGAAAGAAAAAGGTCCTTATCTCCTTGAACTGGGCCCTGGCATAGCTGAACAGGGTCTGGACCAGTTCGATATAGGGGTCCATGGACCATCCGCCGTTGTCTATGGCGAGAATGACCCTGAGCCTGTCCCTGAGACTTCTGTCAAATACTATCTCTATCTCACCGGCGTTCTTCATGGTCTGGTATATGGTCTCATCAATGTTGACCTCGTCCTTGGGACCCACCGGCACCATGTTTCTGAGCCTTTTCAAGGCCTCCCCGATCTGGGCCTGGGTAAGGGGGCCCTCCTGTGAGTAGTCCCGGTACCTCCTGTCCATGGCGACCTTTACGGCTGACTTGTTTCTTGACACTCCTCCCACGCGCATCCCGCCCGGGTGAAAGCCTGAGTGCCCCACAGGGGAAGTCCCCCCCGTGCCTATCCATTTGCTTCCGCCGTGATGCTCTTCTTTCTGCTCTTTTAACCGGTCGAGAAAATATTTGAGAAGCTCTTCCGGGCTCAGTTTGTTCAAGGAGTCCTCATCGATGTCCAGGGCGTCCGCCAGCCCCTCGGGATCCTTGAGCCATTCCTCAAGCATGGCACGGGCCACCTGGGAAAGCTCGAATTCATCCGGCTCCTTTAACTCCGCCCCCTTGAAGTGGTGCGCGAACACCTGATCGTACAGGTCGAAATACCTCTCGCTTTTGACAAGGATGGAGCGGGCGGCCGTGTAAAAGTCATCAAGAGAGGTTATCAACCCGATGCTCAAGGCCTTCTGAAGCTTGAGAAAAGAGGTGGGGGACACGGATATGCCCACCTGTCTCAGGAGGAAGAAAAAATCTATGAACATATTGTCTTATCTCAGCGGTTTCTAGATCCTCATTCTTGCCGCAGCGTTCCTCGCGATAGCCTGGTCAGGGCTCTTTTTAAACAGCACCCCGAGATAAGGCGCCTCCCCCTTTACAAGGTCTTTTACCTTGAAATCGGGGTCAGCCCTCAGTGCCCTTATCCAGTTTATGAGCTCTCTTGTGGCGGGCTTTTTTTCAAGTCCCCTGAAGTCCCGCATCCGGTAAAAGGCCCTTATGGAGCTTTCAAGCAGGTCACTGCTTATTTCGGGGAAATGCACATTTATTATCCTTCTCATCATCTCCTGATCGGGAAAAGCGATATGATGGAAATTACACCGCCCCAGAAACGGATCTGAAAGGTCCTTTTTGGCGTTGGAGGTGATAATTATCACAGGCCGGTTTTTGGCCTTGATCGTCTTGTCGATCTCTATGATATCAAACTCCATCTGATCCAGCACATCAAGCATGTCATCCTGAAAATCCGTGTCCGCCTTGTCGATCTCATCTATCAGAAGCACGACCCGGTCATCTGACACAAAGGACTGCCCGATCTTGCCCATCTTGATGTATTCCTCGATATTGCTCACATCCCTTGTTGAATCGCTGAACCGGCTGTCATTCAACCTGGTAAGGGTGTCGTACTGGTACAGGGTCTCAACGAGTTTCATGCTCGATTTTACATTAAGCACGATGAGCCTCATATTGAGGGCCTCTGATATGGCATGGGCCAGCATTGTCTTTCCTGTGCCCGGCTCACCCTTGAGAAGCAGCGGCATCTCAAGGGCCATGGAGATGTTTACTATCCTTGCAAGTTCATCATCCAGCACATATCTGGACGCCCCGTTAAAGGTCTCCTTAGATGCATTATCCATACTGATTCATGCTCCTTTTTCCGCTTATGCAGTCCTGTTTTAAAAGCCATTTATCTATCACGATGCTGTCTGAAGGAAATTTACCATAAATGATTGCGGCTTTCATGTCAAACAAGGGCGAGAAAAGCTCAAAAACCGGGAACCCGCCCCGAGCCGCACGGACGCGCATTGTTATTGGTTACTCGTTACTGGTTATTGGGAAAAACGCACCCACAGGCCCATTTCTATATACCTCTGCCTGTGCCGGCACACAAGCGGAGGCGCAGGGACTCTTTTTCCGGCCTTATCTCATCAAAAATACCACAGAAAGTACCAGTGGCCGCAGACAGGGCTTTCTTAACCGGTGCCCTATCAGCTAAGGTAACATTTGCAAAAGCCCGGGGATGCGGTCACTTTTCCGTAAGAAATAGAGAAGGACGGGTAAAAGGGTGCCTGTGCCGTAGCGACAGCCAGCCGGACGCGGATCGTTACTCGTTACTGGTTCTTCGTTACTGGTTACTGGTTACTGGTTGCTGGGGAAAAAGCAAGACCCCTGCCCATTCTCTCATGCCTTTGTTTGCTCAACGCACAAGCGGAGGCGCAGGGGCTCTTTTTTCCGGCCTTATCTCATCAAGAATACCACAGAAAGTACCAGTGGCCGCAGACAGGGCTTTCTTAACCGGTGCCCTATCAGCTAAGGTAACATTTGCAAAAGCCCGGGGATGCGGTCACTTTTCCGTAACAAATAGAGAAGGACGGGTAAAAGGGTGCCTGTGCCGTAGCGACAGCCGGATAGACGGGAATGGTTATAACCAGGCGAGAAAAGCGGGAAACGCGGAAAATGCGAGAAGCACCTCCCCCGCTTGAACCCTTGGATCCTCGAATCCTTGACCCCTCCGATCCCCGCCCCCTTGAACCCTTCCCCTGATAAATGCTATAAGCCCCCATAAACCCATAACCTTTCCAGGAGGTGCTTCATGCCGCTCGCCTTTGAATCGATAAGCCACGGAACCATTGCCTTCGGTTTTTTCAATATAGACTCGGACATGCTTCTGCTGGATCGCTACTTTTTCTTTGCCCCTGAATTCTGCCGCTCCGTATCTGCCTTAAACAGGAACAAGGAGGCAGGGAGCCCGGTCCTGATAAAGGGCTTTTTTATTGAAAAGGCCGCGGATATCGGCGACCTCATGGGGGCCATTCACGGCGTAAGATTCGCCGGGTTTATAGGGGAGGCCTACAAAAGGTTCCCCTTTCCTGAAAGGCCGGAGGATTTCAAACAGAAGCCTGAAGGCGCTCGGAACAGGCAGGTCATGGAAGAGATTATAAAAAGGTATTCAGACCAGCTCGACATACCGCTTTCGGCAGGGGATGAAGAAACCGCGCGTATTATATCGGCAGGCATCTACAGGTTCACGAAACAGCAGTTTCAGGAGTTGCTGAGATACGTCTGGCGCGGAGGCTACCCTCGCTGGAAGGGGGGAGTCAGGCCCGATTACGTGACCGGCATGAAAAAGGATCTTGATTCATCTGACGCGGGGTTATTTACGGTAACCGACTGGGGTTGATCTTTTTTGAGGGTATCACCGCCTGAAGGCTTAATAGATGCTAGTTGAGGATAAAGCCGAGTGAGAATTCCTCCCATTCATAATCGTCATCTTCAAAATCAGTGCTGTCATCGACATATAAAATCTTGCCGAAATACTCTTCCTTTACCTCGAATTCGCCGTCATCGGAAGGCTCGAGAAGAACGCCGCAGCAGTCCGGGCATGCCGGTCCGTGAATCTCTTCTCCCTCGAAAAAACATGGAATCCAGTCGCTTTCAAGCGCCTCGACAACAGATTCGATTTCCACACCGCATATTACACATTTCATATATTATTATTCCCCTAGATTTGCTTTGTAGGTAATACGGGAAAAACATCAACAAGACAAGAAGAAAATAACGCGGCGGATAGAGAAATCAACCTCCGGACATAGATAAAAATCGGTAATGGACGGGCACCCCAAAATCTGACCGGATAAAAGAAGCGGCAGCAGGCGGAAAAACCACGCCTGCCGCCGCATGAATAAAGATAAATCATACCCGCTGCCCATCCGGAAATGGATCATTTCCGGATGTTGCCTTCAGCCGTCAGCCATCAGCCACTAGCCAACAAATTGATATATCAAGCGTTTTACTGACTGCTGAGAGCTGATTGCTGATAGCGTGAGTCCATAAATCTTGATTTATGGATGAGCACCAATAAGTTTCCGGACCGGAAACAAGGAGTTTTGGCCAAGATCAAGGAAATCAAGCAATTGCGCGGAGATGTGCATATGGTACATCGCACAAGCAATTGCGCAGGTTGACGCAGATATTGGCCAAAAGGGCCATTTCCGGATGGAAACTATTTACAGGTTCTTCTTCTCAAACACATAAAAAAGAACCATGTATATCACCCCCACAGGTATAATCACCACCCAGGCATTTAACCCCAGGATGCCGGGAAGGGTTATCTTGCCCAAACTCCCCCACTTAAGTATGGATACCTTCATCAGAGGGTAGATCTCGGCATAGAGCGCGGCCCCGACGATCATTCCCAAAAGGCCGAAAACTGCGTCCCACCTGCCCTCTCCCAGTGCCCCCGCGGCGGTCCCCGGGCAGTATCCGAGGATGGCCCAGCCGATCCCGAAGATTATTCCGCCGATGACATTGGCGCCTATGCCGGTGGATTTAATACTGAGGGTCACGACCCCTATGTCTCTCAGCACATACACACCCAGCATGGCCACGAGAATGGCCGAGAGCATGAATTTTACTATCGTGAAATCGATAAGCCTTAAGGCACCGAGCTGCCTGTCATACCTTAGGACCTGCCCTTTTTGCAGAAGAAAGCCGAATATGACGCCTGTAACCAGGCCGTAGATCAGTTGCATGGCTATTCTCCTTTCCCGTAGATGAGCCGGGCCACTATAATACCCGCTCCGAAAAAGAAGATCAGCGACAGGTACCCGCTGATCGACATCTGCGCAAGCCCGCTCAGGCCGTGCCCGCTGGGACAACCTCCGGCAAGCCTTGCGCCAAGGATGGCTATGACACCTCCGGCAAAGGCGGCTGTGAACCTCTTTGACCTTTTTGCGCCGAAGCGCTTCTCCCACATTGGAGGCACCGCAGTTGACTTGAAATCCCCCGAGAGCTTTGAGGACCAGAGCGCCCCCAGGACGATCCCTACCACCAGCATCATCTGCCAGTCTATCCTCACCTTTTTGCTCGCGAAATATTTATTCCCGGCAACGTGCTCTGCGGCAACACTCCTCTCTATCAGCCCCGCCGCCCTCACAAATGTCGTTGAGGCACCCAGGTACTTACCCACAAAAAGCACGGAAAGGCATAGCAGGAGACCTGTCAGGGCACCCGCCGCGTAAGGAGACCAGCTCTTTCGTCTGAAAACCCCCATTTAGAACCTCCTTTCAACATGATGAAAATTAGACCCTTTTAATTCATAAATTAATACTTCGCGTAAGAATACCACTATCCGCTTAAATAGACAACAGGCAGGGGATCCGGTTTTTGTCCGGTTTGATTGCTCATGAATATGAAGCGATGCAGGACAGACTTGAACTTCTAACAGATGTTCAGTTATCCCTTAATCAGCTCGAAAACGGGGAAGGAATGGCGCATGAAGATGCAAAAGAAAGGGTCTTGAAGCGGGTCAAAAAGAAGATTGAGGAATGAAGTATACTCCTAGGCGGGACGGTTGGACTTTTTACGAGACCGTTAAATTTTCGTTCATCGCTGCTTCTAATGTATATTTTAATGTACTTTAAATAAACATTTGTATTAAATTGGTTATAGAAATCTTTTATGCTTGACATAACACCCTGTTTCGTTAAGGTACTTCACATATCATCGCTTCAAACAGCCTTCTTTTCCAAAAAGGCGCACTGACCATTACACTTCACCTGGAAATCGACCTCTCCTCCTGACAGAAGCTATCTTCTCCGTTTGAAGCGCTTGCAGTGATTCATATATTTTCAGATATCTGTTTTTGCTCCCAGGCTGACCGGGAAATCAAACGGGCTTTCAGCCTCTTTCCTGCTCACATAGACACCTAACTATTGTTGACGAAAAGACAGGACACCTTAAACGGATATATCTCGCTACGCCACCTTCTACCCGTAAACACGCCCTATCGCAGAAAGGAACATTCTAAAATGGAAAAAAGCCTGTTTTTGCCTCTTAAAAAGGAAAACCTTACCACCCTGGGGATTTATCATAATTTCAAGAATGGACTGGTCGCCTTTCGGGCCGCAAGGGAGTGGGACAAGCAGACAGACTGGTCCCGATACAACAGGGATTTTACCTTTGAACACCCGCTTACCATTGATACCGCCTTTCTCGGTCACAATGAAACCCTGGACCTGTTCAAGAAACACGACCTTGAAGACTACCTGGAAGAGGTGGTGGAGCTGATCAGGAAAGGGAAACACCAGGGCATCGAATGCCTTTTTGACCGGGATCAGGACATACACTTTATAAGCAACATGCACAGCAACACACTGGGCATCAATAACGGCTATCATGCCGTCAGAAGCGGCGGGATCAGGCGTCACGATCCGGCCGGCCGCGAACTTGACGTAATCATAGACGGACTCAATCTGAGCCGGGCCATGTCCTTTAAAAATGCCGGCGCCCGGATTCCTTTCGGAGGAAGCAAGATAACGGTCCAGTGTGAACCTGTTGACCTGGAAGATAACCGCTGCATCGGTTTTCTCGCATACGCCCTGGCAAGGACCCGCTCTTTTACCGGTCCCGACATGGGCTTTTCGCCTCAACTGGCCGATGTCATGAGAAGCAGGGGATATTCGCTCAATATTGCGGGCGGCTTTGACAGCAGGGTCGGCCCTACCGGAGGCCCCACCGCCTACGGCATCTATCTGGCATTAAAGGAGGCTGCGGCATTTAAGTATGGAGCAGGCGGCCTGGCAGGTAAAACCATCGTGGTGCAGGGCGTGGGAGCCGTCGGCTATCCCCTGGTGGACGAGTATCTCAGCAAAGAGGATGTCGTAATCCATATCACCGACATTTCACAAGATCCGGTGGAAAAGCTTACGGCCCGATTTCCTGACCGTGTAAAAAAGATAGACCCGGAAGATGTGCTCACCACTGAAGCGGACATCTTTGCCCCCTGCGCAATGGGGGGCATCCTGGATGAGGCGGCAATCAGCTCGGTCAGGTTTTCGATTATACTGGGGGCCGCCAACAACCAGCTCAAGGCCTCAAGCCAGGAAGAAGAGGTGAAACTCGCAAGGCTCCTTCAGGAGAAGGGGATTCTTTTTCAGGTGGACTGGATGCACAATACAGGCGGGGTCATTGCGGGGATGGAAGAATATATACACAGGGAAAAGGCCAGCATGGAAAATATCAGGGACCATACCGAAAAGGTCTGCAGGCACGGAACCCGCAGGAATCTTGAAACCGCAAAGGCGGAAGGGATCACCCCCACGGAGATGGCCTACAGATACTACAGTTCGAAGATCTATCAATAACGTGTCTGTATGACATGCGGCTGCCGGGTGCCGGCCGCTCTATCATGTAATGAGGGGAAGGGAATGGTTTTGTGAACTTATGCCCATCTGAAAATGAATTCTGGGCACAAGTTATTTTCCAGACCGGAATGGATGGAAACAAATAAACCCTATGGAAAAAGGAGGTAACATCATGAAAAGGATAACATTTTTGCTGATGCTTTTATTGGCCCTGGGACTTGTTTTCGGTTCCACGCTTTCAGCCAAGATGATTCGAATCGGTGAGGCGCAGATTGTGGCCCATCCGGCCCTTGACAACGATTCCAAAGGGTTTGCGGCGGCCCTTGCCGAAGAAGGCTTCATAGAGGGCGAAAACATCACCATCGACCGGCAGAACGCACAGGGCGACCAGCCCACCTGCGCGATTATAGCCAGAAAATTCGAAGACGACAGGGTTGCTCTGGTTCACGCCATCAGCACGCCCAATGCCCAGGCCCAGGTAAAGATAAGCAAGACCATACCGATTGTGTTTTCTTCGGTTACAGACCCTGTGAAGACAGGCATCGTACCCAAAATGGGCGAAACCGGAACCACAGTAACAGGTGTAAGCGACAGGTGGCCCATCACCCTGCAGTGCAGTATGTACCAGGATCTGGTTCCGGGAACCAAAAGATGGGGCACGATCTATAACCCGGGGGACGTAAATGTCACCTTTCACATCAAGGAGATGAAAAAGGCGGTAGAGGATATGGGCGGAAAGCTTATCGAGGCGCATGTCTCCACCAGCGCCGAAGTAATGCAGGCCATGCAGAGCCTGGTCGGCCGGGTGGACGCCATCCATATCACCTCGGACAACACATGTGTTTCCGCGTTTGAATCCATTGTCAAGGTCTGCAACGCAAACGATATCGCCCTGTTTGCGGGTGACCGGGACTCCACCCCCAGGGGAGCGGTTGCAGCCTACGGACCCGACTACTTTCTGATCGGATACACTGCCGGCAAAAAGGCGGCAAGGATACTAAAAGGCGAAGATCCGGGCAAGATCCCTGCCGGACTTGCATCGGAATACAGTCTCTGGGTCAGTCTTCAAAATGCCAAGGCACAGGGAGTAAAGCTCCCCGAAACACTGGTAAAAAAGGCGGCGGACAAGTTGTGGGATGAAAACGGAAACGTGATAAAGGGTAAGTAAATATGGATCATCTCCAAAAGAGTTGATCCAAAAGGAGGATTCCAGGGGTCTAGGGGTCTAGGGGTCGAGTGAAATGCTTAAAGCGATGATCAAATCCCTGGAAAGCAAACCCCCGAATCCTTGAAACCGGGAACCCGCTGCGAAGCAGTGGGACTGAGCGAAGCGTAAGCGAAGCAAAGAATCCTTGAATCCTTGAATCCTTGGACCCTTTCTCCCAAATAATTGGGAGAAGAACTTTAGTTATTATCAGGGGGAGGTTATCCCTTACTCCCCTATATCAAAAGATGGTGAACAGATGATATCGTTCGGTTTATTAAGGACTATTCCCATATCCCTTGAACAGGGCCTCGCATACGGGCTAGTGGCGCTCGGGATCGTCATCACTTTCCGGATCCTTGCATTCCCGGACCTTACCGTTGACGGAAGCTTCCCACTGGGCGCGGCGGTCGTCTCCCGCCTCATCATGGAGGGGGTCTCTCCCATCTACGGTATCATTATGGCTGTTCTCTGCGGGTTTCTGGCCGGTTGCTGCACCGGGTTTTTAAATACGAAGCTCAAGATCAACAGCCTTCTGGCAGGAATCCTTATGATGACCATGCTCTATTCGGTGAACCTGCGCATAATGGGAAGATCAAACATTCAGCTTCTTACGGTGAACACGATTTTAACCCCGCTGGAAAACCTCGATGTCAACAGGTTTATCCCTATCATCACCTTCTTCTTTATTACCGTATTTGCCGTAAAATTCCTTACGGACATGTTCTTTAATACCCAGCTGGGCTTTGCCATGCGGGCCACAGGCGATAACGAGCAGATGATACGCACCCTCGGGGTGAACACCGACCATATGACCATCCTGGGGATCGGGATCTCAAACGCGTTTGTGGCTCTGTCAGGCGCGCTTGTGGCCCAGGATCAGGGTTTCTCGGATGTGGGCATGGGGATCGGGATGATCGTTGCGGGCCTTGCCTCCATAATAATCGGCGAGGCCCTGTTCGGCAAAAGGACGGTACGGAGGATGACCCTGGCGGCCATTGTAGGGTCCATCATGTACAAGCTTATAATTTCGCTTGGGCTCAGGCTGGGACTGGCCCCCACTGATCTGAAGATGGCTACCGGCGTAATGGTGATTCTGGCACTCGGCATCCCCGCCCTGAAAAAGGAAAAGGAAGGCAAACTCCACCTGAGGGGGGTTTAGGAAAAAAAGGACAATGATAAGGCTTGAAAAGGTAACCAAGACTTTCTCAAAGGGCACGATAGACGAAAAGACGGCAATAAACGGATTAAGCCTTCACGTCCGGAAGGGGGACTTTATAACCGTCATCGGGAGCAACGGCGCCGGCAAGACCACATTTTTGAACCTTATCTCCGGCACCTTCAGACCTGATGACGGTGTTATCTTTATTGACGGCTCCGACGTGACCCATCTGCCTGAACACAAGCGTGCAAGATATCTCGGCAGGATCTTTCAGGACCCCTTGATGGGAACGGCCTCATCCATGACCATCGAGGAAAACCTTGCCATGGCCGACCTGCGCGGAAGCCCCAGGGGACTCAAGTGGGGGGTCACAAAAGCGCTCAGGGAACACTACCGGCACACACTCAGCATACTTGAGCTCGGGCTCGAAACCAGGCTGAAAGACACGGTCAGCCTCCTTTCCGGGGGCCAGCGCCAGTCAATGACACTCCTTATGGTCACGCTGTCTCTGCCGAAACTCCTGCTTCTGGATGAACATACCGCGGCCCTTGATCCCAAAACAGCCCAGAAGGTCATGGACCTTACCAAGAAGATCGTTGAGAAGAACAACCTTACGACCATCATGGTGACTCACAACATGCAGCAGGCCATCAGGTACGGGAACCGCATGATCATGCTGCACGAGGGGGGAATCCAGTTTGATATCGAGGGAGAGGAAAAATCGGCCCTCACGGTCGAGGGGGTGGTCAGAAGGTTCGGGGCCGAACTAAAGGATGAGGCCTTACTGGTATAGGTGCAGGTGTAAATGCCTGACCTCCAACATCAGGAGACTGTAATGCTTGAAAATAGAATCGTCTTTTTAAACGGAGATTTCATCCCCTGGGACCGGGCCACGGTTCACATCATGAGCCACAGCTTCGGCCGGGGGTCCGCCATCTTCGAGGTGCTCGGCCTTCATGAAACCAAGGAAGGTCCTGCTGTCTTCAGGCTCGATCGCCACATTGAGCGCCTCTTTAAAAGTGCCGAGCTTCTAGAAATGGAGGTCCCGATCTCCCGGGAAAAGCTTTATGAGGCGGTTATGGCCACAATCAGGCAGAACATGCTCACCCAAGGCTTTATCAAGATAATCGGTTTCTTTCCCCAGATATCCTTTGAAATCACCCCTCCCCAGAAGAGGCTCGACATCTCGATCTTTGTTGTCGATCCCGCTCAGGACCTGGGAGGTCTTGACTTCCCTGTTGAAGAAGGCACCACGATCTGCATCTCCGGCTGGCGCAAGCTCGACCCGCAGACGGTACCTGTCGAGGCCAAGGTGGCGGCAAACTACCTGAACGGGATGATGGCCCGATTAGAGGCTGGAAAGCGCGGATTTGAAAACGTGGTCATGCTCGACACCCAGGGCTTCATTGCCGAAGGGGGCACAGAGTCCATTTTTCTGGTAAAAGATAATAGACTCATGACCCCGTCGCTGGGAACCGTCCTTGCGAGCATCACCCGCAGATCCATTCTGAGCGCCGCAAAGACCCTCAACATGGAAACGGTTGAAGAGCGCCTGCCCCCGGACCTGCTTTTAGAGGCGGACGAGATATTTCTGTCCGGCACCCCGTTTAAGGTCCTGCCGGTAAAGCAGGTGGAAGACAGGGTGATCGAGGCTACGCCGGGGCCAATCACCCGAAGGCTCTCCACCCTGATGGATGAGATAATCACGGGCCGGGATGAACGCTTCAAACAGTGGTTCTTTCCTGTCAAAGGTTGACGGCTTCGTAAAAAGTCCAATCCCGCGACACGCGGGATTATGCTTCATCTTTCGTCATTACGATCCCGCTGCAAGCGGGATAAGTACGCCTCACTCCTCAAGACTTGCAGGCCTTGCATTTGAACTTTTCACTGTGCCGTCTCAATTTTGACTTTTTGCGAATGCATCAAGGTTAATTCATCCATAAATCAAGATTTATGGACTCACGCAATCAGCTTTCAGCAAAATAGTCGGCATATCAAATTGTCGGCTGCCTACTGATTGCCGACGCCTGCCCGCCGTGAATGTGGCGGGGCTGAAAGCAGTATACAGAAATGAGCAATTTTCGGATGGGCTGGTTAGAAGTCACTTTCTATTCTTAAAGTACCCAACGGCAACCAACGGCTCTTCCCTCCCCCTTCTGCCCTGTTCAGCCCTTTTTTGGATCAAATCGGGAGATATTTTCCGAAAAGTTGCATCACTTTCAGTTTTTGCAAATCTGCACATGTTTATGTGCATCAGGGAAGATAATTAGCTGAAATACCAAAAGATATTTCTGGCAGGATAATGCACATAAATATGTGCACGGATAAGTTTATGCACATAAAACTGTGCATCGCTGTTTTTCAATGCACATGTTTATGTGCATTCAGTACAAATTCTTCCTAAATCAGCTTAATACGCCTTTATTTGCTTGACATGCCCACCTTTTCAGTTATGGTATTATTTATATCTTTGCTTCAAACAGCCTTCTTTTTCAAAAAAAGGGCTCTAACCATGACACTCCACCTTAAATTGTGCCCATCTCACTCCTGACGGAAGATCTCTTTTCCGTCGGGAGCGCTTTAAGGGAATCATAATATATTTTCAGAAACCCGCTTTCTGTTCGTTTGCAAACGAGCACAATTTTGACCGGTGGAGTTTCCGGCTGTTTCAGGGTGCCTCTTTTGATCAATTCTTCAGGTTGACCGCTTGCTTATATAATTACTTGCCGGGAAGCGCAGATGAAATTTATTCAACATAATAAAATGGAGGGGAAATGGGAGTTGAAAACGCAGTATGTCCCTATTGTGGCCGAGAGGTAATTGTTACGGTACCTACTGGTCACAGGTTGCGTAATATTGTGCAAAATCCAAGGTACAACCCCGCCTTTAATGAAGGCGATGACAAGCTTACGACGCAGTGGTCTAAATGCCCACATTGCAGTCATGAATTCGGAGGGGTGACGAGGGATGAATCTTGAATGTAAGAACTGGTATCTCTTTAGGTAATGAAAGCACGTTTTTTCCAATCCTTAAGCAGCAAAAAGGAGGGACAAATGGCTCTCAATAACATGCCATGCCCAAAATGCATTAACGGAAAAATCCAGAAACAGGTTCCTTGCAAAAGCTGTAACGGCACCGGTTGGGCAGACTTTTCCAAAGGGAAACGTTGTACTCAATTAGGTTGCGTTAACGGGTTTGTCACCATAAGCGAACCATGTTTCACCTGCAAAGGAACGGGTTCTATTCCCGGCAAGATAACTCCTTTTTGAGTTGTGTAAAAGCAAATTAACACGCACCCGCAAAAAGCTGGTGCTCTTTCTGGTCCGATTATTTGCAGTCATTATCGAGGTTAAATGCCGTGATATTATTTTTAACCGGAGTTTTCATAGGAGCGGCAATCGGAATTATCGTTATGTCTCTTCTGGCCGTTAACAGGGATTCCGATAAACATTCGGATGATTTGGGCGGATCGTTAAATGAGAAAACGGGCAAGCAGTTATAGAAAATAACATGCCCGCATCCGTTCGGACAAGGACGATAAATCCCGGAAAACTTGAACAAGAGGCTTGAAAACGCCATAAGTGTAACCTTTTCCGTTCATCAGTGATGGGAGCGGAGGCGGACCGCTAAAAA
>Ga0272441_10000633_pt1 | contig 78816 bp, 70 predicted proteins | sample SSMProp6N_FD_193582 | JGI IMG/M metagenome (GOLD analysis project Ga0272441, IMG submission 193582) | Marine sediment archaeal communities from Little Sippewissett salt marsh, Falmouth, MA, United States - SSM-Prop-6N | ecosystem: Environmental > Aquatic > Marine > Wetlands > Sediment ...
ACTTTTTTGTTACCAAAGAGCAGAACGCCGCAATTAAAGGCGTATTCAAATATTTTGAATTATTAATTGGCTGAATGATATCCATGATCGCATTCAGCACGCTTTAATTTTTACGAAGCCATCAAGTGTTCAGATCCATTGTAAAACTTTTCAACCCATTACAAATTGCGTAAGGGCCTCGGCATAAATTAATTGAACCATATGACGAAGGATTTTTGTTCGTCTTCAAGGCGTGTCGAAGCGCACATACTTGAAGTATATGTGCTTCGATGCAACGCAGAAGACGGACAGGTAAGCGAGTATGCGAGACTCCGAAAAGACAAGTCAGATGGTGTAATTTATTTATGCCGCGGCCCTAAACCTTACCTCCCTTCTGAGACAGGCATCGACATGTTAAGGTATTTTCAACTTCAATATATTTTTCAACAGAAGTTTCATTAATTGTTTATAGCTCCAGTACTTAAAGGCCTCTGGCTTCGCAGTCCCCATTCTTCTATGATCAGATCGGGAACGGCGCGTCGGGTGCTTCGCTGATTGGCCCACTCGATGACGGCAGGATCTTTTGCCGCCGGGGTGCACAGTTTGTCGGGATCGGGCATCTTTCCCACTCGGCCCAGATCCAGGCGGTCGGCGTCCCAGCAGGTCTGGACGGTCACATCGGCACGGGTTTCGCCGGTTGTATGGTTTGCACAGGCCTCACATAACCGCTCGAAATCTTCATCCGGCAGTTCGAAATACGATCCCCTGAGCCGGCGGGCCAGGTCTGCGGCCATTTTTCCATGTTTGAAATCCCGCCCCTCTGTTTTCCGCCGGGCATCGTGAAACACGGCAAACAGCCTGATCACCCGGACATCGGCGCCCGTAATTTTTGCCAGTCGAAGTCCGTTTTCATAGACCCTCGCCCAGTGCGACACGCCGTGAGTGCCCCAGACCGGAAGCTCGTATTGATCCAGCAATCTGCGAACCAGTCTTCTGAAATTGAGCATGGAATTTACGGAACAATGCATCTGTGCCTCCGGCGTGTTTGTTGTTATGAATTTTCGTTAACTACTTTTTTCTAATGAATATGTCAAGGCAAGACCCACCACGGGAATCTTGGTTCCATTAATTTTTAAGCCCTCAGAAAACAAAACGAATTCTCACGCAAAGGCGCCAAGGCGCAAAGAGGAAATTGGAATCTTTGCGCCTTGGCGCCTTTGCGTGAGATATTTTGTGTTGTCTGTGCAATAAAAAACAACTATAATTTTGAAGAAAACCTGAGGCCAACGGTCAGAAATCGACGTTTGCAGTTTGCCAAACGCCGGATCGATTCCCGACCACATCCATCCGCCATATATACGGCAGGGGCAAACCTTTTTCAGGGGCAGGAATCAATTGTGATGATATTTTTTATCTTACTGGGGCTGGTATTGGGCATTACCGGTGTAATCGGGTGCATTGTTCCGGTCATTCCCGGGCCGTTTTTCAGCTTCAGCGCTCTGCTGGTCGTCTCCTTTGCGGAAAGCCGGGAGACCTACCAGATCACCTTTCTGGTCATCATGGGAGCACTGATGCTGCTGGTCACAATTCTGGATTTTGTCATACCCGCAGCGGCCGCCCGACGGTACGGAGCTTCCAGACCCGGTATATGGGGATCGCTGATCGGAATGGTGCTGGGAATGGTTTTGTTTCCGCCCCTGGGGGTGTTTATCGGGGCGCTGGCAGGTGCCGTTACGGGCGAACTGCTCAACGGCGGCATCGGCCGTCAGGCCCTGGGAGCCGGCTGGGGCATATTTATCGGCAATATGGCAAGCATCGCCGTCAAACTCGCCTATTGCACCTTCATCCTGTTCTTATGCCTGAAAGCACTGTTCTGAATTCAACCCTCAAGGCCCAAAGGGCCCGCCCCTTAAGCAAAGCGTTTCTCAAAGCCCGAAGGGCTGATCCTCAAACAGCGTACTCAATCTAAAGTTCCACACGAGCGCCGGCCGGAAACTGGTCCGCAAACACCGTATCGTTCGTGGTAACGATGATCTGGCGTTTACGGGAAATTTCCGTCAGGAGCCGGGCCATCATCTGTTTTCGCTTCAGATCGAGACCGTCGGCCGGATCGTCCAGTATGAAGGCGCCCAGGTGACTGAGCGCATCTCCCATGGACAGTTTCAGCATCAGGTACAGAAAAATCCGCTCGCTTTTGCTCATCTGGTTCAGTTTGTACTGATACCCTCTGGCCTGAATGATGGGGCTGAGCTGTCGGGCCGTAATTTCAATGTCAAACTGCTGAAGAAAGGTAAACCGCGACGCCCATTCGTGGATGCTGTCGCGCACCCCTTCCATCAACCCGCGGCTGACCGACTGCACGGCATATTCGATGGCGTCAAGAGCGGTTTTGCAGACTACCACGTTTCTTTCAGCCTGTTTCAGTTCGGCTTTGGTCTGCTCCCGCTGTTTAAGTGCTGTTTCCTGAAGCTTGAGTGCCGCCTTTTGATCGATCAGGCGTTTTTCAAGCCCGGCTTTTTGATTACCTAACTCCTGCAAACGCCGGATTCGTTTTTGCGCATCCTCCGACATCTGATTCAATGCGGTATATCGATTAAGTTCGTCTTCTGCTTTCCGCCCCTGAAGTTCCAGGGTTCGGGCCATTTCTTCCAGCCGTCGGGCTTCGACCAGCTGCCGGTCAACGACATCCAGCTCTTTTTTCTGTGCTTTGATGTGCTGCTCCTGCACGCGGACATTGGATATCTCCTGCTCAAGTGTCCGGATGCCGTGATCGATCCCTTTCAGTTCTTCGTTGAGCTTTGCCGTAAGAGTTGCCAACCGATCCCGTGAGACCGGCTGCCCGCAGGCGTAACAGTCGGGCTGTTTTCCCAGTCGCCCCAGTTGTTCGATTCTGGTTTTGACCTCACTGCGTTTATGTTCCTGATTGCCGTACCGGCGCTGAAGTTCGTCTTTACGTGCGGTGATGGTTTCCGTATCCGCCGGTTGTTGTTCCAATTCGATTCTACGGGTTTCCAGTTCCTGAACCGGTGGGAGCTTTTGCCGTTTTGCTGCTGCGGTGTCAAGTGCTTTCCGGTTTTCTTCAACCTGCTGTTTCAACAACCTGAACACAGCGGGATCTACCGGTTTGTCCTGATACTCGCTCAAATTACGGTGCTCGGCGTTCACCGCTTCCAGTTCTTTTTCAAGGTCAGCGATGAGTTTTTGCTGATCAGACAGCGTTATCGAACTGACAGGATGGTTCGGCTGGGCTTTATGAAGTGCTTTTTTTTCCTCCCGGGCCATTTTCAGGCATTTATTGAACCGGGACCGAACAATGAGCACGTCATCCATTTCAATCATGTTCTGGAGCAATGTTTTGTCGTATTTGGGGATATCCTGAAGGAAATAGATCAATTCGCCTTCACGAAAAAACGAGGTCAACGACGCGATATCGGCAGACCAGGGGATATATTTTCTGAATTCAACGGGATCATCGGCCGACACGACGTTCCATGCTGGATCGGCTTCGGTTCGGACCTGAAGCAGCGGGATTCCGGTAGTCGGCCGGCTGAGCTTCCCATGGGTTTTTCCTTCCCTGAAACCCACGGAAGCGGTGCCGAACTGTTCTCCGATCCGGCACAGGTCCGCTGTCTTCAGACTTTTATGCAGATGAGAGCCAAACAGTGCAAAAAACAACGCATACACCAGGGTGGATTTACCGGTTCGGTTTTCCCCATAGACCACGGTCAAATCGGAAAAATCTATTTTTCGGTGCCGATGGCAGCCGATATTTTCCAGATCGACATACTCGATATTCATCGATCGACGGGCTCCTTTCCGATCAGTCCGGGATAAATCCGTCGTTCGTCCATAAACGGATTTTTCATCGCCTGGACGAACATCGTCTGGATTCTTTCCCGTTCCTGAACATTCAGCCCGTTTTCCACACTCAGCTCTTCAAGCCGCCTGCAAAACAGGTCCACCAGCTTTTCATGAGATATCATTGTACCATCTTCCTCATCCGGGCGTTCAATGAATTTTTCCGCTCGGTCCTCTCAGTTCATGTGTCGCCTCCCTGCGGGGGCCTGGTCTTTCTTTTGTGTGCTTCATTTCCACGGGCTCTTGCCCGTGGCTACGCGGGTGCCATCCCCTGCGGGGATTCTGTAAAAAGGATGTCTTGATATATTCAAAAACACCGTATTGCCAGCTGATTCATGATGTTTATTCTTTGTTAAAACAAGGCGTTATCGTCCATGACCTGCAGAAATTGTTTCTGACTTTCGGGATCATCGAGTACGTTTCCGCACAGGTCCAGCCAATCGCGTTTTGAAAAACAAAACGGAGTTTCCGCCTTTTTTTGACGGGAAAAGATTTCTTCTCCGACATCCATCGGCGAATTTAGAATCTGGATTCGAAAATGCCAAGAATTCGTATGGGACCAGTGCTCGTTAAAATCGGAAGCAATCTGTTTCAGCCCTTTTCGAACCTCGTCATCCGGCAGGTCAAACAGCTCATCCAGTTCGGCGTATATTTCCTGCATGTTCGGAATTTTTTCCTTGAATCGGCAGGCATCGGAATTTTCCGCCATGGTCAGCAGATAATCCGGATGCCTGAATCTACGAGGAGCATTGTCCCACTCCTCTCTTACCAGCCAGATATCGAAAAAAGCAGAGAGGCCGACATATCTCAGAAACCCGGCCAGCGCTTTGGGCTCCGGATATTGGTCCCATTTGCCGTTCAGGGCGTCACTGCGTTTGGGTGGGGAAATTTCAAACCATATAAAAATACTGCTGTCAGTTAAAGTATTGGAAGAAAAGCACCCCTCCAGGGATCGGCTTTTCCCGTCGTAAAGCGCCTGCCAGTAATCAAACGAACCCCATTGATTTTGATCCATGTTTTTTGTCTCCGATAAATTATAAACTAGAATAAGTTTTTCAGCCGTTTGAATTTCTTATACCTATAATTTTCTTTCTTGATCTGTCAACCGCTATGTTGAAGTAATGGTTAAACGGTATAGGGGAGGGTTCCTGTGTCCGTCCAATGATTGACTGAGTAAAAAACTGTTGGCTGTTGGCTGATAAATGATACGGGGGTATTGGTTATACGGTACATGGTGAAAAGGGCAGAGCACGAAGTTTAGGGGTGAACGAATTTCCGGCTGCCGAATTTCTGCACCCTCAGGAATGTCTTAACGCCTCGATGGGATCCATTGCGGCAGCGCGGTAGGCGGGGTATATTCCAAAAATCAGGCCGACCAGGGCGGATATGGAAAAGGCCAGAGCCAGAGACCAGAACTTGAAAATCACTACCATACCGGTTAAAAAGTTAATCAGCAGCGGAAGCGCTGTTCCGACGCCCAGACCCAGCAGCCCTCCCACCACGGCCAGTACGATGGTCTCGGACAGGAACTGAGCCGTGATATCGATTCTTTTTGCCCCGAGAGCCCTGCGAATGCCTATCTCGCGGGTACGTTCGGTGACATTGGCCAGCATGATGTTCATGATCCCGATCCCCCCGACCAGCAGTGAAATAGCGGCAATCATGCCCAGCACCAGGCTGAACATGCGCGCACTTTTCCGTATCTCTTCCAGCAGCTTCAGGGGGACAATCATCTCGAAATCTTTTTTGCCGTGATACCGATCCAGCAAAGTCCGGATCACCTCCGAAACCGCCGGCACCTGTTCAATATCGGCAACTTTTGCAAGGATCTGATGCAGCTCGACGGTTTCGGCCTCAAACGATCCGGATTTTATCTTCAGAATGGTCCTGCCGAATCGTTCCCGGGCCGTGGTAAACGGAATAAACACCTGCAGGGGGCCTCCGGACGCGCCGGCGTTTTTCTCCAACGCCGATCCCGAGGATTCAAGGACTCCGATGACCCGGTAAAACACGCCGTTGATCCTGACGGTTCGATGGATGGGATCCGTGTAGGGAAACAGTTTGTCCTGTACTTTATCGGTAATCACGCACACCGGGAGATGCTGCGTCATATCCACCTGACTGATAAACCGTCCCCGTTTGACGTTCTCGCCGGTAATCTTCAGATACCAGGGTACGGTTCCCCTGACCAGTCCATCGACTTTCCGGGGGCCGTGCCATATATCCTGCCGGGTTTCACGTACCGGAATCATCACCTCGATGCCGGGAACCGTGGATTGAATTCGTTCAGCGTCCTTATAGGTCAATCCGTAGACCGCGGATGTGACGGCGTGCGTTGAACCGGTCTTTTTCTCCTCCACTGCCGGTTTGACGCTGTTGATGATAATATTTCGGCTGCCCAGTCGCTTGATGCGTTCCTGCGACTCGAAGCTGGCCCCTTCACCAACCGCCAGCATCGCCACCACCGCCCCCACACCGAATACGATCCCCAGCATGGTCAGCACCGACCTGAGCGGATGCCTTAACAGGCTCTTGAATCCCAGTTTCAAATGTCGTTTAAATCTGAATAGCATGGATGATCCTTCTGTACTTTTTCTGTCTGCTCCCAAAAGGGCGACCGCCGGTCGCCCCTGCGCATTGCGGGGTATCCAGGGCTGCACACCAGCCCCCAGCTACCAGCGGCCAGCCATCAGCTGCTCTCGTCCCTCTCAATCCGTCCGTCGCGCATTCGGATGATTCGGCGGGCCCGAACCGCCACTTCATCGTCATGGGTCACGTTGATCAGCGTTTTTCCATACTGGTGAAGGCGATCCAGGATCTGAAGAATTTCTTCGGTCGTGGCGCTGTCCAGATTACCGGTGGGTTCATCCGCGAGAATAATCAAGGCATCGTTGACCAGGGCCCTGGCGATCGCCACCCGCTGCTGCTGACCGCCCGAGAGTTCCGCCGGTTTGTGGTGAATTCGGTCGGTCAGACCGACCAGTTCAGCCAGCTCCACGGCTTTTTTCCGACTGGCCCGCTCGGATTTTCGCTGGTAATACAGGGGGACTTCGATATTCTCCAGAATGGACAGTTCCGGTATCAGATTGTAGGACTGAAACACAAAGCCCAGTTTCCGGCACCGGATGTCCGACAAGGCATCGTCGTCAAGTTGAGAAATATCCCGGCCATCAAGTATGTATTGGCCGGAGGTAGATTGGTCCAGACACCCCAATATATTCAACAGCGTGGATTTCCCTGAACCGGACGGCCCCATGACGGCGATATATTCTCCACGCTCGATGGTGAGATCAATGCCCTGAAGCGCGTCCACCCGTACGGCCCCGCCCCCGAGGAAGTAAGTTTTGAAAATCTGTCTCAGTTCGATCAACGGCATATATGTTCCGGCTTTTGTTTCAGCACGTTTATTATATTAACAGAGAAGGGATGCTTGTCCCTCAACGGGCGGACACAGGGGTCCGTCCCTACGCCCGAACCCGTATATTGCTTTCGCGGTGGGCAGCCACCAGCCTCCAGCTCCCCCTATCCCGCCACCGCCTACTGCTTACTGCCTACTCCTTACTCCCTACTGCTCTGACATCCTCCCCCGGCAGGGGTTCCCTCAACAACACCTCATCGCCTTCCGCCACACCTTTCTGGATATGAACAAACGATTCGCTCGCATTTCCCAGCAGCACGGACCGAACTTCAAAATAGCCGTTTCGGACAAGGTAGCACACGGATTGGCCGTCATACGGAAACACCGCCTGGACCGGGACAAACACAACATCTTCGAGGGTTTCTGAAATAATCTCAACCGATGCGGTCAACCCCGGTTTCAAATCAGCAGGTTTCCCCTCGATGATGATTTCGGTGGAATATACCTTCAAATCCGGATTGAGCCAGCTCACCTGCGAATCCGGAACCACGGAAACTTTATTGACATAACCGGTCAGGCGCATATCCGGAAACGCATCCAGCCGCACAACGGCTTTCTGCTCTTTTTTGACTTTTTTTACGGCGGATTCGATGACCTTGACGTCCACCGCCATAACGGACAAATCCGGCAGGCTGATCAGGGACTGGCGTTCGCGGACCGTGGCGCCTTCTTCGATGGGTTCCTGCCGGCGACGCCATGAATTATCGCTTCCGCCGTAAACGACCAGGCCCGGCCGGGTGGCACGAATGGTGCACTTTTCGATCTGCTCCCTGAGTTTGCTGAATTTATTGAGCTGAAGCTCATAATTGAGCTTTTTCGCTTCCCGGTCGGCCCGTGTCTGGGCTTCTTTGCTCCTGGCCCGGGCGGTAATCCGTTCCAGTTCGCGCTCGGCTTCTTTCCGGTTGGAGATGAGCTTTTCGGATTCTTTGGCAAAATCGTATTTTAAAAACAGATCCAGAGCAGTTTGAGCGCGTTCCAGATCCACTTTTTTCCGCTTCAGCGACAAACGGTCGGCTTCCAGTTCGTCCCGGGTCACATACCCCTTGGAAAACAGCTCCTGGGTCCAGTTGAGTTTGTTTTGTGCCCGGGTGCCCTCCTCTTTTGCCAGTTCAATATCCGACAGCAGATTCCGCTTCTGCTGAAGCGATTCTCCCCCCAGTTCCCGGCTGTTGACCAGTTGCTCGAAATTTACAGTTTCACCGGGCAGCAGCGCCCGCACCAGGAATACGCCCAGGTATTTTTCCAGATCCATACGGGCAAATTTGAGCTTCAGTTCCCCGGACTGAATATCGCTGTCGTTCTGTTTGAGCTGTATGTTCAGATTTTCTTCAGCCTGATCGAAATCGGATTTGGCCTGATTCAGGACTATTTCCTGCTGGGTGGCCTTGTCCCGCAAGGCCGATGAATCAAGTTCAACCAGTATTTTTTTCTGCCGGACATCAATATCGCCGATCAGGGTTCCCTCCGGTACGATCGTGATAATCGTAGTCGTCCCCTCGACTTCGGACCGGATATCCTGATAATTAAGCGCTTTCAGACTGCCGCTTTCCAATACGCTGATCACCAGATCCCCGCGTTTGACCGTATAAGTGGACGCATCTGCCGGACGGGTATCGGAGCCAAACCGACCGGCCCCGAACAGGATCACGACCGCGATGACGATCAGTGCAACGATGGCAATGATACCGTAAAAAATTGGATTAAACCTTTTTTTTCCCTTCATCTTATTTTCAACTTCCGTCAGGGTTGATAAATCAGCGTTGTTATCGGTTCATCTGCTTTGAGCATGCCGGTGTCTATGCGAAATCTGAGACGCGCCAGGGTATGATCGACCAGTGAGCTGACCAGGGCATTCTGCGCTTCCAGCAGTGATGCCTGGGATTCGAGTAAATCCCGGGTATCGACCCGCCCTGCCTGGAGCAGCAGGGTGGTGCTGTCCACCCGCTGTTCCGCCAGTTTGAGGCTGTTACGCTGGATGGAAAAACTTTCCGAGGCCTGCTGAAGTGATCGCCAGGCGTCAGCGACGTCCAGTTTCACTTCATCCGTCCTGAGACTCAAATTCCGCATCGCGCGTTCATAATCAATCAGTGCACGCCGGTATTCATTACGTTCGCCCAGGCGTTCCAACGGCAGGTCCACATCCAGACCGGCATTCCAGGACGCGTCGTCAAACCGAAGCTCCGCAGGGTGCGTAGACGGTTTGCTGGGCACGTCGACATTAAAAACCAGATCCACATCCGCCCCCAGGTTGTTGACGGCCACATCGATCCTGCGCCGGGCATCGTCCACCTGTTCATGAACATTCTTAAGGTCCTGGCGCAATTGCAATGCCAGTGAAACCGATTTTTCCAGTTGGATATCCGGATGCCGGATACCGGCCCGGACCAGTCTTTCCAGATCCACATTATCCAGATCCACGTTGGCATCGCCCTGCAGTCCCAGATCGAGCTTGTAGCTATCGAGCCGTTCATAATACAACCGGGCCGCCCGGGTCCACCGGTCCTTGGCCCGAAGCTCGTTCTGTTTGGCCTGGTCCGCCTGGAATTCGGGAAGACGGCCTGCTGTTGCCAGCATCTGGGCTCGGTCCCGGGCCAGCGCCAGGTTTTTGAAATTCCTCCATTCGTTCTCCACAACGGCCCGCTGCTCAAGAACCCGGAAATGTGTTGACGCGATATCCACGACAAACGATTTTCGAAACCGTGAAAACGAACGGACCGCATAGACCACATTGCGCTCTGCCTGTTTCAGGTTCTCCGTCGCGATGCGTTCCCCGGCCCCTCTCCACAAGGGCTGGATAATGCTGACCGCCAGTATGGATGAAATTGTTCGACTCGGATCACCGGTCAGATATCTTAAAAATTCAGTGCTGAGGTTAAGTCCGATGGACGCACCGGTCTTCAACAGGCGACCGATGCTCAGGCCGGCCTCACCGGAAATAAATTCATCGTCTCCGTTCCCGGACCAGAACCCGGAAAGCAGCCCCCCGAACTGGCTGGAGAACTCGTTCTGCTCCTCGGTCAGGGCCAACGCGGCCAGATACACGTCCTCTTTTCGATTTTGATAACTGCGATTATGGTAAGCGGCGATTTCAAGCGCTTTTTCCAATGAAATGAGCTTTGGCGGGATCGAAAATCTTTTCAGCGTTTCCGGAATTTCAAATAACCGGCTCTGAGCCGACGGCAGATCCTGAAGGGGATTTTGAGCCAGCTGTTCAATATCGTAGCGAGCGGCGGAATCATACTGCTTTTTATGAACGTTCGACAGTATGTCATACACCTGCCGATCGGCGCTCTCGCGGTAATGGGTCGTACCGCAGCCCCCTGCCGCCATGACCGTCAGGAGCAAACAGGCGAAAATAACTTTTCGGAATATATGTAAAAACCGTTTCAGCATAAACCCATCTCCGGCGAACCCGGCCCCATGCCTTTAAAACGATGCGGGTAAGTAATTCGGAACAAACAAAACACATGCGCCTTTTGACGCACGAAATACTTTAGCAGAGCCTATATATCACAAATATTGAGCTGTTGCAGCGGCAAAAAAGTAAAGCATATTATTTTCGCAGAATGTCTCTCATGTGAAAAGGAAAAGACCTTTGAGGGCTGTCTTCCAGATACTGCAGAAGAATTTTGTGAACAGCCGTAAACGCCAGATCGTTCCAGGGTATGTCGGATTTATCAAACAGCCGGACATCCAGGCTCTCACTGCCGGGGCTGAACGAAGAATCGACCATTTGCGCCACAAATATCAGATACACTTCGTTGATAAACGGCAGATTGTACAAACCATACAGCGACAGGATATCCACAGTGATCCCCGCCTCTTCAAATGCTTCCCGCCGGGCCCCTTCGGAAACGGTTTCACCGTTTTCCATATAACCTGCCGGCAATGTCCATTTGCCGTAGCAGGGTTCGATGGACCTCCGGCACAGAAGTATCTTGTCTTTCCATCGAGGAATACAGCCGACCACCAGTTTTGGATTTTCATAATGGACGGTATGACAGACGTCACAGACAAAACGTTTTCGATCATCACCGGGGGGAACTCGAAATGTGACCCGGGTTCCGCATTTACTGCAAAATTTCATCATCTGCTCAGGGCTCCGTTCAATAAAGGGCTGCACGATGAGGCTGAAAACTGAATTTTAAACTGTAATTTGATATACTTATTCTAAATTACCCCTCAAATCAACCCCTCTGCCCCGAAATCAAAAAAAACCGCTATTCAGTACTTATCCTAAAATAATATGGCAAAAACTTTAACCGCCTGAATTAAAAGAGTATGTTGAGGATCAACCCCCATAGAACGGGCCTTGCGTTCAGCAGGAACCCCCGGAAATTGGATGCGATTGACATTGCCGGATGAACGCTATTTATCAGAACCCGGATGGGAAAAGACCTCTTTGACAAGGTAGTCACACTCATCCAACGTCAAGGGATGCGATTTGCCGGCATGGTGCGGCTCCGGCATGAGTACCACGGATTTTATGTCGGAACGGCGACGGATCTGTCGGGGAATACCGTTTTTCCACACATGAGCGGTTCCCGCCAGAACCACGACAACAGCGTTTGGATGATGTCGCAGGTATTCCAGTATATGTACCGCCATGATATGGTCCCATACGAGCTGGGCCTCGCAAAATGCGTCAAAATTCATTTTACCGTGTGCATGCACGCCGTAGGCTCTTTGAATGAACTTACGATACCGCTGGTCCACATCACAGGTGATTTCCGGAAGGCGTCTTCTCTGATCGGCCGTCAGCGACTGAAACCCGTATCGGGAAACCTGAGCGGTAATCTCTGCGGAAATGTTCAATCCGACCATGGGAATGCGTTCATTTTCGGCATAATCAAATATACTGCGATACAACTCCAGCGGCATATTCCAGTTTTCCCGAAACACGGTTTCCAACTCTTTTTCACTCAGGGTTCCGGCGATCCAGCGGTCCAGCTTCGACTGATTTTCGTTTCGAATCATTTCCAGGCCGATGGCCATGTCGGCGCCTGCTTCATGGAGCGCCTGGATGACTTTAAGCTGAGCAATATGATGACTGAGCACCGAATGCCGTTCCCCGATCAGGACCACCCCGGCATCGAGCAGGTCGGGAATTGCCTCCGCAAGAGCTACATCCCGGCCGCGGGCCATATCATGCAGGGTCACTTTTACATGAGCCGATGATGTCCGGATAAGACACATCAACGCTATGGACGATATTACCAGCAAATACCGGATTTTCATGTATCCTGTCCTTTCCTGTTTCAGGCTTGGCGAAATACGACGCAATATGGCCGGGTCAATATTTGATATATGATTTTTATTAATTTTTTCAATTTATTGTACTTAGATTAAATAGTTTCGAAAGAAACGGAATTTATTGGCGGTACACTCGAAAATCAATTTTCTCATGAGGACGACAAACTACTTCAACTATACCGGGCAAATACCTTTAACACAACTGCCTTTCGGCACAGTGTCCATACCTTTACACTTAAAATTCAGTTGATAATATCAGCCGGTATGTTAGATTGAAAACATGATAACCTGATGTTTTCAAAAACAGAACAGCCCTCCTCCCCATAAGCCGTCCGGGGCGAAATGTATATGCTGCCGGTTATTCCGGTGTTCCAGCCCGGCATGCCTGCACTGAAGGATACAAATGGCTATATGAAACACCTGTCGCCCGTAAAAATTGCCGCCTTTTATGCATTGTTCGCCGGATCGTGGATTTTACTCTCCGATTACGCGCTGGAGTTGATCATTTCCGACATGAAAATGATCCGGCAGACGCAAACAATAAAAGGATGGGTTTTCGTCTCTATTACAGCGTTTCTTTTATATGTGCTGATTCGGGGATATGCAGCCGAAATTTTATCTTCCAGAGAAAAATTGCGGATCAACGAACAACGATACCGAAACATTTTCGAAAACAGCGGCGCATGCACTGTTCTGATAGAACCAGAATTGATTATCACGCTGGCGAATTCAAGTTTTGAAAAATTTTCCGGTTATTCGGGCGATGAAATCCAAGGCAAAATGAACCTGCTCCATTTCGTCATCGAGGAAGATCGCAATTCGCTCAGAACGTATTTTAAATCATATTTTGAAACCCGGATTCAAACACCCGACCGCATATCTCCCGAATACCAGTGCCGCCTTGTGGATCGTTATGGTAATATCAGAAACATGCTCCTGAAGCTGGATCTCGTTCCGGACGGGTCGGGAGCCGTGGCTTCGTTTGTCGATATCACCTCCCTGAAAAAAACCCAGCAACGCCTGCGGGTCAGTGAACAGCACTTTCGCGCCGCTTTTGATTCCGCTCCGGTCGGTATGGGCCTGTTGTCTCCGGAAGGCAAATATTTTAAGGTCAATCAAGCGCTCTGCGATATTCTCGGTTACACTCAAAAGGAACTTTCCCGGACATTCTGGACGGATCTGACATACCCCAACGACATCACGATTTCTGAAAAACAAATTCAGGAACTGGAAGTAAACGCTCAGACGCCTCTGATCGAGAAACGCTACGTACGAAAAGACGGAAACATTGTATGGGCACTGGTCAGTGCGGCGGCAATACGCGACCCGGAAAATCATCTGTATTATTATTTGATTCAGATTCTGGACATTACGCGTCGCAAAAAGGCGATGGAAGAAATGGAAGAATCGGAAAAACGATATCGAATGCTGTTTGACAACGCGGCCGATCCGATCATCGTCTATAATTTTGACGGCGCTGTACTGGATGCCAATCAGGGCGCCTGCCGGCATCTCGGGTATTCCAGGGAGGAAGTGTTGAAACTGAATATTGCCGATATCTGCTGCCCCGACGAAGTTTCAGAATTCATTGAAAAATTGAAAGGCCTTGGTAAAAGCGGCCGGCTGGTATTTGAAACCCGGTGTATGCATAAAAACGGCCATCCGATCCCCGTTGAAGTCGGCATGAGCGAAATCGAATACGCGCACAAAAAGGCCGTACTGATCATCGTACGGGACATTCGCGAACGAAAGCAGAGTGAAAAACTCCAACTTCAGCTCCAGCAGGCCCAGAAGATGGAGGCGATCGGCACTCTGGCCGGCGGCATTGCCCACGACTTCAACAACATCCTGTTTCCGATCATCGGATATACGGAAATGGCCATGTATGACCTGCCCGAAGGCGGTCGCCCCAGACAGCAGCTCGAGCAGGTGCTGGAAGCCACGACCCGGGCAAAAGACCTGGTCCAGCAGATTCTCACGTTCAGCCGTAAGCAGGAAGAAGAACTCAAACCGGTCAAAATACAGGCGATCGTCAAGGAAACACTCAAGCTCTGCCGGGCAACATTCCCGTCCACTATCGAGATTCGCAAACAAATTTATCCTGAATGCGGTCCGGTGATGGGTGATCCCACGCGAATTCACCAGATCATCATGAACCTGTGCACCAACGCATATCAGGCCATGGGGGATTCCGGCGGCATTCTGGAAATCAAACTGACCGAAACCACTCTGGAAGAAAAAGATATAATTCACCGGCATGTCAATCTGTTACCGGGCCCGTATGTGCATCTTTCCGTCCGTGATACAGGATACGGCATCAAACCGGACGTTCTGACTAAAATCTTTGAACCCTACTTCACCACCAAAGCACCCGGCGAGGGCACCGGGCTGGGTCTCGCCGTTACCCAGAGTATAGTCAAAAATCTCAATGGAGATATTTCGGTCAACAGCACGCTGGGTGAAGGCACGATATTTCATGTATTTCTTCCTCTGATTCAAATCGAGCAGACAGGCCTTCAGATCCCCCAGGAAAAACAACTTCCCGAAGGCAATGAGCATCTCCTTGTGATCGATGACGAACTCCAGTTACTTCATATGGAGCAACAGATGCTCAGCCGTCTCGGCTACCGAATTTCGATATACCCAGGCAGTCTCAAAGCACTGGAAATCTTTCGAGCCGATCCGGACAATTTCGACCTGATCATTACAGATCAAACCATGCCCGGGATGACCGGCATTGAGTTGGCCAGAACCGCTCTTCAGATCCGACCGGATATTCCGATCATCCTGTGCAGCGGGTACAGCCATGCCCTGGAAGAGGACGTTATCAAACGCATCGGCGTTCGCCGTTATTTGCTCAAACCGATTTCCATGGCTGAACTGGCCGTCACCATACGGGAAACCCTGGATGAAAAGCAGGAACAGAAAAAAGGACTGAGGACCGAGTGGGAAAAGCTGCTGTCGGATTCTATTTGAAGCTTGACTTTTTTTGTTTATAAGGTTTTAAGATCTTAACGTCCGGCATTTCGTCAACCAGATTATAACGACGGGTAATTCGTTAACATTTTTACAAAAATCAAGAACAGCAGGACAGGATATGACCCCCATATACATCGGTGCGGGAATCGGATTTATCCTGGGATCGACGGGCTTTTTTCTGACACGATTCTGGTTGGTTCCCATTTCTCGCTACCGAAAAATCAAACGGGAGATTTTGACCGTAACCGCTTTTTTCGACGAGACTCTGAAAAAAAACACGGCCCCTGAGCCCCAGCGGTTAAATGAAATCCATCAAACCTGCCGGCAGCTGGCCGACCGGCTCAATGTCTGTTACCAGGAAACGCTGCCCTACAAATACAAGCTGTACCTGAACGGACGGAACGAATCGCCTCCGGAGGCCGCGAAATCCTTAATGGGACTGGCAAATATCCGGAATATGGGGCATGCCGCACGAAAAGCCGCGACGCTCCGGCAGCAACTGAATCTTTAATCTTCTAAAAATTTAAGCAATTGAATTAAAAGATGGAGACTGGCATTTTATGAAAAAAGCAATTCTTTTTATCAGTATACTGTTTTTATCGACAGCCGTAGGCTGTGCCCCGGCGTTGATTGCCGGCGGCGCGACCGGTACATATAAAGTGGCGACCGACGAAAGAACCGCCGGTCGGTTTGTGGACGACAAGACCCTGACGGCACGGGTCAAATCCAGACTGATCGATGATCCCGTGGTCAAGGCCCGTAAAATCGATGTCGACACCATCAACGCCGTCGTGATCCTGACAGGTGTTGTCGAAACCCGAAAAGAATCCTCACGGGCCGCGGAAATTGCCGGAACCGTTTCCGGAGTCAAAAGGGTCAAAAACGACCTTCAGATCGGGAAAAAAACTATTGGACAAAGCGTTGATGACAAATGGATCGGCAGCAAAATCAAGGCCAAATTAATAAAGGAGCCGGGAATCCGCTCCCTGAACATCGATGTGGACGTGAATCGAGGGGTGGTGACGCTCTCCGGTATGGTCCACTCCTCCACGCAGAAAGACCAGATCATCAAAATTGCACGTTCCACTGCGGGAACCGTTAGAATCATCACCAATATCGAAATTCGGTAAAACAGCTACACATAGGCATGTGTTACATAGGGCGACATTTAACACACAGGCAAATCGCACCGGGATTTCAGATACTTTTTTTCGGGACTTGGTTGCAACGTCGGCCATGTTTTCGTAAATTTAACTGCGAAGTGCCGCCCGTTCCCGGCGTACGACATGGCGTGATCCGGGGAAAAATGCCGGGAATGGGCGGGACCGAACCTGCAACAACATGGCAGAAGATATAATCAAGCCCTTTTTTCGTACAGGCACATCTGCATGAAACCTGTTTTACATTTCGCAACACCTTGAACTTGAACTTTTTTGAAACACCTCACGGTTGTGTCGGAAAAAACGCGCCGGATCAGGGGCTTTGAATTTTCTTGCAGAGTTTCCTGGTTCATTCTTTCTCAAGGGTCTGCCGGCTCCTGGATCGTGTACACCGCGATTCATGATTTTTTTGATTTAAATGACAAAAAAAACAGGAGATCAACCATGACCAAACAATTTTCCTTCAGTAAGTATGAGAATGAAGTCCTTCCGGATTTCAGACAGAAAATCAATCTGGCGGAATCGACCGAGGACGTAAAGAAATTTTTCGTTTATACCGCAAAGGAGCTTTTCGACAATATTTTTGAGGGGAAATTGGAGTTGGAATACGAAGACATTTCATTACTGCCGGGTGAAAAACCCTATTATGTCGTCAGTGACCGGCTTCGGCTGGCACCTGATTTTTCCTCCGTATGGAAGGATTCCGACCTTCCCAGGGTGATCGGGCGTCTGGCGGAAACCAGCTCCAACCGTTACAGACACCTGGAAAAAAAGCCTGAAAAAACCGATGCCAAAATAAGGATGTAAATCCTCACGCTGTTTTTTCTTCGTTTATCAACGGATGAAATTCTCAAAAAACGCTTGATTTTTAATTGTTTATTCTTCAAACTATTACTAGTTTAATAAAAAGGCGGACAGACTGTTTGCTCCGCCTTTGCTCTTTCATCAACCCGAAATCCAATTTTTTCCATGCACAAAGACAATATTAATGAAAAAGCCTCCGGCAACCGAATGGACACTATCGATCATTGATTTTTTTAATACAGGCATCTGGCGCATACGGCTCAGAGACGTATCCCGCAGCAGGGCGTTTTTCATTAAAAGCCTCAGAGTCGTTTTATTGTCACTCCGAAAATTTACCCGGGACCGTTGCGCACAGATGGCATCCGCATTGACGTTTTATTCACTGCTTTCAATTGTACCGATTCTGGCAATGGCATTTGGCGTAGCCAAGGGTTTCGGATTCGACAAAATATTTGAACGCCAGCTGTATGACAAGTTTCCGGGACACGAAGAGGTGCTTCAGTTCATCATCAACTTTGTCTATTCGTTTCTGGAAAATGTCAAAGGCGGCATCATCGCCGGTATCGGTGCCGCCGTGTTGCTGTGGGCCGTTATTCAGGTTCTGGGAAACATCGAAAATTCCTTTAACACCATCTGGGAAGTCAAAAAGTCCCGGCCCTTCAGAAGAAAACTCAGCGACTATCTGTCCGCCTTGATGATCTTCCCCCTGCTGGTAATCCTGTCCAGCAGCATGACCGTTTTTATCACCACCCGGATCACTCAGATTACCCAGAGAATTGAATTCATCGGTTTTTTCAGTCCAGTCATATTCTTTTTTCTCAAGCTTCTGCCGTATGTCCTGATCTGGATACTGTTTATTCTGACATATATTCTAATGCCCAATACCCGTGTCCGATTCCGTTCCGGTGTCATTGCCGGCATATTGGCCGGAACCGTCTACCAACTGGCCCAGTGGGTATACATTACCTTCCAGATCGGTGTATCCCGTTACAATGCCATCTACGGAAGCTTTTCGGCTTTTCCGCTGTTTCTGGTCTGGATTCAGCTCAGCTGGTATATTGTACTGGCCGGTGCTGAAATTTCCTACGCATTTCAGAATGTCGACAACTATGAATTGGAACCGGATATCAGACACATGGCGCCGGGCCTGAAAAAACAGCTGTCCCTGCAGATCGTCCACTGTATCGTCCAAAACTTTGCCGATGGAAGACCCCCTCTGACGACTTCGGAAATTGCCGGTTTTCTGGAAATACCGATAAATCTGGCGCAAGCGATTCTGTACGATCTTCACACATGCGGAATTTTATCGGAAACCGTCATGAAGAAGGGGGAAAAGACTGCGTTTCAACCGGCCGTAGACATCCGCAAAATCAGCATCTCCTATCTCCTCGAAGCATTGGATCGAAACGGTATCGAGGAGATCCCGATTCCCCGGACGCCTGAACGGCAGACTTTCTCAGAGGCATTGAAGCGGTTGGCAGATGCCGGCGAAAAATCGCCGGCCAATCGCCTGCTCAAGGATATTTAATCTTTTTTCCTCTGCCCGCTGTCTTTTCCGATGGCAAACGCTTCACCGATCAACTCACCGACCCTTCGATATTGCCGAATTTCAGGCCCAAAGACAATCGGTTGAATTCGTTCGATATCCGGAAGTCCGTTTTCGCCGATCATATTCTCGTCCGTCTTGACATCCAGTATTTCCCCGACAAACTGAATATGCCCGCCGATGTCGTGCACATGAGTGACTTTACACTCCAGGACCATGGGGAATTCTCCGATATATGGCGCATGGACCCGATCACCCGGGACCGGGGTCAATCCGGTTTCGGCAAACTTATCGACATGTTTTCCGGACACCATACCGAAATAATCCGTAACGGCCGCATGTTCGACGGACGGCACATTAATGGTAAAGGCCTTATGCGCCATCAGGTTATCGTAAGTGTATCGGGATTTTCTGACCGACACCGCAATCGACGGGGGGACCGAACTGCAGATGCCGCCCCAGGCGACTGTCATCACATTGGGTTTCCCGTTTTTATCATACGTTCCCACACACCAGACCGGCAGGGGAAATACCAGCGTTTTAGCGCCGAGAGATACTTTTTTCATAGCTTAGCTGTTTCCTTTCCTGTCCCGCGGGTATTTCATGAAACCCTTTGAAAAGAATCATGTCGTACCGGGGAGTAATGCGCCGCTTGTTTGCATACCCTGATGTCCATACGCAAATTCTGCCAACCAGATGATCTCCGTTCAAAGTTCTCCATTCATCCAGACCGTTCTTGCCCGGGCAACCTCCAGACCGTCATTCTCACGCACCATGGAATGAAGAAACTCGTTATCGGATTGATCTTCCGCCCGGCAGCCGCCCAGGATACAATCACCGAAAACGGCCTCTCTGAGAAAATTTATTTCCAGTTCCGAAATAAGATGATTTCGTTTGATATGATGGGGCGCGCTCTCCACTGCCCACTCGATGTAGCTGACATTGTTTACATGCTGGTTGATATCCATGTCACGATAACGAACTCTGAATCTTTGCTGCAGGTCCAGTCTTTCCGGCTCCGGAAGTTTAACCGGTTTATCCGGAAGGACATGCGGAACACCCACCGGTTTGATTTGGTCAATAAACGACTGAACCCGAACCGGTCGCCGGTTGCCCGTATCAATAATCACAAATGAACTCACGGCGCTGCAGACGGGTCGGCCGCCGGAGTCCGTCACATAAAAATCTCTCAATGCAAACAACCTGTCGCAACCGGAAGGCCACGTGTAAACCTTGAGCTGTTTTCGACAAAAGGGATAGGCATGCATTCTGATCTTCATACGGGCAAGAACCCATGTATAATTTTTATTCTGAAGTTCCAGTACAGATATTCCGAGCTTTGCGGCATGGGCGCTGCCCGCATCCTGCAGAAAATTGCAGACCGACAAAACGGACAAGTTTCCCCGGGGATCGACTTCGTAAACATGTATGGGATATTGAGCCTGATAAATATTCAGGTTCTTATCGTTGAAATCGATATCGGGCCTGCAAATTTCTCCATTTCCGCCCTGTTCGTTTTCTGATTTCACTTCTTTTCCTCCGACTTGTTGAAACAGACAACAGCCCCGGAATACAAAATTCATTTTCGCACCTTACATATGCCGCTGCCTGTTACCGCATATAAACGCTCTTAATTTATCCATTATGTATCCGGATGTTTTTTTACCGATCCGGCAGCATCATTTCAAAATCGGACGTGCCCATTTATGCTTGAGTATTCGGCCATCGTTTCAGGCCCCAGATCAGTGCCGCCAGGGCCAGGCAGCTGACTGCCGCCGACGTCAACGCCACGGCGACCAGTCCGCCGGAAACCCATATCACGCCCCCCATCAATGCACCGGCAATGCGGCCCAGACCGGCAGCCGCCAGATTGCCGGCCACCATTGTCGCTCTCATTTCAGGCTTAAGCTCAATACACAGCGACAGAAATGTGACGATAAAAAATTCAAACGTGAGAAAAATTGAAAAAAGAGAGCCCAGGGCCAGCGGCAGACTAATTCCCACAAACGGCAATGCCGCATAGCATATGGCTGACAGAATGACACCGATCACCACGGACCGTTTCAGCCCGATCCGGTCTGAAAAAGATGAAGTAAAAAATTCTCCGGACAGTTCCGCCAGGCCGATGACGGCCGTACCGATCCCCAGAGCGACAATGCTCAGCCCGAAGCTGTCTTCCAGCCAGGCGCCATACACCACAAACAGGTTGTCATTGGCTACATTGGCGAGAAACGAAAAGGTCAACGCGCCGAAAACCGTCCGGTCCCGACTCATCCGCAGCAGGGCGGAACCCATGCTCGATACCGGAAGGGCTGAATTCCCGGCATCGCTTCGACCCTCGATCAATATTTTGATCGCCAGTATGCCCAGGGCTCCCATAACGCCCGTCACAAAAAAAAAGGAGCGCCACCCCAGGTTGTCCATCAAAAGGCCGGCAATCGGAATACCGATCAACGTGCTGCCGGCCCAGCCCAGTTCCACGGCGCCTACGATTCGGGCCCGTCGCTCAAACGGAATGCGATGCGCAAAGAAGCTCTGAATCGCCGTATCAAAAGCATTTTTACCAAGCCCGGCGAGAAACAAAGCGATCATGACCACCCAGTAATACGGAAACATTCCAACTGCCAGCATACCGAATGTCAGCATTCCCAGTCCAATCAGCATGATCAGTCGATATCCGAATCGATCCGCCAGAGGCCCGAAAAACAACCCCAGAATTCCGGTGGCCTGATTCACGGCGATCAAAGTGGTAACGGCCGTAAGCGGAACGCCAAGCCCCCTGCTTAATACGGCAGCGAATGGATAGACAAACCGCCTGACCGTATTGAACAGAATCCGGCATAAGACCGCTACACCGACTTTGACCGCAAGCCCCGGCACCGGCGTTTGCGTGCGATTCAGATTAGTTGGAGCCATTTTCGTTAACACCTTTTTTATAGTAATTTTATTCGCCGTGAACACACAGCCCGGGGTTTCCATCAAAATGATGGTGTTGCATACCCCCTTAATTGTCAAGCAGGATTTTAATCGGGGTTTGGTTCTGACCTCGGCCATATTTTCGTAAATTTAACCGCGGAGTCCCGCCCGTTCCCGGCGTACGAAATGGCGTGATCCGGAGAAGCCGGGAATGGACAGTACGGAGCCTGCAACAACGTGGCCGAAGAGATAATCAAGCCCTTTCATCGACATGATCGGAGGGAAATATTTCTCTTATTGAATAAAATACAGTGCCGCCTTCATATGAGAATGTTTGCACCGCGGACAACGACCGGGACGCGTCAGGCGTTTTCGATCTGTGAATACGTAACCGCATTTCAGGCATTGCCAGGGGCAGACCGTCAATTTTTTCCCCTTCCCTATCACGGAACGCTCCAGATGCGACAGGTGATCATATACCTCCCGTTCCCGGATGCCAAGTTCCCGGGACAGGTCTCTTGCGCTCATCTCCTGTTTTTCCAGAAGCATCTGCATCCGTTGACGTATGGTTTCCATACTGAAATTTCCAAAAGGCCTTCGGGCCCAGTGTGAGCAGGACACGACTCACTTCCGTATTGCTATACGGAATTTTCCTCCAGCCACTGTCTGGCCAGTAAAAGCCCCGTGATGGTTTTCCCATCCACGATGTGGCCGCTCATAATCATTCCGAGCGCGGCGTTAAAATCAATTTCATGGACCTCCAGTACCTCATCCCTGTCAAGATTCTGAATCGCTGCGGTCAGGTCCCGTGCGAGAAATATATGAATCCGTTCATCGGAATATCCTGGCACGGGCGTTATTTCTGCCATTTTTTGCCATCGTGCCGCAGCATATCCCGTTTCTTCGATAAGTTCCCTTTCGGCGCATGCTTCAGGAGTCTCTCCCAAATCCCGGATCCCGGCCGGAATTTCCCATATACTACCGCCAACCGCATGACGATATTGATGAATCAACACAACCGTATTTCTGTCCGTATAAGGAATAATCGCAGACGCGCCGGGATGTCGGACAATATCCAGGTCCGTGGTCACACCATTGGTAAGCGTCACATTTTCAGACATCAGGGTAAACACCCGGTTTTTATATACTGTTGAACTTCTGTTAATTTTAGGTTTCATATGACTTCCCTGAAAAATTTCAATTTTTTGTTATGGCACTTTATACCAGAACAGTCGCTGAAATCAAACATTGAACGGCTTTGATGCCGAAATATCGACAGGAAAATCCGGTTAGCGGTTATCTGGATAAGCGTCACGAAAGGAATACTTTCAAAGGGGAAAAATGCTCAGGAAGGCTTAACGCAAAAATTCGGCACAGCCGCATCGTCTGTTTTTATTCAGGCATAAAAATCGCGAAGGGGGCCTGAAGCAATACAGTCGCAAACTATCCGAGAGATTCGTTCCGACAGCTTTCAGCAGAATTTCATTCAACACTCAGAATGGTGACGTCATAACAGAGTGTTTTACCGGCAAGCGGATGATTCAAATCCAGCGTCACCGTATCCTCCTTTATTTCAGACACCTGACTTCGAATTTCGAGACCGCTGCCGGTTTTCCCATACAATCTGGCTCCAACCTGAAGTGCATCCCGAGGTACCTCGTCTTTTTTGACCTCCATGAACGCTTCCGGGATAACGTTTCCATACCCTTCTTCCGGTTCCACCAGAACCAGTTTCCGGTCACCAACGTTCAACCCCTCCAGCGCTCTTTCCAGCCCGAGAACGATTTCATGGGAGCCATGCACATATACCAGGGGAGGATTACCAACATTTGAAGCAAAAACTTCATTACCCTCAAGAGTCAACGTATACTCGACAGCAACCTTTTTTCCTTCGACAATCGTCATGCCCGGTTCTCCTTTTTATCATATTCGATATGGTTCGAGTCCGACAGAGATGTTGCTGAAGCGAATGCATATTGTCAACAAACTTAAAAATTGTATGCCGTGTTCATCTATAAGAGTTTGTTTTTAAAGGCTTTTGAAATTAGTTACAGATTCAGTTTCCAAAAATACGTCACGTATTATAAAGAATATTTTTTTAACTTCCCTGAACTTGAAAAAACGTACGGTTCTCGGTTGGTCACGTGCTTAAAGAATTTGAAGAATTCGTGTGCTGCATAATTTTTTTTCATAATATGCAATTTGAAACAAATCTGCAAGAAATAAATCAGACGCATCGATATCAGGGCCGCGGCAAAAATAAATCACACCGGTTTGCTTGTCTTTTCGGAGTCATGCACAGTCGCTTACCCGTCCGCCCTCTGCATGGCATTAAAATCCACGTGCGGACGGGATATTTCGAGAATAAAAATTGTTGCCTGACGCAAAATATGGGGAAAAACAGACATTCCCGGAAAGTCGCTTTATAGCAAAAATATCATGAAATCCGTTTGTAAAACACTTTGACTCCAGGAGACTTAATTTGACGGCTCCGATAGCGAGGCGGGCATTTTTGTTCAAATCCCATTTTAATGTAAAGTTTTTCCAGTTTAGGATTGTTTGTCAATGAGATAAAGCGCCGATATCCCTGTCGCGCCATTTCAGAGACAAACGCCTCAATGGTAAAAACACCGACTCGTTGATTCCGAAATTTCGTTGATATGGCAACCGCCCCCAACTCGACGGTTTCCGAATCGATCACTTTCTTTTCGATACAGCATACGACGATTCCGTCCATTCGGGTAACATAAAAATTTTCCCGATGTTCAATCACATACTCACGGGATCGCGGCTTTAAAAATCCTTCGGGTTTGTAAATATTCAGAATACCGTAAACGATGCCCGCGTCTTCTTCGGTTTTGACCTGCGAAAACGTTTCAGTAAAATTATTGGCGATCAGCGTCCCTGAACCTTCAATGGTGAACAGCTCGTGCTTTATAACGCACTTTCCGGCCGGCAGTATGTGTACCCGGTCGTAATCGCCGGCATCGATTTTCTGACAGATCCGCTGCAGAACCGTCTTGAAATTGATATTGGCAATCAGGACTTCGCAGGCTTCGATGGTTTGCCGCGCAGTCAGCGTCGACAAAGTATTGATCCGATGATTTTCAGAATCCAGCAGATATTTTCGCTCCAGAAAAATCAGTTTAGATGCGTTTTCCTTAAGATCGAGCACATAATCATAAAAATCGACTTCTGAATTTACCCGTATGATGCGGGTATCCGGCAGGCGAGCGGTCAGCGTTCGAAAATGTTGCTGATTGGCAAACCGATTGGGCATATTATGGAACAGGGTCGTTCGGATTCCCTGTCGATTCAAGAACTTGATATCTGATATGATATGTTGGAAGTGGTCACGCAGTATACCTTCCCGACAGGCAATAAACACGGTTTTTCCTGCAAGCGTCCGCTGATATTCTTCGATATAAAGCCGCGGCATCGGTCAGTGTGACTCCGTAGAACCATTTGAAATCATAACAAATTATCTCTCTATAAGAAAAAATCTCTCTACGTAAATTTTTTAGTCTATTTTATTTACCGACCGATTTCAAGAAATTAATTCATTTCATTTTTATATTTACCGCCCGCTTCGCTCAAAACGCAGAGAACGCAGAGCCCTGCGTCGACGATTTAGGGCTCTGCGTTCTCTGTGACTTGAGAGAGCGAAGCGAACGGGCGGTATAAAATAAAAGGTTTTTTTGTAACGGCAATTCCTTGAGAATAGGGTTTCGGGTATAACCGCATTAGAAGACTCACGACTCAACTCCGTCGGCGGGCAATGGCCTCTGCCACCAGTTGAATAAAATCCTCCTCCCCGTTTACCTGTGCAATATCGGCCGCCTGGACCGTATATCCGTATTCATTCGCAAGCGCCTGGTATCTCGGAATCCGGGAATGAAACAATTTCGGAAATACCCACTGCATGAACTCATCCGGTACTATCTGATCCGTATCCAAATATCCCCTCGCCGTCATGAAGTCTGACAATTTATCTTCCAGAAAGGTTTCCCGGTAATACATGGGTTTGGGCCGTTTAAGGGCCCGGTCGATCAGCGTCTGTTCCATTTCATCAGACGTTTGAATATAGACGATGACGGTATTAGCCGCCAGCACCCGGATTACCCCCGGGCATTCGAGTTCGCAGATACTGCCGCCGGCATCGTTTAAAAAATGATGGACCCCGTTGATGTCGCGGCTCCTTTGAATAAATTTCGGGACATCGTTCATCGCGGCGATTTCCGCCTGCCGATGCATGGTCTGCCGTCGTTTGAATTCCTTCAGTGGCAGCCCCCCGTATTCAATATTGCCTATTTTACCTAAAAAATTCGTAACCGGCGTCAAATTATCTTTGGTGATATGAATGCCGATCCGGATGGAATTTGTCCGGAACAGGTCCCGCAAAAACGGAACTTCCAGGCTTCGACGCCGTATATCATCCAGAATCGACTTTCGGAGATATCGGGTACCGATTCGGTAATCGCCTGAGTAATGGTACCAGTTGTCAGACAGCTTGGCGGCCAGGGTCGTTTTACCGACCCCGGACATTCCAAGCAACGTTATACATTTGTTAGGCAGTTGAAGAAATTGTTCGGAAGTGAGTTTCATAGTACCTGTAGTGCGGAATTATTTCTTTATGGCAGAATTAGCTCTTAATAAATATTTTCATCATCGATTTTCGCCGTTGATGATTTCGGACAGCATGGCGATGTAGCCGTGGTACGCCTTTAGCAGTTGGTCGATCTCGATGTATTCATCTACGACATGGGCCAGATTTTCCCTTGAAGGCCCAAACCCGACGGTGGGGATACCCCGGACACCGGCGCTTTGACTTCCGTCCGTACAAAAAGAATAATGGGAAAACCGACTGTCGAAGCCGCCGGTTTTCAGCCCGCGGGAAGCCGCTTCAACAAAATATGCGTTTTCAGGAAAATGCCACGCCGGGAAAAACCGTCGGGCCGAGATGGTCTCACCGGTATAGCAGACAAGATCAGCTTCCACAATCCGGGCATCAGCCCTGAATTCCGGATCCGTTTGACGCAGGTCGTCAATGATGTCCCGGATCGGAGCCAGAACACTGTCTTCGGTCTCTCCGGGCAGCAGGCGCCGGTCATAGGTAGCCGTACACTTTTCAGGTATCACCGATGCACCGGGATACGGTGATGATATAACATCGGTCAATTCCTGAATGGCCGGTCCCAGAAATTTGTCATACGGCAGTACCAGCGTGTCGATTCGTTCGATCAGGCGGCACATGTTCTTCACGGCATTGATTCCGGCCTCCGGTCTGGCGGAATGAGCACTTTTCCCGTAAACGGTCACCTGAATCTCTGCGCGTCCCCGCTGACCGATACACAGGTCCAGCTCACTGGCTTCGCCGATTATGACCAGATCCGGCTGAACCTGGTCCAGCACCTCGCCCTGCGCGACGCCTTCAAATATCTCCTCACAGACGACGCCGGCCACCACGATGCTGCCGTTCAATTCGGATTTTCGGGGGATAAAATCGGCAGCCGCGTAGACCATGGCCATCAAAGCACTTTTCATATCGGATGTTCCCCGGCCGTACAATCTTTCGCACCGCACCTCACCTCCAAAAGGCGGCACGCTCCAGGCATCCGGCTCCGGAACACCCACCGTGTCCAAATGACCTTCCATCATGACGGTCATCGGTCCACTGCCGTCCACGACGCCGATCACGCTGCCCAGACGGTCTATCCAGACCCGATCAAATCCGAGTGATTCCATTACGGTTTTGACAAACAGGGCCGCATCTTTTTCCCGCCCGGATTCACTGGGAATACGGACGATTTCGCTGCAATGTTGAACTAAATTTTCTTTCATCGTATCTCTTTCTGTCATACCAGGCCGAAAAATCTGGGAACCATCATCGTAAGACTCGGTGAAAAGGTAATAATCAGCAGCACGATCACTTCGATGATAATAAACGGAAAAATTTCCTTTGTGATCTGCTCCAGGGTAAGATTGGTAATTCCGCACACCACAAACAGGCAGGCACCCAGCGGAGGCGTCATCAGCCCCAGGTTCAGGGTAACCACCATAATGATGGCAAAATGAAGCGGGTGTACCCCCATGCTGACGGCAATGGGGTGCAGAATCGGCGCCAGAATCAACAGGGCCGCTGTAATATCCATGAACATGCCGACTATCAGCAGAAGAATATTGACCAGAAACAAAATCACCAAAGGATTTCTGGAGATCCGGAGCATGATATCGGCCAGCATTTCCGGGACCCGTTCACTGGCGAGAAAAAAGCTCAGAATAGACGCAGCCGACATCAGCAGAAATATGACGCCGGTGTTTTTGGCACAGTTCAAAAAAATATCGGGCAGATCGGACAATTTCAGGGTCCGCTGAACAAAAAAACCAATCACGAACGCATAAAACACCGAGAATGCGGCGGCTTCAGTCGGTGTAAAAAATCCGCCCAGAATTCCTCCCAGAATAATGACCGGCATGATCAGGGCCAGGAGGCTCTTTCGGAATGTTCGTCCGATTTCACGCAACGACGCCATGTTTTTCTTTTTGGGATAATTGCGTTTAAGCGCAATCACATAGGTCAGAATCATCAGAAAAATCGCGATGATAATCCCCGGGATCACCCCGGCGGCAAACAGTCCGGCGATGGATACGCCCATAACGGAGCCGTAAATAACCATGATCGTGCTGGGCGGAATGATTGGTCCGATCACCGAGGATGCTGCGGTGACGGCCGCGCTGAAATCTTCATCATACCCGTCTTTGACCATGGCCGGAATCAGGGTCGAACCCAATGCCGCGGAATCCGCGACCGCGGCACCGGTAATTCCGGCAAAAAATACACTGGCCAGAATGTTTGAATGGGCCAGCCCGCCCCGAATATGCCCAACCAGTACGTTGGCGAATTCAATCAGACTGTCGGTAATTCTGCATCGGTTCATCAGATCCCCGGCAATCATGAAAAAGGGCATGGCCATCACGGGAAACATATCAATGCCGGCAAAAAAACGCTGGGGCATAATATGGAGCAGTATGGGCATATCGGCCTTGAAAATAGCAAACAGTGATGTGAGACCTAGAGAAAAGCCGATCGGCACACCGATCAGCATTAAAATCATGAACGACCCACCCAGAAACAACGGCATTTAATTTCTCCCCCCTGCTAAATCGGTAATCGTAACCAGTGTCAATTGGACCAGTGACAACAAAGCCGCAACAGGCACCGAACCCAGGATGTACACCATCGGGATCCGAAGTGCGGGAGCCGTCTGGGCCATGCCGCTCAGGGCCATTTTATATCCATAACGCATCAGATAGAATAGAAATACTCCGATCAGGATTCTGACCAGATATTTGAGTATGGTTTGAAACACGCGGGGGAATTTTTCCACCACGAAATTGAGCCCCAGATGAGATTCCCGTCTGACGCCCATGCTCACGGCCAGAAGTCCCATCCATATCATGGCGTAGCGGGCCAGTTCTTCGGTCCAGGGCAACGGATTCACCATGACATAACGGAACAGGATACCAACCAGCGTGCTGATTGTCATGATAATCGCGAATCCGATGCAGACGTAGCCTACCGTTCGATCGAGAACATGGCCGAGTGTTTCTAAAATATTTTTTTTTCTTGTTGTATTCATGTCCATGAGCAGGACCTATTCTCTTCCTGAATTTAACTGCGGGACACACCGTACACGTTCTTTCGACGGGCGCTTTTCCATGCCTTAAGGTGTGTCGGCATTGCAAAAAATCAAATCGCGGAATCCGGTTTACAGAATAAAGGAACCAGACCCCGCGAAATCAATTTATCACATGGTTTGTTCAGCTTCCTTGACGGCTTTCATGAATTTGTCAATCCATGATTTATCCACTTCATTGATGAGCCACTTGATGTATTCGTCCTGCACCAGATTTTTAAACTCGTTTCGTTCTGCTTCTGTGGGCGTGTAGGTCTCCAATCCGGCCTTTTTAAGCTTGTCCATTGCCAGGGTATCGAGGATCCGCTGGGCTCCCCGGTCGGAAACATTTGCGATTTCCGCCGCTTCGATCACAAGCTTCTGAAGATCTTTCGGCAGCGAACCGAACCACTGATCGTTAACCATAAACCAGTCGGTCCCATATAGATGGTTGGTAATGGTCACGTACTTCTGCACTTCTTCCAGCTTACCGACGAAAATTATAGGCAGAGGGTTCATCTGACCTTCAATAACACCAGTCTGCAGAGACGTATACAGCTCCAGCCATGCGATCGGTACAGCGGACCCCCCCAGAAGGGAAATCATCTTGATGTGACCCGGGTTTTCCATGGTCCTGAACTTAAGGCCCTTCATATCTTTCGGGGTCTTCACCGGGCGTTTGCTGTTGGTAAACGCAAAAAACCCGCCGGTTTCAGTGGTCGCCAGACAACGGACGCCGGTTTTCTGTCGAATGTCTTCACGGAGTTCCTTTCCGAACCACCCGTCATACACCCGCCATGCCACATTGTGATTTTTAAAGGCAAAGGGAATATCCACCAGGCTGATGGTTTTATAAAACTGGGCAACCCCGCCGACCGACGACAGAGTGGCCTGAATAACGTTGTTCTGGACATTGACAAAATTTTCTCTTTCTTTACCCAGAACGCCGCCGGGATAAAGTTCGACCTTGATTCGGCCGTTGGAGTTCGATTCAAGATGCGCCTTGAACGTATCGGCAAAGGTTGCCTCGTTGGCTTCATAGATTTTGTCCGGAAACTGGAAGGCAAATTTCATGACATAGGTTTTAGCGCTCGCCTGGCTCAAACAGAAAACCACACTGAGCAACAGCATCAATGGCAACAGTTTAAATTTCCTCATTCGTTTCTCCTTTAACGTTTTCATCATAAGTCGGTTTCGGTTTTCGCTCCAGCGTCGCTTGAGCTCCATCTGACAAGTTTAAGGCAAAACCAAAGGCTTAACTTACAAAAGTTAAGTATCACAAATTATCAGACTGTTGTTCGAAAATCAATGTACATATCCCCTCACTGCCTCATTTATCCCGGTCAATCGTTTAACATCCCGGCAGGAATGCAACAATTCAAATATTTCGCCCCTCGTAAAAAACAGGTTGATTTAATGACATTTCACGATTAAATAGAAGAGTTCTGCGTCGTTGTAAACAGGATTGAAACAGGGTACGGCCACGTCACTTGCCCCCATAGCCTGTAAAACAACACAGCGTGTCATAATTTCAATATTCACGAAAGGTGAGATAAAGGCTCCTGTATGATTGATTTAACGATAAATGAAAAGGGTTTAAAACACACGATTGCCCGGGCCCGTGAAAAAAACATCATCATCCCCACATTCAAGCAGCAGAAATACCCGGAACTGATCCCGGCCGACATTAAAAAACAATTATCCGATGTCGGGCTCTGGGACGTCGATTCCAGCAACCTGTTTCGTATCACCTGGAAAAATGAACCTGTCGAATTCGGCGGAGGCTTTAACGGAGTAAATTACATTGAGCTGCCTTCCGAACTGACCGGTGTAAACGCCCGAATTATCGCCCTGGTTGGCAAATGGTTTCCAACCGGTGCTCACAAGGTCGGCGCCACGTTCGGTTGCCTGGTCCCCCGGCTGGTCACCGGGCAGTTCGATCCCACCTGCGTCAAGGCAGTCTGGCCGTCCACGGGAAACTACTGCCGCGGGGGCGCGTATGACGCCGTGTTGCTGGGATGCGAATCCATCGCGATTCTCCCGGAAGAAATGAGCCAGGAACGTTTTGAATGGCTTTCAAAAGTTGCCGGAGAGGTCATCGCCACCCCCGGATGTGAAAGCAATGTCAAGGAAATCTTCGATAAGTGCTGGGAACTGAGAAAGACCCGGGATGATATCCTGATCCTCAATCAATTTGATGAATACGGAAACCACCTGTGGCATTATGATGTCACGGGGCATGCCATGAAGGAAGTCCTCGAGAAAGTCATGACCGGCAGCGACCGGTATGCCGGCTTTATTTCACAGACCGGTTCGGCCGGAACCATCGGTACCGGGGATTTTCTAAAGGAACTGTATCCCCAGAGCAAAATCGTGGCCGGTGAAGCTTTGCAGTGCCCCACCCTCCTTCTTTCCGGATATGGAGGACACCGGATCGAGGGCATCGGCGACAAGCACGTCCCGTGGATTCATAACATCAAAAATACGGATATGGTCATTGCTGTCGACGATTCGGACTGCATGAATCTTGTGCGACTCTTCAACGAACCAGAAGGACACCGGTATCTTGAAAAACAGGGCATCAGCCGGTCCTTTATCGACCAGCTTTCGCTTCTGGGTATCTCCGGTATCGGAAACATGCTCAGCGCCGTCAAGTTTGCCAAATATTACGAGCTGACCAGTCGCGACATCGTACTGACCGTTCTGACCGATTCCATGGATATGTATCAGTCGCGGGTGACGGAACTGAGAAAATCCCAGGGACCGTATTCCGAGGTCGAGGCTTCCAAAGATTACCACCGTTACCTGATGGGTGCATCCATCGACCATGTTCACGAACTCACCTATTACGATAAACGACGCATTCACAATCTGAAATACTTTACCTGGATCGAGCAGCAGGGCAAGGAACTGGATGAACTCAACGCGCAGTGGTACGATTTTCCGGAATTCTGGGATAAAATTCATCGACAGGTCGATGAAATCGACACCCTCATTGAACAGTTCAACCAGGAAGTCGGAATTAACTGATGGCTGGTGGCTGGTGGTACTGGATATATAGCGCAGGGGGCGACCGGCGGTCGCCCTTTTCACGGACTCGATGAAAATGGCTCACGCAAAGACCACGGGGACGTTTATCGTAAGTTTTTTAAAGATCATGATTTTTAAACTCTTTTGCGGCTCAGCGTCTTTGCGAGAAAGCAAACCAATTCAATACGGGTATAAACATGCACGAATTAACACAAAATATGCTGACGCATTTTCACTGCATTCGATGCGGCCGGCGGCATCCCCCGGACCGGGTCATTTACACCTGCAGTGAATGCGGCGGCAACCTGGATGCACGATATGACTATGACGGCATTGGCAAGCTGATATCGAGAGACTCGCTTTTATCGGATGCCACCGGTTCCATATGGCGGTACCGGCCGTTTTTGCCCCTGAGCCGCCCGGAACCATCGATATCCCTGAACGTCGGCTGTACCCCTCTCACCCGGGCCCCTTACCTTGGGAACAGCCTGGGGCTGAAGCATCTTTTGATCAAAAACGACAGTCTGAACCCGTCCGCGTCGTTCAAGGACCGGGCCAGTTATGTCGTTCTTTCCCATTGTCTGGAAAATAAAATCCGCCATATCAGCGCCGCCTCCACGGGCAACGCCGGTACGTCCATGGCGTGTATGGCGGCCTGTGCGCAGGCATCGGCCGTTATCTTTGTTCCGGAAGCCTGCCCCCGGCCAAAGATCGCTCAACTGCTGATCTACGGCGCGACCGTGTTTTCCGTCCGGGGAGATTACACCGCCGCCTTCCGGTTGTGCGAACAGGTATCCCGGAAGTTGAACTGGTTCAACCGGAACACGGGCACCAACCCGTATACCCGCGAGGGGAAAAAGACCGTGTCTTTTGAACTCTGGGAACAGATGGCCTTTGACGTTCCGGATGCGGTGGTGGTGTCCGTTGGGGACGGCAATATCATCAGCGGGGTTTACAAGGGCTTTTACGACCTGCAGCAGGCCGGATTGATCGACCGGCTCCCGCGCATCATCGGTGTCCAGTCCACCCGCAGCGCGGCGGTTACCGACGCATTCAACGGGGACGGCATCATTCGGGCGGTAAAAGGCGACACGCTGGCCGACTCGATCTCCGCAGCCATGCCCAGCGATGGAGAAGCCGCTCTGGCCGCCGTTAAAAATTCGGGCGGCACCATGGTCGCCGTTGAAGACGAAGACATCCTGAATGCCGTCAAGACTCTGGCCCGGTCCGAGGGCGTCTTTGCAGAGCCTTCCGGCGCAGCCTGCCTCGCCGGCCTCACCCGGCTGGTGGAACGACATCAGGTTGACCCTCTGGAAAAAATCGTTCTGGTCGTTACCGGAAGCGGGCTCAAGGATGTGGAAAAGGCTTTGACGCTGACCCCGGAACCCATATCCGTATCTCCGGATGCCGACCAGGTCATCGAACGGATTGAAGCGCTTCACAACACGAGTCATTAACGTTTACGAGAATTCCCCGAGCCCGGGGTAAACGGACACGCACCGTGTACTTATCCGTTAAAGGCCATAAAAAAACAAAAACTATTTGCTGGATATATTTACCGCCCGCTTTGATAGAGACCGCAGAGCCTCGAAACGGCTATTCCGTTCTCTGCGATCTCTGCAACCCAAGAGGGACAAGCGAACAGGCAATAGAAAATAAAACCTACAAACACCCATCGATATGACCGAGGAAAACCAATGGATCTCATCGTACGAAACGGCAGAATAGTGGACGGCTCCGGCCGGAAAAGTTATCCGGCGGACCTGGCCGTCTGCCGCGGCAGAATCTCTCACCTTGGAAAAATTGATCGCACAGACGCAAAGAGGGTCATCGACGCCCGGGGAAACGTGGTCTGCCCGGGATTTATCGACACGCACAGTCACTCGGACCTCAAACTGCTGGAAGATCCGTTCATGCCGTCCAAAATCCGTCAGGGAGTTACCACGGAAATTCTCGGGCAGGACGGGGTATCCATGGCGCCCCTGCCCCAAAAATTCATTACGACCTGGCGAAAAAACCTGGCGGGACTGGATGGCGAATCCAATCGCATTGACTGGACGTATGAAACTACGGCAGGATACCTGGACTTGCTTGAACAGGCGGGCATCGGCCTCAATGTCGGCTACATGCTGCCTCACGGCAACCTGAGGATGGAAGCCATGGGGCTGGAAAACCGAAAGGCCGGCAGAACCGAACTGGATTGTATGAAACAGATCGTCCGGAGAGAAATGGATGCCGGTGCTCTGGGCGTATCCACCGGGCTGATCTATATTCCCTGTGCCTATGCCGACACCGAAGAACTGATCGAAATATGCCGCGTGGTAGCGCAAAAAAACGGTGTATTTGTCATCCACCAGCGTAGTGAAGCCGACGCCATTCTTCCGTCTATGGAAGAAGTGATCCGAATTGGCAAGGAGTCCGGGGTCCGTGTCCATTTTTCCCACATGAAAATCTGCGGCAAAAAGAACTGGTTCAAACTTGACACCGTGTTTGAGATGCTGGAAAAGGCCCGCGCAGAAGGCATCACTGTGTCCTATGACCAGTATCCCTATGTGGCCGGTTCCACCATGCTGGGGGCCCTGCTGCCTCCCTGGGCCCATGACGGCGGAACCGACGAACTGCTCAAACGTCTGACAGATACCCGGCAACGCGCCCGGATGATTCATGATATCAACAACGGCATTTACGGCTGGGACAACTTCGTGGAGTTTGCGGGTCTGGACGGCATTTTCATCACCAGTGTCAAAACCGAAAAAAACAAAGGCCTTATCGGGAAAAATCTGGAGGACATTGGAGCCATTACCGGCAAACATCCCCTGCAGGCCATGCTCGATCTCATACTGGAGGAAGAAAACGCTGTGGGAATGGTGGATTTCTACGGCAGGGAAAAACACGTCATCGAGTTTCTGAAACGCCCGGAGCAGAATGTCTGCACGGACGGCATCCTGGCCGGCAAGCCCCATCCCCGGGTTTACGGGGCCTTTCCCCGGGTCATCAGTGAATACGTGCGAAAAAATCCCGTTCTGACGCTGGAAGACGCCATCCGGAAAATGACCTCCAAACCCGCCGAGGTGTTCGGCCTGACCGACCGCGGCCTCCTGAAAGAAGGCCATGCCGCGGATATCGTCATATTGAATCCGGACACCGTAACGGACGTCGGAACGTACGAAGATCCCCATCAGTTTCCTGAAGGAATCGATTACGTCATTATCAACGGGCAGGTGGCGGTCGACAACGGGACCCAGCGACAGCTGCCGGCCGGTATCGTCCTTCGCGGCAAATAGTATTCATATAATATTGAACGTCTGAAAAATTTCACGCGCGTTTATACCGATCTTCGGGGTCCATCGCTGTTTCATCATCAAAAGTACCGGCCCGATATCATTAAGATAACGTCCCTCTTGACGGCATGGCGTTTGGGGGGGCGGACGGCACTTTCGGGCCGTTTTCCCGCCATGTGTGACATTCTCCCGAAAGGTTGGAGGTTTCGCCTATTTACAATCCACAAAATACCCGTCAGGATAATATTATAAGGCACCCTTTTTTGTCTCAATCTTTTATTCCCGTCCTTAACCCGGCCCGAAAACGGCATCCGGTGATCGATCCATTCGGAAACAAGGCACAAAGCGCCTGAAATATATAAGCCTGTTCAGGGCTTGCCGGGGTTCGGCTTCGTTAAACCGATTTCAATAAAAGGACACCAAAATGAAAAAGTACCTGCCAACATTTCTGGTCATTGTGTATTTTCTGTTTTTTGGGTCAACGGTATTCGGGGAAGAGAGATATTATTTCCAAGCCGGACTGGGTGGAAATTTTCTGAACGATGCCGATTTTTCCGATTCAACCACCCGGGCCGAGGCTGAATTCGATGTCGGCATGTTGATTGGTGCAGAGCTGGGGTATGACTTTGGAATTTTTCGGTTGGGAGCAGAGGCTGCCTGGCGGTTTAACGATACGGATTCCATTCAGGGGGGTGCCGCAGGCATGAACGCGGCCGATGAGATATCCACCATGAGTTTCATGGTCAACGGGTATTATGATATTGAGAATGCCTCCGGGATGGTTCCGTATGTCTGCGCCGGTGCCGGTCTTGCTCTCATCGATTTGAATGACTTTACGGTGGTCGGCATTAATTTCGGAAGTGATGATGATTCGGTCTTTGCTTACCAGATTGGCGCCGGGATTGCATTTTCCCTTCACGAAACGCTCATGCTTGATCTGGGATATCGCTATTTTGCTACGGATGACCCCGATTTTGACGGAATCGAATCGGAATACGCTTGCCATACGATCATGGCCGGCCTGCGGTTACTCTTTCCATAAGGGTCGCGGAAGGAATAAAATGCATAAGGATTGCGAAGGATATTTGTTTGTCTTCAAAGCGCATCAAAGAGTGCATACTGATTGTAAGTGTTCTTTGATGCAACGCAGAAGACGGACAAATAGACAAGTAAGACTGTGGAATTTATTTTTTCCGGGGCCCTGATCAGTGCCCTTACGTGAACGACAACGAATTTCAGCAACTGCTCGACCACTTTCGGTTTTCCCGGCCGGGATACCGTAAGGTCAGAAAAGGCGTCAAAAAGCGCATATCCCGGCATATGAATGAACTGGGATGTCGCAGCCCTGGCGATTATATCGATTGTATCGAAAGCCGGGCCGACATCAGACGTCAGTTTGACATACTGATGACCGTAAGTATCAGTCGGTTTTTCAGAGATCGACGTTTGTGGCACACACTGGAGACGGTCCTGCTGCCCAGTCTGATTCAACGGTTTTCAGACGTGTTTCGGGTCTGGTCTGCCGGCTGCGCCGGCGGCGAAGAGGCCTACAGTCTTAAAATCGTCTGGGATCGACTCAAGCAACGAACCGCCTGCCTTCCACCGCTTGAAATAATCGCCACGGACATCAATCCCGAATGCCTTGAACGGGCCAGGAAAGGTACCTTCACGCTCAGCAGCCTCAAAGAAATCGACGACAACCTCAGACACACATACTTTGAAAAAACGAAGGGACGTAACCGGTTTGCGGTAAAACACGCTCTCAGTACCGGTATCGAATGGCGACTTCACGATTTATTCTCAGACCCTCCGGCCTCTGATTTTCATATTATTTTTTTAAGAAACAACCTGCTGACCTATTACCAGCCCCGGTTTCGACAAAACGCATTCCAAAGAATATCCGACTGTCTCGTACCGGGCGGGCTGATGATCATCGGTTCCCATGAACGCATCCCCGACGATACACTCGAGTTTGCCCGAAGTCGGCTGGACAGCCACATCTATCAAAAGACGGGGTAGGACTTCGAAAAAATAAACCCTGCCGACTTGGTTACCTTTTTCCCCATCTTCAGCGTTGCATCAAAACGATGAAAACCGGGGCGGCAGCGGTAACCGCCCCGGTCTTTTCCCGGTTTATTGTCTTTCGGGAGGGGTAGGTTGGAAGCTTTATTTTACCTTGATCGCAATTTCCTTTTTCTTGGCTTCCTCAACCTTGGGGAGAGTGATTTTCAGAATTCCTTTGGAAAATCCGGCTTCAACCTTGTCAGCCTGAATGTTCGACGGCAGGCGGAACGATCTCTGGAATGATCCATAATATCGTTCACAGCAGAATCGGTTTTCGCTTTTCTCCTCTTCCTCCACCTTTTTTTCGCCTTTAATCGTAAGCATTTCCCCGGTCAGACTGACATCGACATCTTTGGCTTCCAGACCGGGAAGTTCAGCTTCCACGATGAAATGGTCTCCGGTTTCGGAAATATCCACCGTAGGCGTCCACTCTTCCCCCATGGCCCGGGGAAATGGACTTTCACCAAAGAACCGGCTCCACAGCCTGTCCATCTCTCTGCGAAACGAACTCAACTCACCTCCAAACGGTTTCCAGGGAACGATATCCATACACACCTCCGTTTTTATCCAATGTCCATCCGGAAATGTCGATCTTTTCCAATTCCAGCGTCAGGCAAAGATTGCAGGCCTCAAAATACTCCATGAATTCCTGCAGCCGACATTTTCGCCTTCCCTGAACTTGAAAAAACGGTCCTGTTCCCGGATGAACACTTTTAATGGCGCAACGCGCCCGGTTTAAAAGCAGTTAGCATGAACTCATATCACACCCCAGCGTTGCCGCCGTGAAGCTACTGCATTTTCAACCTTTGCAACACCGGGGTAAAAACGTGCATACCTCCCCTTTATTATTTGTATTTTTTTTGAATAAAATTGTCTATAGGGGAAAATCTCATTATTGAGGGGGAAAATTTCCCGAATCATCAATGACGCGTCAAAGGAAGAATATCATGAGGATCTATCAATTTACGTTGTCTAAATCCAGCGTCCTGCCTGTTGGTCCGGGTGCTTCGTTTTTTCATTTCTGAAAAACCGTATCAAGTGTTTTGATGGACAAAAAATCGGTTGGTGAATTATAATCGAATTCCCCTGTTGAAAAAAACTTTCGAAGGTTTTAATATAATAAGTTAAATTCGAAACTTTTTGTTCCTTATCAATGTTATCTGCCGGTTGCCCGCCCCCGGGAAGGCAGGTTTACCAATTACCGCGTTTTGAGGAAACATATGTTTGAACTGGAAGATTGTGTCGGAATTATCACGTGCAACACCGGCAAAAAGATTGCCGATGCATTTAACGAAAAGTTGAGCGCTTTCGGAATCACCCGAACCCAGTGGATCGCCATCTATTATCTCGGGAAATTCAAATCTCTGAATCAAAAAGAGCTGTCGGTCAAAATGAACATTAAAGACTCCACTCTCGTAAGGCTGATCGATCGCCTCGAACGAGACGGATTAGCTTTACGGATCAAAAATAATAAAGACCGTCGGATGACCCACTTGAAACTGACAGATATGGGAAAACAAAAACGTGCAGAAATGCTTCCCATTGGGGAAGAATTTGTAAATTGTGTATCATCCGGATTATCGAACGAAGAAATCGATACGTTCAGAAAAGTAATGAACCGACTGATGGAAAATATAGAATAATTTCCATTGCCCCGGGCAAATCCGACTTTCCTGAAAATATAAGTTTGTTTCATCTCACCCATTCTGTCGAAAACAACGCCGTAACATGTACACAGGCTCCGAGCCTGCGTTGCGCTGCTTATACGGACATGCCCCCTTGTTCATACAGTGTCAACGCAAAAAATGAAGTTCATCTTTCGCGGCAAAGTGTCATTGGCAAAAACAGATACTTTTGCAGGGACACAACTTATGCCAACCATCCTTTCGATGGTCCGGAGTTTCCGAAACATAAAAGCAGTGTTTCATTGACAGCCCGCCTGAAGGTAACATACACTGATTTTAATAATCAAAATCACCGGTTAAAATCATCAGACTATCCAAAAATATCAATCTGTTTCTTTTCTTCAAATTCGAACGAACCGACTAATTTCCTATACGTAAGCACCCTTTCACATGTCAAGGCTGCAGCGAAAGTAACCGAGCTTGCCATAGTCCGAAAATCCTGCGCGTAACAACGGTGCAATTCACTTTTTGCCGTGGCCCTTAATGACTTGGAAACATTTTCATACATAACAGGAGGTATGGTATGAAGTCCATCGAAGAAATTTCCGCACTCGAACCCGGTCTGGAATATTTAGGGCTGACCAATCTTAAAAAAGTTCACTGGAATCATTGCACCCCCATGCTTTATGAACATGCGGTTCGAAAGGGTGAGGCCATGATCACCCATCTTGGGCCGCTGTCTCTGGTGCATCCCGGTAAAAGTACGGGCCGGGCTCCCAGAGATAAATTTATCGTCAAGGACGAACACACGGCAGACAAAATTCACTGGAGTGACGTAAACGTGCCCTATGATCCCCAAACATTTGACTTTGTGTTTGAACGCGTAAAGGCATATCTGCAGGACCGCGAAATCTATGTACAGGATGCCTGGGCCGGCGCTGACGAACGTTACCGGGTAGGCGTTCGAGTCATCACGGAATTTTCGTGGCAAGCCCTGTTTGCCAGAAATGTACTGCTTCGAATTCGCGACCGCCGTGATCTGCCCCATTTCAATCCGGAGTTTACCGTGCTGGCCATTCCCAAATTTCTGGGTAACCCCAAACTGGACGGTCTGAATTCCGAAACATTCATCCTGATTAATTTTTCCAAAAAAATCATACTGATCGCCGGTACGTATTATGGAGGTGAAATCAAAAAAAGCGTGTTCTCGGTGCTGAATTATCTGCTGCCCCAAAAAAAGGTCCTCTCCATGCACTGCAGCGCCAACATGGGAAAAAACGGTGACGTCGCTTTGTTTTTCGGGCTTTCGGGTACCGGGAAAACCACGCTGTCCGCCGACCCGAACCGGGCCTTGATCGGAGACGACGAGCACGGCTGGAGCGATGATGGCGTCTTTAATTTCGAAGGGGGATGCTATGCCAAAGTGATTCGGCTGTCAAAAAAAGCCGAGCCTGAAATTTATGAAACCACACGAAAATTCGGTACCATTCTTGAGAACGTGGTGGTAGATCCCGTCACCCGACTGACCGATCTGAACGACGACGGCATTACCGAAAACACCCGGGCCGCATACCCGTTGACGCATCTGGATAATATTGTTCCGGACGGCAGGGGCGGTCACCCGAAAAATATCATCTTTCTGACCTGCGATGCGTTCGGGGTGTTACCGCCAATTTCCAGACTCTCCGCACGCCAGGCATCCTATCATTTTCTTCTGGGCTATACCGCCAAGGTCGCGGGCACTGAAGCCGGCGTCACCGAACCTCAGGCCACCTTCAGCACCTGTTTCGGCGCACCGTTCATGCCGCTTCATCCCAGCGAATACGCAAAACTTCTCGGACATAAAATCGATCACCACCAGGCTGACTGCTGGCTTGTCAATACAGGCTGGACCGGAGGCCCTTACGGTGTCGGACGTCGGATCGCCATTCACCATACACGGGCCATGCTTAATGCGGCCATCGAAGGCAGACTCAATCAGGTTGACTATACGGAAGACCCCGTGTTCGGCCTTCGGATTCCCATGGAGTGTCCGGGAATCCCTTCGGAGATCCTGATTCCCCGAAACACGTGGGATAACGCGGCAGCGTATGATCGCAAGGCCGAAGAACTGGCGCACCGTTTCATGGAAAACTTCAGGGCATACGAAGCATTTGTCCCGGAAAGCATAAAACAGGTCGGACCCCGGGTTTGACTACCGACGAGTACCGGCTGAATGGGGAAAAAGGGTTGAAGGTGAGGGGCGGGTTGGGGTATAAAAAAAGGGCTGAGTTATGAGGACGGAGGAGGAATAGTGCATGAACAACGGCCAGAGGCCGGCACACCACCCCGGTTCTGTAAGGGCGACCGGCAGTCGCCCTTTTGAGAGAGACTGAAAAAATGTTGTGGCAATGTATCATAAACCACAGAGCACAGGGGCACCCCCCTGTGTCCGTCTTTTAATATGGATAACCGAAAACAATGATTCGATATATTCTTGTTTGTCTTGTTGTAATGATTCTGACGGGATTGACCTGCCCGGCCTGGGGACAGATATACAAATATACGGACGACAAGGGGCATACGATCTTTACCGACGATCTGTCCCGGGTACCGGCCGACAAACGGTCTGAGGCCTTACAGCTTGAAGAGTTGAAAACCGTTACAAATTCGAGCGACGGGGGGGCGGAAGCCGAACTGGAACAGGTGCTCAAAGAGTTCTACCAGGAAGAAACCGAAACGGAAGCCGAAGCGGCCAGACCCGAATTTGACCGACAGACCCTGGAAGACGAACGCCAAAAAATTGAAGCCGAATATCTTGAGCTGGTGGAAAAAAAACAGGAGCTTGAACAGCAGAAAGCGCTGGAACTCAAACGCTATAATACGCGAAGCGACAAAAGAAAGCACAAGGTTCGATACAACCGGCTGTCCCGACAGATCCGGGAGATGGAGCCCGAAATTATTGAGTACCGAAACCGGCTGAAAGCGATCGACACCCGGCTGGAGGACCTTGCCGAAGCGCCTCCCGGCACCTCCCCCTGAAAGGGTAACCCGCCGGCAGGAATGGGCGACCGCCGGTCGCCCCTACAGACCCGGGAAACTTTGTCGGTTCCCCGGCCGTTGTCCCTCAACCCTCATCACCCAGTCCTCAACACTCAGTCCTGCTGACCCCTGCCCGGCTTAAACGCCTCGTTCAACGAAGGGTCCATCACCGCTTCATATCCGGTAATCCGTGCCAGAACGTTTCCATGATCGTCAATAAAGGTATAATCTCCGGTCATTTTATGCTCGGTCAGTTCAGTAACCTGAAGCACGGCCGTAACGGCGTCATTCGGATAAACCCGGCAATACTGCCGATAGGATTCGCTGTAACTGGGAAGTGATACCATACCGGTCTGTTCATAACACCATACCGAGGCCATCTGAAACGCGGAATCCAATACCAGTGGATCAGCGATCCATCGGGTCCTCAACGGTTCTCTGACCCATTGTTCCGGTGAAGGCGCCGGAACCAGCCGGGCCGCCATTCCCTGGTCCGAGCAGTTGATCACCTCCTGAATTCCCCGGAGGCGCGTCCCATGAAACAGGATATCATCGTATATTTCATCGATGGTTCGTGAATACGCTTTCGGGCGTATATAGCGACTCAAATCCATCTTCGGCGGATCGGACGGCCGATCTTTTAAAATCGCCTTTGCCTTGTAATGAATCTTTTCCCTGCCGTCATGGATTCCGTCCCTGGCTTCCACCTGCGTTTCGTAAAAACCGTTCTGTTTTCGGGTCTTTCCGGTCATCAGACGAACCAGCTTCTTATCTTCATCCAGTCGGATACCGCTCAACAGCCGCATATTGTCCAGCCCGTGCAGAACAAGACCGGGGTTTTGATGCAGCGCACCGTGGGCGAACCATTCGGTCATCAGTGCAAACGGCACCACCGGCGTACCGCTGAGCATATGAGATTCCAGTACCGGATAGCGGTCAATATCAATTTCACGTTTGAACGAAAGGGCCAGCGGCTCTTCGGCTGCGCTATCGTTTTGCCTTGATTGATCCGCATCCGTGCGGGGATGAGATTCACTCCCCGATTGAAATTTGATCGGTGCGCCGATCACCACCTCCGCCGGCGCCGCCGGATTACCGCTCATTTCTTTTATCAGACACCGGGCACCGGCATCAATCGGAATCAGCTCGATGCCGTTTTCCTGAAATTTACGCTTCAGCGCCGGTGACACCATGCCGCCGTCCCAGGGGCCCCAGTTAATGGATATCACGCGGCAATCCGGCCGTCGTGCCGATTCCCGCCAGGCAACCTTGTTCAGTACCTCATTGGCCATGGCATAATCCACCTGTCCCCTGTTGCCCATGCGGGCAGCCACCGAAGAAAACAGTACAATATAGCCGAGATCATCTTCACGCACGGCTTCCAGCAGATTGAGAAGGCCCTTGACTTTGGTGGAAACCACCCGGTCAAACTGCTCGGCGGTTTTATTGACGATCAGGCGGTCTTCCAGAACCCCTGCCCCGTGAATAAGGGCCCGGACAGGCCCGTGCTCCGATCGGACCCGGTCGATAACAGAGCAGAGCGCATCCGCATCCCGAATATCGACCGAACAATACGTGACATCAGCCGCGTCACGCTGTATTGTTTCAATTGTCCGGGCAATTTCACGATTGGCCATATGCCGTTTATAGGACGTCTCAATTTTTGCCGGAGTCACTTTTTTGCCCTGAAACTCGTGCTGCAGGATCGCTTTTTTGATATCGGCCGGATGTTCCAGCGGCGCCAGCCAGGAGGGCTCGGGAACCGGTTCCGGCGATCTTCCCAGAAGCACCAGGGCCGGTTTCACCCGTTTCGCCAGGGCGGCAGCCGCAGCGGCCGTAACCCCTCTGGCGCCGCCGGTCACCACCACCACATCGCCCTGGTCAAGATGAATTTCTCCTTCGGGATACGCCTCTGAAACGAGCGCAAGCTCACGGCGGGATTCTTTCGTCAACCCGATTTCCACTGCACCGGCAGGACCTCCGTTCAAAAGCTCATCCACAACAGCTTCTGCAATTTCTTGATTTTCCTCCCAATCCGGAGAAATATCCAGCGCGCGGCAGCATACGGTCTCCCATTCAATGGAAGCTGTTTTGGCAAGGCCTGCCAATCCCCCCTGAACCGGATCAGTGATACCGGCGGCCCTGAATCCGAACGCACCGTCCAATCGGGTGATGGTCGCCAGAAGCGCGCCGGACTGCTTCGATGATTCGATCAGCTCGGGCGCCAGTTGTTTGGCCCGCAGAAACGCGTTTTTCAAACCATCGATCGAATAACTGCCGGCGTCGCCTGTATGGACCGGTGCCGTCAGGATCAATCCGGACGCCGGAGAGCGTTTGGCATCGGAATCAAGCGAATCAAGTGAAACAGCGGCGGCATTCACTCCCCGTGCCGACAGCCGATCCACGATGGCCTGAGACAAACCGGCATCGTCATCGGCAACAAACACGGTCCGGCCTTCCGGTAATTTCAGTGTTTCCGCCGTTTCAGACGCTGCAGTGACAACGGCAACACGCTTTCGTTCGATCTCCGTTGCCGGTGCCGAATCGGCAACGCTCTCTTCCTGCGAATCAACCGGCGATGCGTTCGAATCACTGTTACCGGTTTGGGTAAGATACTCGCTGATCTGACCCAGGGTCTTGAGACTGCCCATTACCTCCGGCGATACGCTCGGCAACCCGGGCATCCGTTCTTCCAGCGTCGACAAAATCTCCACACGCTTGATCGAATCGATCCCAAGGTCCGCCTCGATGTCCATGTCCAGATCCAGTGTCTCCTCCGGATACCCCGTCAACTCGCTGACCACGGCCAGCATCGCCTCCCGGATCTTTCCTGAATCCTCAGCCGGCCGCGCCGCCGGCGGATCCGTCGGCACCGGCGTACCCGCATCACCGGTCGGGGCAGACGATACCCCTTCATCGTTCAGATACGCCAGAATCTCTCCCAGGGTCTTGAGACTGCCCATTACCTCCGGCGATACGCTCGGCAGACCCGGCATCCGTTCTTCCAGCGTCGACAAAATCTCCACACGCTTGATCGAATCGATCCCAAGGTCCGCCTCGATGTCCATGTCCAGATCCAGCGTCTCTTCCGGATACCCCGTCAACTCACTGACCACGGCCAGCATCGCCTCCCGTATCTTTCCTGAATCCCCGACCGGCTGTGTCGTTTCCTGATCCGCCGGCAACTCCGCAGCCGCAGCCCCGCTCAGGCCCGACGACGCCCCGTTGTCCTTCAGATACGCCAGAATCTCTCCCAGGGTCTTCAGGCTGCCCATCACCTCCGGCGATACGCTCGGCAGACCCGGCATCCGTTCTTCCAGCGTCGACAAAATCTCCACACGCTTGATCGAATCGATCCCAAGGTCCGCCTCGATGTCCATGTCCAGATCCAGTGTCTCTTCCGGATACCCCGTCAACTCACTGACCACCGTCAGCATCGCCTCCCGGATCTGTTCAGACAATACGCTGTTTGAAAATGTACGGTTTGTTTCAACCGCTTCGTGTTCGGTTGAAGCAGCCGGCGCAGACGAACGCGTCGTTTCGGGTACATCCGATGCCGGTTTGGAGGAACCCGGTGCCCGTTTCATAACGGATGGGCTCACGTTCCGGCCTGCCTCCGGTCTGTCCGATACCGTCGCCGTCTCAGCGGCCGCCACCGATGGATGGGATTCAGCCGTCATGGAAGATCCGTTCCGCATTGAATTCGAGGGCAGTTGATGTCCAAGCGTCACCTCGGCAAAATGCCGGGTGCTTTCCATCATTTTCTGCAGGGTCTTTCCGGCTTCCGTCTGCGCATCCAGAAACTTTTTATGGGCCTCGGTCGTTTCCATCTGAAGCTGCTGCATGGATTTAAGGCCTTCCCGGACGGTTTTCATTGCTTCCGATATCACATGAGAATCGTTCTGCATCACTGGTGTCTTCATAGCTGTTCCGTTATCAGTTTTCTGCGTGTGAATCACCTCGTTTTCAATTTGCCGGCGGTTGTCGCGGGTGTCGGCAGGTACGGCCGACTGACGGGGTCGGGAACCTGCCGATACCGACAGCGCCGGTTCAGAATCTTTATTTCGGGTTGAAGGCTCTATTCGCGTGGGTTTAAAATCCGACGCCCTGGTTTCGGATCGATAATTGGTTCCGCTGATGGGAATACTCATTCTCTGTTTTCGGTGTCTGTTCACCCGCCGTTCCCAGAGTCCCAACTGAACCGGATACCCCAGTGAGGCCAGCCGGCAGAGGCATCGCGCCAGGTCCGCCACGCCGAAACGGCTTCCGGAAGACGCATCCAGGGCCGTTGTATGGATTTCGCCGTCTGCCGGAATGGATCTCACCAGCCCGGTCAATACGGTTTTCGGGCCGACTTCTACAAATGTTCGAACGCCCATGTCGTGCAGATATCGAATATTTCCGATAAAATCCACCGGGCACAGGATCTGATCGGCCAGTAATTTTCGTGCCGCATCGGAATCCTCCGGATAGGGTTTCGACGTTGTATTGGAAATGACCGGAATATTTGAAGGTGAAAAGGATACGGTCTCCAGAAATTCCTTGAACGGTTTCTGTGCATTTTTCACCAACGGGCTGTGAAATGCAGCCGACACCGGCAGTTTATGCGTTCGAAAACCGTTTTCACGAAAGACCTGATCGGCCTGCTCGATATCGGCATCCGCTCCGGAAAGAATTCCCTGTTTCGGACTGTTTCGGTTGGCCAGAATCACATTTATTCCGGTTTTTTTCACCAATGCCGCTATATCGTCCAAAGCGCCGCTGACAGCCAGCATGCTGCCGTTGGGAGCTGCCGGATCACTGCCGGCAGCGGCCATCAGCCGTCCCCGGGTTGCCGATACGTCAATGAAGGTATCCAGATCCATCCGTCCGGCCGCATAAAGCGCCGTCAGTTCTCCATAGCTGTGCCCGCAGACGGCATCGGGTTGAATACCGAACATCCTGAGAATTTCAAACATGGCGACGCTCGCGGCCCCGATAGCGGGCTGTGCCCGATCCGTCCGTCTCAGGTTTTCCTCCTGGCGTTCGCGATCCTGACGGGATTGAACCGGATAGGGGTATATCCAGTCGGTCAGGCGGTCCGATGAATCGCATCGTTTATTAAACGCTTCCAGAATTTGAAAGGCCTGCGGAAAATAGCAGGTCAGATCGCGCCCCATCTCGACATACTGGCTGCCCTGGCCGGGAAAAACAAACGCAACCCGCCCCGGCATGTCTCCCGCCGCATAATATACGTTCTTCGCGTCCCAGGCCTTCTGTTCGGGTTTGGCGGCCAGACGATCCAGAGCCGTCGCCGCCTGCAGAGATATTTCTTTGGAAGCGTCCGGGGAATGTTCCAGCACCATCACCAACCGAAATGGATGTGCCGGTGAAAATTCCTTTCGGATTTTCAAAGCGTTTTCCGAAATATCCTTGAAGGACGCCGCAGAATCGACAAACGCTTTCCAGCGTTTGAGATCCTCATGCAGCTGCCGATGAGATTCTGCTGAAAACGCGGCGATATCAACCGATCCGTCCCAGGCAATCTGGGGCTTGGTCGGCTGATACTCCTCTAAAACCGCATGAAAATTGCTTCCCCCGAATCCAAAGGCGCTGACGCCCGCCCGGCGGGGATGCCCGCTTTGCGACACCCAGGGCCGAATGCGGGTATTGAGATAAAAGGGACTGTCTTCCAGATTCAGTTTCGGATCCGGTTCTTCGACTTTGATGGTCGGCGGTAATACTTTGTTGTACAATGCCAGAGAGGCTTTAATCAGTCCGGCGGTTCCGGCACAGGCCTTGGTGTGACCAATCATGGATTTGACCGATCCCAGTGCACATCGAATACCGTCCGGAGACTTTTCCCCGAAAAGCTGTTTCAAGGCCTTGACCTCCACCTGATCGCCTACCCGGGTACCGGTACCGTGCGCTTCGATCAGTTCCACGGTATTCGGCGACACCTCCGCGTTTTCATAGGCCATTCGAAGCGCTTTGATCTGTCCGTCCGCATGGGGCGCGTAAATGCTCTGGGACCTGCCGTCACTGGAGGATCCGACAGCCCGGATGACCGAATAAATACGGTCTCCGTCCCGTTCCGCATCTTCCAGCCGTTTAATCAGCATGATACCGACCCCTTCCCCCAGCACCGTGCCGTCGGCATGCCTGGAAAAGGGTTTGGCATCCCCGGAGGCGGACAACACCGATGACTTGGCAAAACACATATGCATGAAAATATCGTTGAGCGTGTCCACTCCGCCGGCCACCGCCAGATCACTCCGTCCGCAGGCAAGTTCCTGAATGGCCAGATGGATGGCACTCATGGAGCTGGCGCACGCCGCGTCCACCACGCAGTTGGTCCCGCCCAGATCCAGGCGGTTGGAAATTCTGCCGGCTACCACGTTGCCCAGAAGCCCGGGAAAGGAACTTTCTTTCCAAGGCACATAAGAATCTGCAATGCGCTGAACCACCTCTTCGGCTTTGTCATCCGGTATCCCGGACTCCTGAAGCGCTTTTCTCCATTTGGGATGCCCCAGCCTGGAACTCAGAGGGATCACCAGTTCCTGAGTTCCCGTGACCCCCAGAATCACGCTGGTTCGATCACGGTCAAACACCCGCCCGTTTTCTCCGTATCCGGCGTCTTCAAACGCCATCTTTGCAGCTACCAGCCCGAGAAGCTGAGACGTATCGGTGGCTTCGAGGCTGTTGGGCGGAATTCCGAATTCGGAAGGATCAAATGAAATCGGCGCCAGAAACCCGCCTCGCTTACAGTGAATATGATCGGGTTTCTTCGGATCCGCATCGTAATAATCATCCACGGACCAATGGGTGTCCGGCACATCCGTTATGGCATCTTCACCATGGGAAAGCAGTCTCCAATATTCGATCAAACCCGAAGATTTCGGGAAAAAACATCCTATTCCAATAACGGCAACAGGTTCCATCAATTCCTTTTGTTTATGCTTTGTTTCCAAGGCCGTATTCCCTTTTAATGGTTTGGCGTTGACGGATCTGTAAACGTCCGTTTTTCAGGTCTCTCCCGGACAATTCGCATCCGGGCCTCGACAGCACGGCTGCCTGACATCTCAAGAGTTGATTCGACCGGCGGCAACGCATGCAGAGCATTTCCACCACTTGTCCGGTTAAACTCAGCCAATCTGTATCGTTCAGTCCTTCGCGGCCTCATCGGGCTGCGACCGATCCATAAGTTGCAGGAGTTGAGAAAGCGGAAGAGGAGGAATTTTTGTTATCTCATGCGGCAGCTCGATGCCCTGGGCACGTATCCAATGAATACGAGTCGCCACACAGGCCCCCCAAAGCAGATTCATCGCGATGGGAACGACCCGTCGCTGTTCCGGTGATTCCAGAAAAGACCCCTTTACCCATTCATTGAATGCCCCCATGGCAGGACCGCACCAGACCTGGTAATCGATTTTTCGCGTTGGATCGCCCTGCTGCGCCCATCGGGACGAACGCCCCAGATAGGATCGAAACACCAGGGACATCTTATGCCGGGGATCTTTTTCCGCGCGTTCAATCTGCCGCGGATCACGTGCACCAAAAAATGCACGAGTCGAATGCCACTCTTCTTCAAATGTGCAGCGAAAAATATCCCGTTCCAGAATGGTTCTCTGTTTCAGGGGAATATCTTCATACCGGGTGTAACGGTTGTAGAGGTCATAGAGTTTAGCCGCACGAAGCGGAAACAGCGTCCCACGCTTGAGCACCTGAACTTTGGCTCCCAGTTCAAACATGTCCGCGGAGGGGGCCATGGTGACATCGGCCTGCCGGGCTTCTGTCAGCATCTTTCGAACCACGTCGGAAGTCCCCGCTTCCACACAGGAATGATTGACCGATCCGGTCACAACGAACGCAGCCCCCATGGCAAACGCTGCCGCCGCAGATTGGGGTGTCGAGACCCCCCCTCCCAGACCAATCCCGGGAATTCTTGGGTAATTGTATGAAGATACGAGGTGATCCCGAAGGCTGATCATGGTGGGAAGCATGGAAATCGCCGGGCGGTTGTCGGTATGGCCACCGGAGTCGGCTTCCGCGGTCACATCATCGGCCATGGGCACACGCCCGGCCAGCTCCGCTTCCCCGGCACTTATCATGCGGCTTTGAACCAGTTCGGACAGGAGCTTTTCAGGCGGCGGTAAAAAAAATTTTGTTGCCACCTCGATTCTCGATACTTTCGCAATAATTTGATTCGGACACACAATGTTGCCCTGTGGATCGGTATGAATTCCCCTGACCCTGTAATAGACCAGCGGCAACGTAAGATCCATGAAAGCGGACGCACTGATACGACGTATTCCACGATCAATAAACATCCGAACCAGTGCAGATTCAAGTTGAGGATCATTGGGACTGTGAATCAGGTTGATTCCGAATGGGAGGTTTCCAAGACTGTTTTGAAGTCTTTCGATGGCCGTTTCGATTTCATCCGGACTCAATCCGGCCGCTCCCAGAAACCCCAGCATGCCGCCCCTGGCCATCGCCTCGACCATTTCAACCGATGTCAATCCATGGGCCATGGCCCCGGCGATATAGGGATATTTCAACCGATGGGCTTTCTTGAAAAGGGGATCGCCCAGCGTATCCGGAGAAAGCGGGGGAACCGAGGCCAGCAGGGGGCGGCCGTTTTCAGGGCAATGGCTTTCGGCCGGATCTCCATAAAACAACGTGCCGCCATACCCCACACCAATCCGGCCTTCTATTTGAATGAAATGAATCGAACGCCCCACCCGGCGAACGGCATTCTGCAAGGCAAAATTTCCGGTTTCCGGCGGTATCTCCCCCGGCTGCCACCAACCGTGACCAATCGCGTTTTGAATCAATGAACCCATCAGGATTTCTTTCTCAATGCTGCGACGCTTAGTTAATTCAACACTTTCTTAAAGTGTTGAAATTTACTTAAATCGGCTTCTTCTGTCAAGTAAGATCCGTTTTTTTACAATACTTTCTTTAATAACAGGAAGTTAGGCCCGCGGTAAGAATAAATTTTACAGAGTAATCATGGAAAGGTCACCCTCTGGGATGGCATCGCTCATGCATTTTCTTGAGATGATCCCGGGTCACATGGGTATAGATCTGGGTGGTGGAAATATCAGCGTGTCCCAGCATGACCTGGACCGATCTCAGGTCTGCACCTCCCTCCAGCAGATGCGTTGCAAAGGAATGCCTCAACGTATGAGGAGACACGTGTTTCAACAGACCGGCCCGGTCCCTGTAACGCTTGATGAGCTTCCAGAATCCCTGACGGGTCATGGGCTTTGCGGCCCTGGCAACAAACAGATAGGGGCTGACAAGGCCTTTCAGCAAACGGGGACGGACGGTATCGATATAGTTGATCAGTTTTTCCCCGGCATACCTGCCAAACGGAACTACCCGTTCTTTGGATCCCTTGCCCAGTATCCGTACAAAACCGCCCTCCGTATTGACGTCCTGAATTTTCAATGGCACCAATTCCGACACCCTCAATCCGGCGGCATACAAAAGTTCCAGCATGGCCGCGTCTCTGGCGCCGTTCGGCGTTGTCGGATCCGGAGCGTTCAGCAAACGGCCCACTTCGGCAACCGACAGCACGTCCGGAAGCTTCAGCCCGCTTTTCGGCATATCAATCATACGTACCGGATCATTCGCTATGAGTTTTTCCCGGGACAGGAACCGGTAAAATCCCCGGAGCGTTACCAGGTGCCTGCATCTGGAACGCGCGCTGAGTCCTTCGTTTCTCAGGTCAATCACATATTTCAACACCGTCAATGTATCGGCCTCGTCCGGGTGATGCATATGCTGATTTTCCAGGTAGTTCAGATATCTTCCAAGATCCCGGCTGTAGGATTCGATGGTTTGATCCGACAGGCCTTTCTCAATCCGCAAATAATTCAAATACAGATCAGACACGTTGTCAAACAGAACCGGCATATTATTTATTTCCGGGCGTTCTCCAGTTCAGGTCCATATTGTTCAGCACTTCAGCGCCGTGTTCACGGACGACGACCATGTTTTCCAGCCGCACGCCTCCCCATCCCGGAATGTAGATCCCCGGTTCAACGGTAAACAGCATACCGGGCTCAAGTCGGGTCTCATTGGATACACTGATCCTGGGATTTTCATGAATTGCCAGTCCGACACCATGCCCCAAACTGTGGCCGAATCGACCGCCAAAACCTTTTCGATCGATGTAGTCTCGAGCCACGGCATCTACGTCTCTGGCTGGAATTCCCGGTTTGACGGCGTCGGTTGCCATGCGTTGCGCATCCCATACGGTCTGATATACGGTCTGATACTCGGAATCCGGTTCTCCAATGCAAAACGTGCGGGAGATGTCAGAGCAATATCCCTGAAGTCTGGCTCCCCAGTCAAACAGAACCGGCTCACCTTTTTGAATCTGACGATCTCCGGGAACGGCATGCGGCATGGCGCTGTTGGGTCCGGATGCTACAATGGTGGAAAAAGAAAGTGCCTCCGCTCCGGCTTCCCGCATGTACTTTTCCAGGCGCCAGGCTATTTGTTTCTCCGTCATTCCGGGCTTCATTTCCTGAGTCGCCCGCATTCCCGCATGTTCCGCCAGAACGAGGGCCTTTTGAACGGCCTGAATCTCTGCTTCGGATTTTTTTATTCGAATCTCTTCTACTGCCGTACCGGCCTCAATGAACTCGACATGAAGATCTTGCGTACGAAACCGCTCGGCAATCTGCTCATATAACTTGAACGAAAGACGAACGCCCTCTATTCCGAGTGTATTGATGCCCAATTTCCTGACGATGGCCGGCATTTCATCGACCAGCCCCTTCTGGTAACAGATTATTTCAAACAGTGGGGCTTCTTCTTCGGCCTGCAGAACGAACCGGAAGTCGGTCGCCAGAATCGCCCTGGAATCGGTAATGAACAAAGCGCCGGCCGATTCATCGAACTGGGTGTCTTCACCCGTAAATCCGCTCAGATACCGCCGATTTTCCCCCACCAGGACCATGAGCGCATCCATCCGTTTTTCAGAAAGGATCTTCCGGAGTTGTGCCAGTCGTTCATTAATAGTTGCCTGCAATGTTTCTTCCTTTCAGCCCGGTTATTTTATACAGACGCGTCTCACCTCGATCAGATCACAATGGCCGGACAAAACTTTTTCGATACCGTCCTGTTTCAGGGTAGTCATACCGTCGTTTATCGCCTGAGCCCGGATTTCTTCCATTCTGGCGCTGTTTTGAATCAGTTTTTTTACCTCATCCGTGCCCATGAGCAGTTCGTGAATGCCCATTCGCCCCTTATACCCGCTGCCGTTACATGCATCACAGCCATTGGCCCGGTACAGGGTCAGTTCATTCGACCAGGACATATTCAAATTTCGTTTAAAATCTTCTTCACCGTATTCACGAACCAGCTCGTCGAATTCTTCTCTTGAGGGATGATACGCTTCCTTGCATTTTTTACAGAGTGTTCGTACCAGACGCTGCGCAAGAATACACAGAACCGCATCGGCAAAATTAAATGGATCCATCCCCATATCCAGAAGACGGGTGATACTCTCGGGAGCACTGTTGGTATGAAGGGTGGAAAATACCAGATGCCCGGTCAGCGATGCCTCGATTCCGATTTGCGTTGTTTCCCGGTCACGCATCTCACCGACCATGATGACATCGGGGTCCGCCCTGAGGAACGCCCGCATCGCCGCTGCAAAATCAAATCCGATTCTGGGTTGAACCTGAACCTGCCGAAGCCCTTTCTGAGTGATTTCAACCGGATCCTCGGCCGTCCATATTTTAGTTTCCGTATGGTTGATGTGGGCCAGTGCGGAGTGCAGCGTAGTGGTTTTTCCCGAACCGGTCGGCCCGCAGACAAAGATAATGCCGTAGGGGTTGGTAACGGCTTCAATGAAATTTTTATAATTCTTTTCGGAAAATCCCATCTTATCCAGCGGAATCGGTTCCCCCGCGGCCAGAATACGCATCACCACATCTTCCAACCCTCCCTGTGTCGGAACTGTCGCCACCCGGAGTTCGATATCCTTCCCGCCGTATTTTTTAAACTTGATTTTTCCGTCCTGAGGTTTTCGCCGTTCGGCGATATCCAGGTCCGACATGATCTTGATACGCGACACCATCGCGTTTCGATAGCTATAGGGAATGGACTGATACAGTTGGCACTGACCGTCCACTCGAATCCGGACGTGAGCGTTTTCCTTGCCGGGATAGGGTTCGATATGAATATCCGACGCGTTCCGGGCATATGCATCCAGAATTATTTTATTCACCAGCTGAACAACAGCGCTGTCTTCTTCGGTGACAACCGATTCGGCCTCTTCAATTTCATGCGCCTCATCCTGGAGTTGAGAAAGGATATCGTCAATTGCGGCCAGTTCTTTTTCATCCTGAGTAAAAAGACTGATAAAATCCAGAATATCCTGTTTCAAAGCCACGTAGAACATCAGTGCATGTCCGGGGAACAGGGGTTTGATTTCATCGATTTTTTGAAGATCGTTGGGATTGTCGATGGCAATGACGATTTTATCATCTTCCATGCGAAGCGGCACCCAGACATTGTTTTTTAAAAACGGAATCTTGAGACCTACCAGAATATCACCCGGAATCGGGGCATTCGAGTTATATTCCACGAACGGAACCTTATAATATTTACTGAGAGACTTGCCGATTTCACTTTTCGGAATCTTGTAGTCTTTCATCAGAATAGTTTCAATCGGCTGTCTGGTGTTCCCTGCTTCAATGACAGCCCGCTCCAGTTCTTTTCGTGTCAATATATTGTTTTCCAGTAGATATTCAAATTTACTGGTTCGCGCTCTGGCCATTCTCCTTTGCTTATACAGTGAAATGCCCAATATCTTGGCCAGCTCCCGAACGGCGGCCTCGTCCCTTTGATCGAACGCATTATCATTTTTCCGATTGATCAGTTGAATGACACCCAGCATGTATTTCTGGAAAATAATCGGGCATGCCAGTACCTGTCGTGTGGTAAAACCCGTTTTTTTATCCCAGCTTTTATCAAATTCAAGGTTCGAATCAATCGCACGTATCTCTTCATCATCATACGCATTACGAATATTCAGCAGTTTATGTCTGGATGCCGCATAACCCGATATACTGGTGGTTGACACCGGGATTCGTATTTCATTGATCTCGCTGCCGGTTTTATATCGGGATACGAGCTGACGCCGGATACCGTCGACCACATAAACGGTAAGTCTCTCAGCTTCGAACAACTGAGATATCTCGTCTTTAAGATCGATCAATATTTCATCCAGATTCGTTGTGGCATAAATCTTGTTTCCGATTGCCTGGAGCCTCGCCCGGTAATCTGCATCGGGTTTATCCATTTGAGCGTCGGTATCATTTAGGAGTTCTGAATGATGATCATTTCCCATTTTTGCTGAATTTAGCATGTGATTTACACTATATTGATTGTTTTTGTTTGAATTTCAAAGGACATGGAAAGAATAAATTCCACAAGGTATGAGCGGGATTCCCGGTCGTCTTCAAAACGTATCAAAAAGTGCTAATATTTTGTTTACACTTTTTGCGTGCAACACAGAAAACCAACAAAAAGACAAGCAAGGCTGTGGAATTTATTTTTTCCCGCGACCCTGAGATCGCGACTCATGATTTCAGTTTTCGCCGGTTATCATAAATTTTTTTGGCACCGCCGCCTATCAGCAACACCGCCAGCAAATAGGAACAAAATCGAAAAAATCCCATCGATGACGAAAACTGTTCTTCAATTCTGGGCATAACCTGAGGAATTCGATATAATACTCCGACGCCGGCCAGTATCAGTGCCGCCCCCCAAACAATCTGAACAAAAGATTTTGATTGTGCCATCGGATTATACCTGTTTTTTCATATATTCAGAATGATTTTTCTACTTAGTAAATTAATTTTATACTATAAACTGAATTTTTCTCTCATGTCAAACCCGTTTTAAATATAATCCAGAGGGAACTATGTCCCCAACCCAATACGGATGGAATTACCGTCCTCCAAAAATCTCGGGGAACCCCATCCGGTTCAGATTTGCGAGGCCTTCAACGCATTTCGTTAATTTTCTACCGCCCGTTCGCTTCGCCCTTTAGAGATACAAAAAACGCAGAGTCCAAAACCGCCGTCCCGGGACTCTGCTCCTCGGGTGAAGCGGGCGGTAGATATCCAGCATAAAAACCTCTTTTGACAGCCTTTAATCGACAAGAAACTAAAAAGCCGAAAAGAGCCCGTCTGATCGGCTCCTTCCGGCTTTTCGTCATATAAACGGATGAAACAAATAGCCTGATCACATGGAATACAGCTGTTCACCTTCTATAACTCGAATCCCTTTTTCGGTAAGGATTTTAACTGCCTCATCAATATCATCAAACCTGAAAATCATCACGGCGTTGTTGCCGCTCTGATGAACGAACGCATACATATATTCAACATTGACATCCGTTTGCTGAAGTGTTTCCAGTATTCTGTGCAGACCGCCGGGTTTGTCCTCGACTTCCACGGCAACCACATCGGTTTTCCCCACCGTAAATCCTCGATTCTTAAGGAATTGCTCCGCCTTCCGGGTGTCATCGACAATCATGCGCAGCACGCCGAAATCAGTTGTGTCCGCAAGAGACAAGGCCCTGATATTCACTCCGGATTCAGTCAAAATGGAAGTGACCTCAGCCAGGCGTCCCGCCTTGTTTTCAAGAAAAATGGAAATCTGTTGAACTCTCATGCCGGCCCTCCTTTATACCCGTTAACGTACAGAAACAACCAATTTCAATGGGTCACGGAATTAATAAAATCCACAGGTATTGCGCAGGATATTCGAAGTCTCGGATACTCGCTTACCTGTTCTTCTTCAAGGCGTATCAAAGAATGCATACTGATTGTACGTACGCTTTGATGCAACGCAGAAGACGGACAAATAGACAAGCAAGACTGTGGAATGTATTTTTTCCGGGGCCCTGACATCCCGATTCCACACGACATCAACCGCGATACGATTCATTCGAAGACTCAGGATCGTTTATTGTTCTCTTGTTTTACTCATTACCGTGCGTCCGGGTGACCCCCGCGCCTGAATGGCATTTCGACCCTCTGCACGGCAACGAAAACATTATAAGCTATTTTGTATTGGATTGAAACAGCTAATGCGGGCTTTGCCCGCAATCCAATTTTCATGGATTTGCCGTTACAAAAAAATCTCTTTTATTTCCTACCGCCCGTTCGCTTCGCTCTCTCGAGGCACAGAGAACGCAGAGCCCCAAATCGCCGTTTAGAAGCTCTGCGTTCTCTGCGTCTCGAGAGAAGCGGGCAGTATTTTGGAACCCGCAACGTCAATCCGAAACAAAAAGTTCAGGTTTTCAACGCCTTCATATCGAGCGATTATCAATGACCCGCACGGCTTTTCCCTGGCTTCTGGCGATCGTTTTGGGTTCGACGAGTTTGACTTTTGCGGTCACCCCCAGGTAGTCTTTAATATTGGCGGCGATTTTCTTTTCCAGATTCTGCAGGCGTTTTATTTCATCACAGAAAAGGTTTTCTCCGATTTCCACCCGAACCGTCAACCGATCGAGATTATCTTCCCTGTCCACAACCAGCTGATAATGCGGTTCGATCTCACTGATCTGCATCAGCACGCTTTCGATCTGAGACGGAAATACATTGACGCCCCGAATAATCAGCATATCATCGGATCGACCCTTTACCCGGTTCATCCGACAATGCGTCCTGCCGCATACGCATGGAGCGGGGTTCAGGGAGGTGATATCACGGGTCCGGTACCGGAGCACCGGGAACGCTTCTTTGGTAATCGATGTAAATACGAGCTCACCGGTTTCCCCGTACGGCAACACCTCTCCGGTATTCGGATCAATAATTTCAGGAATGAAATGATCCTCGAATATGTGCAGGCCGTCTTTGGCTTCATGGCACTCGATGGCAACACCCGGACCGATGACTTCACTGAGGCCATAAATATCTACTGCAGAAATATTGAGTTTACGTTCGATTTCCCGGCGCATGGATTCCGACCAGGGCTCCGCGCCAAAAACGCCGTACTTCAAATTCAATTCTTGAAACGGCACGCCCAGTTCCTCTGCGACTTCGGCCAGATGAAGCGCATATGACGGTGTGCTGGTCAACATGGTCGGTCCGAAGTCCTTCATGATCATGATCTGTCGTTTGGTATTTCCACCGGATGCCGGAATAACGGACGCCCCCAGCTTTTCCGCGCCGTAATGGACGCCCAGTCCACCGGTAAACAATCCGTACCCGTAGGCATTGTGAATCATATCTCCACGGGATGCCCCTCCGGCAGAAAGCGCCCGCGCCATCAACTGGGACCATGTACAGATATCCCTGGCCGTATATCCCACCACGGTCGGCTGACCGGTTGTACCGGAAGAGGCATGAATCCGAACCACCGTATCCATGGGAACGGCAAACATTCCAAACGGATAATTATCCCGCAGATCCTGCTTGGTGGTAAACGGAATTTTTTTCAGGTCTTCAAGCGATCGGATGTCCTGAGGTCCCACACCGGCCTGCTGCATTCGATTGCGGTAAAACGGAACCGTGGCATACACCCTCTCGACAGTGGATTGAAGGCGTTTTAACTGAATGGCCTCCAGGGCCTCTCGGGGCATGGTTTCAAATTCAATATCATGGATCATGATCGGGGTCTCCTTTCAAACCTTCCGGTGACGGCATGTATCCGATGCCGACGTCCATCCGCCGGACCGCCGGACAACAAAAAAGGCTGCGGATTAAAACCTGCAGCCTAAAAAAAACCGCAGGCTCTATTTTCGTTTACCCGCGGTTTGTATTTAATTATCAGATGATTTTTCTACAAAGCTTTTCCACGGGCAAACCTCATAAAAAAGAAGCCGCCAAAAAAGAAGAAAAAGCTAAAATAAAAAAACCGATTCAGCATATGCTATGGACTCACTTAAATGTGTTGTATACGGTACAATTATTTTTTATAAATATTAAAACTATCCTCACGTGTCAAGCCCAAAATGACGCCGCGTTGAATTTACCGGCGACGTAATCCGGTTTCATCCGGTCCGAATGTCAATATTGGGCTTGATTATATCTTCGGCCACATTGTTGGACGAAAATATGGCCGACGTTGGAACCAGGCCCTCAATGTTCACCGACAGCCGCCAGATAAATGCCGGCCAGAATCATGCCCCCCCCGACCAGTTTTAACATGGTGACGCCTTCGTCAAATATGAAATATGCCAGTAGGGTGCTGCCGATGGGCTCCCCCAGCAGACTCACGGCAATCACGCCCGCGCTGAACCATTTCAATGCCCAGTTATAACTGCTGTGACCGATAATCTGGGGAATGACCGCCATCGCCCAGAAACTGGCGACCGTTGCAGAGCTGAATCCCGTCACCGGCATCCGGCATACCAGCACCACCGCCCATAATATACCGGCGGCCGTTCCGTAACACACGATCACGTAGGCAAGCAGCGACAACCTGGAACGGAGCCGCCTTCCCAGCAGAAGATACATGGCGGCGCATACGCTGCCGCAAAGGGCCAGCGCGTCCCCCCACAGGGCGGCGCCCCCGGTTTCAACGTCACCTGCACCGATCACGACCCCGCCGGTCACGGTGACAAGGATACTGATCCATATCCGGGGGTTGATTCGATCCTTTGTTACCAAAGGAGTCAACAACGCCACCCATAACGGATTGGTATTGACCAGAACCACGCTGTTGGCAACGGAGGTGTAGTCCAGAGAAGAAATCCATGCGGCAAAATGAAGCGCCAGAAAAAGTCCCGCCAGCAATGCCGGCAGAGCTTCGTTTCGGGAAAGGGCCCGCAGTTCGGCACCGGCTTTCCACCATGCAAAGGGAGCCAGAATAAGGGTGGCCAACCCCACTCGATAGGCAGCGATGACCAGTGCCGGGGCATCGGCCGTACGGACAAAAATGGCGCCGGTAGAAACCGCCAGGACCCCGCTGATCAGGGCGATATTCGGGTTGACAACTGGGGATTTGCTCTGCATGGGGCCGGGTATAGCATATCCCGCATCAAATGCAAACCGCATTCACCCGGACGTGGGTGCAAATAATCCCTGTTGCAGGGTCACGGAAGAAATAAATTTTACAGGGATTGCGCAGGATTTTTGTTCGTCTTCAAAGCGCATCAAAAAGCGCATACTTGTTGTACGTGCTCTTTGATGCAACGCGGAAGACGAACAAACAGACAAACAAAACTGTGAATTTTATTTCTTCCGGGGCCCCTAAAGGGGCTATGCCCGCAACCCAATACGCATAGAATTGCTGTTACAAGAAAATCTCATTTGTTTTCTGCCGCCCGTTCGCTACGCTCTCTCAAGGCACAAAGACCGCCGAGACCCAAATCGCCGTTTTGAGACTCTGCGTTCTCAGCGTCTGGAGCGAAGCGGGCGGTAAATATATTTTGATATATTTATCCCTTGTCACCATGGGGGCGGGTACGGGTATTACCCAGAAAAGCGGTAGGATGGGTTTCCTGAATGTATCGTTGGATACCGGCCAGTATACCGTTGCATATTCGGTCCTGATAATCTGCATTGACCAGTCTCTTGCATTCCCTGGAATTGCTGATAAAAGAGGTTTCCACTAAAACGGCGGGCATCTGAGCCCCCATGAGCACATAAAACGGGGCTTTTTTGACGCCTTTGTTTTTCACATAACGGTATTTTGTTTTTAAGTTTCTGTACAGTGAATCCTGAACATAAGCGGCCAGGCGGCTGGATTCATTGATTTTGGCATTTTTCATCAGATCATTCAGAATCGACTGAAGATCGCTGATGTTCTTGGTGGAGGTCGCATTTTCTCTGGCCGCCACCAGTATGGCGTCGTCATCGGTCGCCAGATTCAGAAAATAGGTCTCGACACCATATGCCTTTCGGTTTCGGGAGGCGTTGGTATGGATGGAAACAAACAAATCACCGTTTTTGGTGTTGGCAATGGCCGTACGTTCCTCCAGGGTCAGGTAGCGATCGGTGCTGCGGGTCATCACCACCTCGCAGTTGAGTTCTTTTCGGATTTTGTCTGCCAGCTTTTTAGCAATTTTCAGCGCCACATCCTTTTCATGGACCCCTTTCAGGTATCCGGGAGCACCGAAATCACGCCCGCCGTGACCGGGATCTATTATGATGCGTTTCACCCCGAGGGCCAGCTGCCGGGCCAAAGCACCCGCCGGTACTTTCGATGTCCGGTCCGCAATCATTGGTGACGCGCTTTTCGGGGCGCTTTTTTTGCCGGGAGACCGCCCCCAGACATCGATGACGATTCGAAACGGATTTTTGAGAGAAAAGATTTTATACGTTGTAAACGACTTGATATCGACCACCACCCGCACCGAATCGGCGGTGTATTGGCCGGCCCGTGCATTGCTGAGCAGATTATCGTCAATGGGAATGGTTTTGTCTACGCCTTTTCCCAGGCGGCTGTGATTCAGGTCAATATAAAGGCGCTGTGGTTTTTTGATGGAGGGATCTTTTTTAAGCAGATGGTGCTGATATCCGGTCTCTGCATCGGCATCGACAACAATCCGGGTATAGTTGGGATTTGACCAGTGACGAAGTCCCGTCACCGTTGATGTATGCCCGGGAACCGATTTCTTTGCCGGGGATGTTGACTTACGGACGGCCGGAGACGTTTTACCTGTCTTTGCTTTAATCGTTTTCCCGGGTGCCTTCCCGTCAGAATGCGATGGGGCGGCACGTTTTCCCTGACAAATTTTCTTTATCTCATTCGCGGCCCGGGTTTTGTAGCGGCTTTTGGGAAATCGCTTTATAATTCTCTTAAAAATATCGATTGCTTCGGATTGGTCCGACGCTTTGAATGAATGGTTGTAGAGCTCCAGGTACAGTTTCCCGGACATATACAGGCCCGCGGCCGCCCACGATCCGGAAGGCTGATGCCGGTATACGGCCTGATATTTTCCGATACAGCGAAGCCAGTTGTCCCGATATTTCTGTCGAGCCGGACTGTTTCGAAGCTGTTTGTAGGCGCGTTCCGCCGAAAGGTATTTTTGTTTCGCCGTCACGGCACATGATACGTCGGGCAAGCACAGATCCGCCGTAATCCCCAGCAACACCCAGCAAAAGAGGACCTTCAAAACGTTCGATTCGAATTTCAACCGTAATGGATTGATCATAGTCAAACAGATACGTTTCCGGCTTTTCCCTTTAATTCATTCAAAAAATTAAGCGCCTCCAGCGGCGTTATGTTCAACAGATCCAGATGCTGCAGTTTTTCAACAATTTCATATTCCGGATTCTGAAACAATCCCAGCTGCACATGCCCTTTTTCGTCTGTTTCATGTATGGCTGCGGCATCCGAGTCAACCCCGGCACCCTTTTTTTCATCTTCAACCGATCTTAATACGTTTTTGGCGCAATCAATCACCGTATCGGGGATGCCGGCCAGACGCGCGACCTGTATGCCGTAGCTTCTGTTCGTTCCGCCCCTGACCAGTTTCCGCAGAAAAATTATCCCGTCATTCTGCTCTTTAACCGCAATATTAAAATTGCGTATTCGCGGTTTCATGTTCTCAAGGGCCGTCAGTTCATGATAATGCGTTGCAAAAAGGGTTTTCACTCCGGTTCCGTGAAGATCATGCAGATATTCGGTAACCGCCCAGGCAATGCTCATGCCGTCATATGTGCTGGTACCGCGGCCGATTTCATCCATGATCACCAGGCTGTGTTCACCGGCATTGTTCAATATATTGGCGGTCTCCTGCATTTCCACCATGAACGTGCTTTGTCCCTGAGACAGATTATCCAGCGCTCCGACACGGGTAAAAATTCTGTCGGTCACGGAAACAGAGGCTTTTTTTGCAGGAACAAACGAGCCCATCTGGGCCATCAGCACCTGAAGCGCGACCTGCCGGAGAATGGTGGACTTGCCGGCCATGTTGGGACCGGTGATGATCAGGACCTGATTTTCCCGTTGATCGAGCGTGATCGAATTGGGAATGAATCGTTCCGCCTCGATCATCTTTTCGACTACCGGATGCCGACCGTCTTCGATAGCGATCACCCCGTCCGTACGGACATGGGGCCGACAATAGCCGTTTTCCTCCGCCACATGGGCCAGATTCATCAGGCAGTCCAGCCGGGCGACAAATCGGGCCAGGTTCAAAACAGCCGCGTTGTGCCGAACCACCTGTTTTCGAACCTCATCAAACAATCGATACTCGAGCGCAACACGCTTTTCCTCTGCGCCCAACACCTTCTGTTCATAGTCTTTCAGGTCATTCGTAATATAACGTTCGGCATTGACCAGTGTCTGCTTTCGGATGTAATGTTCCGGAACCGAATTACTGTGGGTTTTCGGAATCTCGATAAAATATCCGAATACTTTATTAAAGCGCACCTTCAGAGAATTGATTCCGGTAGTCTTCTTTTCGTCCGCTTCCAGTCGTGCCAGACAGCCTTTTCCATCGCTGCTGATCCGAATGAGCTCGTCCAGTTCGTCGTGGTATCCTGTTTTGATGATTCCGCCCTCATTCAAAACGGGAGGGGCATCTTCTCGAATCGACCGGTCGATCAACCGCCGCAGGTCATCGAGCACATCAAGGTCGTCATCGAACTTAAAGACTTCGGACCGGAAAGAGGAAAGAGCGGATATGATTTCAGGCGTTTTTTCCAGTGATCGCTTCAACGCAACAAGGTCCCGGGCATTGCATTGTTTCATGGCGATTCTGCCGGCCAGCCGCTCAAGATCATATACGGTTTTCAAACGGTCCCGCACCAACTGCCGGATTTCGACCCGGTCAAGGGCTTCCTCCACGCCATCCAGGCGAGGCCGAATCAATTCAGGAGTCAGCAGCGGATACCGGACCCAGTTTTTCAGGAGCCGACCGCCCATCGCCGTCATCGTCTGATCCATGACACCAATCAGCGTCCCCTGCCGGGTACCGTTTCGTATATTCCGGATCAACTCCAGATTCCGGCAACTCACGTCGTCAATCAGCATGAAGCCGTCCAGGGAATAGGCTTCAATTTTGTTGACATGTTCGACTTGACGACGCTGGGTTTCCCGAACGTAGGCCAACAGGGCTCCGGCCGCCTGTATACCGGCGCGCATGTGCTCACAGCCAAACCCCTCCAGAGAATACGTATGAAACAGACCGAGCAGGCTTTCGCGCCCCGTTCCGTATGCAAAGTCCTTCTCGTCCACATAATTGACGGAAGTCTGAGCCAGGGAACCAATCAACGGGGTCGTCCGCCCTTCTTTTCGAAACGATTCGGGAAACAGCACCTCGCTGGGGGAAATGCGGAGGGTTTCATCCACAACCGAGTCAAAATCACGGGTTTCCGTAACCCTGAAGGTACCGGTGGAAATATCAAGGCAGGACAATCCGAACATCTGTCGATCATGGGCAACAGCCAGAATAAAATTATTGGCTTTTTCATCCAGCAGTTCATTTTCAACGATCATGCCGGGGGTAATGATCCGGACGACTTCACGTTTCACAAGCCCCCTGGCGGTTGCCGGATCTTCGACCTGGTCACAGACCGCCACTTTAAACCCCTGGCCAACCAGACGGGCAATGTATCCTCTGGCAGCCCGGACCGGAACCCCGCACATGGGAACCGGTGCCTGGTCGTGTTTGTTTCGGGAGGTCAGGGTAATTTCAAGCGCCCTGGAAGCCGTTTCGGCATCATCGAAAAACAACTCGTAAAAATCGCCCATTCGATAAAACAGCAACGCATCCGTATGCTGTTCCTTGATGGACTGGTACTGCTTTATCATGGGAGTGGCTTTGGTAGAACTCATCGCATTCGACTTGCGTATACTTGAAACGCTATAAATAAAGGGCTACAGGATAAAATATAGCCCTTTATCAGGATCAAAAACCATCGTACCGCCGGGGCTGCCGCCCCTGAAAAAATCGCTGTAAAATCTTCCTCTGCAGAATTGATCACAATTGAGTACGTCCCCATGCTATCGGCCACCTGAATTCGGATTGCTGATTATCAGCAATCGTGGTTTTCGATAAACTTTTAAAGGGAAAAAGATTCGACGCGGATTCGTTTTATTCTGCACTTACGGTCGCTTCGATCACCTCGGGTTGCCCGGCAGCAGCTGACTCTCCCCGGGCTCCTTTTAGTTCCTTCTTGAGTTCCGAAATCATTTCCAAATGAGAATCAACAGCGGAATTGAGGCTTTTGATGCTTTTCCGGGCCTTATAACGGGAGGTCAGTCCCATAAAAAAAGCGATCAGGAAACCGATGAGAAAACAAGCCAGGAAAAGAACACCATAGGGCCACTGGGGGGTTTGATATTTCACGAAATATAAATTCAAGTCGAAGCTGTGTTTATCCATAAAAAAGCTCAGGTTCTGATAAATGAAAAGAGCAATGAATGCCAGCACAATTACCCCGAGAGCAATTTTAAGTTTTTTCATAGGTTTTCTCCTCTTAATTAAACCCTAAGTTAAACCTCGATATTCAGGTTTTCAAAATATGGTTTTAATTTCATACAGGTTTCTCTGATATGTTCCGGGATGAGCCGAATATCGCCGAATACGGCCAGAGCGTTGGTGTCCCCCGACCATCTGGGAACTATATGAAAGTGAAGATGATCTTCAATCCCGGCCCCTGCCGCCTTCCCGAGATTCAGTCCGACATTGAATCCTTCAGGATTTATAACTTTTTTCAGTATGCCGATGGACTTATCGATGGTGTCCATCAGATGCGTCTTTTCCTCAGGGCTGAGTTGGTCCAGGCCGGACACATGTCTTACGGGCATCACCAGAAGATGGCCATTGATATACGGAAATTTATTCATGACTACCATGACCGTCGTGTTCTTGAAAAGCACAAGTTCATCGGGCTCGGAAAATGCTTTGCAAAAAACGCATTCCTTTTCTTTTTCACCTAGAATGTACTCCATCCGCCATGGTGCCCACATCGTTTTCATAAGGTATTCCCGTTTCTCAAAAAAATAATATTTCGAAATTAAGTCTAAAAAAATGTATGGATTGAATTACTTACACCTTTATCCCTTAAAACTCAACCATTTTTTCCCGTCAGGGGAACCAGTTCCAGATCGCCCCACATGCCGATCTGCTCGTTTCTGATAACAACGATTCCACGTACGTGCGAAAGACGTTTACCAAATTCGACCGCCGATGGTATATCATCCCGGGATCTGACGTGATTGGCGACAGACGTGGCCGATGCATCGGCAAAATGGCATGCATCGGAAACCACACAGACCGCATCGGCACTTCCCAGGCTCAAAGAATGCCCGACCGTTCCGGATGAGGTACAGACCGCTACCGGATGGATTTCGGGCTGTATTTTCAGACCGACGCGAAGGCTGAAAGGAGACTGCCCCGCGTAAATTCCGATAATGGCCGGATTGCTTGTTTTGATAAACACGTCGCCGCCGTTTTCAACGACGACCTCTTCGGAAAGTTCCAGCAGATCCCGACCGACATATTCGGAAATCACCCCTGCCACGGCCGCCATTGGCCCCACGCCGGCGCTTTGCCCTGCTTCAATCATATCCCGGATGATTGCAGGCGCGGGTCTTCGGCTTTTCCATGGTTCCAGAGTCACGGCAAAATCCGGATACGATCGAATATACTGCTCGATCTCCCACCGGTATTTCAGTACAAGACCCCTGGCCCTGTCTTCGAGGTTCCGGTCGGCCTGGATGTGAAGATCGGTTTCTGCGACCCTGACGCGAAACGAGATTCGGCGGTCGTTTCCTACATAATTTCGATATGTCCTGGGTTGATATTTCATACAGATAGTTTCCGGGTGATCTCCTTCGGGCATTGCCGGAGGAAATAGCTGTCCGTCATCCCGGAGATAAAGTCCCGGACAATTTCTTCATCGCGATGGTTCCCGACATACTCCTCTGACATATCTTCCAGAAATCCGGAAAATATAACGGAAGACCGATTGTTGGAAACGATATCGTTCAGATATTGATCAAAAAGAAGCTCGAAGAGGCCCCGAATGACGTGCAGGTGCTTTTTGATGATCGGATTCAGGTAAATACGTTCCAGATTAAATGCCTTGAGCCGTTTCAGTGCCTCTGAAATCCGACTGCCGAAGCCGACATACGTTTTTCCGTAACTGTGACGAATCACATCGGTCACCAGATTGTATACAATGGTTCCATTGGTATTTCCCAACACACTGACCACGTCTTTCGGAAGCTCAGATCGGCGAACCAACCCCAGCCGCACGGCATCTTCGATATCCCTTCCGATGTAGCTGATGGTATCGGCTATCCGAACCACACACCCCTCCATGGTCATGGGAATCAACCGGGTGTCGGCATTTATTTTTTTTTGTTCGATATCCCCGTACAGACCCGTAAATGTTTTACCCCTGTCCGGAGTCAGACGCTGATTATGGATTTCTCCATCGTGGCACAGAATCCCGTCGAGGGTCTGCAGACATAAATTCCATCCTTTTCCTTTTCGTTCTACTTTATCGAGAAACTGAACACTCTGAACATTGTGGTGGAAATACCCGATCCCGTGCGAATGACACAGCTTCGACAGGATTCTTTCTCCGTCATGCCCGAACGGTGTGTGACCGATATCATGGCCCAGGGCGACGGCCTCAATGAGGTCCTCGTTCAACGATAAAAATCGCCCGATGGTCCGCGCGATCTTGGATACAAGCTGGACATGAAGAACCCGATGGGTCAAATGATCGTTTTTAATCAGATAAAACACCTGGGTTTTATCAATATAACGGGTATAGGCCAGGGAGTGAAGAATTCGATCCACATCCAGAGAAAACGCCTGACGGTAATCTTCCCGGAAGGCGGGCTCATGGTACCTGCGAACGCCGCCCTCACTGGGAACCGCCTGCGGAGACAACATAGTCGTTTCCAGTCGATTCAATTCATCCGTCAGGACATGAATCGGATGTAAAGGTGTTTCGCCGTAATTTTTCATGCGCTTATGTCACATGACGCAGGCCGGTATAAACGATCAAAACGTTTCTGTTCTCGAATCAGCCGATCAGCTCAGCTCCTCCGTTATCCTGACGATACATGCATCGATCGCACGGGAAAACTCGGTGGATGTTTTTTCACTCAGCATGGGCCGACCCGCGTCACATGCCTTTACCAGTTTCGGTTCAAACGGCAGCGTTCCCAAAAGGGGTATGTTCATTTGGTCTGCCAGTGCTTTTCCACCGCCGCTCTTGAAAACTTCAACCGTTTCACCGCAGCACGGACAGGTAAACGGTCCCATATTTTCGACAATGCCAAGTATCTGAAGATCGACTTTTCGACAGAAATTGATGGACTTTCTCACATCGGCAAGCGCAACATCCTGGGGGGTCGTCACGACAATCGCTTTAGCGTCCTTAACGGCCTGGGCCACCGAAAGCGGTTCATCCCCGGTACCCGGCGGAGCATCAATAATCAGAACATCGAGTTCCCCCCACTGAACATCCGTAATAAATTGACGAATCGCACCCATCTTGACCGGTCCTCTCCAAATCACGGGCTGGTCTTTGTCCTGAAGCAGATAATCTATGGATATCACTTTGAGGTAGTCATTATAGGATTTTGGAATCATTCGCTGATCCGGAGTAACGCTTATCGGCTGTTCGATTCCCATCATGGTCGCAATACTGGGTCCGTGAAGGTCCACGTCCATCAAACCGACCCGCATTCCTTTCTGCGACATACCGACGGCAAGACTGGTCGAAATACTGCTCTTGCCCACCCCGCCCTTACCGCTCATAACCAGGAACTTATAGCGTATGGTCGAAAGGGAACGCTCGATGCGTTCAGTGTCAATGTCTCTATCGGCCGGTGCCGACGGTTTGGTTCTACAACTTTCACATGTTTCTTTGTCACACGGGCTACCACTTTGACGTTCATTCGCCATGATCTCACAAACTCCTTTTTATCATTTCAGGCCTGATAATTTTAAAACCGGTCAGGGGGCAAACACCTTACGTATCACCACATCGATTCGTTTATTATGACTGCCGGACCAGTATATTCGCTCACATCCCGGACAGATCTTGAAACGATGCCGGGTCTGCCAGATATAGTCCGGTACCCGACCGAATACCGCCTGCTTTTCAACATCCCGAATGGGCAGATTGCATCGAATACAACGAGTAAACGGCCGGATGTCATTCAGATCGAGGTTTAACGCGTCAATTGTCTCTTTGAGCTGATCCACCGGTTTGTCGGACCGGATGAGTACCCTCTTGTTCGGCGGCATTCGATCACCAATCCGGGCAGACCGCGTCAAAAGCACCCGGTGCTGTTTCAACGCCGTCGAAAAATCATGCCATGCCGCATCCGGCTCATAAATCACGTCGAATCCCAAAATTCTGAGCCATTTCGAAAGCTTGCCCAGGGGCGCATCGACTGCGAATCTCAGATCGTTTTCCGTTTTCATGTGATGAGATCCTGCGGAAGGATTGTTTCAATCCACATACAGGGCCTTTATTTACCTCCAATCATCCGGCGGGGTCAAGACAAAAGCCGATGGAGGAATAGAGACGTTCGGCCAATATTGCTCGATGATCAGTTCCAGTGAACGACCGTTTTCACCTGTCAATTCGATCCGGTGCGGAATATGGAATCCGTCTATTGACCTGAATTTAAAAAACCGGGCTCGATATGCCGGCTTGCCGGACCCGTCGAACCGTTCGATTCCTTTAACAACGGCAAGAGTGTCATCCAGGTAGATTTTTTCGAGAACCCGCCCACGGCTTTTTCGCAGCTCAAGCACATATCCGGTTTGGCCCGGAGACGATACCAGAGAGGCATCGCGATAATCCGCCATCGGAATTCGGCCTGCAATCAATTCGATCATATCCGTCACATGGATCGGAACGGCAATAATTCGTTTCAAACTGTTGTTCGCCGACTGCTTTCTGAAAACCGGCTCGGGGCGGTAAGAGGCCGCATAAAGCCATTTCCCGTCGCCGGCGATACCGGCAACCGGTTGCCCGGCAAAGGTTCGCAATTCGAACCGAATTTTTTCGTCAAGCGCCGCCGCCCACATGATTCTCACAGATTGAACACGAGCACCGTCGATTAATTTGAGTTTACCGACGCCCTTGAACGTCAGAAGGCCTGTGTTTTTCTGTTTAAGCCCCGATACGATCCGGCTTGCCTGCTCCGAACGGACCCGGTCGGCCGGGCCGGTCATCTTCGACGTCGTTCTGTCGCTCAGACCGGCACATGCCGACAGAATCATCAGACCGGCACTCAGAATAATCCAACGCGCACAGCTCATACCGGTTAAAATTCCTTCTCCGACAACTCACGAATTTTTTGTTCCAAAACGCTGTTTTCGGTTTTCAACTGTTTCAAGGAGCGCCTGTACATATCCAGCGCTCTTTTTTCATTTCGCAATTTGAGGTAGGTATCGCCCAGATGTTCCAGAATGGTTGGATCGTCAGAGACCAGTTCAGCCGCTTTTTCCAGATAGCCAAGCGCCTCCTTAAACAGGCCTTTTTTATAGTACACCCATCCCAGGCTGTCGATGATATAACCGTCATCCGGCTTATATTCCAAAGCTTTGCGAATAAGACGTTCGGCTTCATCCAGTTCGATCCCCATCTCTGCATACGTATATCCGAGATAGTTCAGTGCATTGGCATGCTTGGGGTCGAGACGAATGACTGTTTTCATTTCCCGAATGGAGGCCTCCCGATCCGTGAGCCGGTCATACACCACCCCCAGTCGAAAATGCAGGGTTACATTGTCCGGGCTTTTTACAAGTGCCTGTCGATAGATATTCAACGCCGGTTCATATTTCCCGGCATCTTCGTAAAAACTTCCCAGAAAGATGACAAAATCCGCCTGCTCCGGATACTTACGGATCATCGATTTCAAAAAATTCTCCGCCTTGGAAAACTCTTTCTGCTCCTGATACAGAAACGCAGTTTGGAGAACGGCATTTGCAAAAAACATCGAGTCCGGTCTGACCTTTTTCAAATACTCAACCGCCCGGTCCAACTCTTTGAGTCTTTCGTGGGCAATCCCTTTCAAATAATAAATTTCAGAGCGTTCGGTTGCCTCTTTCAACATTCCGTCCAAAATGACCAGAAGCTCCGAATATTTTTTTGCGTCCAGATAATCACTGACAAGGGTCTTGAAAACAGTCTGATCTGTCGCACTTTTGCGGCCCAGATACCCGAAATGTTTCTCTGCGCTCTGCCGTCGGCCCGTTTTGTGGTCATAAACCCCCAGCACCATATGCGACTTGGCGTTATCCGGATCTTTCTCAAGCAGATTTTCATACTGCCGGATGACCAGATCCTGCCGACCGGTTTTTTCATAAAGTCGAATCAAATCGAAATGGGGCTCCTGAAGATTCGGTTCCAATTCCAGTGTTTTATGGTATTCCTGTTCCGCCTCTTCCAGACGGCCTTTTTCAAAATAAATTCGTCCCAGGTAATAATGTCCCACATAGGATCGGGGAAAATGCTCGACCATCCGGGTGTAAAGGGAGAACGCCCGCTCCAGATCACCGTCTTCCAGATACAGACCGCCCAGTAAAAGATAGATGCTGCGCTGATCGGGATCCAAACCCAGCACTTTTTCGTAATTGCTTCGGGCCGTTTCAAAATCTTTGAGACTCTGCCGAATCTTACCGGACAATATCAGCGTCTCGACATCATCCGGAGAACCGGCAAGAATATCCTCAAGCAACCGCAGGGCCTCGTTCGTTTTTTTCTGCTCCATCAGGCCCGAAACCATTTCCCGTTTCAGAAACACGGATTCAGGGTCTTTTTTGACGGCCTGTTTGAGCAGCAGGACGGCTTCATCCAGGTCTCCCTGGTTTCTCCTTCGCTGTGATTCGATAAACAGGGCATACGGCTTATCCGATTCATAGACGGGCATAACCGGCTTTTGCTTCCGGAATTGATTCTGTGCGCTGCCGATCACGCAACCGGATGCGCCCAACAGCATTATCAGTACAAAGCTTTTCAGCAAACGGTTCATGTGTTTTCCCTGCATCAACGACGTTCCCATGCCCAACCCGAAATATCTGTTTTTTAGAATTTCTGCACCAGATTTAAATCTCAATCTTCGAAACACGCACTGTATTCTAAAACTCTACTATTTGCGGATGGGCCCTGTCTCAAGCCGATATAGCGGTTATTCAAAAAGCGTTGAGGGCTGTCCGCCATAAAAACGGGTCAGTCAGAACGTCCTTCCGTAATATAGGCTTCAAAATCCGGCAATTCTTTTTTAAAAAAATCTCTCATTTTTTTAGTAATATTTTTTTCGACCTGGCGGACCCGCTCCCGGGAAATAGCGTATCGATCCCCGATTTCCTGGAGCGTCAGGGGCGTGTCGGAAAAAATTCTATGCTCAAAAATCACCAATTCTCTAGGTTTGAGCTGCTTTTTGAATTCAGCGATTTTCTCGTGCAGAATGTTTTCCATCTCCTTTTTGGCCAACTGATCCTCAGCGGATTCGGATTCGGTGCTCACGAATTCAATCCGTTCGGTATCCGAATCGTTCTTGAGGGGCGCATCCAGAGACACGTCCCATCCGTCCAGGCGTTGATCCATGTCCACGATTTCCCGCTCCGAAACTCCCAGCCGCTGGGAGAGAAGTTTGGGCTTTGGATCAAACCCCTGTTCGATTAATTTCTGCTTTTCCTTTCGCAGCTTGAAAAACAGTTTCCGCTGGCCCTGGGTCGTACCGATTTTTACCAGACGCCAGTTGTCCATAATAAACTTGAGGATATAGGCTTTGATCCAGAACGAGGCATAGTAGGAAAATTTAACATTTTTGTAGGGATCAAATTTTCTGGCTGCCTGCATCAAACCGATATTGCCTTCCTGAATCAGGTCCAACAGATTCTGCATCCAGATTCGCTGAAATTCCAATGCGATCTTTACGACCAGCCTCAGGTTTGAGGTAACCAGTTCATAAGCGGCATCCCTGTCATCGTATTCCCGAACCCGGATCGCCAGTTCCTTTTCCTCATCACGGGTCAATAAATCGTAACGGCTGATTTCCATTAAATAACGCTGCAGGGGATCAAATTTAACCAGCGCTTTTTCAGACGACGCCTTGTCTTTGCTTTTCCCATCCGCCTGATTTTTCCGGGGTATTGGTTGTTTTTTCCCCAAATCGCCGGTATTTTTAGTTATTCTGTTTTTTTTCATTATACATATATTTTATATTTTTTGTTCAGGTTCAGCGCACGTATTTATCAGTTTAAGGTTTCCTGAAATACGTTTTTACGCCTCTTTGAATGACGATTGGAATCGCAGCGGGGTCGCCTGAAAACCAAAAAAATTTATGGACACCTTTTTTTTCATGTGGTAATAATTATTTTTTTGCGCCTGTAGCTCAGCTGGATAGAGCAACGGACTTCTAATCCGTAGGCCGCAGGTTCGAATCCTGCCAGGCGCGCCATATTATGTTTAAAGGGGTCATCCGTCGGGTTGACTCTTTTTTTTATCTCCGTTCATTTTAAAAAATTTATTCTGCTTGGAACAAGAAACCTTTTCAGCGGATAATCCGGCAGGCAACTTTCCGTAAATCTTCTACAGGATACGCTCAGGTACCCATCCATCTGAAAAACCGATATTCCGGACAGACACGAACAAAATGCCAAAATTTATATATTATCATTTAAAATCTTGAAGTGCAAATTCTCATTTATTTTGTTTCAGAATAATGAATCATAGAAACCGGCCTGCTCACCCGCATCTCCCCACGTGCCGATCAGATCCGCATACCTCACAGATTCACGAAGTATCTCGAGGAACCGGACCCGAGAAATTTCCCGGGCCCCAAAACTCTTCAGGTGACCGGTTGTCACCTGACAGTCAATCAGGTCAAACGAACGAGATTTCAGATATTCGACCAGCTTTACAAACGCCGCCTTGGACGCATTACTGACACGCGTAAACATGGATTCGCCAAAAAAGCATCGGCCGAGGGAAACACCATACAATCCACCCGCCAGAGAGTTCATGTACCAGGCTTCTACCGAATGAGCGTAACCGGCTTTATGAAGCCTGCAATAAGCGCGAATCATCTCATCGGTTATCCATGTTCCGTCCCCGCTGCCGGCCCGGGACCCTGCGCATTCTGAAATCACCTGTTCAAACGCCTGATCCATCGTGAAGCGAAACCGATTCTGCCGGATAATTTTTTTCATACTTCCGGAGACCCTCATTTCATTCGGATACAGAACCAGCCGGGGATTCGGAGACCACCACAAAATGGGTTGCCCCTCGCAATACCAGGGAAATATGCCGCAGCGGTAGGCACACAGGAGGCGATCCGGATTCAGGTCACCGCCGATTGCCAGCAGACCGTCTTCCATTGACATTTCAGGCGAAGGAAATGAAATGTCGTCAGACAAAAGAAAAACCGGCATGGTTTGATCACTCCAGATTTGATTCTTCATCTATTCGCATTAGGGATAGTCAAAATGACCGGCGCAGGGATTGCGCGATATTTCCGTTCATCTCCATGGCATTTTAACGCATGCATAAAAAAGCCCTTACGTCCTGCAAGCGAACCTTTCAAGACCCAAGGGCATATATCCAGGCCCGGCGACATGTTTTATTCATACCGAAATACCGGCACGTCGTTTTCAATACCGATCTGTATGCGCCCCCCCTTTTCCAGACGACCGAACAGAATGTCATCCGTCAGTTTGTCCTTGATTTCTTTCTGGATAAGTCTTGACAGCGGTCTGGCGCCGTATCGGGGATCATATCCTTTTCCTGCCAGCCATGTTCGCAGTTGCGCTGACAAGCAGATAAAAAGCTTTCTGTCCGCCACCTGCTGATTGAGTTCATCAATGAACTTGTCCACCACCTGCTCCATAACGGGAATCGTCAAGGAATTAAAGGCGATGATGTCATCCAGACGGTTTCTGAACTCCGGGCTGAACATTTTTTCCACGGCCTTGAGCCCCTTGGACTGAGGTGCATATTTCGTTTCCGCGAAACCGATGCTCTGCGTACTCATTTCCCGTGCGCCGGCGTTGGACGTCATCAATAAAATCACATTTCGGAAATCGGCCTTTTTGCCGTTGTTGTCCGTCAATACCGCATGATCCATCACCTGAAGCAATATATTGAACAGGTCTGGATGGGCTTTTTCGATCTCATCCAGAAGCAGCACGCTGTAAGGATGTTTTCGAATATCATCGGTAAGCAGCCCTGCCTGCTCAAACCCGACATAACCCGGAGGCGCACCGATCAATCGGGCGACCGCATGCTTTTCCATATACTCACTCATATCATACCGGCTGAAATGAACCCCCATCAACATCGCCAGTTGACGGGCCACTTCGGTTTTACCGACACCAGTCGGTCCGATCAACAAAAACGACCCCACCGGCTTTCCCGTTGCACCGAGTCCGGCACGGGAGCGTTTGATCGACCTCACCAGAGAGGCAATGGCCTCGTCCTGTCCGAAAACCACTTTTCCCAGTCGGCTTTCCAGGGACTCGAGCTTGGATCTATCCGACACCGACACGCGTCGAGTAGGGATTCCGGCAATCCTGGCCACGATTTTTTCGACGTCCGAGACATGAATCTTTTTTCGGCGGGCAGCCCCGTGGATTCGAATGTACGCGCCGGCCTCGTCAATCACGTCGATGGCTTTATCCGGCAGATACCGGTCATTGATGTGTTTGGCAGAAAGCTGCGCAGCGGCCTTGAGCGCCGCGTCCGCATATTCGATTCCATGATGACTTTCGTAATAAAATTTAAGGCCCTTTAATATGCGGTACGTCTCTTCAACGGAAGGTTCTCGTATTTCAATTTTTTCAAACCGTCTGGAAAGCGCCCGGTCTTTTTCCACATGCTGCTGGTATTCTTCGTAGGTAGTGGACCCGATACATCGAATATCGCCGGATGCCAGCGCAGGCTTCAAAATATTGGAGGCATCCAGGGAGCCGCCGCTGGTAGCGCCGGCGCCGACGATGGTATGAATTTCATCAATGAACAGAATAGCATTTTCTCTTTGCTTCAGCTCGGTCAGAAGGCCTTTCAACCGTTGTTCAAAATCCCCTCTGAATTTGGTACCGGCCAGAAGCGCCCCCAGATCAAGAGAATAGATGCGTACATCCTTGAGAATACCGGGAACGTCACCGTCATGTATTTTCAAGGCAAGGCCGTCGGCCATCGCCGTCTTACCAACTCCGGGGTCACCGACGAATGCCGGGTTGTTTTTCCGGCGTCGGCACAACACCTGAATCGTTCGCTCCATCTCGTGCTCCCGCCCAATCAGCGGATCCAGGTTGCCCTGAGCCGCTTCTCCCACCAGATCCGTCGTATACAACGCCAGAGGATTCGAAACCTTTTTAGACTCTCTTTTCTCAATGCGCGGTGTTTCGATGAAATCATCCCGCCCCGGTGTTCCGGGAATACCGTGGGCAATGTAATTTAACACATCCAGGCGGGTGATGCCTTCTGCTTTCAAAAAATATTCTGCATGCGAATCTTTTTCCTGGAATATGGACGCCAGAAGATCTCCAATTTCAACCTCCTGTTTTTCGGCAGACCTGGCATGATTAACAGCTCTTTGAATGACTCTCTGAAACGCCAGTGTCTGCTGAAGTACGTATTCACCTTCAACGCCGACCCTGTCCAGGCGTTCGTCAAAAAAGGCCTCAAGAGCATTTTTTAGATTTTCTATGCTCCCGCCGCAGTTCTCAATAATATCGCTTCCCTCATCACTGTGCAGAACGGCAAACAGCATATGTTCGACACAGACATATTCATGGCGCCGTTTTTTAGCCTCCCGAACCGCCGATCCCAGGGCTGCGTTTAATTCTTTACTGATCATACGTTATTCTTTCTCCATCGAGCATTTTAGCGGAAACCCCCTGCCTCCGGCCAGAGAGTGGACCGTATCCACTTTTGCCTCCGCCACCTCAAAGGTATACACACCACATACGCCGATTCCCTGCTGATGAACGTTAAGCATGATTTGGACAGCCTCTTCCACGGATTTGTAAAATACTACCTGAAGGATTTCCACCACAAAATCCATGGTGGAATAGTCATCGTTGTGGAGAAGGACCCTGTACAACGGAGGTTCTTTGGGGACTTCAAGGATTGATGAAGATGCATCTTCTTCACTGTAAGGTTTTTCCACGCTCATAATAATTTCCAATAATACAATAACAGCGTTTCGGAATCAAAACTTTTCTTCATTATAACCATCAATAATCGGTATTGTAAAGGGACCACCATGGACCGCTCACTCAAGACGCTTGGGAACGAATGGGGAAAATCCGTTTTGTCTGCGCACGTTGCGACTCGAGCGAAGTGGGCGGTGTATAATGCCGGGTCAGTTCTTATTGCTGTTTAGAGAAAAACGATCCTCATAAAGAGAGGTTCACTGGGAGGGGCCGCAATCAGGCAAACTCTTTGACAAAGGAGAGTAGCGACTCCCACGTCGCCTTGCCCAGATAACGGGCCTGTTCTTTTCCATGCCTGAAAATGAGAAACGTCGGCGTGCCGATTACATTTAAATTTTTCATCAACGGTTTCAGACTGTGTTCGTCCGGTACGCACACCGTCAAGCGGTCTTTAAAGCAATCAGACACCTTCTGGAGAAAATCCATCTGTCGGGGGTAATCATAATCTTTATAAATACATGCCAGAAGCAGGGAATTGGAACCGACGCTCAACATCGAATCGATATTATGTATGCAGATTGAATGAACCATTCTGGACCTGTTTTTGCGTTACAGCCCTGCGATATCAGAAGCCTCGGGAATCGATCAATGCTTTGTAAAAACCGGGAATTGAACCGCAAAAAGGAAAGGAAATTCGATTTGTGAGATACACATTAAAAAAGTAAAAAATTTATTGGCTGCCCCATTGCACATGACGCACAGAATCTGAACCGGACTCAACATCAACAAAGGGTATCAACCAGCATTCAATTGATTGAATTCCGAAATTCGCGATCTTCGATGGAGAAACAGCCGGACTCCGCTTTCACTGTCGCTTCAACTGGAACCGTCGCTTCAACTGGAACTGTCGCTTCAACTGGAACCGTCGCTTCAACTGGAACCGTCGCTTCAACTGGAACTGTCGCTTCAACTGGAACTGTCGCTTCAACTGGAACTGTCGCTTCAACTGGAACTGTCGCTTCAACTGGAACTGTCGCTTCAACTGAGCCGCTTTCACTTCATTTCCCGTTAGCGCCCGGACAAGGGTCATCCAATCGAATTCAGACCGAATTTACGAAACAGATGGAGCTTAAGATCATTTTTTACA